>Ga0183101_1000583_pt1 | contig 29030 bp, 20 predicted proteins | sample Biomet3_FD_127790 | JGI IMG/M metagenome (GOLD analysis project Ga0183101, IMG submission 127790) | Microbial communities from bioreactor (seeded with sewage sludge) at LBNL, California, USA - Biofuel metagenome 3 | ecosystem: Engineered > Bioreactor > Anaerobic > Unclassified ...
TATTTTAATTGGGCACTTTATATATGGTGAGTTAGTAGTGCAACCGACCTTTATATTTTATAAAGGCCGGTTTTTATATTTTTTAAAAGAATTTGTAATATACTTACAAATATAGTGGAGATATATTGAAGATGTACTTTTGCTAACTATGATTAAAATAAGAGAATGAATCTTTATTATCTTAATGTAATTTTGATTAAATATTTTTGAAAAAAATGAGAATAAAATACAAATTTATATACAATAACGTTTACAAAAAAGTTAAATAATATTAAAATATACAATGAGAGGTGATTTTTTGGATTATACATTAATATGTATTTTAGGACTAGTTATAGGTAGTTTTTTAAATGTTTGTATTTATAGAATTCCTATAGAAAAATCAATTGCATTCCCACCATCCCATTGTACAACCTGTAAACATAACTTAAATCCACTAGATCTAGTACCTGTATTTAGCTATATATTTCTTAGAGGAAGATGTAAGTATTGTGGTGAAAAAATCTCTATAAGATATCCTATTATAGAAATCTTAAATGGATTGTTGTATTTAATTGTGTATGTAAAGTTTGGATTAGATCTGATTACCTTAAAATATTGTATTTTGGTATCTCTTTTAATTGTAATTAGTGCTATAGATTTTGATACTCAGTTTGTATTTACAAGCACCACGATTTTTGGAGGAATAGTTGGCATTTTATTTATATTATTACAGTATGTTTTATATAAGAATAATGTTCTAGATTTAATTCTGGGAGGAATACTAGGAGCAATAATCATAGGACTAATAGTGTTTTTAACAAGAGGAATGGGCGAAGGCGATATTGAAATAGCCGCTGTGTGTGGATTGTTCTTAGGAGTTAAAGGGATTTTATTAGGCTTATTTCTAGCAATTATACTAGGCGGAATAATAGGAATAATTGTCTTGATATTAAAATTAAAGAAGGCAAAAGAAAAAATAGCATTTGGGCCTTTCATAGCAATAGGAAGTTTGATTTCAATGTTCTACGGAGCAGAGATATTAAAAATGTATTGGGATTTGTTATTGTAAAGATACACTTTTTTACAATAACTTTACTTGTGCAAATTTAGTAGCAAACTTATACTAATTATAAGGTGTTATACCGCATTTTATTTATAATTCATAGGAAAGGTGAGACTCAGAATGGCAACTGAAAAAAGAAGGCTAGGTAACATTCTTGTAAATGCGGGAAAAATTACGGGATATCAATTGCAAGAAGCATTAAAGTCTCAAAAAGCGTTAGGAAAAAAACTTGGAGAAATACTAGTAGACAGCAAGATAATAACAGAAGAAGAGATAATAGATTGTATAGAACAACAAACAGGAATTAGAAAAGTAGATTTAAATACAATAGACTTTGATAGAAAATCAATAACATTGGTCCCTGAAAATTTGTGCAATAAATATATTTTAATACCATTTGGGTATGATAATAATAAAATTAAAGTTGCTTTGGCAGATCCATTAAATATTTTTGCAATTGATGATATTGCAATATCGACAGGTTTTGAAATTGAATCATTTATAGCTAGAAAAGCTGATATTAAAAAGTTTATAGGAATATATTATAGTAGTCAACAAGTTAATAATGCAGCGCTCCAACTTTCAAGGGAAAGTATACAGACCATTAAAGAAGAAAAAGATGATGTGAATGAAATTAATGATGTAAATACAGCACCTGTTGTTAAAATGGTTGATTACATGTTTAAAAATGCTATAGAGATGAAGGCGTCAGATATTCATATAGAACCGTTTGAAAAAGAAATAAGAATAAGATATAGGATGGATGGTAGGCTTAAGACTGTAAATACTTTGGGAATAGAAAGTTTAGGTCCATTAATAACAAGAATAAAGATACTTGCAGGACTTAATATAGCAGAAAAAAGAATTCCACAAGATGGAAAGATAATAATTAAAGTTGATAATATTGATATAGATCTTAGAATTTCGATACTTCCAGTAGTTAATGGAGAAAAAGTAGTTATAAGAATTTTAAATACAGGAGGTACTAATTTAACTAAAGAAGAACTTGGAATGACTGAAGAAAATATAGAAAAATTGAATAGAATAATGTCAAACCCACATGGAATGATTTTGGTCACAGGGCCTACAGGAAGTGGAAAATCTACTACTTTATATACACTTTTAAATGAGTTGAATTCTAGTAGTGTGAATATAGTTACTGTAGAGGATCCAGTAGAGTATACTATGCCAGGTATTAATCAAGTGAATGTGAATTCAAAAGCGGGATTAACATTTGCAAGTGGACTTAGAAGTATATTACGACAGGATCCAGATATAGTTATGATTGGAGAAATCAGAGATGAAGAAACTGCTGAAATAGCGACTAGAGCAGCCATAACAGGACATTTGGTTTTAAGTACACTTCACACAAATGATGCTCCTTCTTCAATCGCAAGACTTATAGATATGGGCGTTAAGCCATACTTAGTTTCAACATCTGTTGTTGGAGTAATAGCTCAAAGATTGGTTAGAAGAATTTGCAATAAATGTATAGAAGAATATAGTGCTAGTGAACTTGAAAAGAAGATTTTGGGAGAAGATATAAACAAAACATTGATTTTATATAGGGGGAAAGGATGCGGATATTGTAATGATACTGGGTATTCAGGGAGAATTGGCATTTATGAGATTATGGAAATGACAAGAAAACATAGAGAAGCTATTAATAGAGGAGAAGACTCAGATGTGCTTAAGGATATTTCCATTGAAAATCGAATGAAGACCTTAGAAATGGAATGTAGTTACTTAGTTATAAGAGGAAAGACCACAATGGAGGAGTTTGCAAGAATTGCAATGGTAAGATAATAGAATAGATGTACAGTTTATAGGGATAAGTAGGAAGGGATTTTTATGGCAAAGTTTAAATATAGAGCTATGAACTCTAACAGAGAAAAGATTGTTGGAACTCATGAGGCTGATTCAAAAAATGAGGTTATAGATTATATTTCATCTAATGGATATTATCCTTTAAAAGTGGAGGAAGTAGTTACAAGTGCTAATGTAGAGATTAAATTAAGTAAAAAAGTGACACTGAAAGATATTGCAGTATTTTGTAGACAGTTTTATACCATGTTAAATTCAGGAGTACCTATTTTAACATGTCTAGATATATTATCAAAGCAAGTTCAAAATCAAAAACTAAGAAATTCAGTAATAGAAATAAAAGGTGATATTGAAAGGGGGGGAGTATTATCAGATTCCATGAAAAAACATCTTGATGTATTTCCAGAGCTTTTAGTAAATCTTATAGGATCAGGAGAAGCTAGTGGTACTTTAGAAAGTATAATGCTTAGAATGTCAAGCCATTATGAAAAGGAAAATAAAATTAATAATAAAGTAAAAAATGCTATGATTTATCCTATAATATTGAGCATTGTTGCATTTTCTTCAGTTACATTTATATTAACATATGTAATGCCAACATTTATGAGTATATTTGAACAAACAGGCACAAAATTGCCGTGGACTACTATACTAATAATTAATTTAAGTAATTTTTTGAAAAATAATATTATAGAAATTGTAATAACAATAGCATTAATCAGTATAATACTAGGGTATTACTCAAAAACAGAAAATGGACAGCTTCTTGGAAGTAAGTTAAGGCTTAAGTTGCCTATACTTAAAAAGCTTAATCAAATGATTATAGTATCACGATTTACGAGAACACTATCCACCTTGCTTGCAAGTGGATTATCATTGATTGAATCCTTAAAAATCGTTTCTACAGTAGTAGGAAATAAGATTGCTGAAAGTGCTGTATTGAAGGTGAGAGAAAATGTAATTAGTGGAGAAAGTATTTATTCTTCAATGTTGGAAACTAATATATTTCCAGAAATGTTATCATCAATGATAAAAATAGGGGAAGAAACAGGTGCATTAGATGATATTTTAAACAAAACAGCAGACTTCTATGACGATGAGTTAGAAGAAACAATCCAATTAACAGTTTCTCTAATGGAACCAATACTAATTGTAGTAATGGGAATAGTCATAGGATTTGTAATAATATCGATAATGGTTCCTATGTTCGATGCCTATTCAAAAATATAATAAATGGATTAATAAAGGGAGATGAATGTTAAATGAAGAGAGTATCATTAACAAATCAAAAGAAGAAAGGTTTTACATTAGTAGAACTAATAATTGTAATAGCTATAATAGCAATATTAGCAGCAATAGCAATACCTAAATTTGGAGAAATGAGACAAACAGCGAATGTAAAAGCAGATATAGCAACAGCTAAAAATATTGCTACAATTGTTGCAGCAGACATTGCTGATAATAAAATCAAGGTTGATCAAAGTGGTGATATAAATGCATTGAAAGATACTAATGATAATTCTGTAAGTATTCTTGGAGATTTAGATAGTGGATCGGCTACAGCAAAAGTAGCAGAAGGTGATGGCAGTAATTTTAATGTGGTTATTTCTAAGGAAGGAAATGTAAGAGTTTTAGTAGGAAATTACGAAGTCTATCCAACAGTATCTGACGGTTCAAATCACGATCAAGGCTAAAAATTAAGCATAATAATAGCCTATAAAATAAACAAAAGTATGCCTTACTGTTCATCTGTAAAATATAACTTATGATTTTAAATAAATTTTTTGGAGGTTTTTATGAAAAATATAAAGAATAGTAAACAAAAAAAACATGGCTTTACATTAGTAGAATTAATAATTGTAATAGCAATAATAGCAATCTTAGCAGCAATAGCAATACCTAAATTTGGAGAAATGAGACAAACAGCGAATGTAAAAGCAGATATAGCAACAGCTAAAAATATTGCTACAATTGTTGCAGCAGATATTGCTGATAATAAAATCAAAGTTGGACAAACCGATACTGCAATAACAGAGTTAGCACCTGTGACTGGTACTACAGATGTTGATATTACTAAAGATTTAGATGGTGGAACAGCTACAGCAAAAGTAGCAGAAGCTGGTGGTAGTGACTATACAGTAACTATTACTGATGAAGGAAATGTAACAGTTAAAATAGGAGGAGTAGAAGTTTATCCATCAGCTTCAGCTAATCATAATTAAAATTTAAATAAGTACTTTGGGTGTAAAGATAATTTTTACACCCAATAATATATATGTTGTATAAACAATTCTACATTAATTGTACACTGTACATTGTAAGCTGTTAATATTCAATATGTATAATTTAATAATGCTTGTAAGTTTTTAGGGGGATTTTCATGGAAAACATAGTAGTTAAGAAAGAAAAAAGAAATGGATTCACACTAGTAGAATTAATAATAGTAATAGCAATAATAGCAATTTTAGCAGCAATAGCAATACCTAAATTTGGAGATATGAGAACAACAGCAAATAAGAAATCTGATATAGCTACTGCAAAAAATGTTGCAACTATAATATCATCCAAAATAGCAAGTGGTGAGTTGAAATATTATAGAGAATTTACAAATTTGCATAGGATAGATAAGGTTCCAAGTTTGACAACAGATGAATGGGATAATAAGTCGGCTATAGATATTACACCGTATGTTGATGGAGGAAAAGATGCTGATGAAAAGATAGCACCAAAAACTAAAGGAGTTGGCAGTTATTTTCTAATGACATTTATTGATGGGACAGTGAAAATATATACGGGTAATTCTGAGGCACTTAATAATAGTAAAGGCTTAATAGAAGTATACCCAGAGCAAACAGGAGTATATGCTGATTAATTGTAAAATGAAATATATATGATAAACTGAAATTACAAACTAAGATTAAAGGAGTGAGGAAAATGAAGAATGATATTAAAGATAAAAAAGCTAAAAATTTAGAAGGAAATATTTTAAAAGAAAAAGGTAAAGAGAAGAAGATAAACATGGATTTAAAGTCATTAAAAACCTTGCTCTTAAGAAACATAGGAAAAAATAGAAAGAAATTAAATAAAATTAAGGAAAAGAAAAGAAAAGTTGTAGCTTTTGATATGGGGAGCAGTTCTATAAAAATAATTGAAGCTGTTTACTATAAGAAAAACTTATCAATAAGTAAGTATGTTGAAATTCCAACGCCAAAAGGATCAATCGTAGATGGAGAGATAAAAAAACAAGATGAATTGGTTTTAAAGATAGGTCAAGCTTTAGAGGAGAATAAAATAAATTCTAAGGATGGTATATGTACGACTAACTCTACATTGATTATAAATAGAGAAATTTCAATCCCAGATGTAGAAGAAGATGAAATGGAGACTGTAGCAAGATATGAGATTCAGCAATACTTACCTATAAACTTAGATGATTATATACTTCAAATTATGGTTATAAATGAAGAGGTTGTAGAGGAAGTAAAAAAAATAAATATTCGTGTTATGGCGTATCCTGAGAAGACTGCTAGAGGATACTATAACCTTTTAACTAGATTAAATTTAAATCCATATGTTTTGGATGTAAATTATAATGCAGTAAACAAATTTATGAATTTTATAAACTTATATGATAATTATGAATACAATGTATCTGATTCAATTGCTTTCATTGATATGGGGGCAAGTTTTATCGATGTTAATATATATAAAAATAGAAAATTAGATTTTACAAGAATAATAAAAGCTGGTGGAAATGATATAAATGAGTTTTTATACGAAACAACTGGTGCAAAGTTTGAAGAAATAGAAAATTTAAAAAAGAATGAAGTAAACTTAATAGAAGGATATGATTCTGCAAATATGGCAATTAGAAATATTATAGATGATTGGATAGAAAAAGTGGAAAAGATAATTAACTTTTACAGAAATAGAAATCTTGGTAATAGCATAGATAAAATATTTGTTTTTGGAGGATGCTCTAAATTAAACGGTTTTGAGGAATACATGACTAGCAAGATAGGAATAACAACAAAAAGAATAAGTGGGATTTCTAAAATGACATTTGCTGACAATGCTGGTGATGAATCTATTGAAGATTTTATAAATGTTATAGGATCAGTTATAAGACTCTAAGTTTAGGAGGCTAATTATGAAGGATATAAATTTTTTTGAGCCTTACAGTGGACAAAAGAAAGAAAAGTTAAATTTTAAAATATATATTTATGGTTCAATTTCAGTAGCTTTAATTTTGGTTATTGGAAGCTTAACTTTTAATAGTATAAGAATATTTATGTTAAATAAAGAAATAAAATCATATAACGGTAAGTTGGCTGAGCCTAAAATACAAGAACAATTAAACGAAGCAGAACGTGTAAATAGTCAGATAAATATTTTAACACAGTATAATGAATCCTTAAATGATATATCAATGCGTGTTAAACAAAGAGATATAGTTTCTGATATATTATTAAATAATATAAGCTCAACAGTACCGAGCGAAGTGTCATTTAAAAATTTAAACATAGAGGGCAATATAATAAATATACAAGGAGTATCAACTAATAGAGTTGCAGTCGCAGAGTTAGAACATAATTTAAAGAAATTAAATAATATGCAGGACGTATATGTAAATTCTATAGATAACTCGGGAGCCGTGGAAAATAATTATTCATTTGATATAAAATGTGTGTTAAAGGATGTTGGATAATATGAATATAAGCAATAGAGAAAAAATAATGTTATCTATTTTAGGAATTATAATAATAGGCATAGGATATTATAAGTTCGTGTATTCTTTTCAAATAAATGAAATTCAAATGAAGACTAAACAAGAAAGTGAAATTGAGCAGAAATACGATACTGTTATGAATACAATAAAATCTATTGATAGTAAAAAAAGCGATGTTAAGATACTTAAAGCTAAAATATCAAATGAAGCAAAGTCTTTTTATCCAACAATAAGTGAAGAACACATTATAGTTGAATTAGACAAGTTATTAACAAGCAATGAACTCGAAGGTAGAATTATTTTTAATCCAATAGTTTCAGATAGTGTTGAGGTGGTAGATGAAAATAACGAAACTTTAGCTGAAAGTTCGTTACAAGGAATGGTAGATAAGTATAATAATGAAGAAGAAAGTAATGCTGAAAATGATACAGATGAAGAAAGCAAACAAAATACTAATGTAACTTCTAACAGTTCAAGTAATAATGATGAGAAAAGCAGAGCAAATAATAAAAATAATTCTGATAGCAAAAAGAAAAACACAGTGCATTATATGAAATGTGAAGTGGATTTTGAAGGAAGTTATGAGGGATTAAACAAATTATTAAATGAAATTGGAAAAAATGAAAAGAAAATTGTAGTTAATTCTGTAACTTTAAGTGAAAATACTATTAATTCAGTAAAAGGAACGATTAACCTTGAAATCTATTCTATTCCAAAGATTGATAATGACTTGGAAGAATATCTAAAATGGGATTTTAACAATACTTATGGAAAAAATGTACCTTTTGAAACAGGAGCAGCAAGTGGGTTTGTAGAAGAAAGTAAAGATGTTAATGATTTTATGATATCAGTTAAATCTGTAACATCTGAATTGCCAACAATAATGGTAGGTAAAGCTAATGATTCTTTAGGGACAACTTATGTTTATGCAGATAGTAATACAGAAGAGTATGTTGAAATGATATTAAATCAAGAAGGAGATAAGTACTATTATAAATATAAGACTTCAAAGGGAACATATCCAGCAAATTATGATGGATTAGGAGAAGAATTTATACCAGTATCAAAAAATATAGTCTTAGACGTATTAAGTGAAAATAGAGCAACTACTAGTGATAATTCGGAAATGAAATTAAAAATAATTAATAATACAGATAGACTTGCAGATGTAAATATAAGTGGAGATGATATTAATAACCCGAGAGTTGTTATTGATGGTGACGGAAACAAGATAAGTGTTAATAAAAAGTAGGTGAGGATTATGGAGAGTAATTCTAGAAGTCGTGAAGGGACAACGTTAATAGAAATAGTAATAAGTATGGCATTGTTGGCGATTATTTCAATAAGCGTATATGGAGCTTATATGCTGCTTATAAAGCAAACTAAAGGCGGACAAGTAAAACAAACATCTACTTTAATTGGAAAGCAAATAAGCGAAGAAATAAAATCAGCTTTAGATAATAAAGATATTGGGAAGGGGACATCGAGTTTTGAATTAAGCAATAACATTGATTTTGTTAGAGATGGGGATAGTTATAAAAGTACTCAATATTTTACTGAGAAAGGCAATTTGGGTAGTGAAAAAGATAGATATAAAGCACTAGTTGTAATTGAACCTAAAACTACAGAAAATGGAAGCGATGTAGTGATTGATAAATCTTCAAATGTAGAAAATTCTAATATAGATATTTATGATTTATATATTGTAGGAGAAGGTGGACGTGCTAAAGTAGTTGATAAGAGACCAGCTAAATATTTTTATATTGAAGATGATAAAACAATAAAAATAGAGGTTTCAGAGCAAAATGGTTTAACTGTTAGTAAAGTTGCGACAGAATCTAATTATTTAAAATATACTCTTCATAAGAAAAATCTTCAAATTAATATGGATTTGAAATCTTGTACTGGTTTTACAACAATAGAAGTAGATAACGAAACAGAACTTCCATTAAATTTATGTGTTTTAAATAATAATAATGTAAAAGTAGAAAATAAAAAAGGAATTCTAAATGAATACTATAGATCTGAAGTTGGAAGCAAAACTGGAACGTTATATAGTGTTAATGTTAATATTACGGATCAAAGAAGTGATAATCCTGATAAATCTATTTTTGAAACAAATTTTGTTCAAAATATTAATTTTAAATAAAATGTAAGATAGAATAGGGAGAGGTGAGGTTAGTGAATAAAGTTAAGAATGGATCGGCTCTTATTGTTACTCTTATTGTTTTTATGTTCTTAACAACAGTATCAGTTGCATTTTTATCAATGATTACTACTAATTATTATGGAAGAGTATCTGAAGGCAAAAGAACAGAAAATTTATATGGTTCAGAGTCAGGCCTTGATACTGTATATAATATAATTGCAAAAACTGTTGAATCAGCCTCTTTCTATGGAAATCAAAAAGTTGAGGAATTGAAAAAAGCTAAGAATCTTAGCTTTAATGAGTATAAAGCTTTGAAAGATGACGATCAAAAGTCTTTATATGCTTTATACGCAGATATTCAATATTGGAAATATTATAATGGAAATATAGAAGAAAATGAAAAAACTATGAGTCAAGAAGAAATAGATGAAAAAATAAAAAAAGATAATGAAGACATTGATAAACTTATTAATAAAGTATTTAAAAATGGATTTAAAGAATTTATACAAAATGATTTAAAGACATCTATAGAAGAAAGCCAGTATATTCAATTTGTAAAAAAAGATGATGGAACATTTCAACAGGTAAATGAAGCTTTGGATATAGGAAAGGCAAAGATATATTTGGGAAAAAAATCCGATAATACAAATGTACAAGAAAATACGCAGACCAGTAATGAAAATATAAAAATATATACTGGCGATAATATTCAGCAAGATACAAATTCTTCAGACAATAATATTCTTATTCCTATCCCGAAGGGAGATAGTGTTAAAGTAGATACAACATTAAAAGTAGAATCTGGATATAAAGATGATGGAAGAATAAAATATGATAATTATCCTTTGGAATTTAATTTTTATAATGAGGAAGATTATTCATTGCCAGTAACTTCAGAATTTAAAACTGATTCAAGTGAAGGAAATGCTCCTAAGATTGGAGAAAATTTAAGAATTATACAAGCTGAGTATTCCATAAGAGTACCTAATTATGACGAGGTAGCTTTTAAAGAAAGTGCAGTAAATGTCACTGATATTAGTGATATTGTAGGACTTACTATAGGTGGAGATATGAAGGTGAGTAATGTAAATAAATTAAATGTCACTGGGAATATATTCGTGCAAGGAAAAGATTTTGAGGGTACTTTAGATAATAGTAATAGAACTTTTGAAAAGTATACTGGAGGTATAATACTAAATAACAGCAGTACAATAAAGAAAACAATAAATTTTAATGATAATGTTTTTACTAGAGGAACTTTCAATATTAAGAACAATGTTGATGCAGCAGTTAAAGGTGATTTATATGCTAGAAATATATATGCAGGCAACGGAAATAATAAGAGTGATAATTCTACATTAACAATTAATAAAGAAGCAGTAATAGATAATGATTTGGCAGTGAAAGCAACAAATACAGCTATAAATATAAACGATTTTTATGGAATAAATGATAAAACAGTAGAGGAAGGCACAAAAGCTAGAAAATCAAGCAGCATAATTATTAATGATTATAAAACGAATGATTCAGATAAATCAAGTGTAACGATAAGTGATAAAGCCTATATTATGGGGGTAGCACATATAAATACTCAAAATGGGTATCAAACAGGAGAATCAGTTGCTGTAAAAGGCAATTATAAAGCTTATTCTGTTCCTGATCCATCCGATAGTACTGAAAAGTTTAAGTATGATGATCCCTTACAAGTATTAGATGAAGACGACGTATACAAAAAAGCAACGCACTTTTTTAAATACTGGAAGGATAGAATATCAGGTCAGGATAGCATAGATTGTGGAGGAGTAATTTTACCTAGTAACACCTACTCAATAGGAGCTATAGTTTATGATAATGGTGATAAAGTTAGAAATGCTTCACCTTATGATGCAGGAGTTGAAACTAATATTATTGGACCTAAGAGATTAGATTTTGCAAGAAATGTATATACAATATCATCAAATAAAGGATGTACCAATCAAGAATTAAAAGATTTATATGATAATGTTGGAAATGGGGCAGAAGAAGTAAGTGATTTATTAAATAATATATATGACTATAGACTGAAAAGTGAGGAAAATGATGGAGATAAATTTGCTATGTTCTCTTCAGATCCTGATAAAACAATAGTTATAAAAGGTAATAATTCTACAGGAACATCTTATGATGATAATATATTAATTGATGCTAGGAACAATAAAGATGTAAAAGCTGTTATAGTTACAAAGGGAAAAGTTATTATTGATGGAGATGTTAATTTTAGAGGGGATATTATTGCAGGTAATAATCTAGAGGTTTTGGGAAATTCACAGGCTGCTATTAATATATATTATGATAAAAACTTAACTGAAGAAATTCAAAATAGTAACAGCTCTATATTCAATGGCGTTTTTGGAAATAACTTTGGTGGAGAAACGTTAAGTAATGAAACTCTAAATATTCAATCTAATTCAAGCAGTTTTTTGAAGACAAAACTGTGGAAGATTATTCAGTAGAGGAGAGGATTTAACTGTGAAAAAGAAAAAAACTGGATTTACTTTAATTGAGATGATAATTGTACTAGCCTTGATGACTATGATATTGTCAATTATAAGTTCAATGTTTATTAATGGCAGCAAAGTTTTTTCTAATTCAGACGTTAAATCTACTCTACAAATAGAGGCACAAAAAATTCAAGAAAGTATAAGTAAAATTGGAATGGAATCAATTGGAATAGATAATATAAGAGATGAGGAAGGTGATAGTTCAATTGACGTTTTAGATAAAAATACTGAACTTGTTGATGTAGATTATGATGAATTGAAGTCTAAATTGACCGATATTGATGGTATAAAAAATAATGAGGATTTAACAAAGAATAAGTGGTTGTCAATAATGGAAATGAAGATGAGTTTTTATGAGGAAAATGATGAGGGCACTATTTCTATAGGGACATCAGTTACTATGATTGAATATCGGAAAGACTCAGATGCAAAGACAGGAACACTTTTAGTTGATGGGAAAGAAGTATCGACTAATGTAGAAAGTATAAGGATAAAACCTGGAAATATAGATGATGATAACGGAACTTTTAAAAACGCAAACTCCATTTTAATAAATATAGTGTTATCAGAAAAAAAAGGATATAGTAATGTAGAATATCCTATTTCTATTGATGTTAAATTTAGAAATAGATTTATTAAGTAATAATTATGGTAGGAGATGATTATGTGGTAAATAAATTAATATATAAGAAAAATAACTTTAAAAAGTTAATTTGTATTATTATAGGATTATTTCTTTGTACTATATTATTTATCCCTAAACTCGGTATTAAAGCAACTGATAATATAATTACAAATGATAATGAAATAAAGATATTAGAGATTGAACCAGGGGATTTATTTAAATTAACATTTTCAGGGGGGAAATCAATTGATCCTCAGAGTAATTATACTAATAAAGTTGTTATACCTAAATCGGAGCAATCAAAAGTTGAAGTAAATGGGGAAAAAATAAATGTAGCAATTGACCATATTACTATGCCAGAATTTGTGAGTAAAATTGATGATATAGATGGTACTTATGATATAGTTGTTATAGGAAGAGATAATATTGAAACTCGAGGTGGACAGTATGATACAAGTATAGGATTAAGCAGCTATAGAAATTTAGGACAGTATAATTTAAAGTATAGGGATTACACTAATCCTTTTTTTGAAGAAATAAAGGATAAAGAAAACGTATTTAGAAATTCAAATTTTATGAACAATAAGACCGAAAAAGAATATTATTCAGAGAATGATATAACTAAAAAACGAATGAAAGAAATTGTAAACATAATAGAGAAAAATAAATTAGTATACATGGATTCAAATATAGGAAGAACAGATGATTATAAGGAACGTATAAAATGGAATTGGGATGACAAAAGAATTACTCAAACTAATTTATTTGCTTTATATAATGAATTTAATGATGAAAAGAGAAATTTAAAGAAAGTTTCATTTGATGATTTGGAAATTAATGATGTTATAAACCAATATGTTAATATGTCACAAGAATATAGAAGACCTAAGATATATAATGTCATTAATCCAACTGGAACGGAGAGCAGTCCATATGAAATAAACGGTGGAGCTATTAATATCGGATTTACTAGTATGAATATAAAGGACGAAAATCTAACCGTAAAAATATATATTGATGGAGATGGGAATGGAATATTTGATGAACAAAGTGAATGTAAAATAAGTGAAAATTTACAATGTAAAGTGGGGGAAAATAATTATATTACGCAATATAAAATAAACGATAAATTTTTTGGGTATTTAGCATGGAAAATAGAAGTTATAAAAGAAAATGGTATTAAAACAAGTATAACAAATCATTGTATTATTAAGAAAAACTCTACTGAAGAAAAAGAAACTATTAATGTTTTACAGGTAATGTTAGAAGATAGCTATATACCTAATGATGGAAACTGGGATCAGAGCATAGTTGGAGAACCTTGGTGGGGAAAAAATGATTTTAAATATAATCCTACTTTTCAAAAACTATGTAGTGAAACAGACTATAATATAAATATTAAAGTAGTAGCATCGGGATATTTAAATAAAAATCCTGACATAGTAAAGGATTATGACACAATAATATTCGGGATATTTTGGAACTCTAGCTATGAATTTAATGATCAAGTCTTACAAAATATTAAAGAATTAGTAAAGGAAGGGAAAAAAGTAATTTTCACAGTTGACTCCATAAGTGACAATATATTTCCTTCGGGTAAAATTTCTAATTTAACACAAAAGTTTAGAGATTATGCTGGTTTAGCCAGATATGAAGATCCATACAGAATAAATAATGGTGTAATAGATGAACAAGATATTGATGGCAGTACAATATTTCACAACAATACAGCTGATAATGTATATAGTGCAGGAATTACAACTCCTCATGGAAATCAAAATTTTATGAATAGTGGTTTAGCTAAAAGAATAAATAGTACTCAGATCACATATTATCCATTTAATTTAGAAGATAAGGATACTTTGAATATTAGCTCAGAATCTCACACTCAGCCATTCCAATTAAATTTAGAAGATGATGATGTTGTACCAGTATATAATTTTTCAATTAATAATACTGAAGTTGGGGATTCTTGTAATTTCTATTATGCATATTCTAAGGGGAATATAACTTATTGCACAACATTAGGAGATGGTAATGGAAATCATACAGAAGATGAATTAAAATTAATCATAAACATTATTGTTAGTAAAGCTGGAAAGGTAAATGTGAATAATTCTCCTAATATAGCAAGTAATCAATTAATAAGTGGTGCATTAAGTAATATTACTTATACTGATGGAAAATATGCGTATAATGAGTATCAAAATAATATACAATTAATGAATGAAACTATAACACCGCCGTCCATATCAAATGGATTTAGTTTTATAACAGCTATTAATGATCCTGATAATGATTTGATAAAAATTAAAGAAATAAATATTAATAATGAAACTTTAGATTATAATATGATTGATGAAGGTTCTGATTTAATAAATGGTTTTAAGAAATCTGGTACAGAAATAGGTATAAAAATACCAAAGACGTATTTAGAGACTATAAAGGCTAGTGCAAGTAAAAAAATGACTATACAAATTCTTGCAGAAGATGAAAAAGGAGCTTCAGCAGAAGCTGATTATATTGTTGATTTAAGCAGTATTGTTTCTATAAGTCATGGTTTATATAAAGGAATGCATGGTGGTGTATTGAGTATAGATGAAAATGAAAGAACTTTTGCGAAAGGTTCAACAGTAATTTTGGGCGCATATATTGATGGAGTTATGAATAATAGTCCAATAAGTATTAAACTTGATGAAAAATTAGGTCAGAATAACATAAGTGGATCAAATTTTAAAGTTTTTACAATAACAAATGGTGTGTTAACTGAATATAAGGGTGGCGAACATGGATTTGCAAATAACATATATACGTATATTCCATCAGGATTTTCAGGATCTGGTGGACAAGTGCTGATAAGATATACAGAAATACTGCCACCAGATGCTATTAAAGGGGCTGAATACACAAATAAAATTTTAATATCAGGAGCTGAGAGTAATCCGGCAGTAGTAAAAATTGGTGATGAATTACCTGATTTGTTTTAAGATATAATACTTAATTTATTATATATAAGTTCATAATAAAATTTGCTAAGTAGTATTAAATAATAAAGGCAATATTAAATAACAGGCCGAGCATATTTGCTCTTATTACAGCTGCCTTAATTAAAAATGGATCTTTTGGACCTTACATTGCTGTTATAGTAGGATTGATTTTTAGCATTATTTTTTCAATTCTGCTAGACAGAAAAGTTTTAAAGCGAGTAGCAATAGTTACAAGTGTTTTCGTAGCTATTACGCTAGGTATGAACATTTCAAATAGTCATACTTACAAGGATTTTTGGACATTAGGCGGAGATATATTTAAAATAGCAGAGAAATCTCCAGATGCTAATAAAGCAGGAACGGGTAGATGGATTCTTTGGGTGAATGGAGTTAGATTCATTTCTGAAAGACCTTTATTTGGTTATGGAGCAGATAATCTTGGGGATCAATATGCTAAAGTTAAAGTTAATACGGATCGTGCACATAACGAAATTATTCAATTTGCCGCAAGCCTAGGTATTCCAGCTGCACTTTTATATATTGCAGCACTAGCAACTTATTTTATGTTTTTTATAAAGAAAAGGAAACAATTTTTGAGGTTAGATATCTGTATATTATGTATAGTAATCGCTTATTTAGCGTCATCAATGTTTGGTAATACAATGTACTATACAAGTCCATTTTTCTTTATGATATTAGGAATTTCAAGCGGAAGACAAAAGTTACTTTTAAAAAGTTTCTCTAGTTATTCAAGAGAATCCGAGAATTTATTTTTAATAAAATCTTAATTTCCCTTTAGTAAATAATAATGATAGCAACATTGATATTGATTTTTTAAATAAAAAACTTCACTTAATTAAATGATGAGTGAAGTTTCTTATTTTAAGCAAATAGTTTATAGGATATAATATTAAAGAAAGAAAATGTAAATGAGTGGATATGTTTAGTAGGAAAGAAGGAGATTATTATTAAAAAGAAGCTACCAATTGGAATAGATGATTTTAAAACGCTAATAGAAAATGATTATTATTTTGTAGATAAGAGCTTACTTATAAAAGAATTCATAAATAATTCTGCTAATATAATTTTAACTCCTAGACCAAGAAGATTCGGTAAGACTTTAAATATGAGTATGATTAAATACTTCTTTGATATAAATACTAAAGATGAGTCTAGAACATTATTTGATGAATTAAATATAAAAAAAGATAAGCAAATTATGGAGTTACAAGGAAAACAGCCGGTTATTTTTATAACACTTAAGGATACTAAATTTGCTAATTTTAGAGATTTTACATCAGCAATAAGAGGTCTTATGTCAGAAGTGTATAAAGAATATATATATGTTTTAGACAGTGATAATCTGTTAGATGCAGATAAAGAAGATTTCAACAAAATACTCTATAGTAAAGGTGATATTCCGCTGTTAACAAATTCAATAAAAAATTTAAGTAGGTATCTATGCAAATATCATGATAAAAAAGTAATATTACTTATAGATGAGTATGATGTGCCAATACAAGAAGCATATATAAATGGATATTATGATGAGGTAATATTATTTATGAGAAATTTATTAGGTTCGGTGCTTAAAGGTAATTTATATATAGAAAAAGCATTGCTTACTGGAATACTTCGTGTAGCCAAAGAAAGTATTTTTTCAGGACTTAATAATTTAGAGGTAGATACAATAATTAGAAACAAATTTAGTGATAAGTTTGGCTTCTTGGAAAGTGAGATAGATGAGATTTTATCATATTATGAAAATAACAATGTTAATATAGATAAGAATATGATTAAAGAATGGTACAATGGATATATTTTTGGAAACAATATCATATACAATCCATGGTCAGTACTAAATTATATTGATAATCGGGAAGAGGGATTTAAACCTTACTGGATCAATAGTAGTGAAAATGCTTTAGTTAAGAAAATTCTTTCAAATGGAAATGAGGAAATAAAGAAAGAATTTGAATATTTAATAGAAAATAAAACTATTGAAAAAGTTATAGATGATAATGTAATTATGGGAGAGATTGAAGGATCTAGTGAGAGCGTATGGAGTTTTTTACTTATGACAGGATATTTAAAGGCTGTCAAAAAAGAAAATATAGAAGGTATTTTAAAGTGTGATTTAGCAATTCCCAATAAAGAGGTTTATATATATTTTAAGAATATGATATTAAAGTGGTTTGATGATAGCTTAAGTATGTTAAAGTATAGAACTATGCTTAATGCTTTGGTAAATGGAGATATAAGGAACTTTGGAGCATTATTTAAAGGTTTTGTTATAAATAATGTAAGTTATTTTGATGTCTCAGGAAAGGAACCAGAAAAGGTTTATCATGCGTTTGTTCTTGGAATGTTAGTGTCACTTTCTGATAATTATGAAGTAAAATCAAATAAAGAAAGTGGGTATGGAAGGTATGATGTAATGATAATACCAAAGGATGCTTCAAAATATGGGATAGTAATAGAGTTTAAAAAGATAGATGAATTCTTAAGCGATACAATAGAAGAAGCAACGAAAGAAGCTTTAGAGCAAATAGAGAACAAAAAATATGCACAAGAGCTTTTAAGCAGAGGGATAAATAATATTATAAAACTTGCCATCGTATTTAAAAATAAAGAAGTAGAAATAACTCAAGGCAGTTAAAAATTTTATGAACTACTTGTTAGTCAAAATACACATTTTTTAATAAAATCTTAATTTCCCTTTACTAAATAATAATGTATAATAACCATATGTTATAAATTAATTAATATGTCGAAACATATGGGAGGAAAAATATGAATACAGTTACTTATTTAATTGATATATTCTTGCATCTTGATAAATATCTAGGATTCATAATAAACAATTATGGATTTGAAACATATTTGCTACTATTTTTCATAATATTTTTGGAAACAGGATTAGTAGTAACTCCATTTTTGCCAGGAGATTCGTTAATATTCGCCGCTGCTGCTTTTGCTGCTATGGGAATGCTTAATATATATGCGTTACTAGGACTTTTAATGGTTGCAGCAATCTTAGGAGACACAGTTAATTATGAAATAGGAAGAATTTTTGGCGATAAACTTATTAATATTGCTGGCGGGAAACTTATTAAGAAAGAGCACTTAGATAAAACTAATAAGTTTTATGAAAAGCATGGTGGAAAAACAATAATCTTTGCAAGATTTATCCCAATAGTCCGTACGCTAGCACCATTTGTAGCTGGAATAGGAAAGATGCAATATAGGCACTTTATTTCGTTTAATGCAATAGGCGGAATTCTATGGGTATTAGTAGTTTCAGCACTAGGATTTTTCTTTGGAAACATTCCAGTAGTTAAAAAGAACTTTGAATTTGTAATTATAGCAATCATATTTATTTCTATTGTACCAGTTATCGTTGAATTCTTAAGAAGCAAGATGAAAAAGACTAATCAAACAGTATAAAAAAAGCCTAATTAGGGAGTGGAAAGACTCTTTAATTAGGCTTTTAAATTAATATTTTATAGAAAAGAACATTATTTATAGTTATAGATTAATAATTACATATTAAAATCATACATTATCAGAAAGAAGGATATACTTTTGTGGAGTGTTGCATTGAGAATGTGGCTTTTGGAGTTTCTTCATTAGAACTTGTTCCATTGTTGCTTGTCCTTAGGAACTAAGGATCATGCAGGAATGGGTACAAGTTCTAATGTTAGAAATCCAAAGTCATATTCTCTAGCAACCGGAACAAAAGTGTATCCTTCTTTCGGTTATATCTATTTTCTAATTAAATGCGTTATATATTGCAGCAATTCCTTTTTCAAAATCATCATTTTCTATACCAACTAGTATGTTCATTTCACTAGAACCTTGGTCTATCATTCTAATGTTGATTTCAGCATTTGAAAGAGCTGTAAATATCTTAGCAGCAGTGCCTCTTTGTTTAGCCATTCCACGTCCAACAGTAGCAATCATAGCTAAATTTGGATGGATTTCTATACTGTCTGGGTTGCATGCTCTTTTAATTTCTTCCACAACAACATCCTTTTTGTTCTTCAATTGAGTGTCTTGAATTACAAAGCATACTGTATCTATTCCAGAAGGCATATTTTCAAATGAAATATTATGCTGTTCAAGTATTGATAAAATCTTTCTACAGAAACCAAGCTCTGAATTCATTGAAGCTTTAGATATTGAAATAACTGTGAAATCTTTTTTACCAGCTATACCTGTTACAGTTGTTGGCTTCATTGAGCCATCTGTATTTTTTACGATAAAAGTACCTTCGTCTTGAGGTTTGTTTGTATTTTTTATATTTATTGGAATTCCAACTTCTCTTACTGGGAATATTGCATCTTCATGTAATACAGAAGCACCCATATAAGAAAGTTCTCTAAGTTCTGAATAAGTTATTTTGCTTATTGGTTTTGGATTATCTATTATTCTAGGATCTGCCATTAAAAATCCTGAAACATCTGTCCAATTCTCATAAAGATCAGCATTGATGCTTGAAGCAACTAAAGCTCCTGTTACATCAGAACCACCTCTTGAGAATGTGATTATATTTCCGTCTTTATCTGCTCCATAAAAGCCAGGAATTACAGCCTTAGAAACTTTAGATAATTTATAATGAAGGGCTGAATCTGTTGCTTTAGAATCTAAGGAACCGTCGCTATTAAAAACCATAACGTCTTTAGCATCAACAAATTGAAAGCCAAGATAGTTAGCAAGTATTAATCCGTTTAAGTATTCACCTCTACTTGCAGCATAATCACTTGAAGCCCCTTCTTCAAGATCTTTTTTTATGATGTTCAAATGTTCTGTAATATTAAAGTCTAAATTTAAATCTTTAACTATATTACAATATCTATCTGTTATATGATTAAAAACATCATCAAAAGATATTCCAGTAGAAACATGGGCGTGGCAAAGATATAATAAATCAGTAATCTTTGAATCTTTAGAATTTCTTTTTCCAGGTGCAGATGGCACTACATATCTTCTTTCTGGATTTGAAAAGATTATTTCTTTAACTTTTTTAAATTGAGTTGCATCTGCTAGTGAACTTCCACCAAATTTTGTTACAATTGTGTTCATAATTATAGCCCCCATATATATGTATTTTTACATATAAGATTGTAGCAATTTATCTAAAAATGTTCAAGTTAATTATTAATAATGCTAAATGATTATTTTCTCTTGAGCATTTGAGTATTATTTATAGAAAAGAACATATAATAAACTGCAAAGCAGATTAAGAAATGGATATAAGATAGAACTATAGTATAGCAGGTAATGAGTTTTGCAATCATAAATCAAGTTATTTATTTCTTTATCTGTGTAAAAACACATAGAATGCCTTTAAATCATTAATGAAGAAAATTCATTTAATATAATAAATTATATATACTACAAAAATAATTCCTAGCCATAATTCTAAAAGGATTGTAATAATTTTAGCCGTAACTGTGAAATGTGAAATGTGAATTGTTAATTGAAGCATATATATATTCTATGAAAAAAATTTATCATACTTAATTATAGATACCACAATTATAAACTATACTTGGACTATGAAGTATTTTCCAACCAGAAATGAGTAATATACTTTTGTGGAATGTTCCGATAGATAATTCACATTTAAAGTTCCAGTAAGCTGAGTTATTAGTTAAGACTAAAATTTAGAAATTTAATTGCAACATATATTATATGTAGAGAAAATAGTGAGTATTATTAATAACGTTTGACAGAGTAAATATTGATTTGTATAATAAAAATACCAAGTGAAACTTGATTATTTCTTGTTTTTAATTGAAATTCAACGTTGAATAAATCAATAAAAACAATATAGAAATAAAAAGTATGTTAACAATATGTTACTGGTAATTTATATCAAAATATTTTAATTATCAGGAGTTATATAGATAAACAAATTAAGAATTCGATTTATTAGATGAACATATTTACAAGGTTGCTAAAACCTTGAGTTAATGTCTTCACTAGAAATCATAAATATATTTGTGGAGAAAACATTTGAAAATGAGCTGTTAAAGATTCTTAAGCAGAGAACCTAAATCTTTGATTTAGTGAGAATCGCTTACTCAGCGAACGAACGTGAGTCGAGTTTCTGCTAATGGTTGTTCCATTTTAGCTTGTGAAGTGAGAGTCCAAAATTTTATTTTGGGTTCTCGAACTTCCTCAGCAAATGTAATGAGTCGAGCTTCCCTAGGAAAGTTGGAGCATGCTAAAGTGGAACAACCTGCTGCTTAGAACCTTCAGCGATATTTTCATAGTTTTTCGGAATCAAAATATTTATGATTTCGGGAAGTTACCACATAAATTTAGTTTTAAAGTTGGATATCTATATGTATTACAAATTTATATATACTTTGACAACGGAGTCATAGAATTAATAATTCAGATTGATTTCGTTTTTTTGTTATAAGTTATAAAATAATTTTCTGCAGAAGTTATTTTTTATATTTATCAATTTGATAAATATAAGCTTTAATTTTTAAAGAATATGGTATTAATTTCTTTAAAAATTAAAGTTTTTACCACAAAAATACTTACTTTTTTAAAAAATCTATTGATTTGTTAGAAACGGTGGTATATAATTTACTTATTAAATGAATTGAGCAAAGGCGTTCAATAGATGGTATACCGCTTCTATTGTGCGTCTTTTTTTAGAAAAAAAGGGGGTTTGTAAAATGGCAAAGTACACAAAGGAAGATATCATTAACTTAGTAAAGGAAAATGGAGTTAAATTTATAAGACTTCAATTTACAGATATCTTTGGAACATTAAAAAACGTAGCAATTACAGACAGACAGTTAGAAAAAGCATTAAATAATGAATGTATGTTTGATGGATCATCTATTGATGGTTTCGTTAGAATTGAAGAATCTGACATGAATTTAAGACCGAACTTAGATAGTTTTGTAATTTTCCCATGGAGACCGCAACAAGGTAAGGTTGCAAGATTAATCTGTGACGTTTATAAACCAGATGGAAAGCCATTTGAAGGTGATCCAAGATATATCTTAAAGAGAGCTATAGCAGATGCAGCTGAACTTGGATATACAATGAATGTTGGACCTGAATGTGAATTTTTCTTATTTGAAACTGATGAAAATGGTAATGCAACAACAAACACTCAAGATAAAGGTGGGTACTTTGATTTAGCACCTACAGATTTGGGAGAAAATGCAAGACGTGACATGACTTTAGCATTAGAAGAAATGGGATTTGAGATTGAAGCATCTCACCATGAAGTTGCTGAAGGACAAAATGAAATTGACTTTAAATATGGTGATGCATTAACTACAGCTGATAGTATTATGACATTCAAGCTAGTTGTTAAGTCTATTGCACAAAGGCACGGATTGCATGCATCATTTATGCCAAAGCCAATTTTCGGAATTAATGGTTCAGGAATGCATGTTAATATGTCATTATTCAAGGATGGAAAGAATGTCTTTGTTGATGAAAATGATAAGAATGGCTTAAGTCCAATAGCTTATAACTTTATAGCAGGATTACTAAAGAATATCAAAGGTCTTGCAGCTGTTACTAACCCGTTAGTTAATTCATACAAGAGATTAGTACCAGGATATGAAGCACCAGTTTATTTAGCTTGGTCTTGTAAAAACAGAACAGCATTAATAAGAGTACCAGCAGCTAGAGGCGCAGGAACTAGAGTTGAGCTTAGATGTCCAGATCCAAGTTCTAACCCATATTTAGTATTAGCAGCTCTATTACAAGCAGGACTAGATGGTATTAAAAACAATCTACAACCACCAGCAGAAGTTGAAGCAAATATTTTTGCTATGACTGATGAGGAAAGAAAAGCTAACGGAATTGATAACTTACCTAATAACTTATATGAAGCAGTTCAATTCATGAGAGAAAGTGAGTTAGCTAAGTCAGCTTTAGGAGAACATGTATACAATAATTATCTTGAAGGTAAAGCAGCTGAGTGGGATGATTATAGAACTAAAGTACATGACTGGGAATTAGAAAACTATCTTAATAGATATTAATTTAGTAATACCAATTATTATTAATTAAGGTGGGGATTGCAATGGCTCAAGATGGAAGAATTATTATAGCTTTAAGCAATATTGAGACAGCAAAAAAATTAAAGAGTTTACTAATGCAGGAAGGCTATGAAATCATAGCATTATGTGCTTCAGGAAATGAATTAATTAGATTAGTTATGCAACATTCCCCAGACCTAGTCTTAGTAGGATATAAATTCAAGGATATGAGTTTACTAGATGTTTATGAAACACTAGTAGATGTAACTAGTTTTTTAGCTATCGTAAATGAGCCTTATAAATCATTTATAGAAGAAGATACTGATATATATTGTATTGGTACTAAAATCTCTAATGTTCTCTTAACTAATGCTATAAATTTAATTTTTCAAAGCAAAAAGAGAATCAAGAAGCTAAGGGATCAAGTTGAAAAGTTAGAACATACTCTAGAAGATAGAAAGCTTATCGAAAAGGCTAAGGGTCAACTCATGAAAACTTCAGGACTTACGGAGAATGAAGCGTTTAGATATATGCAGAAGATAAGTATGGATTCTGGGAAAAGAATGAAAGATATTGCGAGTTTAATATTAAGTGAAAATGAATAACTTGTAAAATTTAGCAAATACGCGAGTAATTATATTTCAAAAAAGGATGTATTTACTCGTTGTTTGCTACACATAAATGCAATATGATTGTTTTAAGGATAAATAGGTGCCTGATAGATAAATGTTTAAGAAGGTACAAATGAATATATTATTATCTCAAGGGGGAATTTTAATGGAAAGAAATAATCCGAATGCACAGGGGTTATATAATCCATGTTTTGAACATGATGCTTGTGGAATTGGGACTATAGTAAACATTGATGGTGAGAAATCTCATGAAATATTATCAGATTGTTTAACTATCCTAGAAAAGCTAGAGCATAGAGGTGGTACAGGCGCTGATGAACATACAGGAGATGGAGCAGGAATATTATTTAATATACCACACAAATTCTTTCAGGAAGAATTGAAATCAAAAGGTATGACTCTCGGAAACGAAGGGGATTACGCTGTTGCTATGGTATTTTTACCACAAGAAGAAAAGGCAAGAAAAGAAGCTATGAGCCTTTTTGAAGATATATCAAAGGAAGAAGGACTTGAACTAATTGGGTGGAGAGAAGTTCAAACAAACCCTTCAATACTTGGAAAAGCATCGCTAGAAGCAATGCCTGCAATAATGCAAGCTTTTGTAAGAAGACCAAATGGAATAAAACCAGGAAAAGATTTCGAAAGAAATTTATATATTGTTAGAAGAAATATAGAAAAAAGAGCAGGATGGATAAGTAAATTCCTAAATGAAACTTTCTACATAGCGTCTTTTTCATCAAAGACAATAGTATATAAAGGAATGTTATTATCTACACAGCTTAGAGAATTTTATAAAGATTTAGAAGATGAAAGAGTTGAAACATCTTTGGCATTAGTACATTCAAGATATAGTACTAATACATTCCCAAGTTGGGAAAGAGCTCATCCTAATAGATTTATGATTCACAATGGTGAAATTAATACACTTCGTGGAAATGTTAATAAGGTTTATTCTAGAGAAACAAATGTTAAATCTAGAGCACTTGGAAAAGATTTAAACAGAGTGTTACCTATCATAAATAAAGAAGGATCAGACTCTGCGATATTTGATAACAATTTAGAATTCTTATATATGAACGGAATGGATTTAACTAGAGCTATTATGATGGCAATTCCAGAACCATGGTATAAGAGTAAAACTATGAGTAAAGAAATGAAAGCTTTTTATGAATATAATGCTACACTAATGGAACCATGGGATGGTCCAGCAGCTATCGTATTTACAGATGGCGAAAAAGTTGGTGCAGTTTTAGATAGAAATGGTTTAAGACCATCAAGATATTATATAACTAAAGATAGAAGACTTATTCTTTCTTCAGAAGTTGGTGCATTGGATATACCAGCTGAAATTGTTGAAAAGAAAGATAGATTAATGCCAGGTAGAATGTTACTTGTAGATACAGTTAAGAAAGAAGTTATAGATGACGAAGAATTAAAAAATTCTTATGCTAATCAATATCCTTATGGAGAATGGTTAAAAGAAAATCTGATTACTTTAGATAAAATGAATGAAAGTAAGAAGTTCAAGATTGAATATGATAAGGAAACTAGAAAGAAATTAGAAAAAGCTTTTGGATATACTTATGAGGAAGTAAAAACAACAATGCTTCCAATGGCTGAAACTGGAGCTGAACCATTAGCGGCTATGGGTGTAGACGTTCCTTTAGCAGTATTATCAAAGAATTCTCAACCGTTATTTAATTATTTCAAGCAGTTATTTGCACAAGTAACTAATCCTCCTATTGATGCTATTAGAGAAGAAATAGTTACAGCTTCTAATGTTTATCTTGGACCAGAGGGTAATATATTAGAAGATAAAGCATCAAATTGTGAGTTGATTAAACTTGATTCACCAATAATTAATGATGAAGAATTAGCTAAAATAAAGGCTTATAATAAAGGAAACTTAAAATCAAAAGTAATTGATATTGTATTTGATAAAGGTGGCTCTTTAGAGGAAGCATTAAATGAAACGTTTGAAAAAGCTCAAGATGCTTATGAAAAGGGATATACTATATTTATATTATCTGATAGAAATATAAGTGAGGCAAAAGTTCCAATTCCATCATTGCTTGCAGTATCAGCACTTCATCAATATTTGGTTAAAAAAGGAACAAGAACTTCAGTTGCTCTAATACTTGAAAGTGGAGAGCCTAGAGAGATTCACCATTTTGCTACATTGCTTGGATTTGGTGCTTCTGCTATAAATCCATATATGGCTTATGAAAGCTTAAGAGGATTAATTGAAGAAGGATTACTTGATTTAGAATATGATAAAGCTGTTTACAACTATAATAAAGCAGTGCTTAAAGGTATAATTAAAATACTTTCAAAAATGGGTATTTCAACAATACAATCTTATCAAGGAGCACAAATTTTTGAAGCTATAGGAATTGGAAAAGAAGTTATTGATAAATACTTTACTAATACTATAAGCAGAATCGATGGAATTGGACTCGCTGAAATTCAAAAAGAAGCAGAGATAAACCACAAAAATGGATTTAAAGAAAAAACTTATGCAGCAGACTTTTCGTTAGATTCTCCAGGATATGAAAAGCTTAGATCAGGAGAAGATAGTGGAGAAGAGCATTTATATAATCCATTAACTATTCATAAACTTCAAGAAGCTACTAAAACATCAAATTATGAATTATTTAAAGAATATACTTCTTTAATTGATGATGAAAAAGCTGAAATCACTTTAAGAGGATTATTAGAATTTAACTATAATTCTAAGGCAATTCCACTTGAAGAAGTTGAGCCAGTTTCAGAAATTGTTAAGAGATTTAAGACAGGAGCAATGTCTTATGGATCAATTTCTAAAGAAGCTCATGAAGCACTTGCTATTGCCATGAACAGAATTGGCGGTAAGTCTAACACTGGTGAAGGTGGAGAAGATAAGGATAGATGGACTAAAGATGCAAATGGGGATTCAAGAAGATCTTCAATAAAGCAAATTGCATCTGGTAGATTTGGAGTAACTTCAGAGTATTTAGTAAATGCAGATGAACTTCAAATAAAACTAGCACAAGGAGCAAAACCTGGTGAAGGTGGTCAATTACCTGGAACTAAGGTTTACCCATGGATTGCTAAAACTAGACATTCAACTACAGGGGTTGGTCTTATATCACCACCACCTCATCATGATATTTACTCAATAGAAGATTTAGCTCAATTAATATATGACTTAAAGAATTCAAACACTGGAGCTAGAGTATCTGTTAAGTTAGTTTCAGAATGTGGAGTTGGAACTGTTGCAGCTGGTGTTGCTAAAGGTGGAGCAGAAGTAATATTAATTTCAGGGTATGATGGAGGAACAGGTGCATCACCTAAAAACTCAATCAAAAATGCCGGACTTCCTTGGGAACTTGGACTAGCTGAAGCTCACCAAACATTACTTCTTAACGACTTAAGAGAAAGAGTTAGAGTAGAAGTAGATGGTAAACTTATGAGTGGACGTGATGTTGCTATAGCTGCCCTTCTTGGAGCAGAAGAATTTGGATTTGCAACTGCACCATTAGTAACTTTAGGTTGTGTTATGATGAGAGTTTGTAATCTAGATACTTGCCCAGTTGGAGTTGCAACTCAAAATGAAGAGCTTAGAAAGAGATTTAAAGGAAAGCCAGAATATGTAGTTAACTTTATGTACTTTATAGCTCAAGAACTAAGAGAAATTATGGCAAGTCTTGGATTTAGAAATATTGATGAAATGGTTGGTAGAGTAGACAAACTTAAGCAGAGAGAAAATATTCATGGCTGGAAAGCTAAGAATGTTGATTTAAGCTCAATACTTTACACTCCAGATAAATATAAAGGAAAAGTTGTTAAGTTTGATGAAACTAAGAAATATGACTTTAAATTAGAAAGAGTGCTAGATCAAAAAGTATTCTTAAGTCAATTTAAAGACGCTATAGAAAAGAAAGAAAAAGCAAACTTTGAAATTGATATAACTAATACTGATAGAACACTTGGAACTATTCTTGGATCTGAAATAACAAGAGTAAATGGTTCAGAAGGATTACCAGAAGATACTATTACTATTAAGTGTAATGGAGCTGCAGGGCAAAGTTTTGGTTCATTCATTCCAAGTGGATTAACATTTGAGGTTGAAGGAGATGCTAATGACTACTTAGGTAAGGGATTATCAGGTGGTAAAATTATAGTATATCCTCCAAAGAAATCAACATTTGTAGCAGAAGATAATATTTTGATTGGAAATGTTGCTTTATACGGTGCAACTTCAGGAAAAGTATTTATAAATGGTATTGCAGGTGAAAGATTCTGCGTTAGAAATTCAGGAGCGACTGCTGTTGTTGAAGGAGTTGGAGCTCACGGATTAGAGTATATGACAGGTGGTAAGGTTGTTGTTTTAGGTAAAACAGGAATTAACTTTGCTGCTGGTATGAGTGGCGGAATTGCTTACATTTATGAAGAGGATCCAAACTTTAGAATAAACTTAAATGAAGAAATGA
>Ga0183101_1001104_pt1 | contig 28985 bp, 32 predicted proteins | sample Biomet3_FD_127790 | JGI IMG/M metagenome (GOLD analysis project Ga0183101, IMG submission 127790) | Microbial communities from bioreactor (seeded with sewage sludge) at LBNL, California, USA - Biofuel metagenome 3 | ecosystem: Engineered > Bioreactor > Anaerobic > Unclassified ...
GCGAAGCTGTACGTATATTTAGAAAAATAATTAAAAATTAAGAAAAGAAATAGCTAATAGCATGAAAAACTAACTTTCTTATGTTATTAACTATATCTATGAATAATTCAGGCTTAAGTTATCATTTAAATTTAATCTCTAATTGTATTCAATTTATGAAGGAGATACTCTTTTTTATTCAATGGATCATAAGTTGTTTTTCCAGCATCCACGTGTGCAACAATTCCTATAATTGGACCGCCTAAAATTTGACCCAAGGCATTTATTTGTCCATTTATAGAAAGTACAGTGGCTCTAGCCTTATCGTCTATATGTCCATTAAGCCATGCACTAAATATAGGTTGATTTATAGTTCTAAAGGTATTTGTCGCTAAATACGCCATTAACATTAATCTAAAGTTTTTTGTAATAGCAAATATAAACATAAATAATATATAAAATATATTTATACCTACCAAAAGCTTTCCATTATTATTCTTATCATCATCAAGTCTATTTGACATAAAATGCATAACTATTGCACTTGACACCATTCCTGCATTGCTTCTGTTGTGTAGCCAAAGCCCACGCTTTTTTACCCAGATTATGTGCTATTTCAAATTTCTCATACTCTTCTTCAACATAAATTAGTCCAGTTCAAAGCAAATAACCTGTTTCCATTAATCATTATTAATTTCATGAAAGTTGCTCATTTTCAGTAAATTCTCAAATATATTACACTGGTAATATACCACATATTTATCCATTAACTAACAAAATACTTTCTTTACAACAATAGAAATAAGTGCTAATATTAATATAACGATAATTATTATCAATTAATAATAATTATAAATTCAAGAATATAAATAATAACATTATTTTAGATAAATTAATAAATAAATAAGGAGGTTTTTATTATGAATTATAATATTCTTATTGGAGGCGCTGCAGGTCAAGGCGTTGATACCACTGCTTCCATACTTGAAAAATTGTTAAAAAAGTCAGGATATAGCGTTTTTACTGTAAAAGATTTGATGTCTAGAGTAAGAGGAGGTCATAATTTTTCACTTATACGTTTCGGAACTGAAGAAGTACTTTCCCATACTTATGAAGTTGATGGAATTATTGCATTGAACGAAGATACTGCTGAACTTCATAAAGATAAGCTAAAGGAAAATGGTTTTATATTGAGTGACTCCGATTTTAATATTGATGATGATAGAGCAATAAAAGTTCCTATGAAGAAAATAGCTAAAGAACTTGGAAATCCCAAGGTTACTGGTACCATTGCTGTTGGTGCAGCTATAAAGCTTTTTGGAATTGAAAATACAAATATAGAAGAAGCTCTAAAATCATCAGTAAAAGAAAGATTTTTAGAGGTTAATATAAAAGCTGCTTTGATAGGTTACGATAGTGTAGAATCTAAATTTAGCTCTCAACCTGGGAGCTTCTCAGATTATTTGATATTAAACGGTAATACTTCTTTAGCTTTAGGAGCTATAGCTGCAGGATTAAAATTCTATTCCGCTTATCCTATGTCTCCTTCTACATCAATTCTAGAATATCTCGCATCGATTTCACAAAAAGCAGATGTGCTAGTTGAGCAAGCAGAGGATGAAATCGCAGCAATAAATATGGCTATAGGAGCTTCTTTTGCAGGAGCAAGAGCTATGACCGGAACTTCTGGAGGAGGATTTTGCTTAAAGGTTGAGGCCCTTGGACTATCTGGTATGGCCGAAATACCTTTAGTAGTAGTTGATGTTCAAAGACCAGGCCCTACTACTGGACTTCCAACTAGAACAGAACAAAGCGATCTTAAGTTTGTCATTTCTGCATCACAAGGTGAATTTCCAAGAATGGTTATAGCAATACGTACGATTGAAGATGCATTTTATCAGACTATTAGGGCTTTCAACATGGCAGAGAAATACCAAATTCCAGTAATACTCTTAAGTGACCAATACTTAGGTGATGGTATAGCTTCTGTTAAGCCTTTCGATTTAAATAGAGTTAAAGTTTATAAACCTGCTGAAGTAAATATAAAAGATGGAGAATATTTAAGATATAAAATAACTGAAGATGGTGTATCTCCAAGACTTATTCCAGGAAAAACAAAAAACTTTGTAACAGCAGATAGTGATGAACATGATGAAATGGGTAAGATTACTGAATCTGCAGAAGTAAGAAATGAAATGATGGATAAGCGTATGAGAAAACTTAGTAATTTAAAACTTGATTTAGAAGAACCAGAATTTTTTGGTGATGAAAATTGTGATAATTTGCTTCTAGGCTGGGGATCTACCTATGGTGTTATAAAGGAAGCAGTAAAATTGTTAAATGGAAGAAATGTTGGCAGTTTTGGAGCCCTTTTATTTGGAGATGTGTATCCATTACCTCAAAAAAAACTTAATGAAAAGGCTAAAGTGGCTAAAAAAATTATTGATATAGAACAAAATGCTACTGGTCAATTAGCGGATCTTATAAGAGAACAAACAGGAATAAACTGCGATTATAAAATTTTGAAATATGATGGTAGACAAATATCTGCAAATGAAATTGTAGATAGAATTATAAAGACCAGCTAATAATAGTCAAGTTAATTTTCAAAAAAATAGTTTTTGGAAAAAGAGTATGGCAAACAAACCGTTTTAAAACACGAACGGTTACAGAAATTGGAATAAAATTAAGCGACTTTGTTTAAAGAGTTATTTTCTAGGAACATTTGCTTATGTATTTTGGGATCTCTTTGCTCAAACGGAGTTTGATTTCGGAGAACAGCAAAAATGTAGTTTATAATTTTATGCATTATAGCGACTAAGGCGATTTTAGGCTTTTTGCCTTTAAGGTTTATTTGATAATAATCTAATAGGACTTTATTTATAGGAACTCCATTACGATTGTTACGGATTGAAGCTAGTGCAACAGAATATAATGCTCTTCGACCGATTCGAGTTCCTCTTTTTGAAATTTTATTATCATCGCCTTTAAAATTACCTGATTGATTAACTGAGCTATCAATACCAAAGAAAGCTACAAGATGTTTGGGCTTAAGAAAACCATCAATATCACCTATTTCAGCTATTATAGTAATAGCAGTTAATTGCCCTATGCCAGGAATTGAATCAATTAGTTCAATATTAGCTCTAATAGATTCAGGAAAAGTTTCAGACTGTATAAAATTGTTAATTTTCTGTAGCAATGTATCAATCTCTGATTGAATAGTTTTTATTAATGTTATAGAGCTGGCTATTTTGACGGCTAAACCGTCTAACGGTAAGCCAATTATTTTAGCTTCATTAGCAACCTTAAATAATTTGGAATATGTATTTTCCGACCAGATAATGCCCTTTTTAGAGCTATTAAGGAAAATCTTAATTATATTTTCCTTAGGTGCCTCTAAAATTGATTGTGGCGTTGGATATTGACTTAAAAGCTCAATTGAACTTTTAGATGTTGAATCTGAAAATATAGTATTATAGCCAGGAAAAATAACTCTTAAATCAGCGGATAATTTTTTCTTAAAAGTAGAGCTAGTATCTGTAAGTTTGTAATACTCTCTTACAAGATTTTTCAGAAGAAAAATATCAAGGCTAAGTTGTTGTGATAACTTAATGTTTTGAAATTTTCCTATTGTTGCAATAGATAAAGCGTCTTTTTTATCATTTTTCACTTTTCTTATGTCACCATTTTTGTTAGACTTAGTAACGAGTGGATTGATAACAAATGTGTTATCGAAATATTTATTAAGATAGTGGAAAAGAGATAAATGGTACACGCCAGTGGACTCCATGAAAATTGCAGTTTTCATGTTAAACTCTTCTTCCACTTTTTTTATTTCATTAACTAAGTGGTTGAAGCCATTGAGATCATGCTTTATTTTAAATGACTTCTTATAAATATCACCATTCGGTGCGAGTATTGCAGTATATGAAAAATCAGCTGAAACATCAATTCCTATTACAGGACTATAAAAAAAATTAGACATTGTATATATCTCCTTAAATTAAATTTTAGATATAGAATAGAACTTCCACTCTGTCAGATAGCTTATAACCTTGTTTGTGACACGGGTAATTCCCGAAGGGAAACCCAACCAGCTAAACATAGAATTCTACCTGATGAAATGATACGCTTTTTTACGGGTATAGGTTCTAAAAGACCTCCCAGGAGGTTTACATCTATCTTCTATTCAGGAGTATTATACTAGACTATATAAAACTTGGTTAGATTCCTTTAAGGAATTTAAATAAAAAACTATTTAAGATATGAAATGCATATTCCCTATCGGGGCGTAGGCAAAGTAATAAATTAGAATATTAAAAATAATAAGAGGTGTAATGTTCGTTAGAAAGATAAATAGTTTTCTATCAAATGTTACAACTAGATTATACAAGGAGGTTTAAGATATGAGTGAACAATTTCGTACTTACGAAACAGCTTGGTGTCCAGGCTGTGGTAATTTTAATATATTAGAAAGTTTAAAAAGAGCGTTAACTGAATTAGGAAAGGACCCTTATGAGGTTTTAATGGTTGCAGGAATTGGGCAAGCCGCTAAGTTGCCTCAATATATAAGTGCTAATAGTTTCTGTGGTTTACACGGTAGAGCAATACCTGTTGCAGTTGCTGCTAAAATGGCAAATGATAAGCTAACAGTTATAGTAGATTCTGGTGATGGTGATACCTATGGAGAAGGCGGAAATCATTTTATCCATAATATAAGAAGGAACACTAATATAACTCATTTTGTTCATGATAACCAAATATATGGTCTTACAAAAGGTCAAGCCTCTCCTACTTCTGGAATAGGTTTAGTAACTGGGGCTCAAACTACTGGAAATATCAATGTCCCATTAAATCCTGTAGCTTTAGCTATAACACTTGGAGCGGGCTTTGTTGCCAGAGCCTTTAGTGGAGATATGGATCAGCTTGTTTCAATTATGAAGGAAGCAATTTCTTATAAAGGATATGCTATGGTGGATATTTTTCAACCTTGCGTAACTTTTAATCATATTAACACTTTCTCCTTCTATAAAAATAGAGTTTATTCTTTAGATGAAAACTACGACCCTAGCAATAAACTTGCTGCACTAGAAAAAGCTATGGAGTTTGGAGATAAGATTCCAACTGGAATTCTATATAGAGAAGATAAGGAAAGCTTTAGTGAAAGAAATGTTGTTTTAAATAAAGATACAGCTCTTATTGACAGACCTTTCAATCCTTCTATTATAGAAGAACTTACTTCTCAGCTTGTATAATTTAATTTATAGTTATGAGCATTAAAGATTATTTCAACAAACAAACTTGATATAAAAGAGCAATAATAAATTTGTTATTGCTCTTTTATCCTTTTTGAATAATTACAAATATGACCAAAGGAAATAAAACTAATTTCACTTATTTGATCTATTTAATAATTTAGTTTTCAAAAAAGGAAGCTGATAGCGGTTGTCTTTCTGTAAATCTTTTAAAGCTATGTTTAGGATATCCTACCATTACAACTCCTGTTATTTTCTTTTTCTCTGGAATGTTAAAAACCTTGTACATTGGTGAATTATCACTACGAGCACAAATTTCAAATACTCCTGCCCAACATGATCCAAGCCCAAGAGATGGCGCATATAATTCAAGATACGATAATGAAAGAATTGAATTTTCTCTACCATTACGAAAATCTTCATCAGCCAAAGTTATAATTATACTAGGTGCATCTCTTAAGATAGTGTCAACTTTAGTATTCTTGTAGCCACTAATCATTCCTGCTAATACCTTACTCAAAGTTTCATTATTTTCAAACCAGTTAATGCATTCCTCAACAGCTAGTTGAATTGTTTTCTTATCATCTACTATTAGATATGATATACCTTGTGAATTACTTGCAGTTGGTGCCAAATGTGCAACCTCAACAAGTTCCAATAACTTTTCTCTTTCAACTGGTATATTCTTATATGAACGAATAGATCTTCGTGATCTAATAAAATTCTTTGCTTCTTCTGGATTTAGTTTTTTAATTTCTCCTACCTCACTTTGCATAGCTAATGGAGATTTCTTATTATCTATAGCCTCTTTTGGACATACAGCCACACAATGACCACATTCTATGCATGCATTAGGATTGACTTCTTTTGGGCCGTCCGCTTCTAGTTTTAATACTCCTGTTGGACATTCCACCACGCACATTCCACATTTTATACATTTTTCTTTACTTACATTTATTAAACTCATTTTTATTCACTCCTTATTAATTTTTGCACTCGCATAATAATACGAATACACTCAATTTTTATTTGATTTATAATACATGTTAAAACAATTATTGTAACTTTCCATGTGCCATTACCTATTTCACATCTCATCATGGGTTTCTGATTGGGTATATTTGTTTTTCTATTTCTTCCCCTTTAATTAGGATTAGTTGCAAAACCTTTTCCTCAACCTATTTGCCTCTCATTAATTAGGGTTCATTAAAGATTTTCCCAAAACTTGCTTCTTCCCATTAATTTTTCATTTTAAATCATGCCTAGTGCCTTTCCATAAATGTATCAGATCCTATTATCACCTCCTTTAGCCATGCTTATTATCTTTTTGAGAACAATCATTCTAATTGATCTAAAAAAATTATGTATTCAATAAATCAGAAAATCTACAATATTATTCGCTTTTCTTTATTCACTAAATTTCTTATATTATTGATTTGAATAGTGGTTATACTTTTCTAATATGTAAAAGTGCTCAGCAGAACATAATAGTTTTGAGAACGCTCATTCTAATTAGTATAAAGAATTTAGCTATTTAATAAATCCATAAAAAAATCTGCTATACGATGTAATTTTTCTTTGCTCGCTGACATTCTTAACTGCACACGAATTCCAAGCAATGTATTTTGAAGTATTTCTGATAAAACTTCTGGATCATACTTGCAAGAAAATTCACCTGTTTCCATGCCTTTTCGAACAAGATCAGCAAGTAATTGTTCTGTTTGCATAAATATCTTTTCTACTTTTTCTTCTATCTCTTTATCCCTAAGAGCCATCTCTGTTGCTGAATTTACAATTAAGCAACCCCATTGTTTATCTTCGTATCCTTCAATCGTAAAATCAAAGATAAATTTTATAGCTTGTTTTGCTGTTTCTGCATGTGAAATTCCAACCTGCATTTTATTTTTTATTAATTCTGCATAAAAATCTACAGTTCTTAAGAATAATGTGTGTTTATCACCGAAGGTATCATATAAACTTCTACGATGGATTCCCATATGCTCTACTAAATCATTTAAAGATGTCTTTTCGTAGCCTTGCTTCCAAAATAATTCCATAGCTTTCTGAAGAACTACATTTTCATCAAATTCTCTGCTTCGTCCCATCAAGTTCCCTCCTTTATAGAATTAATATTAGCATTTTGAGAACGATCGGTCAAGAATTATTTACATACTTAATCATACCTATATTTTCGCACATTACATGCTGGAAAGAAAAGTTACCTGGCACAACGCAAAAGCCCCTAACCTAGCCTACAATTTTCTGCCTAAAACACTTCACTAAATGAGTTTATATCTAATTCCTCTTTTTATCTTGATCTTAATATAATGTCATCTCTTTGACGCCAATTCTTCTGCATATGCTTTTCCAATACCAGATGACGCTTCTGTAACCAAGGTAACTTTTCCCTTATAATTAAACATTCCTTTGCCTCTTAAAATGGATCAATTATTTGCTTCTATTATTTCCTTCAATTTAACATTTTGATTAATAAATCTAGTTTTACTTTTTTCCTGCTTAAGCCGTATAGCATTCTGTGGGCAATGATTAATACAAGCTAAACACTGCTCACAATTTCCTTTATAAACAGGTTTAGTATCTACATTAATATTATTTACTGGGCAAACTTTCTCACAAACTTTGCAGCTATTACAGGTATCTTCTACATAGAAATTCTTATCATATTGAGCGTTAGCCTTAGTCTTAGAATGAAACTTTTTTATTATTGCTTCAATACATTTTATAACTGCAGAATGTCTCTTGATATATACTTTTTTAACTTGTATATCATTGATTATTTGTGCAAGGCTTTCTTCTATATTTTTCTTTGGCTCTTTTTTTATCTCTTTAGCCATATCAAACACTGGAAGGTAATTGTCAACCATAAGTATTTCATTAATGTATGAAAACTGGATTTGATTTCTTTTTCCAATTTCTAAAAGCTCAGGTATGACTGCTCCTGAAAAAGATCCAAAAGACACTACGGCAAAAATATATTTACTTTTTAGTTTAACTTTATTTAGAAACTCCTCAACAATTTTAGGAACTCCTCCATAATAACTCGGAAATACAATACCAATCTTTTCATCTTCAAACTCAAACTGTTCTAGTTTCATTAACTTAGGAATAGAATAACTTTCCCCTCCAATTCTCTTTGCCACATATAAATTATTTCCAGTTGCTGTAAAGTAAAATATTTTCATAATGCACTCCTTTCAGACGTTTCACTTGTAACTCCTTATGAACTATAGTATAATTTGATAACATAAATAATTCAAGTGAATATAGGCTAGCTGTTACAAAAGGAGGAATATTGTTTATGACTAATAAATACAATGCTGAACAGAATAAGATTACAAAAGAGAGTATTTTAGGTGCTCTTATGTCTTTAATGGAGAAAAAAGACTTTAAGAATATATCTATTACAGAAGTATCACAAAAAGCTGGTGTATCACGGATGGCTTTTTATCGTAATTACAGTATAATGGAAGATATCCTTATTGATCATCTAGACGATATGTTTAGAGAGTATTCAAACCTTTTAAATCATAAAGAAATAAGTAATTATGAAATGACACGTTTATTTTTTTACTATTTTAGACAACATCAAAAATTTATTGAAAACCTACTAAGGTCTAAATTAACCCACTTAATACTTGAACGGTCTATCGAATTTCTTAATATATACTCAAAAACTATAACATGCACCATGGACTGCTCTCCTGAATTTGAAGAATATAATATTGGATTCATTGCAGGAGGATTTTTTAATGTATTGATGATTTGGTGCAAAAGTGGTATGACAGAGAGTGACGAGAAGATGGCAGAAATTGTTCATGAGAGGCTTTCAAATCATATTGCTGGAATCACCTTAACAAATTTCTGATTAGATCCAGCATATATACCAAGTAGGAGAAATGAATAAGAAAGATTTGCTACTTAATTGACTCTAATTTAAGAATATATTAATAATGCATTATAGGAGTCCTCCTCCTCCCATACCATTTCTAAAATATTATCATAGGAAATGCATTTACATAAAAAGTTCCACACTCTCAAGTCTGAGCTGACTTTAATTAATACATTTCCTCAAGCATAATTTCTTATTTGTTGATTTCAAGAACTGGACACTTCTAATTTTATAAAATAACTATTGAGCATTTCCTAAAATTTTAAAGTACTTATATGATAGCCATATACTTCTTCCTACCATTGAAGCACACCCAAATGCAAGAATTCCTATACTTATAAAGCTAGTTATATTTCCACCAATATACCTAAAAGCCGATTTTACAACGATGAGGAAAACATAGACCCCAAGGCTTAAATACGATTCATTATAATAAACCTCGCCTCTAGTTTCATCCTTACTATATTTTAATGTTCTTCCACGAATTATTCCCACTCCTAGACCAATAATTGAACAAATAATTATTATTACAATCTCCTTCAATGAAAAACTTAATGTTTTTGCATAATCTTCAACAATCATTAGAATAAGTAGTATAGGTAACAACCATAAATTAGGGAACTTAATTCTTTTATTCTTCCCATTAAGTATCCTTAAAAACTTTAAAACTATAAAAATCAATAAAATATAAACCATTGACACTAATTCCACCTCTAAACTTATTTTCTATTACTCAAAATTTTCTGATATAATAATGCAAACACTTTGGAACTGTAGATAATAACAATCTCTCAATATCTTATCTTTTAAAGTCTAATTATTAACAGTAATTGTAAACCTAATTTTTATACCTACCTTGGATACAGCTGTCTCTAATAATGACACCTTTACTAACCATAAGAATTTCACTTAGTTAAGCTCGCTGTAATAAATATTATAAATTTAGAATATATAAGGAATTAACGCCCATGATTCTTTTATGTATTTCTCATATTCTTCACCAAATTCCAATATTAAAAATCTTTGTTCTCTATTTATTTTTATAATATAAGTAATTAAAATGATGCAAAATCCTATAATTGAAGCTAAACTTCCAAGTGTAATAAAAGTTCCAAAAAAGCCACATACTATTCCTGTATAAATAGGATTCCTTATATATTTATATGGTCCACTACGAACCAATCTTTGCCCCTCTACTTTTTGAATCGCTCCGCTCCAATTTCTACCTAATATTATTCTAGCCCATATTGCAAATAAAAGAGAGAATACTAAAATTGCGATACCTATATAGTCAACATATTCATAACTAGGCAATATCCTATTCCATAAGAATATATTTTTGAACTGAAAAAAGGTAATGGCATAAGAGACTATTACTAATATTAAATGCACTATTCTTGGTATGTTCCTTTGGCCACTTGATTCTTTTTTCACATTTGACCTAGTTTTTATCGCTGCTAATATCCAGTAAATCCAAAATATACCCCAAATATAGCTATCTACAGTAATATTACTCATAAAATCCTCCTCAAATTTTGCTAGGCTTAATTATCACTTTTAATATATTTTTCCGTAATTTCTTGGAACGTATCTTTCGTCACTGAATTCATGTCATCCAAAAACCTTAATATAATGGCTTTTTCTTCATCATTATATTGTTCTATAATATGTTTTTTCTTATTATATGATTTCTCATGAATTTTTTTATGAATTTCAGACACATTTAATCCTAATTCCGTCAAATCATAATATACTTCTTTATTATTCCCTTCCTTTTGATACTTCGATACATAGCCTTCGTTTAATAACTTTTTACACATTTTAGTTATAGCACCTGTTGTCATCCCTAATTCTTGTGATAGCTTAGTTATATTTGCATCTTCGATATATTCTATAGCTGCAATACAATGAATTTGTGAAAAAGTAAGTTTATTCTTAATATTAGGAACATCTATTTCATTATTTTCTTGTATTTTCTTTAGTGAAAATATAATCTCATTAACAATATCCATATTAATTTCCCCCTTAACATTTCTTCCATGTCAACAATTTTCACTTTAAAGACTTACTCCTAGATTTAATTAAGCACTTGTAATACCTAATGAACAACTTCAACTGTTTAAAATACCAAAACTATTCAATCAGCCTTTTTTAAGTTATTCCCTCAAGGAGCACCTCGTCCACAGATTTTACTGGAATATAAATTTCTAAAAAACTAAAAAACCACCGGCTTAACCGATGGTTCTGATTCATATTCACTAACGTTACAATTTAGAATTAAAGAACTAAGATGATTGTAATGAAAATTGTTCTAAATACTTGGATAAACTTTCAATATTAAACTGCATATGCCGATTATTCCCCTCCAGTTTACTTAGCATTATGCCACCTTCTAAGGTGGAAAAAATGAAAGTAGCAAGAGCATCGGTATCAAAATCTGGCTTTAACTCACCATTCTGTATACCTTCATAAAGAATCCCCTTAATATATTGTAGCATCCTTCCGAGACTTAGCTGGGCTTTTTTTCGTAATTCAGGATGAGTATCATCACTTTCAATAGCTGTGTTTAATAAAGGACATCCTCCGATAAATGGAGGATGTTCCGTGACTTGTTCATATACCCTAAATATAGCTAGAATTTTATCAATCGCTGATTTTTGTTCACTTACGGCTTCAGTAAATTTTTCATTAACAATTCCTACTGCGTAATCATATGCCTCAAGCGCAATCTCATCCTTACATGCAAAGTGACGATAAATCCCCCCTCTCTTGATTCCAGTTACTTCAGTAATATCAGAGAGCGAAGATCCTGCGTAACCTCGCTGGTTAAAAAGTTCAGCCGATTTCTTAATTATATACTTGCGTGTATTTTCTCCTTTAGTCATAGTATCTATCCTCCAAGGAATGTAATTCTTCCTAATTTCATCCTCATTGCACATGTTATTTTTTTAATTATTATAGCATATCTCCAAAAATTTAAATAGTTATTGCAAACCGGGGTTTATTTCTTCGATGAACCTGATCTTTTAATCCAAAATGCCAATTATATAATTATAAATAATAAAAAATATTCCAAGCACCAGAAATATGAATATAAATTTGCACTTTCTTAATGGTTGTGTTAACATAGTAAAAAAGATATCGTTCAGTATCTTTTTATTATATTAAAATGAGGTGAAGAAAATGAACGACACATGGTTTAAAGAACGTAAGTATGCTTGGATCGGCTTGTCTGCTTTGTGGATTATCGGCTTTATTGGCGCATTATTGCGTTTCATTATGGCTACTTATCAAGTTCAAATTTCTCAAGATTTGAATATAAGTAGAAGCTTGATTTCTATGGCATGGTCAACCAACCTACTAATTGCAGCATTATGCACCCCAATAGGAGGATGGATTGCGGACCGCTATGGACCTAAGAAATTAATGCTACTAAGTACAATGTTTAGTATCTTAGGGACAAGTATCGTTTTTGTGGGGCATAATCCTACTTTGTTTTTTATCGGATATGGAGTCATATCAGGTTTTTACGGTATAGGAGCCTCTGCCACATATATTCTAATATTTGACTGGTTTAAGCATCATCGAGCAAAAGCTACTGCACTTCTGGCAAGCTCATCATCTATTGGTCTCGCCGTTTGCACTCCAATTTTTATCTCGAACAGTTGGTTAACATGGAAGGACGCATTTCTGATTTCTTGCCTGCTCAGCCTTTTTGTTGCATTGCCAGTTATTCAGTTTCTTATTCGGAATCCTGAAAATCCACAGAAGAAAGCAAAAGAATCCGAACAACCAAAAGTGAAAATGCTTTTCAAAGGTCCTCATATGTTATTATTTCTATTTATTGGTTTTGCATTATTTACATGTGGGTTTAATATGGGTACTGTAGAAATGAATTTAGTGGCTATTTATCAATTGTCTAGCGTAAAGCCTGCCTTGATTGCCTTATCCATGAGTACCTTAGGAATTATGGAAATAATCGGTTCCTTTATTTTCGGATATCTTTTGGATCGTATCAATAAATTTATAGCGATGTCGTTGTTGTACGGGATACGCATCTTAGCGTTTATAATTTTGTTTGTACATTCGCCATGGTCGCCAATTGTGTTTGCAGTCTTCTTCGGATTTACTTACCTAGGTGCTGTACCAGGAGGAATGTTAATTGCTAACGAGAATACAAAAGAAAAAGGAAAGTTCATTGGAAGTCTCCTTCTATTCCATCAAGCAGGCGGGATCATTGGTAGCTTAATCGGAGGTGTTTCCTTTGATATCAGTAAGAGCTATCAACTACTCATTGGCATTGATATGCTTCTATGCATTTTAGTTACCATAGGGTATTTTACGAATTATTGGATACGATACAAAAATACTTTATCTGTAACCAAATATGCAAATAAAGTTAACAAACTACACTCAAATGATCAATAATTAATTATCAATATATTTTAAGTTTCCATCTACATGTTCTAAGTAATGAGAATTTGATCTTAATGATTTACATTTTAGCCAATAAAAAAACGCCATAATTTTATTATCACCCAAAGATTTTTCTTTCCTAATCTGAAGATCTGTTTTTCCATCTTAAAATTATGTAAAAACCTAGGACTTTCTCAAGCAAATAATCCTCAAACCCGCATTATACAAGCATATTCTTCAGAATATTAGAATATATATTCTAGTATTCTGAAGAATAAATATTGTTAAGAATATATCTTCTTAATAATATTTTAGAATTATGTACTTAGTTACTAATCATATTATTTTTATCTAATCCATTCTTTACAAGAATAGAATATAACGCACCATCTGCTTTCATATCATTAATTGCTTTATTTAATGCGTTTAATAAGAAAACATCATCTTTTTTAACTGCTATTCCCATTACTCCTTGTAACTCAGGAGTATAGCCTTTTAACTGCCTTAGCAAAGGATCTTTTTCCTTTATATAGTAGTTTATAATAATAGAATCAGCTAAGCCCGCATCAATTTTCCCACTACTTATAGCATTAAATAAATCAGTTGTACTATCCAAACTTAATGCATCTTTTATTAAGTTATTTTTCTTCCACTTTTTCGCTAGATCTTCAAATATTGTTCCTTTTTCTACTCCAATTACTGCATTTTTTAAATCACTCATAAAATTAATTTTTGAAAATCTTGGTACAATAACAGTTTCTGATTCTTTATACAATGGCTTAGTAAACTCTACTAGTTTTTCACTTTCAGGAGTTATAAATATTCCACCAACTGCTATATCTATGCTATCATCGGCATTAAATTTATCTAACAAATCTGCAAATGTTACTTCCTTAATTTCAACCTTATTAATTCCAAGCCGCCGTGTAATTTCAGTTATGATATCCGCATCAATTCCACTCATCTTATTTGTTTCGGTATTTATCCAAAAGAATGGAATTTCCTTTGATGGTGCAGCAATAGTTATTATTCCTTTTTCTTTTATCATTTCCAATCTATCTTTTTCTATTGAGCTATTTGCCATTATAGTTTCCCTAGGCGCTATCATAAATCCAATTATTATTCCAATAATATTTATAATAACAATTGAAGTAAATATTTTTTTCATAAATAAAAATCTCCTTTAAAACGATAAACATATCTTTAAATTATTATTTGGAATTTAAATTTAAATTATCCTCATTTGAAAAAAATTCAAACCTTTAGAAATAATACTTTGCCTTTTATGTTAACCTTTAAAGCGAGATCAATGATCAGTTTACTTTACCATTGAGTAGTAGACATCACATATTATTCAACTTCCAAAGAGCATGTCTTTTATTTACTACGTCAAATCTACATATAAAATGCAACTTTTCAAATAAAAAATTGGAGAGATCGCAACTTCACTCAGAATATTGCGACCTCTCCCAATTTTATATTTAGTTTTTTCTTAATAGCTGATTTTTTTTGCTCATAAGTTTTGAATTAAATTCTAAATTTCTTTTATATGAATAATAGCAAAAACTCATCCCCAAAAACTCTGCAGTTATTAAAATAGATATTAGCTCTATAATTGAAGCAATTTTTTTATATACAAAATAGTAGTAAATAGATGGTAAGCAGGAAATCCCCCCTATTACTATAAATACACAAACAAAAGCTAGTAATGCACTTTTTTGTTTTATTCCAACCAGATAAATAAAAACAGATCTAGAAATAGTACCAATAACTCCTCCAATAATAGAAAACATAATTAATTCTTCTATAATTCCTACATTTATATTTTTAACAATCATCTGAGTCATACCAACAACTATACCACATAGCATGGATATAATAAGATTAAATAAAAAATCCTTTAAATTCTGTTTCATGATTTACGCACCTCACAATCCGAGATATTGCTTAAAGTTATTTAGATATTTTCTTGTGACATATACTTCTTCATCCATATCTATGAGCTTTAATATAAGCTTGCTGTTAAACCATGAAATTATTCTATCTACTTTCACTATATTTACAACAAAACATTTGCTTACTCTTATGAAACCTTTTGCTTCCAATCTTTCTTCAAGTTCATAAAGCTTTTCTTTTACTTTATACTTTTTATCCTTGGTCATGCAAAAAACCTCATTTCCCATAGCTTCGAAATAATATATCTCATTATAATTTAATACTTTAAGCTCATCCTCATCACATCTTCCTGTGATTATATTTTTAGCTTCTTCTTTGCTGCCTGAAATAGAATCTAAATAACCAATCAAAATATTTATGGTTTCTATATCAAAGTATACCCCTATTTTGCCGCTCTTTAAATCAAATCCTTTTTCGATTAAACATACATCAGCATTTTCATTAATCTTTATTTTGCGATTTGTAAGGATTTCTTCCAGCATTCTTTTTAGATTTTCGCTGCAAATTAAATCTAACTCCATGTAATTTCCCCTTTTGCTTTAAACTTTAAGCAATGCCTTTCTGACAAGGATATATTAAAAACTTAAACTCTATCCTCTCGAGGATGTTCAAAAAAATAACAAATCAGTATGCTAGTCTATTTTGTGCTATAATTCGCCTATAAATCTCACTAATAGCCTGCAACTTTAGCTCCTTGTCTAACACAAAATATACACCTTAAAAATAGCAGTTATGCTGCATATAAGAACTTCTCATTGCATCTTTTACTTGTTATTTTCCTTCACATCCCCTACTTTAAACTTCAGGCAATACCCCTGGAATTATAATTGATAGCATAATTCCTAAAATCACCAGCCCATTCATAATTATAACAGTCATAATATTATGCCCTGATAATTCTATAATAGCATTAATTAAATAAATTACAGCCCATATTTTTGTTATTACTATATTAACTTCTATAAATAAAGAAGATTTTCCAAATTCCTTTTCATATCCTCTTCTAGCATCATACATTGTATAAGGTCTTCCCATCATAATAGAAATGAAACCCGTTAAAGCTAATACTGTATATGAAGTTAAATATTTATATTCCATAATGGAATTAATTCCTAAATAGAAATATAATATATTAGAAATAGTAAAATAAGCTACTAATACTATCGACATGATTCCTATATTTTTATTAATTATATCTCTTATAAAAAGCATCAGTATAGAAGCAAATCCCAAAACAAGGCATAAATTACTCGAAATACTCCAAAAGAGCATTAGTGGCAGAAAACTTAATGTTACATTGAGAAACGCTTTTGAACTACTACCCATTATTTTTCACTCTATCTTTCTCAAGTGCCTTTTTATGACCTGTGATCATGAAATCAACCATATTTTTCTGTACATGCTCCTTGAATTTTTTTCTTTTCATAAGATATCTCATAACTTTCCCTTGAGCTTTTTCTTTTAAAGGAACTTTTTTAATTAGCCTATTTTTCTTATAGTATTTATAATCTTCTAAGAAAATAGCTCCTAGCCCTCCTTCTATTGCATCTGCAAATAGTTTACTTCCAGCTATATTTAAAAAGGTTTCAGGCTTGAAATAGTTTCTTTCAGCATAATTTATACTCGTTTTAGCAAAAGCATATATTTGATTATCTATAAGAGAGTTATCTTCAGCTTCATCAGTGACAAATCCGATTAAATTGCCCCCCTGTGTATGAAACTCTAGTATCTGCCTTAAATTTTGATCTTCACTTAATTTCCCTGAAATTATATATCCTATGTGTTTACCTCTGAATATAGGAACATGGTTATAGCGAAAACTTCTATCATAAATAAGCTTAAAACGTGAAGATAAATATCTATCTTTTATACTTCCTGCAAAAATTATGATATCTGCATTATTAATGATATGGTCTAAAAACTCCCTATAACCATCTTTACCATCATAAACACATTTATTTTCAGCTCCACATTTACAGCAACCAAGACATGCCCCTTTTATATCAACCTCATTAAGATTAAGAATCTCTACAGAACCTTTTACAAAGCTTTTATATTTGTCAATCATCTCATTAAGATTATTATCTTCTTTAGCAGCGTCTGTAATTATGATTATTTTTTTATTTGTATCAATAACTTTGTCTGTCGCTCCTGCACTATATTCAAAGTTACTTTTACTTACTGAATTATACAATTTACTAGTTGTTAAACCTTCATTTGCAAAATCAAGTAAATTTTCAAAAAACACTTTAAGCTCTTTTCTTCTATTTTCCTTAGTTAAATCCTGCATCTCGTGAGATAAATATTCCACATAGTTCATGCCTAAATCTTCAGAAATTGCCCTGATATAATTATGTGCATGAATATCTGCATAATGAATAGACGTAGAAAATGCAGCAGTATACTTATCCTTAAAATAGCTTTCTAATTTCTTTTCAAATATAAGTTCAATAAATCTCTTATAATTAGAATGCACTAAAGCATGATATAGCGGAAATGCCCATATAACTGCATCTGCTTCCTGAACCATTGTGCATAAAGCTTTTAATTTTTCAGTATCTTTTTCATAACTTTTTACTTCCTTAACAATATGGATATACTGAAATTCATGTTTTTCATAATTTTGTTCCAAATACTTCATTGATTGCATTGTAACACTTTTCTCAAACTTCGGACTCCCATTTAAAACAACTATTTTCATAACCAATACCTCCGTTTTTTTTATATTTTCATTCTATTAGAAAACATGAATTAAAACCATAGATTTTGCTTAAGATGCAATTTAAATTAAATAAGATGCATTAATGATCTGCAAAAATTAAGAGAACCTCCTCTATATGGATTTGGTTCTCCTCTGTTACTTAGATTAATAATATACTAAATCAATTTGTGTATCTCTTCAAATAATATCTGGAGTCCTAACTTTATCTTGTCTTTTGTAAGTTTAGATATACACAGTCTAAAACAGCTTATTCTTGGATTACTATCTATAAAAAACGCCTTTCCTTCTGCTATATAAATCATTTTTTCATTTAATCTTTTATTTAGTGTTTCCATATCAATATGCTTAGTAAACTGCATCCATATAAAAAATCCTGTATCTGGAATAAAGAGTTCCACGCCCTCTGTATCTATGTTTTTTAAGCAGTCCTTTAAATAATTCATTTTTTTCATATATGCAAATTGGATTCTTTGAATATGCTTTTTATACATCCCACTATTAATATAAATTTCTAAAGCTCCTTGTTCTAATGCTGATGTACTTAAATCATAATATCTCTTATGTTTCAAAAATTCACTTTTTAATTTTTCTTGAAGCACTACTGCTCCTAGCCTTATTCCAGGCATAAATGTTTTAGAAAAGCTTTTTAAATATACAACCCGTTCCCATACATCATAATAATAAATTGGTAATGATTTTTTACTTTTATCTAAATCAGCTAAATAATCATCTTCAACAATGTAAACATCATATTTTTCAGCTAATTCTGCAATACATCTCTTATCTTTTTCCGAATAACTTGTCCCTAAAGGATTATGCAATCTTGGGATTGTATAGAAAAACTTTATATCTTGATTTTTAAATATATTCTCTAGTTCTTCTAAATTTATGCCATTAAAATCTCTATTTATTCCTATTAATCGTTCTCCATTAATCTCTACCAATTTGTGTATCAAACTATATGTTGGCTGCTCAACTAAAATATTCTTTTTTCCATTTGGAAAAGACATTTTTGAAAGAATGCTTATTGCCTGTTGTGAACCTGATGTAATACATATTTTGTCCATGGAAGTGAATATTTGATATTCAGAAAAGAAGTTAACCAATGATGCTCTTAAAGATTTAAATCCTTCAGTATCTCCATATATAAATAAGTCGTTCTTATATAACTCAACCGCTCTATTTATGCAATGATTAAATTCCTTATACGGAAGTAATCTGGAATCAGGAACTACTAAAGAGAAATCAATAATTCCATCTTCAGCATTCTCTTCAGAATTATTTTCCACAAGATAATACCCACTCTTAGGAATGGAGTATATTCTATGATTCATTTCAAGTTCTTTATAAGCTCTTATTATTGTGGACTTATTACACTCAAACTTATCAACCAAAGTTCTTATTGGTGGTAACCTTTGCCCTTGCTTTAATTCATTTTTTTCTGCAAGTTCTTCAATATATTCTATGATAATTTCATATTTCTTTTTCATAATCTTATCCTTCAATTTATCTTAATTTTTCAAGCATATTAACTCTTTTATACCGGTACAAAAAGCTTTTTTTAAGATTGTACTGTATGCTCTAAATTCTTATAATTCCATTATATAGTTAATTAATAATAAATTGTAATTTAATTAATCATTTAATTTCAACAAAATTAAAACAAACATAAAGGAGTTAAGTATGGAAAAGTATCAAAAAAAAGCAATATTATATCTTGTAATTGCATCAATTTTATGGAGTATTGGAGGCCTATTTATTAAATTAGTAAATTGGAATCCTATTGCTATTGCTGGAGCGCGTAGCGGTATAGCAGCAATAGTTATGTTATTATACTTAAAAAAGCCAGCAATACACTTAGGAAAGACAAAGCTGCTAGGTGCATGCACGTATTCATCCCTTCTCATATTTTTTGTTACTGCTAATAAACTCACAACATCGGCAAACGCTATACTTCTACAGTTTACAGCGCCTATATGGGTATTATTATTTTCAAAAGTTTTCCTAAAGGAAAAAATTAAAAAATCTGATTTAGCCGTAATTATTTTTGTCATACTTGGAATGATTTTATTCTTTATAGGGGATTTAGGACTTGGCAATATTATAGGAAATTTTATTGCAATACTCAGCGGTATTTCAATGGCTGGAACTGTTATATTTCTAAAACTTATAAAAGATGGGTCTCCTGTTGAAATGACTTTCCTGGGAAATATAATTACATTTATTATATCTATACCTTTTTTCTTTGAATCAGTTCCAAACTTAAATAGTATTTTGGGATTATTAATCTTAGGAATATTCCAATTAGGAATTTCTTATATATTTTATACATTAGCTGTTAAGCAGATTTCTCCTATTGAAGCAATCCTAATTCCTGTATTAGAACCACTGCTCAATCCCTTTTGGGTATTTTTATTCACTGGTGAAATACCCGGAACTTATGCCTTTATAGGAGGATTAATTGTACTTACAGCTATATGTGTTAGAGAATTATGTATAAAAAAATAGTACTTTATGCTCTTATACATAATTCTACTTACATTTACCTCCTCAATTAGTTGCTGATAGAATAAGAAAATTTGAAGACAACAGTTAAACTATTTATAAACTAGAATTTTTCTTATTAAGATGTATAATTGATGTAGTTTTAAGATAAGCTCTAAATCACTAAACAAAAAATAGTCATATCAATGAGTCTTTAGCTAGCAGTAACTTCTACAAAGTCATGTACTAAAGGCTTTGATACGACTATTTTTTCTTAATTTTCATATATGAAGAATTTACAATCAAAAATAGTTCAATTAGAATTATGACATTGATAATTTTGCCATGGTTTTTTATAAAGAACTAATATTATAATCGTTGTTTACATACATTTTAATATACCACTTTTTCAACTTACAACTATAATGCTCCCATATCTCTAGCAATATAAAGAGAAGGATATTTAGCATTGAAATTTAGTTCGCTTTTAATACGCGCTGTATCTAATATCATATCCCATTGGTTAAAACTTGGCCAACCACCATTTGGAGGTACCTGCTCTGGTTCACCTTGTAGCTTATAAAATTCACCTACAGTAATAGGGTTATCATCAGCAACATTATATATACGCCCCCCAATACCAGGTGTACTAACAGCAAGCAGTAATGCTTGACTGACATCTTGGTGATGCACTACTGACATCGCTTTTGAAGGGTTCCAGTTACTTAGAAACGGTAAAATTTCTTGAATGTGTGGGTCATTATCACCATAAACAAATCCTAGTCTCATAATACGAATATCTGGTCCTTGTTCATGATATAATTCAAGTAGAGCTTTTTCTGCAGCCATTTTTGTTTTAGGATATAATGCCGTTGCTGTAAGAACATCATCTTCCATACATGGTCTATTTACTAGAGAATTGTTATATACATTGCCTGTGCTTGTAAAAACAAATCTTGTGACACCTGCATCTAATGCTGCTTTAGCGAGTGTAATAGTTGCATCTATATTGATAGCTTTAGCCATTTCTTCACTAATATCACCTCGAAATTGAGCTGCTATATGTACAACAGCATCAACACCTCGTACGGCTTCAATTAGATTTTCATTATCTAAAAGATCTCCTAATACTACTTCTGCCCCCTGTTCTTTTAAAGTGGATGCACCTTCTAAGTTTCTTACAAGAATACGAACCTCATGACCTTTCTTAAGTAAATACGATACAAATCGACTTCCAACCTTACCTGTTGCCCCTGTTACAAATATTTTCATAAATTAATTCACTCCAATCTAAATAGTTTTGTTTATCAGTTATTTTTATGTTATATTGCTAATATATCAGAGTTAAAATAATTCAACCACATTGTGGTTATCCTACGATTGAGAGTAGTAGGATAAGAGGAGGAAAATAAATGAAAGAAATTACATTACAGCAGTCGTTAGGTGAATTTTTGCGTGCAATTAGAGAACGCATTACGCCAGAGCAGGTTGGATTACCCTCACATGGACGCCGCCGTACACCTGGACTTCGTCGTGAAGAAGTCGCTCAGCTTGCCAATGTAGGAATTTCTTGGTACACATCTATAGAGCAAGGTAAAGACGTACATCCTTCTTATCAAATATTAGAAAGTTTAGCTAATGCCTTAAGATTGTCCGAAGATGAACGCCGATATCTGTTTTTATTATCTAAATCTGATGAAATGGAAGAATCAAAAATTTATAAAGAAATTAGTACAGGATTAGAAAGAACTGTTTTCGCATTGGAGCCTAATCCTGCATATATAATGGATAAATACTGGGATGTACTATTATGGAATCGTGCAGCAGAATTTTTATTTAAATTTCCTTCATATTCTACCAGCATAGATTCAAAACCAAATATATTACATCAATTTTTATTTGATCCATTCAAAAAGGAAATCAACTCAGATTGGGAAGAACGTGCTAAAATCATGATTGCAAGATTTAGAGCAGATTGTGCTAGGTATCCTCAGGATGCAAGATTAAATGAAATGATTGAGAAATTTAAGCAAGAAAGTGAATTCTTCAGCAAATGGTGGCCTCGTTATGAAGTTAAAACTGTCACTGACTGTCATAAATTATGGAATCACCCTGAGATTGGAGATTTGGAATTTGAACATGTGAATTTGCAAGTATCAAACTGTCCTGATTTTAAATTGATGATTTATACTGCTTCACCTTCTACATTAGAAAAGCTTAAACAAAAAATATATTCTATCAAATGAATAATACATCATAATTGACAGCCCAATCATAAAAGATACTTTACATTATCAATTTACTGTGTAGATCATTTTCGCACATTTCCTTAATAAATACGCAAAAGCCACTTTCCTTCTGCGTATTTATTTACCTTTCATTTTAAACTTTAAGTCTATAACCTGCGCCCCTACTGTTTAAATATGTGCAGGATTAGAATATGAGAATTCAATTGAAAAATACATATTATAAATTATTAAAGGTAACTAAATCTAATTTAGATTCAGCTACCTTTTTAATTTATCTATAATTTTAAAATAAATTTTACTTAGTAGTATCAAACATAATTTTTTAAACTACCAAACCTCTTCTTTTGGCATATAGCCTAAAAGCTACTTCTTCAACAAATGAGAATAAACTTGTGGTTATAAAATATATTCCTAAAGCAATAGGAGCTTTAAAAGTAACCAATCCACTTATTATAGTTGTTATTATGATGTTGGTTTTGCTTAGTTTAGCTTGAGCTTTTAATCTAAGAAAAGGTATATAAGGTAATATATTGGGACTAAGCATTGAAACTGCATATATTGCAGGCACTATAAATAAACTATCTGACATCTTCAAGCTAACTACCCAAGGTATAAGCGCAGTTCCAACCTGCATAGGCATATTTAAAATCACTCTATACAAATTAAAAACTATAGGTATCTGAAGTAAACTTGATAAAATACCTATCATTCCCCTTGCATTTTGCTTAAAGTACTTTTGAGTCTCAATTTCTAGCTTTTCCTTATTACTTTTATATTTCTCTTTTATTTCTTCAAGCCCCTTAGAAAACTCCTGCTGACTATACATGCTTAACTTTTGCTTAAATGATATTGGCATAAGAATTAGCTTAACCAATATAGTTAATAGTATAATTGCTATTCCTAAGTCTCCTGTAATATTAAAAAAATAATTAAGTGATACGTTTAGTAAATTTGAAATGATGTTCATATTATTCCTCCTAAAATTTAAAATAAATAAAAAACACCATTTCATTTAAAACTGTACACAATACCGCCAAATATCATATTTTTCATATGATATATAATCATTTATTATCATAAATCTTGAATAATCCAAGTATTTAATATAAATCCTACTCACAACATTATAATTTAACTTTTTTCTATATTTTCTTAAATATGTAATTGTGCAAGTAATAATACTTATAAGAAACACTAGAACAAAAAACAAATGCATAGTATTCATTAACTCTGCTCTCATAAAATTACCTCACGAAATTCTATATATGCATATAGTATATCACTTTAGAATTTATTTACAATGATCCTAGTTCATATATAATATTAGGTTATACATTTCATAGCTCCAACTATTGCCAATATATTCTACTATATAAAATCGGATAATTATGGTACAATATCCAAGTAAAATTTAACAACCATAGATGGATGGCTGTGGAGGTTTTGAACATTTTTTCCTCCTTGGGCTATTGGTGAATTATTTCGCTGTAGCTGAGGGGGTGGTATTGGATATGCTAGAATTGATTATAAAATGTTTTGCTGCTCTTTATATTATTAGATTAGTTTTAAAACATAATCTTTTTATTTCTAAATTGATAATTAAGATTAATTTTCTTGGAATTCACATAGAAATTAATAGCAAAGAGAAAAAGCACCCATCCGACCAAGAATAGTGCTTTAGTCTCTTCATAAATTTGTAATTTAGGTCCAATAGCCCTAAAACAAAATAAATGTTTTAATGATTAGCTTGGTGTTGACGCACTAAGCTTTTCTTATTTATATTATATCAAATTCTTTTAGAAAAATACATATAGAATTGATATTTTAAATTGTAACTTACCATAAAACTTTATAAGCTTTTAATGCAATTTCTTCATTTAACTGGTAATCTTACTTCAAAAATAGTTCTATTATCATCACTATAGGCCTTTATCGTTCCTTGATGCAACTCTATAATATTTTTTGTGATAGCTAGCCCTAATCCAGAACCACCTATATCGCTATTTCTTGATTTTTCTACCCTATAGAATCTATCAAATATGTATGGTAAATCTATTGCTGATATTGACTGGCCATAGTTTATAACTTGAACTACTGCCATATTCTCTTCCATTTTTGTTATTACATCAACATAAAAACCATCTCTGCCATACTTAATTGCATTAGATAGTAAATTTTCAAATGCTCTAACTAGTTTTCCTGCATCTGCATTTACTATTAGCTTATCCTCAGAAAAGTTGATTCTTGATTGCATTTCTGCATTTTTAAATTGATATTCAAAATACGCAACTACCTGACCTAATAATTCTACTAAATTAATATCAACCTTATCTAAATTAATGGTGTTATTTTGCATTTTAGTGAGTTCAAACAAGTCATTAATAAGTAAATTCAATGCTTTTGCTTTTTCAAATGCTATATTAGCATAATATCTTAGTCTTACTTCATCTTTATACTTATCAGTATCAATTATTTCCAAATAACCTATTATAGACGTTAATGGAGTCCTTAAATCATGAGAAACATTAGTTATCAAGTCATTTTTAGTTTGTTGAGCTTTTCTTTCTACTATTGTTATCTCTTTAAGCTGCCTTGAGATATTATTAATATTTTCTGCTAAATTCCTAATATCATTTTCTCCATCAACTTCTATTAATCTGTCCAAGTCACCACTTGCCATTATTTCAGTTTGATCTATAATAGCTACCAAACTTTTAGTTTTTCTATAAGTAATGAGTAAATATACTCCTACAAATAATGAAATTCCAGTAATCACATAGGTTGCACCTTCAAACATTATAGAGTCAATGAGTCTTCGAAATTTAAAAATATAATTAATGAGTTGAATTTTAGTATTTAAATATAAATATATTAATATTTTACTAACTACCATTAAACTTATATAAGTTAATAATAACGTGATTACAATCTCACCTAATGGTGACAGCCAATATTTATAGAATCTTTTATTTCTCAATTTTATATCCAACTCCCCATATAGTATGAATTATCTTATTTCCTTCCATATGATGCTCTATTTTATCCCTTAATCTGCTCATATGTACCATAACTGTATTATTAGATTGATAATATCTTTCCTTCCATACCTTTTCAAAAATCTCCTCCGCACTAAAAACTCTTCCTCTGTTTGTAGCTAACAGATATAATATTTCAAACTCTCTAGCCGTTAGATCTACTTCTTTATCATCTATAGTCACCTTATGTTTACTCTTATCTATAACCATTGATTCAATTCTTATTAGATCCTCTGAAACTTGCATTTTTAAATTCAAAAAATATGATCTTCTCATTAATGCCTTCACTCTGACTATAAGTTCCAATTGGTTAAAAGGTTTGCATACATAATCATCTGCACCAGTCATAATCCCTTGAATCTTATCCATATCTTCTGATTTTGCACTTAGCATAAGAATTGGTATGTTATACTTTTCCCTTACCCTTCTGCAAACCTCCAGACCATCCATGTGGGGCATCATTATATCTAAAACTATCAAATGAATTTCTTCCTTCTCCAAAATATCTAAGGCTTCCTCTCCACAACTTGCCTTAAATACATTGTATCCTTCATTTCTAAGATTTATTTCTAGCAAATTTCTTATTTCTTTTTCATCATCTACTACAAGAATATTATTCATTTATTCCTCCATTTTTATAATTATTTTTGTAAGTATTCCTCTAATGTAATTCCATTATCATGAATATACTTAGCAGCTTCCTTACCTACATATCTAATATGCCATGGTTCATATTCAATTCCTGTTACGCTTTTCTTTCCATAAGGATATCTTATAATAAAACCAAATCTATCGCAATTTTTTGCAAGCCAATCTGCCTCCTTAGTTCCCTTTGCAAAATATCCATTTTTATTAGTGATATCAATGCACAGCCCTGTTTGATGTTCACTGAATCCAGGTTTAGCTACATATGCATCTGCAAGCTTTTTTCCTTGAGATATCACACGATTTTCATAAATATCTTCTTGTGACTTATAAGATCTATAACCCGAATTACCAAGTAATATTATCCCGTCTTTTTTAGCCGCATTTACTAATTCTTCTAATGGCTTTACAACAGTTCCTGCTACGTGTTTTTCTTCATCATCTGATCCATTTGAAAATGGTATGTTAGGTATGCTTAATCCTTCTGGTACATAATTTCCACTTAATCCATGCTTCTCATTTACTAATAGTATTTTTTCGCTTCCATTAGCTGTGTTTACTTCAAACAACTTGTCTTTATCATTTGAACCATAATTACTTGTATTTCCTTCAATATACCAAAATCCGCAAATTATTATCATCGTCATTATTATAAATCCTGATATCTTTTTATATACTTTTCTCATATCTTCTACTTCCTTTCAAATGTCATAATTTCATTGTAGAAGATAGACTTTACAAGAATTATAAATAAACCTTACGAAATCTTAAGTTTTAAAAAACTTACCTTGACTAAAAAAAATGCCAATACTATTCGAATAGCATTAGCATTTTTTATCATATACAAATTTAACAGAATATAAGATACCCAATTTTACTTACATAATATAATTTTTTGTGTAATTGTATCTAATTTAAATGAACAATTATACTATTAAATTAATTTTTATATTAGTTCCTTCATTTTAATTCCATAAAATTTTTTTATTAAAATACAATTTTCAATGTTAAAATATCTTCTTTAATTTCTGCTAATGCTTTAGCATTTATTCTTTCAGCTAATAGCTTCACAATTGAAAGGCCTAAACCTGTACTGCCAGAACTTCTTGATTTATCCCCTGTATAAAACTTTTCAAATAATAAATTTACATCTATTTTTTTAGGATCTTCAATTTTATTGGCAAAGCAAAGCTCAACATGTTCCTTTTTCACAAGTGATATTTTGACATAACTTGAACCGTATTTCAATATATTTGATATTAAGTTTTGAACAATACGCTGTAGAATTATTTTATCTCCTTCAATAAATATTGTTGTATTTGGCAAATCAAAAATGGGCTCAATTCCAGCTTCTTTAAATGGCATTATATTTTGGAGCATTGCATCTGAAAGAAAATTATTCATATTAATTTTTTCTAAATTTATATGCATTCTATCATTTTCAATAATAGTTATTTCAAAAAAACTAGTAATAAGATTATGTAAAATCTCAGATTTCCTTTTTATAATATTTATCTTTTCTCTTTGGTCTTCTGATAATTTACTTTTTTCTAACAATTGTAGATAACCAATTATAGAAGTAAGAGGGGTTCTTAAATCATGAGATATATTCGCGATAGAATCCTTAAGCTTTTGCTCATTTCTCAACATCTCTATTCTTAGCTGCTTTTGAGAATTTATATTTCTATTAATGTTACCTGCAAGGTATTCAATATCTTTATCAAGTAAAGATATATCTATCTTCTTTTCTGTTTTGCCTTCTGAAATATTTTCTAATTGTTTTCCTATACTTTTTATTTGAAGCTTTAAATGAAATATATAAGAAATTAATAAAATAATTACAATACTCAATATTAATATGATTATCATTATATCCATCCCTACACATTAAGTTTATTTTAGTTCACATTTACGAAATATATTATAACTTAACATTAGTATAAACCCTAATAAAATTATACCTTCTAAAGAAAATGATATAAATTCAAATGTTGAGTTATTGTTTAAGATCACTCTAAGCAAATTCATTGGATGCCTATATAATGGCAAATTCATACTTCTGGCAACAAATAAATATATAGCATTCATAAGAATTGTAATAACTGATACTATAATAGTTTTTAAATTATCCCTAAATATTACTCCAAAAAGTATTATTACAGAAAAAATAGATAAATATAATAATGTTGTACAAATTAAAATTTTCATTAGTGTAATTAGGGGCTGCTCCAAATTGGCTTAAGTGTTTGGAATAGTATTATGTATGATATTTTATGGAATACTAAGTGCATAGATATTTTAAATATAGGGTAAAAACCCTTGCACTTAGGA
>Ga0183101_1000051_pt2 | contig 28954 bp, 22 predicted proteins | sample Biomet3_FD_127790 | JGI IMG/M metagenome (GOLD analysis project Ga0183101, IMG submission 127790) | Microbial communities from bioreactor (seeded with sewage sludge) at LBNL, California, USA - Biofuel metagenome 3 | ecosystem: Engineered > Bioreactor > Anaerobic > Unclassified ...
GCCCCCCGGGCGGGGGTCAGGGTTGCTTGCGGATAGGCTGCACTCCATCTCTGCCATGCGACTTGCCCGCCTTCGTCATTGTCGGGGCAAGCCAGCAGCAAGGGGGCAGCCTGAATAAAAGCGTGGGTGTCGGTGTCCAGCCCCTTCATGTTACCCATGAGGGCCACAGCGGCCAGTTTCCCGAAAGATTCTTGCCAGACCAGCGCGGCATCAAGCGCACTCTCCACCAGAACAACAGGAAGCCCGGCATGACCAGCAATAAACGGCACGTTGCTGCTGCCCTTCACCTGCCAATATTTGGGACGGCTTTCGGGGCGATCATCAGTACAGCGCACGGTTAGGGCTACGGTTCCGGCCTTCTGGCGTGTGGCAATGAGAAGCCCACGGGGTAAGATCAATTTGTCACGCTTGCCACCGCCTGCCAGCTCAACTACGGGCAAGCCCCACGATTCACGCAGGATATACCGATCAGCAGGGTTCCAGCCTATGCCGCATTGCACAGCAGTGTATGGGGTTAGGTATCGCCCGCAGATGGCAAGCAGGGCTTCGGGGTTTGTTTCAAGGTCGCGCTGGCACTCAGCCAGAAACGCGGCGGCGCTGCTCATCCATTCCTTGCAGGGCATAACGGCTGGCTCAGGCTTGGGCGGTACATGGGCCATCTGTGCCGGGTGCGCCGGACGAGGCCGGGCGTGGGTTCGCCTTGCAAAAAGTAAACTGGTGGTCGTGCGCTTGGGCTCAATTTCAAGGGCTGCGCATGCTTCGGGGTAGGTCAGGCCCATATACTTGCGCATGAACTGGATGCCATCTCCACCTTGCGGGTCACACCTACGGCAAAGGTAAGCTCCACCGCGAGGTCTGTCGGGCCACACAGTAAAGCGATCATTGCCACCACAGCTAAGGCAGGGGCCGCACCATTCATGGGCCGTCTTTTGTTTCATTTGCCCAGCAGGGAGAAAATCCAGAATGCTACTCATAAGCGCACCCCTCCCCTTGCGTACGCGTACCCCCTCTTATAGAGGGGGGTACGGTACGTACGCTATCTGAGGCAATGGGGCTGCGTACGTCCGTACGCTTTTGTACGCTTTCGTACGCTGGTACGCTAAAAGAATAGTTGTCATTTTGGACTGTTATCTTGCCAAGGTGTACAAGTTTGCCTTTGTCGCGGTTGAAAGCGGCCCTTTTTGCGCCATCAGAATCAGCCGTGGAGCGTTCGTAGAAGTGCGGCCTCCATTCCTCAAGGTGAACAGATTCTTTTCCAGTTGCAGCCAATGCGCGTTGTAATGACTCTAAGCAATACGCAAGCGCAGGGGTCAGCGGCTTTTCCTCCTGCACGGCTTCCCCATCGGGCAGCGCAACGCAGGATGTGACCCTGCAGCCGTCACTATCAGCCCCTAAATCAACCACGGCCAAGCGGAATGGGAATTCTGCCCCCTCAAGGCCCCCATCTTTTGACTTTCGCACAGTAGCCTTTCGGTGTTGTCCACTTCGCGACACTTCAATGCAAAAATCTGCATTTGCAAATTGCGAGGATGCACCACGAATGCCACGATCACTATTTTTCCCTGTATGGTGGATTAAGCAGATGCAGCATTGCCGATCAATCGCAATCCTGTAGCATTGTTCTATAAAAAAGTTCATATCCCTTGCGCTGTTCTCATCCAGTGAAGCAGCAACGCGGCTCTGTGTATCTACAATCACGAGGCTATTCATAGGTATAGCGGCCCGCAATGATTCAACATCTTCATCCTTGTAAAAAGTTGTTGGCTGTATGCCTATTTTGAAGTTTTCAGGTATTTTTATGCCGTGGAAGGTTTCATAGGCTTGAAGTCGCCGTGCTCCACCTGAAATCCCTTCAAGGAAAAAAAGGCATACTGGTGTTTGCTTGGTAGAAAGATTGCGCCATGCCTGCCCCCGGCAAACATGCACAGCAAGGTCAATTATAAAAAAAGTCTTGGCTGCTGTGCTTGCCCCAAAAGCATAACCGACACCAACCGAGGGAAGCATGCCTTTCACAATGTCGCGCTGCTGCGGTATGGCGCAGAACTCCTTGACGCTTAGAAACGGATAGGGGGCCACGGCGGGTTCCGGCTGTTCCGGCTGCACCTGCAATTCTTCCTTTGCCGAGCTTGCCGCGAGAAACTCCGCTCGCGCCTTAGCAATCGCATCGGCGTAATCGGGGGCGCAGGGGTCTAAGCTAGTCATTGTCACCTCCATGCACCCAAGACTGGCCGGGGAAAAAGTCGCAAACCAAATCAGCCGCCGCGACCTTGTGACCGTGGAATTGGCAAATTCGGCGAATGCCGCCTTTCTTGGTGAGGACTTCCCGGAAGTATGCGCATCCACCGCTTACACAGCGCGTGCTCTCATTCGGGCAATCCTCTTGACTTTCGGGCATGACTTGAGGCAGGATTGCGGTGCTTGGTGCTGCCTTCCCGCCGCACGATTTTTTGGGCCTCCGGTGCTGTAACGCCGGGGGCCTTCGCATTTCTAGGGCCACCATTAAACGGCCCTCCCCCGAAATGTGGGGCGAGTCTGGCTATGAATCCACAGCACAGCATCTTTGCGGTCACAAACTCGGCGCTTACCTGAAATAAAACTACTGGGGCCGTGTCCTTCACTGATTTTGTTGTGAATGCTGCCTACGTTTTTGTAGCCAGCCTGCCGGGCGACCCATTCAAGCGGTACGATCTCAGCCGGGGCGGCTTCATACATGCGCTGAAAGAGTTCCGGCAATTCCTGAATTGCTTGTGGAATTTGCTTTGCATCCATGTTTCTTCATCCTTCGCCCTGTAGGGCAATTGAAGTTTATGGATACAAAATACAATGCCCCAGGGCTGGGGCAGCAACTGGGGCAAGGTGGGGCAAATGGTGGGGCAGGTGGGGCAAATGTGCTTATTTTTTCCCTCTAAGGCGTTTTCCTCGTGATCTGGCAGCCTCAGTACCAACAGGCACTCCAGGATTGGCTGGGATAAGTTTTCCAAGGGCAGCGTTTGAAAATTTCGGGCTAGTAAAAATATCGTCAATGTGCCTTGCGATTTCCTCCGGAGGATGCCCCTTTTTTCGCAGGTCTTCTACAGCGCGTTTCGCTTTCTCCAGCATTGCTTGTTTACTTGCCTGATATTCTTCGTTTACTGAGGATGGTTCGGTAGGAGCTCTTTCCCCCTCGCCTTCATTTGCTGTTGCGCAAGGGCGTGTAGCTGAAGTGGAAGCGGCAATTATAGGAGATGGTGTTGGGGGAGCAATCTGGGCATATGCTTGGGCCACATTGTTTATGACCATTTGTGGCTGAGTGCTGGTCATCGGTAAGCCATCGGCAGAAGTGACCTGTTGTTCTCCTACTGCTGCCATATACGCATAGAGTTCTTCTTTCAGAATGTAACCAGTTAACACTATTGAAATATTTTCCCTCAACGTTCTTACTAATGCCCAAGCATTACTCTCACTTATTGCCTGAGCGTTGTGCATGATCATCGAAACATAAAAGGACGCCTCTATTAATCCAACATGGTTTTTCTTTTCTTCAAAACTTATCAAATCCGCATACTGCGGAGATTTGTTCTTGTACACGTTGCATTTTAAATACAGATCATACAGCAAACGTATTTTTTCACCAGTTATTCCAAAAGCCTTTACGACAGAAAAAAATGGTACATATTCATAGTATGGGATATCTGGAATAATCCTTCTATATCCCTCCCTCGCAAGATAAACGTCGAATGGCTCCCCTCTCGCAATTCTATCTCTCACACCCCGGCTCACCTCATCGGGGTCAAGAAAGTCAGTTATTAGAGCTTTCCCGTAGTCCATGCTGTCCCCCCTTGTCGGGACTTGCCTTGAATAATCCCCGGCAGACGGTCAAGGCGTCCGTTTTTCGGCATAGTTCATGAGGCCATGCCTAGCCGGGGAAAATGCTTCTATTTTCTCAATCTTTCTTGAACTTTGTCACCTTTGCACCAGCAGGCCGGGCCGGTTCGGCGTTGGCTGCAAGGTCAAGGCATTCATCAATGACGGATGCCGCACGCTTCATGGCTTCATCTGCCAGATGGGCATATCTCTGCGTCATTTGCGGGCTGCCGTGCGTCATGAGTTTTTGCAGGGTGAACAAGTCCACCTTGCCACTACTGGCAAGCCATGAGGCATAAGTGTGGCGCAGGCCATGTAGGGGGCGAAAATCAGCAGGAAGGCCCGCGGCCTTGCGTATCCTGTCGGTAAAATTACGGACTTCAACCCGCTTGCCACCCTTTTTTCCGGGGAACACATACGGGCTAGCCGTGCGCTCTATTTCTTCCAGAATCACCCGGGCTGCGGCGGTCATGGGAATCTGTGATGTGTTGCCAGACTTTGCGACTTCGCCCCGCAGGGTAATATGCCCGGTGCGAAAATCCAGATCACCCCATTGCAGGGCCAGCAACGCACCCCGGCGCATACCCGTTGCCAAAGCCAAGCGCACCAGTGAGGCGAGGTTTTGTTCTGGGTCAGCATCCAAGGCATCAAAAAGGGCTTTTGCCTGCTCTGGGGTCAAACATTCCGTTTTTACGTTATTGACCTTGGGCATATCGAAGTGAAGCTTGGAGATATCTGGCACGGTGCAAAGCCCGCGTTGCGCCCCATAACGAATAATACGGCGCAGAAGTCCCATGACGTGCTTGACTGTCTGGGCTGATTTGCCTTGCCCTTCCAGATCTCTACGCATTGAATCCACATGCGCGGTGCGAATATCATCAGGTGTTGCTTTGGCAAAGCGGGCCAAGATTGGAGCGATATTTGATTTATCTGTGTAGGAGCTAGCCCGCCCTTCGTGTGCTTCGTTGTACGTTTCCCATAAAACGGAAATCGTAGGCTTTGACTTCTCTGCATCTCGCGCGGCTTTTGCTTGTGCTCTCTTTTCCTGCAAGGTGGCAGGGCCATTGCCCGTCCTGGCTGCTTCTTTAAGCTTGGCAAGCTCTGCACGGGCCTTTGCAAGCGTCCAGCCCTCAGAAGCCCAGCCCAACGCCTCTTGCTTCTTTTGCCCGTCCACAGTGAAGCGAAGTACAAAATAGAGGTCGGGCTTAACGCCATGCTTGCGTGTAGGGTGTACTCTGGCCCTAATACCTTCATCCAACTTTTGCCATTCGCTTGCCATGCTGACCACCTTCGACTTGTGCCACCATTGTGCCACCAATGAAGCATGAAAATGGGCATATAATGGTGAAAGTTTGTGTAGGTAAAATGCCCTTTAAAATGGCTTGCTGTCAAGGTTTTATGGCATATTAATGAAAGTTAATGGAAGATGCTTAAACCTTATTTCATTAGATTCCCAAGCTGAAGGTTGCGGGTTCAAATCCCGTTTCCCGCTCCATAAAATGCTTGCAGCAAGGCTGTTACAGAATCAAACTGTAACAGCCTTTTTGTTTTGTGGCATTTTGTACCGCCCTGGCCTCACTGCCAACAAAGAGACAAGTCCAACTCTGCACATGCGATGGAACGATCCCCTTCAACGGGCAGTTTTTCCGACAGGCCTCCAAACAGCTCCCCAGCCATTGCAGCAGCACAAAACGCGCATACGCAGGCCGTAATTTGGGGTCTGAGCATTTTTGTTGACTCTCCCGCTCTATCCTGCGGCGGAAAGGCATTCACGTCGTTATCCCCAAACGCTGCGGCCCGGCCCCGCCCTTTCGCCTGCTTCATACGCTGCAACGCCGCCAGGCACGCCGCAGGTTATTCAAGCCCCTTGACATTGTTCCATGCAACCCGACGCGGTTGGGGCAAAAAAATACGCTGCCAGCCATGCCTGCCCCGCAGCGAAAAGCAGCAAACGCATTTCTGCCGCATGACAACAAAATGCAACGGAATAGAGATAAAAAGAATTTACTCTAAGACAACGTTTCTATATGTTAACACATAATTTATTGTTCACAGCAAGACGACAGAAAAGGATGAGGGAAAATGCAACAGATGTTCCTGGGGTGGCACGCCCCGCTGATTGCGGCGTTACTGGCGTTTGTTCTGCTATCGACAATGTTTGCCTCCGCAGCTTCAGCTTGCAGCAGGGCAACATATCTTGGCCCGGACAACATGGTCATTACAGCGCGGTCAAACGACTGGAAGGGGTCGCAACACTCGAATATCTGGATTTACCCCAAAGGAATAAAGCGCGATAGCAGCGGCGGCGAACATTCCTTTGCCTGGACATCCAAATATGGCAGCGTGACCGTGGCGGGGTGGGATGTCACCACCATCGACGGCATGAATGAAGCTGGCCTGGTAACCAATGTGCTTTACCTTGCCGAATCAGACTACGGAAAGCCGGTGGCGGGCAAAAAGGCCATGTCTGTCTCCGCATGGGGACAGTATGTTCTGGATAATTTCGCCACCGTTGCCGAGGCTGTCGCGGAATTGCAAAAAGAACATTTTTACCTTGTGCAACCCATGACGCCGGACGGCAACGCCGGCACGGCCCACCTTGCCATCAGCGATCCCAGCGGCGATTCCGCAATTTTTGAATACCTCGACGGCCATCTTGTTATTCACCACGGCCGCCGCTTTCAGGTGATGACCAACTCCCCGGCATATGAGCAGCAGCTGGCCCTGACCGCCTATTGGGACAACATCGGCGGCACAACGATGCTCCCCGGGACCAACCGTGCCAGCGATCGCTTTGTGCGAGCTTCATTTTACATCAAGATCATTCCGCAAACGAGCGACGCCAATGAAGCGCTGGCCAGCGTTTTCGGCGTAATCCGCAACGTTTCCGTGCCGCTGGGCATTAGCACGCCAGGGCAACCCAACATCAGTTCAACCCAATGGCGCGCGGTTTCAGATCAACGGGAAAAAGTTTATTACTTTGAATCGCCCCGCAGCCCCTATCTTGTATGGATTCCGTTCAAGGAAATTGATTTTTCCGCAACAGCGAAAACAAAGAAAATTCCCCTGACGGAAGGTTCCGTTCTTCGTATCCAGAACAAGCCTTTTGCTGGCGATGCCGCGCGCCTTGGCGCACCGGCAGAGCCTTTCAAGTTCCTTCCCGCCGGGCAGCGGTAGCCATCATCGGGCATAGCCCCGAAAGAACGCCCTGCATGAAAGAGGCGAGCTACGGAACAGGTAGCTCGCCTCTTTTGTCTTTACCCCAGTGCGACAACGCCTGGGGCCAAAGCGCTGCTGCCGCATCTATAACAGGGCATTGCGCAGCCTGTCCGCAGCAAGCATATCCCCAACGTGCCTATAATACTCCGCAAGGCATGCATACGTGGTCGCCCGCAATGGGCTTTCCTCATTGACAAGCAACCTTTGCATATACGCCAGGCACGCCTCGGGCTTTCCAGCCCGCAAATAAATTTGCGCTGCGAACAGCAACGTTAGCTCGGCGTCATAATATCGAAGATAGGTACGAAGCATCTGTAGCGTGAGATCAATTTTATTGAGTGAAAGGCAATCAACGATCATTTTTTCATAGGCTTCGGATGATTTTTTGCAATCAGCGACATACTGGCAGAGATCGTCCAGGGTTCGCAGGCTGGATTTTTGAGCGACCACTGCCTGTATTTGTGGCTCAAGTTCGCCACCATGCGTTTCCTGTTGTTCAAAGTCGGCAATTTCATTTTTAAAATTTCTGTCTGTCCCCGTTGCGCACCCACGTTTGAGCTTTTCATTAAAGTCTTCAAACGACTTGTAGTAATAGTGATTTATCCAAACAGTTCTGGAAACATGGTACGACTGATGCGCCACAACAGGGACAGCATCTTCGTTTACGCAGAAACAGCCATTTTTGTACCCAAAACTGTGCGGCGTAAAAACTTTAGTAACCTTTGAAGGCTGAACAATTGATTTTATATGGTTATCATAACAAACAACACTGGTATAATTTTTTATAACTCCGCCGACAGGACGTTTTTTATGCCCGCATGACCCCATAACTTTCCAGTGTATTGCCAATCCGCCATAATCACAGTATCCATCAAGAAGATCACGAATATCATTAGTCTTCTTTGGAACGATGAATTCATCGATATCGATAAATGCCATCCACCGGCATTGCTCGCCATACTTTTGCAAAGCATCCACATATGCGGCACGCTGTTGGTCATCCGCGCGCGGAAAATCGATAACAGAGACAAGATTGGCATCAATATAGTTTGACAATATTTTTGAAACAGGCACTGCACTGTTATTATCATAAATATAAATATGTTCAAAGCCTATTGATAAATGATACTTTACCCACTCTTCAACAAAATCGTCTTCATTCTTCGCAATAGCGCAAACAACGGCATAATACATAACAATCACCATTTTACAGCATTAACGACGCATGGTTATTTTTTTTGCAGGCTTTTAAGAGCTATTGAAAAATAGAAGCCACGTCAACACGGGTTGCGCCATAAAAAAAGCGTGCAGCAGCGGCAAAAGCACCAGAGCACAGCAGGTAAATATTTTTACCTGGATCAATGGCCCCTACGGTCGCCCTATATTGACCATCGCGCAGGCAATACAGCCGCCCACGCGGCAACACGCGGCGTGCTGCATCCTGTTTACGCTGCACCCTGCAATACCCAAGCCGCAAACAATACCGGCAGGGCCTCAGGGTTTGCGATATGCTCCGTGCAGCCGGGGATGCGCCGGCACCGGCGGCTGCACGGCCCTCTCAAGACATGTACAGCTCTCAGCCCTCCGGCAAAACGCTCTCCACAGCCCGCATGGACTGTTTGCAATTTTAGCTTGCAAACCTCTTAAGCATCTTTTCCACACCCCATACGCTGCAGGCGACAAGCAGCACACCATGGAAAATACCATAAAAATCAGAGACCATGACGGTGAGCAACGAAAGCAAAAAAAACATCACCCATCCGCCCGATAGACGCTTGATTGTGCCCTGCCTGCACTTCCATGTGCCCAAAATTGCCCCGAGAGCCAAGCCGAAAAGAAGAACCCCAACAAGTCCCCCATTAAGGAACGCCTCGCCCACAAAGGTTGGCCGCAAGCCCCCATATGTCGCCGCGATGGGGGCTTCTCTTCCCAGATAAAAAATTCCCAGCGAATAGCGACCGAAGCCGTAAGCCTCTCTGAACGGAAAAACAGAACTTGGCACAAAGGACAAAAGGGCTGAAAGATATGTTTTGCCCCAAGCCAGAGGCACCTCATGAATCCTTGCGGATTGGGTCAACAGGGCGGCATCGCTGATTTCAGAAAAAACAAGCGAGAGCGAATCCAATCCAGACTGAACACGCGAGACTGTTACCGCGCAAAAGGCGGCAATGCAGACAAAGCACGCCATCAAGGCTGGCACAAGACGCTTTTTTGCGGGCCACAAAAAGATTACCCGTATACCGATAAACAGCAGCAGCACGCTAAAATCCCCGCGCGAACCGCTGGCAAGCACGCACAACATGGTGAACGCCACGGTAAATACAGACGCAATTTTTCCCGATACTGAAAGATCCTTATGCATCAGCATTACAAGGTACATGGAAGCAACCATGGAAACAGCGGAAAAAACGCGAAACGCGAAACGGAATAAATTTTTTGTGAACGGCCCGTTAAAAAACTGATACCGCGCAAGGGGAGGATTATCCGAGAAAAGTGGAACGCTCCCAAAGTGCGCATAAATATAGCAAATGCCCAGGCAGGAGCATACGCCCAAAGCCACAAGACTGTACCTGAAGCTTCGCTTCGCCAGATGCTCCGGTGATAGCGCCACGCAAATCTTTTCAACAACCGACGCAAAAGACCGGGCTTGCGCGCCCATGGCCATGCCCCCTCGCAGGGCAAGGTACCCCAAAAGCAACAGCCACAAGAAATACGCTGTGGGCGCAAGCACGGCCTCCGGGCAATACAGATGGCCGGAAAAATCCCATACTCCGAGGGTGCAAGCCAGCAGCCACCCTCCCCCGACAAGCGAAGGCCAATTGTCTTCCCAAAGCCCCCAGCGAATGCCCGCAACGGCAAACTCCACCCAAGACAGATAAAGCGCAATATTTAAAAATAGTTGCATGCTATCCGCGAAAAAATGGGCAAAAAGAAGTGCCGCTCCGGCACAACACAACAGGCAACAACTCGCCCACTTGAGCAGTGAAGCTCTTTTCTGCAACGCTTCAACGGAATATAGTTGCGACATTTTTATGGCTGCGCTCTGCATCTGATGAAAGGTTTAAGCGGCGTTACAAACATTTTTCATTACCATGGCAATAAAAGAGCAACCGGCCTAACACCTCAATTGCCTATTTAGCTCTGCGCCATCGCTATAATTAAAACAAAACCTGTATTTCTTCAAATCCAAATAAATACCAAGTTGTTGCCTGTGAAACCATGCCCATGAATTATTCCATGGGCTTGCGAAGCTCCGTCTTGTTGTATGGAGCCCCCCCACTAGGCGGGGGGGGGCTCCATACAACAAAGCGGCGATATTGCCTCAGCAATACCCCCGCGTAACAACAGGCGCGCGCCTGCCGCCATACACAATACGGGCAAGGCCTCAGGGTTTGCGATATGCTCCGGGCAGCCGGGGATGCGCTGGCACCGGCGGCTGCACGGCCTGCTCAAAAGCCTGCACATGCGCCCGTGCAGGGTCGGCCGCATCAGCCGCGCTGCTGCCCATGTCGGCCGGAGCCTGCGGCGCGGGGGCCGTGCGCATGGCGTTGCGGCCATAGGCGGCCTGCGCATGCGCGCGCGGCACGGCGGAAACCGCCGGTTGAATGATAGGCTGCGTGGTTTTGGTAACGGACCCCATGGGCTGCATGCGGCTGGCGATGTCGCTGGCGACCTTGCGGGCCTCGGGCGTTTCGATAATCTGGGCATAGGCTCCGCGCAAACCTGAAAGAATGGATTCCACGCTGTTCAGCGAATCCACATCCATCTTCAGGTTGGCCCGCAGCAGGCGGGCCGTGCAGAGCAGATACAGGTTGTTCAGGTTCACGGCCAGGCTGCCGCCCTTGTCCATATTGAGCGAGGCGGCGAGCTCATTGATAATGTCGATGACCTTGGAAATAAGAATTCCCTTACCGGCATAATCATTGGCGATCATCTTGGTGCGCGCCTGCTGGATAAACTGGAGCGCGCCGTCATACAACATGAGCAAAAGCTGCCCTTGATCCGTGGTGCCGACCTTGGTCTGAAAATAGGCTTGTGCCGCTTTGTTCATATTCTGTCCTTCCGGCGGTGGCCGCTGGAGCGCGTTGCTTGTTACGAGGAGCTGGAGGAGCTGCTAAGGCTCTTAAGCTGCGAATCAAGCTGCGTTTTTTGGGTGTTGTACTGTTTGAGCAGCGTTTCAAGATTGGCGAAATAGGTTTTTTGCCTGGTTTCCCACTGGTCCAGACGCTCCTGTTCCTGTGTAATTTTTTTATCAATATTTTCCATGATGGTCTGATAGTTATCCTGCAGAACCATCAATGCGCCGTTTTGCGATTTAAGGGCAATGGCCGAGGCGTTCTGTTCGGCCGTGCCGGTGGCGGTAACGTTGACGTCCGTAAAGGTGAGCTCGCTGGTCAGAAAGCTGCTGACTGTCTGCACCAGCCCTTCCTTGATGCGTATCTGCCCCGAATGATCCCCCTCGCTCAGGTTGTCTATCTGCAACGAAAGGCCGCGCGCATCGCCCGAGCCCACGCTGTAATAGTAACCGGGCTGGCTGGTATCGCGCGAGGCTTCAACGCCGCCCACGGTCACGTTGGTGATGTTGCCGGCCGCATCCACCGTGTAATTCACGTCATAGGTGCCGCCCTTGGTGATGCCCGAAATATGGCTGCCATAGCGAAAATCAGAAGACGTGCTCGTGCCGGTGCCGGACGAGCAGAAAAAATCCACCACGTCGTTGAGGTGGTTGTTGATCATGTCCTCATAATTGCTCTGGTCCATCTGCTGCAATTCGGCAATGCCGGAGGAAGGCGCAATAACCAGCAGGCCATAATTCGAACTGGTCTTATCGGTCTCCACCTTGATGCCCATATTGGCCAGATTGGCCAGCACGTCGCCGGAGAGCAGATTTTCCGCGTCGGTGCGGCTGGTAAAGCCAGGAGGCGCATTGTTGAGCAGGGTTGTAAACCGCGACTTGAACAGCTGCACGCCATAGTTGCCCTGCAACAGGCCGCCCTTTTCCGCTGTGAGCACCGAGGCGCTGTAGTTATCGCTGCTGGATTTGTCCGGGTCGTTGGTGGTGACTTCCTTATCGGCGTCAAAATTGGTGTAGTCGTTGATGGTCAGCAACACGGAGTTGACGGCATCCAAAAAGCTTTGGATGGACTTTTCCACCGAGGTGATGTCGGTGTTCACCGCAAGTGTGGAGCTGCCCGTGCCCTGAATGGTAAAGACCACGCCCTCAAGCGTGCTGCTCACGGTGTTGGAGTCCGATTCCATTTCAACAGGCCAGTTATCCACCGTGTACTTGGCGTTGGCCGCGCTGCGGATGCTCCAGTTGGACGAGCTCGTCACCTGCCCGGCGATATCCGGCCCGCTAAACGTATCAACGTTGTTGAGCTTGAGGTAATAGCTGCCCGTGGTGGGCAGCGTGCCGGTTTGCAGATCAATGGTGGTTGTTCCGTCGGCGCTGACCAACGAACCGCTCAGGCCCTGGGCCTTGATCTGGGCGATAACGTCCGCCATGGAAGAATTGCCCGCAAGCGAAAACGTGGCGGTGCTGCCGCCGTTGACGGCATAGCTGTATTCCAGGGCCGGGGGGTTCTCCAGGGTATCGGCTGCCGCCATTTGGGTAATGGTGGTCACGGCGTCGGTTTTGGCGGTGACGCCGTCCATGCCGCCGCCCGTGCCGCCGCCGCTCAGATAAACGCTTTCCGTGTTCGCAAAGGTTACGGTGCCGCCGCTCAGCGTGCCGCCATGGGCGACAAGCGCGTTCTGCAAATCCTGATATGTGGCCGTTTGCGCCAAAGAAAAGCTCTGCGTGCCGCCCGAGCTGTCCACAATGGTGTAAGTAAAACTTTTGCTGGCGTCGGCGCTGCTCCCGCCCAGGGCATCGCCAAGCTTGGCGCTGTCAAAGGTAAGCCCCGTGCTCAGCGAAACCGATTGCGCGCCCGTGTCGTTGGTGCCAAGCACCTTGGCGCCCAGTGCCGAGGCGGTCGTTGTGACCGTGGCGGAAATTTTTGAGGTGTCGCCCGCGCTGTCCGCGAACGAAAACGTTGCGCCTTCCACATTGGAAAGGCTCATGTCCCAGCCGCCGCTGCTGTTATAGGTCATCTCCGCGCTAGTGGCACCCGAAGCTTGGGCGATCTGCAACGCGGCGTCCTTCATGGTAGTGCCGGCCGCGATGGTCAGGGTGCGGGTGCCGGAGGTCACGCCGTCGTTCATGGAAAGCGTAACGGTGAGGTCGCCTGAAAGCGTGGTGGTGTCGGGCGAAGTTCCCACGGAAAACTTTGTCGTGGGCGTGCTGAAGGTGGATTGCGTGTCCGCGTCGCGGCGATACATGGCCTTGACGTCCGTGAGCTCAAGCTCGCCGGTTGAGGTATTAATGGAGGCGATGTTGCGCCCCACCTGCGAATTGATGGCGGCGGCCAGATCACTGTTGGTTTTGTTGCCCTTGATCGACACGGAAAAGGTGTTGCCGTCCTCCATCAAAAGGTCATAGGCATAATTTGTGGGGTCAGAAACCGTGCTGCTCATGTCCAGCACATTGTTGGTGGACCAGGTGGAGGTTGCGCCTGTGGAGTTCATGCCCACCAGATCGGAGCTGTAGACGACCAGGTCGTTATCCGCGCCGGTGCTTTTGCCCGCCACCTGAAAAACATATCCGGAGTTGGCCTGCACCAGGCTGATCTTGATGCCGGGGTTGCTCACGGAATTGTTCACCATGCTCACAAAGGAATCGAGCGTGGTGTTGGCCGGCACGTCGATGGAATAATCCTTTCCCGCATAGCGATAAGAAAACTGCTGCGTTGCGCCCGAGGTATTGATGATGTCGGTTTTGCTGCTGAAGACATGCCCGTTGGCCCATATGGCGTTGCTGGCCACCTGGGTGACGTTGATGGTGTGCTGCACGTCGTCGGCCGCCGCGCTGGCCACGGCGGTGATAACGTTTGAATCGCTGCTGGTCACGTTTTTGGTGACAAAGCTGTTCTTGTTGGCCAAATTGCTCAGCACGTTGCTGGCGGCGCTTACCTGCTCAATGACCTTGCCGAAGGCTTGATAGCGCAGGCTCCAGTCGCTTTTCCAGGCCTCCAGATTGTTCAGCTGGGTAGACTCGACCTTCTTGAGCTGGGCGAGAACCTTATCGAAGTCCGTGTCCGAACCGCTCAGGCCGGAAATGGCGTTGGAGCCGGATATGCTGATAGCCATAGGACACCTCACAAGGAAGATTTGCGGTTCCCGACGCGACCGGCGCTGCCTGGCGGAACCGTCCGCCGCCCTCTCCCGCTAAAACGCGGCAATTGATGCCGAGGGGATGGCGGACAAAAAATTTGTTGCAAGATGCGTGCAAAAAATATGGTTGCCAAAAGAGGAACCCGTCGCCCAAAAAACTTGAAAAAATTGCGCCGGATGCCGCTTTGCTTTCCCTATTGCGACGCGCCATCGGGAGGTGCGTCGCTGCCGTAAAGGCAGTTTTTGCCCCGCTCGGAAACGGCGGAAACCCTCCCCATATACGGAATTAACGGCGTCGTGACAAAAAAGTTTAGAGAGCGGATTGCACGGAAAAAAGGCGGAGAGCGCGGGAGAAGGGACAGGAAGCGGGGTTGAAATTTGTGTGCCGCGCCGCCGGGCGCGGCGCGGCACAAATCTGACGTGCGGGGTCAGGCCAACAACGGCGCTTGCCCCCGCACGGATATTACGTGGTGAAACGCTGTTTTTCTTCAGCGCATAAAGTTTTCCCAGCGGGCCAGCAGAGCGCGCAGAGCATTGCCCCGGTGGCTACGGGCATTCTTTTGCTCCCGGGTCAGTTCGGCAGCGGCCTTTCCCAGCGTGGGGTCAAAAAAAACCGGGTCATAGCCAAATCCGTTATCCCCGCGCGGCTGTTGCAACACGCGCCCCTCCCATGCGCCAAGCGCCACCAGTTCGCCCCCCTGCGGCTTCACTGCCGCCATGCAGGTGACAAAGCGGCAGTTGCGCCGTTCGTCCGGCACATCGGCCAGCTCGTGGAGCAGCTTGCGGATGTTGCGGGCATCGCGGCTTTCGCCGGGCAGGCTTTGCCAGTCGTCGGAATAACGGGCGGAATACACGCCCGGCGCGCCGGAAAGCGCCGCCACCTCCAGCCCGGAATCATCGGCCACGCTCACAAGGCCGGTTATGGCGGCCACGGCGCGGGCCTTGATGAGGGCGTTTTCCTCAAAGGTGGCGCCGGTTTCCTCAATTTCGCCTATTTCGGGAAAGGCGGAGAGGCCCAGAACCTCCACGCCCGATGCCGTCAAAGGATCGGCCAGTTCGCGAACCTTGCCCGCGTTGTGCGTGGCCAGCACGATGCGAAGCGCCTTGCTGTGCGTCATGTCTGCTCCTCTTTATGATATGCGGGCAGCATAGCCGCTGCTTGTGCGCAGGTAAAGCCGCTGCAAGGCCTTGACCCCAAAAAGCAAAATTCACTGTTATGCGAATATGTTAAGCAATCAGGCGCCCGTGTGCTCTTTCCTTTTGCCGCAGCCGGGAGTATAATTTTCAACCACAATTCACCAGTGAGGATTTGAGTATGAAACTCATGGAAATATTTGATGTTCCTGTTCAGGAAAAATGCATACCCGTGCCTTATGTCATTGCCGAAGCGGGCGTGAACCACGAGGGCAGCATGGATATTGCCCGGCGGCTCGTGGACGAGGCCGCCGAGGGCGGCGCCAACGCCATCAAGTTCCAGACCTACAAGGCCGGAACCCTGGCCTCCAAGGATTCCCCGGCATACTGGGACACCACCAAGGAACCGACCTCCAGCCAGTACGAGCTGTTCAAAAAGCACGACTCGTTCTGGAAAAATGAATTTGAAGCGCTCAAAAAGCACTGCGATGCCGCGGGCATTGCCTTCATGTCCACGCCCTTCGATGTGGAATCCGCCCATTTTCTCAATGACCTTATGGACGTGTTCAAAATATCCTCGTCGGACATCACTAACAAGCCGTTCATCCGCATTCTTTGCGATTTCAAAAAGCCCATCATTCTTTCCACCGGAGCCGCGCATCTGCACGAAATAGCCGAGGCCGTGGAGTGGATTGAAGAAAAAGGCAACAAGCTGGCCCTGCTGCACTGCGTGCTCAACTACCCCACTGCGGACGAAAACGCCGCCCTGGGCATGATTCCCGCGCTCAAGCGGCATTTCCCGCAGCACGCCGTGGGTTATTCCGACCACACCCTGCCCAAGGACATGCACATTCTTGAAACCGCCACCCTGCTTGGCGCGCGCGTGCTGGAAAAACACTTTACGCACGACAAAACCTTGCCCGGCAACGACCATTACCATGCCATGGACAAAGAAGACCTCAAGCACTTTTACGCGCGCCTGGGGGCCACCCTGGCCAGCGTTGGCGGCATGGAGCTGCGCGCCCTGCCGGAAGAAGAACCCGCCCGCCGCAACGCCCGCCGCTCGCTGGTGACGGCCCGCGCCGTGCCCGCCGGGCAGCCCCTGAGCGCGGCCGACCTCACCTGGAAGCGCCCGGCCCACGGCATTTCACCCCGCAACTATGACGAAGTGCTGGGCATGCGCGCCCGCCGCGATCTGCCCGAAGACACCGTGCTGTCCTGGGCGGACCTTGACAGGGCCTGATATGGGCGACAAGCGCATCACCCTTGTTCTTGGGCGCATGCCTCTTAAGGCGGACCCGGCCACCCACCGTGCAGCCGGGCCTTGGTGCTTTGCGGAGCAAGAAGAATTTTTCCCCGACTGGGACAAAAAATTCACCTTCGCTCCGGAGCCGCTGGCCGACATAACCTTGCAGCAGCAGGCCTGCACCGAGGTCAAAGCGCTGTGCGCCGACGTGCTGCCCGGCATCGCGGCGCGCCTGTGCGGGCACAGCCGTGCCCTGCCCGACGCCTACTGGGAAACGCTGCTCACCCCCTGGGTGATGAACGTCTCCAAGCAGGTGGTGGAACGTTGGTGGCGGGTCAAGGCCATGGTGGAGCTGTGGGGCAACGAGCCCGTTCATGTGCCGCTGCTGCCGCGCAACTGCTCGTTCACCTTCGCCACCGGCCCGGATTTTGTGCTGCACGGCGCGTTGGGGCACTCCTACAACCATTGGCTGTTCTCGCGCCTGCTGGAAGAGGTCTTTCCCCCGGCCTGGAGCTGGGAATATCTGCCCCCGGTGCAGAAAGCCTATGGCCGCCACGAAAAGCCTTCGGGCAAGGAACGGCTGCGCGAAACGCTCCGCAACCTGATGCTGCGCCTGCCCTGCCCCCGCCTCAAGGGCATGAACGCGCTGCAGACGCTGCGTTTTTCCCTGGCCCTGCTGCACCGCAGCCACGGGCCGGACATGGCGCGCCCGCAGGCTTCTTATGGCAGCGCGGCCACGGGCGTTCGCGTTGACTTGCCGGAAAACTTCGTGAAAAACCTTGTGCCGCTGTTCCTTGTTGCGCTGCCCCGGCTGCTGGCGCATCAAAAGCACCCTGTGCGCCTTGGGCGCGATCCGCTGGGGCCGCGCCTGCGCGTGGCCAGCGTGCAGGCATACGAAGACGCGAATTACCGCCAGAGCCTCGCCAAATGGCGGGGGCGCGGCAACCGGCTCATGTATGTGCAGCACGGCAGCGACTACGGCCAAGTGCGTTGCGTCTCTGATGTGGAGATGGTTGAATACTCCCAGCATGCGTTCGGCACCTGGGGCTGGAAGCGGCATCAGGGCAGCGCGGGCAACTTTATTCCCCTGCCCTACCCGCAGCTCAACGGGCTGGAAGGGCGCTGGCACGGGCGCGACGGCGCAAACCTGCTGTTTGTCGGCACGGAGATGCCCGCCTTTGCCTACCGGCTTGACGCGCACCCCTCGCCGCTGCAAACCGTAGAATACCGCAGGGACAAGGAACGGTTTTTCGGGGCGCTGCACCGCGATGTGCAGAGCCGCGCGCTCTACCGCCCCTATTTCCCCGTGCCCGGTTCGCTGCGCGACGCGGATTGGGTGCTGGAAAGGTTTCCTTCCGTGCGCATGGCCACGGGCGCGCTGTCCGACCACCTGTATGCCTGCAGGCTGCTGGTGCTGGACCATAACGGCACCACCCTGCTGGAATCCTTGGTAGCCAATATTCCCATGATCCTCTTTTGGCGGCGGGAATCATGGGCGCTGTCGCCCGACGCGGAAGCGCTGCTGGACATGCTGGCCCAGGCGGGCATATGGCATGAAACGCCCCAGCAGGCCGCTGCAAAAGCCGCCGAAGTCTGGGGCGATCCCCTGGCATGGTGGATGAGCGAAAAAGTGCAGCAGGCACGCCGCACATACTGCGCGCAGCAGGCAATGACCGCCCCGGGCGGTCCTAACCCTTACTGGCTGAAAATGCTGAAGAGTCTGTAACACATGCAAGTTCGTGTTTTTTCACTATGGCTGCTCATGGCCGCGGTTTTCTGTTCCATTTCGCTTGCGGGCGGCGCGGCCTTTGCCGACGACGCCTCTTCCCTGCGCGAGGCCCAGGCGGCGCTGGAAAAGGCGGACTATGACCAGGCCGTGCGCATACTCAAGCCTTTGGTGGACAGCGGCAACGCCGAGGCCCTTTATGTTATGGGCCGCCTGATTCTTGACGGAAAAGGCGTAAAGAAAAACAACACCCGCGCCGCGGAATTCTTTCGCCTTGCGGCGGAAAAAGGCGACGTGAGCGCCATGAATTCGTGGGCCACGTCGCTGGTAACGGGCGACGGCGTGCCGCGCAATTTTCACGAGGCCGCCCGCTGGTTCCGCAAAGCCGCCGATCAGGGGCTGGCCATGGCCCAGTATAATCTGGGGTATCTCTATGCTTACGGCAAGGGCCTGCCCAAGGACGAGAGCGCCGCTATCGACTGGTACACCCGCGCCGCCAATCAGGGGTTGGCTTCGGCCCAGTATTCGCTGGGCTGGACCTATCTGAACAGCAAGGGCGACAACCAAAGCGACACCAAGGCGGCCCACTGGTTTGAAAAGGCCGCCGAGCAGGACCACGCCAAGGCGGAGAACAACCTGGCCTATATGTATGCGGAAGGACGCGGCTTTGCCCAAGATCCGGCAAAAGCCGTGCAGTGGTACACCCGCGCCGCCAACCAGGGCTATGCCGAGGCGCAGTTCAACCTGGGCTATATGTATGAGCAGGGGCGCGGCGTGCCGCAGGACTACACCAAGGCCGTTGACTGGTACCGCAAGGCGGCGGAGCAGAATGAACCTTCGGCGCAGTACAGCCTGGGCCTTATGTATGATCAGGGCACGGGCGTTCCCCGCAACCTGACCGAGGCCAACCACTGGTTTGCACTCGCGGCCAAAAATGGCGACCCCGACGCCAAGGCCGCCATGCGGACAGCGAAATCCTCGCCCCGACCGGCCGCCGCCACGCACCGCGCCCGCGAAAAAAAGAAGCCCTAAACCGCGCCGCACGGCGGGAACCCAAAACCCTTTGTGGCCGTTCCCAACCGATTCGAACAATTTCGCAAAGCGGCCCTGTCACGTCAGGGCCGTTTTGCGTTTTTTGGCCCGCCCAGCCCGCCACGCGCAGCTCCCACGGTGTCAGCATTTCGGCGCATAGGCCTGCAAGCTACGCTAACCAGCCGTTTTTTCGCGTTTATCCCACCTTGGCATTCTAATTGCTTTTCTCTCTTCGCGGCGGCAGCAGCCGCGCAGGAGAAACGCATGGCACTTTCAAATTTTCTGATACGTCCTCCGTCAGAGACGCAACAGGCCCAAACCGGCCTTCCGCGCCGCGCTGCTACGGCACAGGCGGGGAACACCTCCGCCTTCGCCAGCATCATGAACGGCCAGAACGCGGCGGGAAACCCCACGGACACGGCGCGCGCCAGCATGCCCATGCCCGCCGGGGGCCAGCACAACCTCGTGCTTGCCGGCCGATCGCCTAGCGATCTTGTCCGCGCGCAGGTCTTTGGCAAGGCAGAGGCCGATATGCGCCAAACCAAGGCTATAGACAGCCTCATGCAAACCGTTTCCGGCGGTGATTCAACGCTGGATCTGGCCCGCAGCATGGGCACGGCCCGGCATCTGCGCGCCATGACAAGCGCCATGGACAGTCGCCTCAAGGGCCTCAGCCTGGGTGATTTCGTACACTCGCGCGGGGGGCATGCGCAAAGCCGCCTCAAAGCCTCGCACAAAGTGGAAGACACGGAGCTGGGGCAGCTTTCCGCCCAGTTTGAATCCGGGGGCGACGGCATCGCCGCCGTGGGATATGACCGCAACGGCGGCACCTCATACGGCAAATACCAGGTCTCGTCCCGGGCGGGCAGTCTCAAAGATTTTCTGACTTTTCTGGATACCGAGGCCCCGGACATTTCACGCCGCCTGCGGTCATCCGGTCCGGGCAATACGGGCAGCCGCCGTGGGGCCATGCCGGATACCTGGCGGGCGATAGCCGAGGAACAGCCGGAACGCTTCGAGGATCTTCAGGAGGCCTTTGTACGTGAAAGCCACTACAAGCCAGCGCTGGAATCCATTGCGCAACGAACGGGCATGAACCCGGACAAAATATCCACCGCCATGCGCGAGGTTATCTGGAGCACCGCCGTGCAGCACGGCCCGGCCGGGGCGGCGCGCATTTTCGAGCGGGCCAGCGCCATGAGCGGCAGCCAGACAGACCCCGCCTATGAGCGCAACCTCATCAGCAACGTGTATAAAATCCGCGTGGGGCAGTTCGGCTCGTCCGACAGCAACATTCAGGCGGCGGTGGCCAACCGCTTCAAGCAGGAAAAAACCTTGGCCCTGAACATGCTGAACGGCGGCGGCAATTCGGCTGTGGCATAAGGCGAGGACGTCATGCAAACTCTTGGCCCAGAGACGACAGGGGGCACACGCCAGCCGCGTGCGGCCCTGGTCGTCAACCTCACGCGCTTCGGCGATCTGCTGCAAAGCCAGCCGATGATCGAAGATCTGCACCAGCAGGGATACACCGTGCATCTGGCGTGTCTGGACAACTTTTCCGGCGCGCTGCCCCTGTTGCGGCATGTCGTGCGGGCCTGGCCCCTGCCAGGAGCGCGCCTCATGGCCGACCTGAACGCGGACTGGCGCACCGCCGCAGCTCGCCTGCTGGCGTTTGCCCAGGCTGTCCGCGCGGTTGTGCGCCCGGCCTGCGTGGTCAACCTCACCACCACGCTGCCCGCGCGGCTGCTGACTGGCCTGCTGGCGGGCAACGAGGCCGAACTCCGGGGATTCTGCCTTGATGCGGATGGTTTTGGACGCAACAAGGGCATTTGGGCGACGTTCCTCAACAGCGGCGCATCCAACCGCCTGAGCGCGCCCTTCAACCTTGTGGACATGTTCCGCATGGTGGGCACGCCCGCCACCATAGACATGCCCCCGCAACCACTGCCCCGGCTTGCCGTTCCTCCGGCCACGGCGCTTGAAGCGGCGGATGCGCTGCTTGCCTCAGCGCCGCCAAACGCGCGCGGCTTCGTGGCCATGCAGCTGGGCGCCAGCGAACAGCGCAGGCAGTGGCCCGCAGGCTTTTTCGCTGCTGTGGGCGATCGGCTGTGGCACGAACGGGGGCTTTGCCCGGTGCTGCTCGGCTCGGCGGGCGAGATTCCGCTGGCCGAGGCCTACGCGCAAGCGGCGCAGGGACCGTGGGTGGACGCCGTGGGCAAAACCGATCTTGCCCAACTGGCCGCACTGCTTCACCGCGCCCGTCTTTTGCTTACCAACGACACGGGCACCATGCACCTGGCCGCTGGCCTGGGCATACCCTGCCTGGCCATTTTTCTTGCAACGGCCCAACCCTGCGACACGGGGCCCTATCTGCCGGGCTGCTGCTGCCTTGAACCGGCGCTGCCCTGCCACCCCTGCCCCTTCGGACGCCCTTGCCCCAACAATCTGGCCTGTGTCGCGCACATCAGCCCGCAAAGCGTGGGTGATCTGGCCCTGGCAAAGCTTGATACCGGCCGCTGGGAGGCCGCGCCCATGGAAGACGTGGGCCGCGAAGCCCGCGTGTGGCTGACGGAACAGGATGACCGGGGCTTTGCCGCCGTGCGCTGCCTCACCGCCCACGCCGCGGATGACCGCAGCCTTTGGCTGACGCGGCAGCGCGCCTTTTGGCGTCAGATACTTGACGACCTTTCCGGCACAGAAAAGAAAGACGACCGCCAGGCCACCGCCAGCGCAGAGGCCCGGCGCAACGCCGCAAGCGCTGGCGCAAATGCCGACGCGGCCTTTACGCCGGGCAACACCGATGCGCCGTTTACCGAGGCCTTCACGCAACGGGTTGGCGGCGTACTGGAACAGGCCACGCAGCTGCTCGACATAATTACAAAACAGGGAGCGCTGTTAGGCCGCGCGCCCATGGCCGGGCAACTTTTTTTGCGCAACTGCGAACGCCTGCAAGCGGTTCTTGATGCCTGCCCGGAGCTGCGTTCACTGGGGGCTTTTTGGCGCGAGCTGCGGCAGGAGCACGGCGAAGACCTCAACGACCTGCTGGCCATAACTTGCCGGTTAGGCGCGCATCTAGGTGATTGGAAAGAGAAATTTAAAAATGGCACATCCTTTGCTTAATCCATTGCACACCACATTACGGTAAATTCTTCCCTGTGGGGAGAGGAGGGAACTGGAATGATAATCATAGACGGCGCCAAATGTGAAAAAAACATCTCCGCTTTTGCGAACCTTGAGGAACTGCTCAAGGACGTCATGCAGGACGACAAGATGGCCAACCGCGTTGTGACGGACGTTTTCGTGAATAACGAATCGTTTTCCGAAATTTATCCGCACCAGGCCGAGGACATCACCTGCGCAGACATTTCTTCAATTGAGGTGCGCTCCGTGCCCATGACGGAAATGGCCGTGGACATGTCGGGCGAAATGGGCAAGGTGGCGCAGATGATGTCGCAGGGGGCACGCCAGGTGGCGCGCCTGTTCCGCGAGGCTTCCGACACCGATGCTCTGGAACTTTTTCAGGATCTGCTGGACGTGACCCGCGATTTCATGGGCATGTTGGGCGAGCTGCGCACCCATTATACCGATGGCGGCCTGCCCGACTTTATGGAAAAAACCGAAAAACTGTCCGGCCTGCTTTCTGAAATGGGCGATGTTCTGGAAAACGAAGACTGGATTTTGCTGGCCGACCTGCTGGAATACGAATTCATTCCTGTGTGCGACGAATGGCGCGCAACCAGCGAAGATCTGCACCGGCAGGTCGTGGAACATATGGCTCAATAGGATTCTGCGGCGTTGCGGGCATCCGTTTCCAAGGGCAACGGGCGCCCGCCGCGCAACAGCCAATGCACGCCGCCTTGCGGCTGCATAGGAGTTTTTATGAATCAGGGAGTATGCCTTCTGGATGAGGCGCTGAGCCTTGCCCGCCAGGAACTGGCCGCGCTGGAGGACGGCGCTTACGACAAGGCGGTAACCTTTGCCGAACGGCGCAATGAAGTTACCAGCATGGCCTGGCAAATGCTGGAGGACGACCAGGCGGAGCAGTACCGCGAACGGCTGGTCCAGCTTGCGCACATGCAGGAGCACCTGACGGAACTTGCCGCCAGCGCCCATAACGACATTCGGGCGCAGCTGCAATCCTCGCGCCGCGAACGCCGGCGCATGCAGGGCTACCACCAGGCCGTGGGCCAGGCGCTGCAATAGCGGCCCGCCTTTCTGTTTCCCATTGATGGGCGACGCACAGCGACAACGCGTGCGCCGCCTTTTCTTTTTGGACGCTAGGCAAGGCCCTCGCGCATGGCGCGGCGCACTTCTTCCACCCTGGCGGCAATGTCGGGCGCGCCCACCAGCTCGCTGACCAGCGAACAACAGCGCGCGCCGTGCCGCGCCACATCACCAATGTTGTGCCGCTTGATGCCGCCAATGGCCACAAAAGGCAGATCAATGTTTTTGGCCACCCAGTCCAGATACGTAAAGCCCACAGGATCAACCACGTCTTCCTTGGTGTTGGTGGCAAAAATGGGGCCCACGCCGATGTAGTCCGCGCCAAGGCCGCGCGCGGCAAGGGCGTGTTCCGGCATGTGGGTTGAAAGGCCAATGATCATGTCCGGCCCCACGAGGCCGCGCACTTCGGGCACGGGCAGATCTTCCTGCCCCACATGCACGCCGTCGGCATGCACCAACATGGCGATGTCAATGTGGTCGTTGACGATAAAGCAAGCCCCCGCCTCGCTGGTGAGCCGCCGCAGCAGGCGGCATTCCTCAAGCATGGCCCCCGCTTTCAGCTTTTTTTCGCGGTATTGCAGAATGCGCACGCCCGCGCCCAGCAGCGCGGCGGCAACGTCTTCCAGCGGTCTTCCCAGCGAAAGACCGGCGTCGGTGATGGCATAAATATCTGATTCTCCGGGCAGGATTCTGGCCATGTCATGCTCCTTGGCAAACTATTTTCTGAGCGCCGCCGCAATGCGGCGGCAGCAGCTTTGCACAAAACGCGCGGGATGAAAGGAAGTGTGCGCCAGCTCGGCGGGCAGTTCAAAGCCCCCGGCCTCGAAATTTTTCGGCAAAAGCAGGGGAAAAACCGTTTGCGCGCCCGCCGCCGCGCTGCCTGGGGCCTTGCGGCGGCACAAAGCCGCGCCAAGCGGAACGCCTTCGGGCCGCAGCCCCAGAACCGCATAAAGCGCTTCGTCCAGCGCCACGGCCGAAGCGCTGGCCCCCAGCAATCCCAAGGGGAAGGCGCGGCCTTTGCTCGGCCCCGTGCCGTGCATGGCCGTTATGCCGTCGGCCAACGCCGCCACCGGCGGCAGCGAGGCCCACAGGGCCGCCAGACAATCGGCGAAAAACAGCGGATCGCGCCCTTCACGGGCATGGGCCACGGCCTTGTGCAGCCCTTTCACGCAGCCAAAGCAGTTTTTGACGGCAAGCGTGACCAGCATTTGGGCATGGGCCTTAACCCTGGGCACGGACATAATGAGATCGCTTTCCAGCGCCAGCCGGGCCACATGAAAACGCGCTTCCCTGCCGGGCTGCGCGGCCCCGCCAGGCGACAGCGCCACCGGCGCCGCCGGGCCGATTTCCTCCACGGCAAGCCCAAGAGGGCGCAGGGCCTCCGCAAGGCCAACGGCGCGCGCAACGGAAACGGCGCGCCCGAAACCGGGAGAATCCGCCACGCGCACCCGCGCCCCATGGTCCAGCAGCCACGCGCACACGGCGGCCGTCACCTCCGGCGAGGTGCAGGCCAGCGGCTTTGCCAGCAGCAGGTTGGGTTTTACCAGCACATGCGCGCCAAAGCGCAAGGGCGTAAATTCCGGCAAACGGGCGGCATCAAGCACCTCGCCAACAACCCGCCGCACCTCCGGCGCGGCATAGCCCGCCTGACGCTGCAGGGCCACCGGCAGCGCTGCGGCCGCTGGGGAAGAACCAGCGAGATCGATACCTTTTTCCATGGAGAAATTATGCCGCCCGGCCGCCTCATTGTAAAGGTGATCTCTTTTCAAACCCCCAAGCTTGACGTATGGGTAGGCATGCCTTTTCGGAAAGGCGACGACTCAATTCTGAGGATTCCATGCGCGCACCAATTCGCTTGTTCATCGTCTTTTTGCTGGCTCTGTGCTGCACACTGGCCGCTCCCACGGCCTTTGCCGCCGAGGCTCCCGCCGCCAAACAAAACGCCCCCAAGACGGAACCCGCCAAGGGAGAATCGGCCAAGGCGGATGCCAAGGCCGACGCCAAAGCAGACGCTAAAAGCGCTGCCAAGGCGGATGCCAAAGCTGACGCCAAGGCAGGCGACAAACAGGACGACAAAAACGCGCCCAAAGCCGACGCCAAAGCCGAAGCCAAGACTGACGCCAAGGCTGCGCCTGAGCCGCCCATCGCCAACCTTCCCCTGCATGACCCCTGGGAATCGGTCTGGACCAACCAGAAGTCCATGTTGGACGAAATAAACCAGAAAGCCGCCGCCATGGGCGACACCTTCACCCAAAAGGCCATGAACCTGAACGGCAAGGTGCAACCCTACATGGAGGAGGCACGCCGCCTGCTGGTGCTGGTCAACACCTACAAGAACTGGCCAAATCCTGTGGAGGCCGTCAGCCGCCGCATCACCACCACGGTGATTGATCTGAACAAGATTCTGGAACCGGTCATGACGTCGCGCGCCGAGGCCCAGGGACTTTTGGAGCGCGTGGGCTATTTGGCCGACAGCATGCCCGAAGACCTGCACGACGCGGGCCTGAGCCCGGAAATTCAGGAATATGCCAAAACCCTGGCGCTCACGCGCCTGCGCCTCACCGCTGTGCTCGCCCAATATGATTCGGCGCTTGCCCCCGCGCTGGCGCTGATCAAACGCCTGGAAAAAATGCAGGGCGAAATCAGCGAGCAATTGCCCGTGCTGTGGAAAAACTATTATCTGCAGGGGCCCGTGCCCTGGCTCAGCCCTGTTGCGTGGGCCAATTTTTCGCGCCAGATGCATTATTCCATACAGGGCATGGTTCTGCGCCTGCCGGTGGAAATTCCTGTAACGGCCGAGCGCTGGGGCACGGCGGTGCTGCGCTTTGTGCTTTGCCTGTTGGTCACGGGCGTGCTCACCACCCTGCTCTACCGGCGCTGGGTTTCGCACGAAACCAACGGCACGGTGCAGCACGTTTTTCACGTCAGCCTGCCGTGGCTGTGCGTGGGGTTGGCCTTGCTGGGCAGTTCCATGTCCGCCACCGGCGAGTTCTTTCGCCTGTTTCTGGCGCTGGGCAACCTGTGCCTCATTGTGGCCCAGATACATCTGGCTTGGGATCTGCGTCTGCTGAAATACCCCGAAGTGCCGCCGCAAAAACCGCCGTTCTGGACCCTGATACAGCCCACGCTGTGCTCGTATGTGCTGCTGTATCTGCCGCTGACAAAGCCGCTGGTGCTGATCATCTGGCTGGGCATTGTTGTTGCCTCCATCGTGCGCCAGCACCGCAGGCCCAAGCCCGACCTCGGCCCCATGCATGTGGAAGCCAGCGTGCTTGAATGCGAGCCCATTGTGTTGTGGATATGCCTGGTGCTGGCTTTGGCCGGGCTGCACATCTACAGCATGGTGCTGTACCTGCTGTTCGTTTCCTGCTCGCTGGCGTTGCAGCTGTGCCTGGGCGGCATGGCCCTGGTCAGCAGCCTCAATGACCGGCTGCCCCAGGAAGGCGTGCGGGCGGCTCTGGCCCACCTTGCCGTGGCTGTTGCCGCGCCGGTGGTGCTGGTGATCGCTTTTGTGGGCGTTTCTCAGTGGGTGGGCACGCTGCCGGGCGGCATGTACCTGCTGCAGCACTATTTGATGCACGGCGTCAATGTGGGAGCCACGCAGTTCAACGTTGTGCATCTGCTGCTCATCATCACCATGTTCTACCTCACGCGCACCGCCGTGGCCATGGGCTCGCGCTTTCTGGCCCGCCTGCCCAAGCAGGGGTTGGCCATCGACGCAACGCTTATTCCGCCCATGCAGACGGCATTCACCTATGCGCTGTGGTGCTGTTTCGGGCTGTTCGCGCTACGCGCGTTGGGCATGGAACTGAGCAATCTTGCCATGGTGGCTGGCGGTCTTTCCGTGGGCATCGGCTTTGGCATGCAGACCATCGTCAACAACTTTCTTTCCGGCCTGATCCTTATTTTCAGCCGCACCCTGCAGGCGGGCGACGTGGTGGATGTTGGCGGCACCCAGGGCCGCGTGCGCAAAATCAGCGTGCGCGCCACCATGGTGGAAACATTCGATAACGCCCTCATCATCGTGCCGAACTCTGAATTTGTGGCCAGCCGCCTTATCAACTGGACACGCAATAGCCGCACCGTGCGCAAGGAAATCACCGTGGGCGTGGCCTACGGCTCCGATTCCGCCCTGGTCATGAAAATTCTGTTGGCTGTGGCCAACGCCAACAGCAATGTTCTGAAATATCCCCCGCCCACCGTGGCCTTTATGGACTTTGGCGCGAGCACGCTTGACTTCAGCCTGCGTTTCTGGGTGCGCGATTATGACGTGAGCATTTCCACGTCTTCGGATATTCGCCTGGAAATTGAGCGGGAATTCCGCGAAAACCACATCGAGATTGCCTTCCCGCAGCTTGACGTGAACATCAAGGAACTGCCGCAAACCGCCAAACCGTTGCAACCCGCGCCGGAGCGCCGGGCACGGCAACGGCGCGCTCCCCGGCGGCCCCACAGGGTGCTTCCGGCAGGAGCCAAAAACGGCAAACTCGCCGCGAGCGCGGCGGCCACCGCTTCTACGCCCGCAGCCGCAAAGCCCGCGCCACCGGCGGATGACGATGAGGACGACGACGCGAACAACGGCTGACCCGCAAGCCGCGCCCCCGGATTTTCGGCTGAGCGGCCACGGCGGCAAAATGGACGCCCTTACCCGAGCTGCTGCTCCAACCGGCGCCCCGCGCCCGCAACCAAGAGGAGAAAACCATGATCACCCGCGCTGCTGACCTGGAACGTTTTGACAAGGAACTTTTCGGCGGGCCCGGCTCCGTTCACTTTACCAAGATCGTTGATGCCGCGGGCCTGTACGACAAGGGGCGCTTGTTCAATATCGGCGTGCTTGAGCCCGGCAGCGCCGTGGGCTATCACGACCACCACGGCGAAATTGAAATCTATTACATCCTCGAAGGCGAGGGCGTGTACAACGACAACGGCGTGGACTTCCCCATCAAGGCGGGCGATGTGGCCGTGTGCAATGACGGTGAAGGCCATGCCCTCACCAACACCGGCAAAGCCAACCTGCGCATGGTGGCCCTCATCCTGTTTACAAAATAATGGCAACGCCGGAATTTTGCGCGTTGCGTACGCAAGTATGTGAGCAGCAAAATTCCGGCGTTGGAACACCTGCGCGGCTTGCGGCAAAGGGGGCCTGTTAGGGGCTGCGCCCCTCCTCGGCCCCCTCTGCACTCCCCCCGGAACACCCCTTGGGCTTTCCAACTTCCATCAGCCGCCGAGGGCGGCGCGGCTTTTGGCGGGGGGGGCTTCCTCCCCCCCCCCCCCCGCCGCGCGCGGCCCCCCCCCCGCCCCCGCTAGCGCCCGCCCGC
>Ga0183101_1000275_pt2 | contig 28953 bp, 27 predicted proteins | sample Biomet3_FD_127790 | JGI IMG/M metagenome (GOLD analysis project Ga0183101, IMG submission 127790) | Microbial communities from bioreactor (seeded with sewage sludge) at LBNL, California, USA - Biofuel metagenome 3 | ecosystem: Engineered > Bioreactor > Anaerobic > Unclassified ...
GATCCGAAGTCTCGTTAATTAGCTCCTTAAGCGTAGACTTGACTTTCAGGAGTTCGGCTTTTGTAAGTTCGCCTTCAAATACACTATTCTGGACCCAATTCATATATTGCCTTAGAAAAGTTCTGACTTTGTTTACTCTGTCAACTCCCACATCATATACTATTACTACATACATATTTACCACCTTAACTTAACAATTAACTTAACAAACTTAACAGATTACCACCACATAACCAGAGGCTTATATTCCTCTGCTCCCAGAACATGCTTTGAAAGCTTATATAGCTCAAGCCGTATAAGCCGTTTGTAAGATACACTCTGGTTCAGACCTTTGTGTTTGATAGTGGTCTTAAGTTTTTCATCGTATTCTTTAAGGAAGATTTTCTTCCCTTTTTCGCTAAGCAGCATATTCCCTAACTCACCCCGGAAACAGTTGTCGTCCAGCATGTTTTTGTTAACCAGTTTGAAAATGATCCTGTCTACCAAAATAGGCTTGAAAATCTCACTAACGTCGAGAGAAAGAGAAAACCTTCGCTCGAAAGGCTCGTGCAGGTACGAAATAGTAGGGTTAAGTTGAGTGTTATAAATCTCGGAGAGAGTAGTGGAATAAACTAATGAGTTTCCGAAACTTATGAGTGTATTCATTTTGTTTTCCGGTGGTCTTCGGGTACGTTTTATTATTCTGTAATCCTCTGGGAAAATCTCATCAAGTGCATTATAATAAAGCTCTCGAATTTTCCCTTCAGTTCTCATCATCGAAGGGACTGCTTTTGCGCCCTCAAGGCAGGAAAGTTCGGACTCTATAGAAGTTGCATAATTTTCGATTGCTTCCTGAACATTTTCTCTATTCCTTGCATAGTACCTGAGATTCCTCAGGATATTCCCGCAAGCGCCCTCAATAAATTTTCCAGCCAGATAGAGTCGTCTTTCAGGGTCAAGATAATGCTCTGCCTGTTGGATGACCAGATCTCCGCTTATAAGGGTTTCTCGTGGATACATCGAGCCCTCATAGAAACCGTAATAATTGAAAAAATGAATTGGAATGCCCTCTTTAGAAAGGTAAGAAACGACCCCTGACGAAAAAGAAAGGTTTCCATAAGCAAAGATCGAACTGATTTTGTTTATAGGAAGGATCTTCCTTCCCTCTTTATTTTCAAAATAAACCGTATTTTCCTTTCTCTTCAAAATTCCGTCCTGTAAAATATAAAAATCTTCTCTTATTCTTTTACCCCCTATAGCATTTCATTAATTTTTTGCTTTTTTATACTCTATCTCCATCCCCGCAAAAGCAGAACTCCCTGTAAGCGCATTTTGAACAGATTCTCTTGCGCTCTGGTGAAGGCATGGAGCCAAGAACTATATTTTTGATATTTTCGATATCTTTTTCAGTGATGGCTTCATCCTCCGGGGTTAACTCTATTTTTTCAGTTTTATTCAAAAGAGGGTAATTTAAGACTCCCGCAGCATCAATGCCTCTTTTTTTGAGAAAGTAAAGATAAAACAGAAGCTGGGCCCGATCTGCAACATCAATTTTTTTGCTTTTCTTTACTTCATGAATCTCAAGTTTCTTTCCAGTTTTAACAAAATCAATACTTATACCGTCAATAGTAATATTTTTAGAATTTTTCTTGTAGCGGTCTTCATGTAGCATTTTTCCTATGGCAACATTATCGCTTTCTTTCTCAAGGCTGATATTATGAGAAAAAAGCCAGAGCTTTGTCTCACATATGTGATAGTAATTGACCTTAACCCCAGTAATTCGAACTGATCCCAGGAAAACTTCTGCACGAATGCTTCTCTCAGGTTCAGGTAAAGGCCCATCGAAAGATTTCTCTTTCTCCATGGTAGTCTCATCACTCAATCCTTCGACCTCCTTACTTTTGTTTCACTTCCAGAACATTGACGCATCCGAATCCCATAGCATTTTTTTCGCCCAACCCAGCATTATAAGCAAACTGTAATAATTCTGGATTTGCGGACAGGTACAGATCCATCAAACTGCAACGCCTGTAATTGTTTTCTATTTTTACTCGTTTGGGTTTGAAGCTTGGGATCTTTATAACTTCAAAAAAGTCCTTATCGATTTTTGATCCATAGAATTCTTCGTACCTGGCAACCAGATTTTTATGCAGGTTTTCATGGAACTTTGAGTCTTTTGGATACAGGTCAAACTCTACCAGCCTGTCATCCTGTTTTCTCTGGGTTTTTAAATAGATAGGAGAAAGAGTCCTGAAGGTACATGTATCCGAAAAATGTATTAAAGGAAGAACTTCAATTCTTTCAATTACGAAATTGGACTTGTTTCCATTATTCCCCAGGAAAAATTCTGGTTCAAGCAAAAGCCCTTCTGCAAAACTCCTTATAAACTCAGGATCGGGAGATGACAGGAAAAAATGAGCTTTCTTGAAATTTAACCCGTTCTTTTCAGGAATTTTGTCTTCAATAATAAGATTGGAAAACGTGTAAAATTTAAAGCCTTTTTTACTGTGAATCTTGTTTGCAAGCTCTATATTAGAAGTAGCTAACTTTGAATATAACATTGAAGCAAGACCATACTGATAATCGTAATGAAGCGGATCGGGAGAGATTTTTCTGACGCTTACCCTGCATCTCATAGATAACTATTGGTATGTTTCGTATTTATAGTTAAATGAAAATAATAAAAACAGTAAGTTTGAAGTCACTTTCTCGGCAAAAATTTTCGGCAAAGATTTAATGTTCAAAAAGATTTTATTTTTTCATCAAATACCTCTAATCATTCACATTTTTTCTCAAAAAATGAAACTCAAGTTTCTTAAAAACCATAGACAGTCAAAAGAATTTTTAAAAGAAATCGAGCTGGGAAGAGCATTATTATTAAAACGGTTAAAAGTGTTAAATCCGTATCAAGGCTGGGTAAATAGAACAAAATACTTGTGAAGAGATCCTTTTAACTGTAACGTAGACCAAAATTGTGTGAATGAGCTCCTGCAGAATTGAGTTGCAGGCAGAAATACAGGAATAGAGGGGAACACCCGGGGAGTAAGGGACAAAAATACAATATGGGGGTATTGTATAGGGAAAGGACCTTACTCCCTTCTACCTTTCACTTTTTCGTCTATAATTTCTAATATTCTCTCATTTTATGGGTTTCTATAAAATTTTTCGGTTTTTGTAAAACTCCTCGAACTTCTTCCGGATTCATCCTTGATTCGTCCCTGCTTTTCCATGATTTTCCATGATTTTCCATGATTTTCCATGATTTTCCATGATTTTCCATGATTTATCTCGGACTCAGCTTTATTTTTTCCAGTTTTTTTCCATAGCTCTGGCTCTCAAATCTGGTGGCATTTTCTCGATTGCATACCTGAGGGCGGTTCTGGGCATCTCTTTTTTGTTATTCATCACGTATTCGAAGACTTCCTGCCTGCGGGATTTGCTGGCTTCTTTGAGCATCCAGCCGTAGCCCTTCTGGACCAGGTCGTCTTCGTCTTTGAGCAGGAGATCGGAGATTTCAAAAACCTCGTTAAGGAAATTGCCTTTTCGGGCAGGCAGGATCAGAGTTACTGCAGCCGCTCGTCTCACCCACCTGTTGTCCGACAGGGCCCAGATCTTGAGTTTTTCCACATACGCTGGAAATTTCTCTATAAAAGAGCCCACTGCATGGTTGCAGAGGGTGTCACACTTTGCCCAGTTGTTAACGTAGTTTTCAATCCAGTGCTCAAAGGTAAAGAAGTCGTCCTCAGAGTAATCATTTCTGACAAGGTAGGCCCAATCAGCTGCAATAAAGGCTTCCTCGCAGTAATCGGACCGAAAAAGTTCCTCACACAGGTCAAAGATCTCTTTTTTGTCTTCGGACTTTATTTCATTATAGTAATTTTTCGCAATTCTTCCCACAAGCGCAGACTTTATTCCATAGCAGCGGATTTCTTCTTTAAAAAAGCGAGACGAACTGGCTTTTGTTTTCTCATCCACGTTGAGGGATAGCTCCTCTCTTATCCTGGGTATAATATTGTGTTCCACAGTTTTCTATTTAATAAGAGGTGTACTTATATTTTATTTATATATAGTTACATTTTATTTATATTTATATATAGTTATATATATTCTGCTTTTATAATACTTTTAAAAATTTATAGAATAATTAAAAAGTATAAATAAAAATAGAGCCTGAAAACATTTTTCATAAGGAAATTCAATTTATATTTATGCCCAAAGTAAAAATTCGCCCTCAGGAACTCTTTGATTCCAAATGTTTCTTTGACATAATTACACGTACAAATCTCGAGTTCATTGAGTTTCCTATAAAAACACTTGAAGAAGAAAGGTATTTTCTGGGGCTAAATGAAGCTAAAAGAAAGGCTAACTTTGAGTACAATTTTTCCGTTCTATATTACGGAAGACTTGTGGGAGCCTGCGGAATAAAGATCGACCAGCACAGGCCCTGGATAGGAGAAATCGGGTACTTCATTGACAGGGACTATCAGGGAATGGGGATCGCAACCGAAGCTGTAAGACAGCTTGAAAAGGTCGGGTTTGAGCAACTGGATTTACATAGAATTGTCATCCTCATGGACACCCGGAACCTTGCAAGCGAGCACGTGGCTCAGAAATGTGGGTACAAAAAAGAAGGTACAATGGAAAAAGTCCATCGCATAGGGGAAGATTATTACGACTGTTTCCTTTATGCGAAAATAAGGTAATGGAAAAATTGTGCAGGGCGAAAGAAAAATAAGACACGTCCGGAAGGATGCCAGGAAAGAAAAATCAAAAGATCTGAAATCAGCCAAAATCAGCTAAAATCAGCCAAAATCGATTGAAATCGATTGAAATAGGTTGAAATTGATTGGAATCGACTGAAATCAGTTATAATAGGTTGGAATCGGCTGGAACCGACTGAAATAAGGATTCAGTTCAGCCTGTAAGCCTTATAATAAAAAACAGAAAAAACAGGTAGGTAGCGCAGGCCTGACTGAATCAGACAAGCCCGATAGCCTGTATAAGGCTATTCCCATACCAGACAACCATAAGATTATTTGCGGTTACAAAGACCCCAACGGATTCTATAATACGTTTTGTGAGAAACCATTTTTCCCCCGACGTTTTTATCAAAGGAGCTGCATAAAAAAGCAGGAGAATAAAACCTATTTTTACAAGCAAAAGGTGATATATCCCATAATTTTCCAGAATCATTGCCGGAACCGGATTATATTCCGTACCCTGATTTAAGGCACAAACCGTGGAGATCCAATCTCCAATTACATAGAAAAGAATAATGAAACGTATCTCGTAGAGATAAGAACTGAACGAACCCCGAGTATTGTAGACTTCCAACAAAGAACCTCCCAGAACTCCCCATTTTCCGGTAGAGGAAAACTATATTATAAGATTATATATACGTAAGAAACAAAAACAAGAAACTAAAATAGAGATTAATAATTTTTAGAAAATACTTACCAAGAATTTTTAGAGAATTCAGGGCACGAAAACACATTAAATGGATGTAAGTATATCAGCGAACTTGTTACAGTTATTAGATGGTGTACTCAGATGATTGCACTCAGATGATTGCACTCAGATGGTTGTACTCAGATGGTTGTACTCATAGATTTATTCAGGTTTAGTATTTCTTATTACGATATTTTAAAAAACTTGACTGCAAACTGTAAAGAATTATATCTAAAAGTGTATGTTAATATATTCATAGAAAAAGCTTGAGTTAAATATTAAACTCTTGGTATTTGGATTTACAGCGTTCGTGAAACTTATATCCAGATTTTCAGATAGATGGTAAAAATGACTCAAAACATGGACTTTTCAGGGAAGACTGATTCTCCTTCCTTGCTGGAACTGAAAAATGTAACCGTCGTCAGAGGCGGGAGAAAAATCCTTGATTCGGTGTCCCTGTCAATTGGGCAGGGAGAACATGTTGCGATTATCGGGCCTAATGGTTCCGGGAAATCTTCCCTGATCAAGACATTTACAAAGGAATATTACCCTCTTGCAGCAGCCGATGGGCTTGTTCTGAATATCATGGGCAAAGGGACCTGGAATGTCTTTGAGCTAAGAAAACTGCTCGGGATAGTCTCAGGAGACCTTCAGCAGACCTACTTCCGTCAGGTTAGTGTGCTGGATGTCGTACTATCAGGGTTTTTCAGCAGCATAGGAATTTACTATAACCATGAAGTTACCCCTGAAATGGAAAACAGAGCAAGGGAAGTGCTTGAGTTTCTTGAGATTCCCCACCTCGAAGACAGGCTGATGTCCGAACTTTCTTCAGGGGAAGCAAGAAGGGTACTCATAGGAAGAGCCCTTGTACATGACCCTGAAGCCCTTATTTTAGATGAGCCTGCAAACAGCCTTGATCTAAAAGCCCTTCACAGCTTCCGCGAAATTGTCCGGAAAATTGCCAGCTCGGGAAAGAGTATTATTCTCGTAACTCACACCCTTGAAGATATCATTCCTGAAATCAACCGTGTAATCCTCATAAGAAACGGAAAAATCTTCATGGACGGAAAAAAGCAGGAAATCCTGACCGACGCAAACCTCTCGGAACTGTTTTCCCTCCCGGTCGAAGTCGTGAAGAAGAACGGTTATTATCAGGCCCTGATCTGAGGAACAGGCACGGATTAAAACAAAAAAGTTGACAAAATGAAAATATTAACGCAAGCATATTAAAAATCCAGGCCCATCGACATTTCAGGCCTGTCAACATTTTAGGCTTATAAACAACTCCGTAGTATCAGAACAAACTGATACTGAGTTCTGCTTTTTATCGATATCCCCAACAGATCTTGTGTTTTTTATATTTTTTATTTTTTCTCTTTAACCTTTATCTACCTCCAGTTCTTTTAACAGGCGTAGTCATAAACTTCAATCATCTAGTCGCACATCCTACATTCCTTACAATTTTATCTTCTGATTGATACACTTTAATACTTATACGTGAATTTAAACATAAACTATAACTGAATGACAAAAGACCCTGGGGGATTAAATTTGGGAAAGCATTTTGTCATAATTGCCGGAGAAGAAGCAGGCCCTAAATCAAATAAAATGGGCGGGATCTGGAATGTTATTCATGAAGAGGCACAAACCCTTGCTGCGCTTTTCAATTCAGGGCAATTGGATACAAAAGAAGATAAAGAGATACTCGTTGTGGGCCCTTATTATGCGCACAGGGGCGCAGACTGGAATAGGGGGTTAAACAGGATTACGGAGATGGAGGAATTTGACTTCCTTAACCCCGGCGAAGAACTTCGAAAAAGCCTTGAATCCCTTGAAAACTCAGGTATCAAGGTATTTACAGGATGCAAGTTCGTGGGGAGAACAAAGATAGGCTATTTACAGTTTCAAACCTCTGATTTTGGAAAAATACGTTCCATGTATAAGGAAAAGGAGATGAACCTTGAAAGCAGGATCAAATCTGAAGCCTACGAGCACCTTGGACTTGATTCCCTGAGATATGAAAATATGTCAAACGGACCTGAGTATACCCATTACCTATGCCTGTCTTATGCGGTTTCCGAGCTTGTCAGGCACCTTCTAAGCACAGCTTCGGAGAGTTCCGAAACCCCCGGTGCAGCTACTCATAGTTCTATTCCCTGCCCAAGAGTCTCTCTGCACTGCCATGAATTTGGGGTGTTTTATGCGCCAGCCAGGCTTAAGAAGCTCGGAATTCCAGTAAATACTGTTGCAACTCTGCACGCAACTCTGCCTGGAAGGACTGCAGGATACAACACTATCCAGAAAAGAAGGAATAATGACAGCACATGGCCTTCAGGAGTGCCTGAAAACCTGGCTGCCCTTGAAGCGCTGGCTGCATATGCCGATACGGTTACTGCAGTAGGAGAATCGACTCGACAGGAAGCCAGGCTCTTTTACGGGATTAACGGAATTGTGATCCGAAATGGAATAACCATAGAATCTGACAAGATAGACTGGGACCTGAAAGAAAACTCCCTTGAACGAATCCGAAAATTCCTTTCCGAAAACCTGTATAAGTACCACGGAGGGGAAAGGATAGAACCCGAAAAGATAATCCCGATTTTTACAATCTCTCGACTGGAGGTGGAAAATAAAGGATATCCGGATCTTCTCGATTCCCTTGTTGCGCTTGAGCACATGATAAAAAACAGCATTCTTGAAGGGCATATGCAGGAGGGAATCAGGGTAATCTGTTTCCTTGTTACGGCTGAAGGGTCCAAAACAAACCTTCCGTCAGGATTTCCTGTAAACCTGCCAAAAGAAGTGCTTGTAGGAAACGAACTGAGAATCCAGCAGATGATTGAGAAAAGGGGGCTGGATTTTTCGAAAATGGTACGGGGAAAACGCTCGGTTGCAGCACTTTTATACCCTCAGATTCTTTCAAGCTCGGATGGAGGGCTGGGTATGGAAGTTGAGGAGTTTATGGCAGGCTGCTGTGCAGGTATTTTTCCCTCGCGTTATGATCCCTTCCTGCTCACAGGGCTTGAAGCCGGAAAAGAAGGAACCCCAAGTGTGGTCAGTCGAGTATGCGGCTTCAGTGATGCCATAAAGACAATTGAGTCCCTTAAAGAAGCACTTGGAGGAGTGATAGTAGTAGACAATATAGGTCTTTCCTATTACGAAACAGTCCTTGACTACGCCCTGGCAGTCAGTTATTTTACGCGGAATTTCATAGAAGATAGGGTAAAGTATAAACTTCTCTGCAGGGAAGCCTTCCTCCTTGCAAAAGATATGGACTGGAAAGCTCCTACTGAACAGTATTATGAACTGATAAGCGGGGCTCGGTTCTGCAAACAGGAAAATGCTGCTGGCAGGGGATAAAAAGAAGTTAAAATATCAGGAGAAAACGAATATCAGGAAAAACGAAAAGAAATATGGTGAGGTTTTCCTGAAATGTCAGAAATCAGAAAGCATTACTTTCTTTCCGAGTACTGTATAATTGCCGAAGAAAGAGCTAAAAGGCCTTCAGATTTTGCAGTTGCGGACAAAGACCGCGGGAAAAATGGATCTGAAAACTGCCTTTTTTGCGGAGGAGCCGAGGAAAATACTCCTCTTGCCACTGCTGTCTATAAAAATGGAAAAATCTATTCAGATACTCCTGAAAAAAGGGTACGCAACTGGGATTTCCGTTGCTTTCCTAACCTTTATCCTGCCCTTTCACCTGTGCCTGGGTCCCCAAAACAAGAGGAAAACGAGCTGCAGGCTGAACCTGGATATGGGTTTCATGAAATTATCGTAGAGTCACCTTTGCATGGGAGAAGGCTTGAGGACTTTTCTAATTCTGAAATTTCAGAACTCATGCAGGTCTATAGAGACCGTACATGTAATTACGCAACCCGTGAAAATATACGCTACGTTTCCCTGTTTAAAAATTCCGGGGAGAAAGCCGGGGCTTCAATTAACCACCTTCACAGCCAGCTTCTTGCCCTGCCGTTTTGTCCCCCTCCTCTGTTAAGGGAATTGAAGGTTATCAGGAAAACAGAGAAATGCCCTTACTGTGCCATCTTTGACCTGGAAAAGGCATCTCCCCGTTTAATATCTAAAAACAGTGAATGGATAGCCTTTACTCCTTATTCCTCGATGGGACCATTTGAAGTGTGGTTCCTCCCCCGAAAGCATGTCAGTTCTCTTGGCGGTTGCAGTGATAAACTTCTTTTTGCTCTGGCGGATATCCTGAAAGCCATTCTCAAAAGTTATGGACGAATTCTTGGAAAACCTTCCTTTAATTATATGTTTTACCAGCTTTCCGAATCTCCGGAATATCACCTGAACCTCCGTTTGCTCCCCAGGATTTCTATTCATGCGGGTTTTGAACTCGGAACAGAAACTTATATTAATACGGTTTCTCCGGAAAGGGCAGCCTCTTATTTGAGGGAAGACCTTAAGCATGGAGAATGAGGCTTGTAAAACAAACTGAAAAAGACGAGTCCATTGAACTGTTTTTGTTTTTGTATTGAGTTATGACAAAAATTTACAGATATGTTTATCTACCATTAAAAAGGAATAAAGTTAGTAAAATATAAAAAAACCAGATTCTTAATGCAAAAATTATCTTTATGTCACGTAAATCAAAGTTATACTCCTTTTGCTTTATACGACCAGTTGTAGGCTTAAGGGGCATAGAATTATAGAAAGATTATGACGAGCTGGATTCAGTAAACTTGAAATTAGTAATATGACTGAATTCAGCAAACTAAAAAATCCAATTATTAGAAAGGCAAGGGGGAGCCTGCATTCTTTGTTACTCCTTAACTCCCATTTTGATAAAAAGGGATAAGTGAGCTTATGAAAAAGATTCGAATAGGAATGTTTGCCTGGGAAAGTTTGTATTCGATACGTGTAGGAGGAATTTCACCCCACGTGTCCGAGCTCTCTGATGCTCTTGCAGCAGAGGGGCACGAGGTACACCTGTTTACACGAGACCATGAAAACAAAGATGAGGTAATAAATGGGGTTTATTATCACAAAATTGCCTGTGACCAAAATGGAGGAATCGTTGAGCAGATGAACCATATGTGTGATGGTATGTACTGCCGGTTCCTCGAGGTGAGAGAAAGTGCAGGAGAATTTGATGTTCTACATGGCCACGACTGGCACCCTGTAAATGTGCTTTGCAGGATAAAAGCCCAGTTTGGACTGCCCTTTGTTCTGACCTTCCACAGTACGGAATGGGGGCGTAACGGGAACTGCCATGGAGACTGGTGGGAGGCAAAGGAAATTTCACACAGGGAGTGGCTTGGAGGCTATGAATCTTCGGAGATTATCATAACCTCGACCATATTGAAGGAAGAAATCAAGTATATCTACAAAATTCCCGATTACAAGCTATGGGAAATTCCTAACGGCATAAACGTGGGAAAAATAAAAAGGCAAATCGACCCCGGAGATGTGAAAAGACACTATGGAATCCATCCCTGTCTTCCAGTTGTGCTTTTCACGGGAAGGATGTCCTATCAGAAAGGGCCTGACCTGCTGGTGGAAGCTGCTGCTAGAGTACTGAAGAAAAGGAATGCACAGTTTGTGCTTATAGGAGAGGGGGAAATGCGCTCTCAGTGTGAAAATCAGGCTCATAGGCTTGGCATTGGAAATTCCTGTAATTTCCTCGGGTACGCTCCGGATAATACCGTAATAGACTGGTTCAATGCCTGCGACCTCGTGTGCGTGCCCAGCCGGAACGAGCCCTTCGGAATTGTGGTGCTTGAAGCCTGGGATGCAAAAAAACCTGTAGTTGCAAGCGATGCAGTTGCCCTCGTGGAAAATTTCAGAACAGGCGTTATTGCACATAAAGAGCCCTCTTCTATCGCCTGGGGCCTTAATTATGTTCTGGAAGGGCTTGGCCACAATCGAATGGGAGAGAAAGGGTACGACCTTATTAAAAAGCGTTATAACTGGAAAACCATAGCTGAAAAAACTTTCGAAGTATACAAAACAGTAATCGAAAACCATGAGACTGCGGCAGGAAAAGTCAATTGAAGCTCAGGAATTCTAGATGGAAGTGCCCTTAAAATTTTAATTTTTTAACCACTTTTTTCAATAACATTTAATTTTTTTAATTAATTTTTGAGCTAATATTTGTTTTTGGGCAGAGTATTGAGCATTTTAAGTATATTTATTTCAAGATTTACTTCTTTTATTTTAAGATTTACTTCTTTTATTTTAAGATTTACTTCATTTACTTTAAGATTTACTTCATTTATTTTAAGATTTACTTCATTTATTTTAAGATTTACTTCTTTTATTTCAAGATTTACTTTTTAGAAATATTCAAAGGACTTCCGCATTCCTAAAAACTGGAAACGGAATCCTTTGTTTGTAGGATATTTTATATATCCTCTTCATCCTCTTCATCAAATTCCTTATAGCTGTCGCTTCCTACCATTGCAGCCGAGATGGAATCAATTCCGTCAAGCCATTCTGCGACAATGCCATAGGGAAGATCGGCCATAACCTCTTCAGGCAGGCTTTTTCCTTTCAGCACGAGCGCACCGCATTGTGCAGTATAGTCAAGAGCGAGCTCAAGGTCGTCCGAGGATTCTGCCTCAATGGCTGATTTTACAAGCTCTGCGATATCGGTTCCTTCATCATAGTCGCCCATAACATAGCACTCGAAGGCGATAAGAGCCCCCATAAGAGAGGTCTGGACAGAGTCGATCATAAGGTTGATATCTTCAGAAATTGGCTCGACATCGGAAAGTACAATGTCCCGGATCTCAGCCAGTATATCCAGAGCTGTTTCTCTGGAGAGCATACCCTTATCAAAGCGTGCAACCACTTTCAGGCAGGCCAGAATCACATCATCAACCATATTTACGAATATTGCACTTTCTTTTCCAGCTTCGTCTTCCGACTCCTTAATCTGGAAACCGCTCTCTCTTGCCCGCCCGAGCCAGTTTTCCCAGCGCTTTTGGGTATAAAATTCATAGGGGGGGACCTGGTTCATTTCTTGTTCAGGCACTTATAACACCGCTTCTTACCTTTTTTATTAATTGATAATCAATCTTACTATTACTAAAATGTGTTTGTTTACATTCACCAGGACAATTTCACCTTTTTCAGTGAGTTGTTGGCTTCGCACTTGGAATCAAGGTTCTCGAGGACCTCTACAATTTTGCATTTATCGCCTTTTAAGAGCCCCTCAGGGTGGCAGATATCATAAATCTCGCATCCTCTCTTGCCACACTTTGGAGGCTCATACATAATTCTTGCCCCATCAACTGCTTTTCTTGACTCCAACGTAGTCAGGATAGGCGCCTTGCTCACATCTACGGCAAGCACGCCGCTATCATGCAGGAAACATTCATGGATGTCTTTGTTCCTGATTTTTTCGACTCTGTACCTGCGTCCGGGTTCAAGGTTAAGGCAGGTATTTTTTAGCCGGCATTTCTTACATTCAGGCATCTCACCTTTAAATATGAATTCCAGTCCTTCCCTTGCAAGCCGTGATCCGATAAGTGTTATTTTGGTATCGCTTTCTGTCATAATAACTCTTCCTTTTAATTGTTTTTGGGCCTGTGCCCCGTTTCTCGGGGTCACCTGGAGCTAATTTTGAGATAATTTGAAGTTCAATATCGGGTTTGATTTGAGATAATTAATTGATTGGAAGTTAAGTGATTACTTGATTGGAAGTTAAGTAATTCTTTAATTGGAAATTAAGTAATTAATTGATTGGAAGTTAAGTGATTAATTGATTGGAAGTTAAGTGATTAATTGATTAGAAAGTTAAGTGATTACCTGATTGGAAGTTAAGTAGTTCTTTAATTGGAAATTAAGTGACTCCATATTCGGATTCTTTTTAACCGGATATATGATGTTAGATTCCTGAGTTGAATCCTGCCTTAAACTCCAGTATCTTGAGGAGGCATTCATTCTTGGCTTTAGACTGAATAAGAATAACTTTTCAATTTATGACCTTTGTGATTCTTGCAACTTTCTCAGCAGCAGAAGGATTAAGGCCGCTACCGAGAATTGTATAACGCTCCGGGCGAATGCTGTGTGCATGTAACAGGGCTTCAATTATATATTTATCTTCTATACCCAGTTCTTCAGCAGTTACAGGAGCACCTATCTTTTTTAAGGCTTCCCTGATTTCCTGCCAGTTTCCCCCGTGGAGGTACATCATCATAATCGTTCCTACTCCACATTGTTCTCCATGAAGCGCGGGTTTTGGAGCTATCTTATCAAGGGCATGGCTGAACATATGTTCCGAGCCTGAAGCAGGTCTTGAAGAGCCTGCAATGCTCATCGCAACTCCGTTAGATACAAGAGCCTTTACTACAAGCCTTGCCGAAGTCTCGTGTTCAGGCTTAATCGAACCCGCACACTCAATAATAACCCGAGCAGCCATACGGGAAAGAGCTGCAGCATATGCCCCAAAATATTCATTCCTGAGCCTGCTTGCAAGTTCCCAGTCCAGCACTGCCGTATAATTCGAAATTATATCTCCACAACCAGCCGCAAGAAAGCGGAAAGGAGCTGCTGAAATAATCTCCGTATCTGCAATAACGGCAATAGGAGCCTGGGCCTGCGCAGACTTACTTATCCCATTATCCACAATTGAAGCACGGGAAGATGCGATGCCATCGTGAGAAGCTGCCGTCGGCACGCTAATAAAAGGAAGTTCAAGTCGGGTCGAAGCAAGTTTTGCAAGGTCAATAGACCTGCCGCTTCCGACCCCGAGGAGAAAATTAGCCTCTACTTCAAGGGCCTTTTCCATAACCTTTTCGACCTCTTCCTTAGTAGCTTTGCACGTCAAAACCATTTCCGCACTACAACCTGCACTCTCAAGGAGGTTACTGACTCTCTTGCCTGCAATATCCTTTGTAGTACTTCCGGTTACGATCAGCGCATTTCCTTTCATCTTCAGGTCCCTGCAGACATCTCCGATTTCCTCAAGCACGCCATGCCCGACAAGCACATCTCTTGGAAGCTGCATCCATTTTGCGCTGTTTTTGTTAATGGTCAATTTCATACCTGCATCAGTATTTAATTACGATAGATTGTAAATTGGCTCTTATAAACCCGAATATACGTACGAAGTCATAAGTTTAGATTATCAGCAGACTGCGGCATATCAGGTACATTCAATTACGTTAACTCTTAACTTATGTTAACTCATAACTTAATTATTTATAATACTAGTCTGGAATATGTCTCAAGTCAGAGATCTTAGTAATATTTAGAAATATTTTTCAGGTTTAATATATTGTTTCAAGTGTTCTTCAGGTCTGATATATCGTTTCAAGTATAGTTCAGGTTTGATATATTGTTTTAAGTGTTCTTCAGGTTTAATATATTGTTTCAGGTATTTTTCATATTTGAAACATTGTTTCAAGTGTATTTGAAATCTAAGATCTTATTTAAAGTGTCTTTGAGGGCTGAAATTTCAAAACTCATAATTTATAATTCTTTACTCAGAACTTATTTAAGACTATTTCCATGTTTATATTAGAATAATCTTTATGTTTACATCGTTATAAATTCTCTATTCTTACACTATATTATGTATGACAATTATACTACTAGAATATTATAGATAATTATAAAAATACCGTAATACATTAAAGTTTATATAATATTGCTAACGCTTATTGGGTGGAACCCTTCGGAAAGAAATATCTTACATTAGAACGAACATCGCGCACTGGAGAAGAATACTACCCTCTTGATTAAGGAAGTAAGTTCGGCGTATACATTTTAAGTATTGATTGTATTAGGATATTGCCATTTTGAATGAGTGATAAGATGAGTTTTTCAATAGATAATGTCTCACAGTTTATTAATACCTATTATCTTGACCCCATAAGGGGCGATGAAGGGTATAATCCAGTAAACACCATTACCTGGGCAATAATATTGGGTATTTGCATATTTGGGGTCTTCAGGCTGCTCGAAAAGCTTGAGGTAAAAATAACTCCCCGATTTATTGCGTCTGTCCTGCCTTTCGTACTCGCAGGGTCTTCCCTGCGTGTAATTGAAGATTCTCCTGCAGGTATCTTCCACCCGCCATTTAGCTATCTTCTCATAACTCCCAATATTTACTTCCTGGTGTTTGCGATAACCGTAGGCTGTCTCTGGATTTCAATCCAGATGCAGAAAGCAGGGCTTGTAAAGGATTTTCATCTCACCTTTGCAGGCTTCGGACTCGCATTGTTTTTCATAAATCTCGCTGTCCTCCTCCATTTCGATAATATAGTATACCCTTACGTTCCCGTATTCGTAATCGTGGCAGGAACAGGTCTAACCTTTATCTTTTATCTTATTGCCCGTCATTTTAAGTCCTCAATATTCACCAATCCTCTGAACCTTTCGATCCTGATGGCTCACTTGATGGATGCTTCTTCGACATACATAGGAGTAGATCATCTTGGATACTTTGAAAAGCATGTAGTGCCCACCTATCTTATTAACCTGACTGGCACCGCATTGGTTATGTATCCATTAAAGCTTATTATCTTCGTAGGGGTTCTTTATGTGCTTGACACTCAGTTTGAGGATGACGAGCGTTCCTTGAACTTGAAAGTACTAATAAAAATGGTCATTTTGATCCTTGGGCTATCTCCTGCAACCCGGAACACGATCCGGATGATGATGGGAATTTGAGATAAAAAGATATTTGTCAGGCGTCATATGTATTTGGAACAGGAAAATAAGCTGAGAATTACAGGTGGGGATAGGTATGGAAAAAGAGGACGATTATAATTCAGACGAGAGAAAAGAAGGAGTACAGACTGCAGACACTCCTGAAGGGGAGATAGAAAACAGGGGATATGCTACAGAAGAGAAAGATTTCTTTCCCGGAAGCAGCGCGGCAGAAACCTGGCGTGATAGCAGAAAAAACCCAAAAAAAGGGTTTAGATATCTGCAATTTATCTGGCCTTATGCACTTCTTATGGCCTTTATATTTTTTGTATTTTTAGTCGTAGGCTATTATTCGGCTGCAAGTTTCCCTTCTATGGCTGAGACTCTCAGAGAAAGCTTTAGCTCCCGTTTTTCATCAATCATGACAATGACCCCTCTTTTCATAATGTTCGCAATTTTTCTTAATAATGCCTTTTTAAGCCTGCTTTTTCTGGTACTCGGGTTGGCTCTGGGAATTCTTCCAATACTTTTTATCGCCTTTAATGGATATGTTGTGGGAGTTATCGTTTATCTTATAGCTCAGGAAAGAGGACCACTCTTTATTTTGCTTGGCCTTCTCCCTCATGGGATACTGGAACTACCTATGGTTTTCCTTTCTGCAGGCATCGGGCTTCGGCTCGGGTACCAGGTATTTTCTGCCCTTATAGGCAGACCTACCCAGATAAAAAGTGAATTTAAAGAGGGGCTTACGTTTTATTTCCACTGGATCTTGCCTCTTCTTCTGGTTGCAGCCATAATTGAGACTTTTATTACGCCTGTTATCCTTAGTTCGGTTTAAGAAAGTGTCAAAAACTATGGAAACTCATAACCTGGAAACCAACGGGAAAGCGTCAAAAATTGAAGGAAACTCATAACCTGGAAACCAGCGGAAAAGTATCAAAAATGGAGGAAACTCAGAACTGGAAATCAGCGGAAAAAGTTAAGAGGTCTGTTCTGGCCTAACTTTTTCTGGCTTCAGTGCTTTCTTGTTTTCTTTCATTATATAAATGGGTACTTATATTAGAAAGGGATTTAATAGGTAAAGCCGTTAATGGGGAAAACCTATCAGGATTTTTACTTCATAATACCTGGCAACTAGTCGCGAGACCTGCGTTTCGAGGAACCTCCATCGAGTAGCAGGTTTTAAAGCCATACCTATTACCATTTCATTGAAAGGAATTATTTCCAACGCCAAGGAACATCAAATATGATTGACAGGAACGAAATTAAGGAAATCGTTGAAGGCTACTATACCCACGCTGATAAGATTAAAGTCGGAACTATAGGCTCTCACTCAGGACTCGACATCTGTGACGGGGCAGTTGAAGAGGAATTCAGGACTCTTGCTGTATGCCAGGCTGGCAGGGAAAAAACATACAGCGAATACTTCAGGGCTCAGAGAGATCTTTCTGGAAAAGTAAAGAGGGGGATTGTTGACGAGGCCATTGTTTTCAAAAAGTACAATGAAATTCTCCTGCCCGAAAACCAGCAGAAACTGGTTGATGAAAATGTACTTTTTGTCCCGAACAGATCCTTTACTTCATACTGCAGTATAGATGAGATCGAAGAGAACTTCAGAGTGCCTCTTGTAGGAAGCAGGAACCTTCTCCGGAGCGAGGAACGCAGTGAGCAGCAGAGCTATTACTGGATTCTGGAAAAGGCAGGACTTCCTTTTCCGGAAAAAATCGAGTCTCCAAAAGATATCAATGAGCTTGTAATGGTCAAGCTCCCACATGCAGTAAAAAAACTCGAACGGGGATTTTTTACCGCTTCAAGTTATAGAGAATATATGGAGAAATCCGAGTCTCTAATTAAGCAGGGAGTTATCACACGTGAGGCCCTTGAGAATGCAAGGATAGAGCGCTATATCATAGGTCCTGTGTTCAACTTTGACATGTTTTATTCCCCAATCGAGCCGAAAATGAGCAAGCTGGAACTCCTGGGGATTGACTGGCGCTTTGAGACCAGCCTTGATGGGCACGTAAGGCTTCCTGCCCCGCAGCAAATGTCCCTGGCCGAAAGCCAGTTAACTCCTGAATACACGGTATGTGGGCATAACTCTGCAACACTGCGCGAGTCTCTTCTTGAGAAAGTCTTCCAGATGGGAGAAAAATATGTAAAAGCTACACGGGAACATTATTCTCCTGGAATTATAGGACCTTTCTGCCTGCAGACCTGCGTTGATAAAGATCTTAACTTCTATATTTATGACGTGGCCCCAAGAGTAGGCGGCGGGACCAATGTTCATATGTCAGTAGGTCATTCTTATGGCAACTCGCTCTGGAGAAGACCAATGAGTACAGGAAGAAGGCTGGCCTTTGAGATCAGGCGCGCCCTCGAACTGGAGAAGCTTGACGCTATCGTCACATAAATTTATTAAGGCTTTCCGGCATTAGTAGATATTAACTATGCAGGATACCGTAAACTTTAAAAGTATCATCTGAATCTGCAAGCTTTAAACCGTGATACGAAAACATAATAATAGAATTTACTTGGACTCCCGATTCAGGAAATCCAGACTAAGGACTGGGCCAGGGAATATTTCCGTTCCCCCAAACCCACTTTAATTCATAATTGCATTTTGAATTACAGACCAGATGAGTTAAGGGTTGGAATCTGCGGACCTACTGGAAAAAGTAATTCCAAATTTTATGGTTCAGGTTTAGGATGATAGACCTGTCTTATATCGGATCACTTCACTTTACTGGAGGAAATTACAACTTGAGTCAGCCTTGTGTTAATATCGGCATGGTAGGACATGTCGACCATGGAAAAACCACACTTGTTAAAGCCTTATCAGGCGTTTGGACAGATACACATAGTGAGGAAGTAAAAAGAGGGATTTCTATCAGACTGGGGTATGCAGACTCCCTATTCATGAAATGTCCCAAATGCCCTTCTCCTCAATGTTACACTGTAGAGAAGACCTGCCCTAACTGTGGAGAAAAGACGGAAGAACACAGGACAGTGTCTTTTGTAGACGCTCCTGGACACGAAACCCTGATGGCTACTATGCTCTCAGGTGCTGCCATTATGGATGGGGCAGTACTGGTAATTGCGGCAAATGAAGACTGCCCGCAGCCCCAGACAAAAGAACACCTTATGGCACTGGATATTATAGGAATTAAGAATATTGTTATAGTGCAAAATAAGATTGACCTTGTATCCAGAGAACGCCTTCTCGAGAACTATCGCCAGATAAAAGAATTTGTTAAAGGCACAGTCGCGGAAAATGCCCCCATCATCCCGATTTCGGCTCAGCAGAATATTAATATCGATGTCCTTATCGATACTCTGGAAACCGTGATTCCCACTCCTGTCCACAAAGTAGACAAGCCTGCTAGCATGTTGATTGCCCGTTCTTTTGACATTAACAGGCCAGGAGCTTCAATTGAGGAAATGCGTGGTGGAGTTATCGGAGGAACTCTGACCGAGGGAGTACTTCATCCCGGGGACGAGCTGGAAATAAGGCCAGGAATCAAGGTTACAACCGAAGGCGTTACAAGATGGGTTCCGATTATGACAACGATTTCGTCTATCTTTGCAGGTGAGACAAAGGTAGAAGAAGCAACTCCCGGAGGCCTTCTGGCCGTTGGAACTCATCTTGACCCTAACCTGACAAAAGGTGACTCTTTAACAGGACAGATTGCAGGCGCACCTGGTACCCTTCCTGAGACCAGACATCAGTTCGTCATGGAATTACACCTGCTCGAAAGGGTAGTGGGAGTTACAAGAGAAGAAAAAATCAATGAAATCAAAACCAGTGAACCCCTTATGCTCAATATAGGAACTGCAACCACAGTTGGTGTGGTTACAAGCGCAAGGAAAAATGAAGCGCAGGTGGCTCTTAAACGCCCTATTAGCGCAGCCATCGGGTCAAGGGTTGCTATCAGCAGGAGAATCGACTCTCGCTGGCGGCTTATTGGAGTAGGGGTAATTAAGAGTTGAAAGTTATAATTGATACTAATGGGTTTATGATCCCGGTCCAGTTCGGAGTGGACATTTTCGAAGAACTGAAAAGGCTGGGATTTGACGAATTTTTTGTTCCTGAGGCTGTAGTATTCGAGATAGAAAAACTCATAAAGCGGGAAAGAGGTTCGGACAGAACAGCTGCAAAGGTTGCCAGGTCCATGATGGACAGGTGCGAGCTTATAACTCCTGCTGTAGGCCCTGCAGATGATGTAATTCTCAGGCTAGCAAAAGAAATGGAAGCAGCTGTTCTGACAAATGATATCGGGTTAAAGCGCAGGCTTGCCGAAAAAGGAATCCAGACCATATCCCTGAGACAGAAAAATAAACTGGACTTTGTCTGAACCATGTTATTTTACCGGGCAGCATTAAATTGATTGTTTTTACGGGTGATTAGCAGATGTATAAAATGATGAAGCTCGTTGATACGGTCCGTATCCCTCCTACCCTTTTAGGGGAAGAGGTGGCGCAAACTGTTAAAAACGCGTTAAGAGAAAAACTCGAGGGTCAGGTTGACAAAAAACTTGGTGCCCTCGTCGCAATTTGCAAGATAGTCGAGATAGGGGAAGGGCATATCCTCGTAGGAGACGGAGCAGTATATTACGATGTTACATTCGAAGCAATAATGTTCGTGCCTGAGCTCCAGGAGATTATTGAGGGTGAAGTTGTTGAAGCCGTTGGTTTTGGAGTTTTTGTAGGGATGGGACCAATGGATGGCTTGCTTCACGTCAGCCAGATTACGGACGATTTTATTTCATACGACGCCAAGAACGCAAGGCTTGTGACAAAGAACGGAGGAAAATCCATTGCTGAAGGTGACCATGTAAGGGCCAGGGTTGTCGCTGTAAGCATTAACGAGAGAGAACCTAAAGAAAGTAAAATAGGCCTTACTATGCGTCAGACTGCTCTTGGAAAGCTGCAGTGGATTGAGGAAGCCCGTAAAAAGAAACAGTCTCATGAAGCTGTTCCTGAAGGAGCTGCCTGAAAAGGAAGAGGATTTGTATGGCAGAAAAAGTATGTCGACATTGCATGAGAGTTCTGGAAGGACAAAACTGTCCTGTCTGTGGGACTTCGGACCTTGCAGAAGAATGGAGTGGGCTTGTAATTATCCTGGATCCTGAACGCTCAGAAATAGCAAAAAAGCTTGGGGTTGACATTCCGGATAAATTTGCTTTGAAGGTGCGCTGATTTGAGTGTTCATATCGAGCTTCCAAGAGAGCTTCGTCCACTGATGAAGAAACCCCTGGGTACGCTTTACAGGGGCAAGGGCAGGGATACTATAGAGAAGTTTGAAGGAAAGCTTGGAAGCCCCACAAAACTTATATCCGTAGGGGATGTTACTACCTTCCACCTGCTTGAGGTCGGGATTATTCCGGATATCTGTATTGTGGACAACCGTACCAAAAGAAAGCCGGTTTCCAGTGATGTCTCGGCCCGGAATATGGACAAGGTTTATAGCGAAGTATCTGTAGACAACCCTGCAGGAATTATTACCGATGAGTTAATTAAAACCCTTTGTGAAGCGTTTGCTTCCGAAAAGCCTCTCAGGATCTTTGTAAGGGGAGAAGAGGATCTGGCAACCCTTCCTGTAATCCTTTTGGCTCCTCTGGACTCTGTAGTCCTGTACGGACAGCCCGATGAGGGTGTGGTCTTTGTAAAGGTCACTGAGGAGAAAAAAGGGGAGATAAGAACTCTCTTTGAGAAACTCATCAGCAAAAATCAGAATTACGAATTGGATAAGCTACGGAGAATTTTAGATGGACATAAGAATTCTTAAAGACAAGAATAATGCACTTTTAAATCGAAGGGAACTGGATTTCATTGTGAAATATGAAGGTTCGACTCCTTCCAGAAATGACGTCAGGAATAAACTCGCTGCAATGCTGAACGCCCCTCTTGAACTGGTGGTAGTCCAAAAAATGAAAACCGAATACGGAATGCAAGAAGGCAAGGGCTATGCCAAACTCTACGAAAATGCTGACCGCATGAAGGAAGTAGAACTGGAATACGTCCTGAAGAGAAACACTGCCCCGGGAACGGAAACTGAGGAAGAAGAGGCTTAAGCGAGGTGCATATACATGGCAGTAAAAGATTACTATAAAGTCCAGGGCGACTCCGTAACAAGAATCAAACAGTTTTGTCCCAGATGCGGACCAGGTACATTCCTAGCCGATCACAAGAACCGTCTCACCTGCGGGAAGTGCGGCTATACCGAATTCAAGAAGTAATCCACTTCAAGAATTGATCTGACTCTTTTTCAATCCGAGCCGCAGGAGATTGCCTGCGGTTCATTTTACTCACTCGACTTCAGTCACCCGAGCCTCTTTTTGGGAAGACGGGGATATTTTAGCTCACTTCGTTAGCTCAAGCTAGAAAAATATGAAACAGCAACATTATTATGCTGAGATGGGGACATATTAGCTCACTTCGTTAACTCAAGAGGGCTGAATTACCCGAGTCCCGTCTCGGGAGGACGGGACATTTTAGCTCAATTCGTTAGCTCAAGAGGGCTGAATTACCCGAGTCCCGTCTCGGGAGGACGGGACATTTTAGCTCAATTCGTTAGCTCAAGAGAGCTGAATTATAATGAAGATATTTAGCTGAGCCAAGAGAGCTAATTTTCCATTGAATATCTTTTTATTATAAACTGTCCAGGCTTAACTGTTCAGGCTTAAGTTTAAAGAAGCCGGCGAATTCCTGGAAACTAAATCAGTAATTATCTTCTGCACCCGTATTTATAATAGGTATCGTATATAATTAAATGAATTTTAAATTTGCTAAATTTTACTAAAAGATTCCGGGGGCTTATGAATTCTCTTTATGCCAGAGCCTGGTACAGTAAAGCTCTTGCTCTTTTGAACTTGAAAAACCAGATTGGCGCAGAGAAAAATTTTGAGAAGGCGCTTGAGGCTTTTGATGCCGTACTTGAGGTCAATCCCGAGGATAGCATTGCCTGGCAGTACAGGGGAAATATACTTCGCTATCTGGACCGTCCGGAAGAAGCACTTGAGGCTTTTGAAAAGGCACTTGATTATGATCCCGAAAATATTCCTGCCCAATACCTCAAAGGGCTTACCTTCGGATACTTGAACCTGCCAGAACAGGCGCTTGAAGCTTTTAACGGCGTACTTGGGAAAGATGAAAAGCACATCGGTGCCCTGTACTACAGCGGGCTTGCTTTAAAACAGCTCTCACGAGACGAAGAAGCACTTGAGGCTTTCACCAGAGCAGCCGAGTTAAATCCAGAAAACCTGAAGGCCTGGTACTATAGAGGAACAACCCTGTCCGTGCTTGGGAGAAATGAAGAAGCACTTGAGGCTTATGGAAAAACCCTGAAACTGGAACCTTCTCATTCAGGAGCATGGGAAGGCGAGGCAAAAGCATACCTTGCCCTGGGCAGAAGGAGAGAAGCTTTGAAAACCTGTGAAAAGGCTCTGGAACTTGAACCCGCGTCTGCTGCGGCCTGGGAAACCCAGGGAAGAATTCTCGAAAGCATAGGAAGAAGAGAGGAGGCCCTTTCAGCTTTCGAAAAAAGTCTTATCCTTGAGCCAGGAAACGCAAAAAACAGGCTAGAAAAAGGCAAGCTTCTCGGACAGCTTGGCAGGCCCCAGAAAGCTCTTGACGTGTTTGAAAGTGTGCTTGAACTGGACAACTCTATTATAGAGGCAAAATCCGGCAAAGGAAAAGCCCTGCTGGCACTTGGAAGATACCAGGAATCTCTTGATGCTTTCAGAAAAGTTCTTGAAACTGAGCCTTTAAGTCCGGAAGGATGGAGAGGAACAGGCGACTGCTTTCTAGCTATGCGGATGCCTTATGAAGCTTTGCAGGCTTATGAAAACGCCCTCTCCTCTGGAACTGAAAATTGCGGCATTTTTTGCGGTCTTGGAAAGGTATATTATACGCTTGGGGATTATTCAAGAGCTTTTGAAAGCTTCGAAGAGGCTCTCAGATTTGATTCCGAAAACCTTTTTGCGTGGAACGGAAGGGGAAATGCACTCTATAAGCTTGGAAGATACAGTGAAGCTCTTGAGACCTATGAGACCCTCCTCGAACTTGACTATGAAGGTCTGCCTGCACGATATAACCGTGGTGTCACTTTTTCCAGACTTAAGCATCAAGATAAAGACTTTGATGAGGTTCTTGAAAGTCAGCTTCAGACAGCTTTTAAAAAATATCTGGAATTGTCTGGAGGGCTTTCGGAAGAAGAAATTGGAGGTGAGAGCTGGAAGTACCGGGGTTTTGCTTTTGCCGAGTTGGGAGAGTATAGAGAAGCTCTTAAAGCCTTTGAAAATGCCACAAAAAATGGATCTGAAAGCTCTTTTCCCCGGGTTTGCAAAGGAATCACCCATCTCTGCCTGAAAAATTATGAAGAAGCTTTGGAAACGCTTGAGGATGCCGAAAAAGATCTTTATTCAGACGCAGAAACAGAGAAAGCCATCAAAAGTGGAAAATACAAAGAACCTGGAAGTTTAAGCCCTGATGAACTAAATTTCAGGCTGGAAATTCTCTGGAATGCTAAAGGGCTTATTCTGAATGCCCTTGGCAGATATCAGAATGCTTTAACAGCTTTTGAGAGCGCCAGGAAACTTTCCAAAGCTGAGAATATTGCATATTCTGGAAAAGGCCTGGTTTTTGCGCACTGTGGAGAGTGGGAAAAAGCCCTGAAAGCGTTTGATAGAATTCTTAACCTCGACCCTCAAAACACCCAGGCTTCAGTCATGAAAGCTTTTGCCCTCATAAGGCTGCAGGAATTTGAGAAAGCCATTTCAGTCCTTGAGGAGCTGACGACCGACGAAATTAACTCGGATTTGCCCTCCTGCCTGCTGGGATTTGCCTGTTTCAGACTGGAAGATTTTGAAAGAGCTCTCAAGGCATACAGGAAAGCAATCTATATAAATCCAAAAAATTCTCACGCAAGAAACGGGCTTGCAGAGCTTTACTTCAGGCTTGGGGACAGCAGAGGTGCATTAAAAGAACTCGAAGCTTCCATTGCAGAAGCCCCAGAGAATTCATTCTCAAGAAACCTGAAAGGCCGGGTAGAACTTGAAGAGCAGGCCTGTGAGGAGGCACTTGAGTCTTTCAGGCGAGCTCTTGCCCTGGATTCGGAAGACCAGAGACTGTTGCTCTGGGATGTGTACGCGAGATATATGTACGCAGAAGCATCTTTTGAGGAAAATAGCGCACGCTTCAGGCATATGATCCTTGCAGCTGCAGGAAAACTTGAAAAAGCAGCTATCTGGCAAAGGTCCGAAGATAATGAACTGAAAGCTTACGCTCTTTATTTTCTGGGGCTTTTTTACTGTCGGGTGCGTTACTTCCGAAAAGCCGCCAATAGACTTGATGAATGCCTGAGATTGGATCCCCCAGACGAAGTAAAAAAGCCTGCAGACTTGCTCCTTAAAAATCTCCATACAGGCCCTCTGAAACCTGCCTGGTGGAAATGGTGGCTTGATGCAAGGACAAATCGCCTGCTTAAAAAGCTTAGTTTCGGGTTAATTTTACTTTTTATATTTGGTCTTCTGCTGTCCCATCCGGCAGCGTTATCCCTTCCAATTATCTCCTGGCCAGCATCCTATATAAATCACCTTTTTTCTCTCACAGGGAATATTTCATGGCCGGTTTACGGTAGAGAATACACGGTCTTTATCCTGTTTTTAGTTTTCATCCTGCTCCTGCCCGGTTTCAGGCAAGGAAGGCCGAGTGAAGAAGAGCTTGAACCTCTTATGCCTCCATACCCTGATCTCAATATTCCGGAATCCATACTTGAGGAGTTTGGTGAAAAGCTTGAGAAAAGCCTGTTCTCTCCCGAACCTATGGAAGACAGCGTGAGTAAACTCGGAGATTTTTGAAGCTCTGGAAAAAAGTAAAATTTGATATTTCAACTAATAATTCAGAAGTAGTCATGGAGTGAATCAAAAGTATAATCTAACATATATAAATAGTTCTCCGAGCTCAAATACCTCTTTTTACCTTTTTAAGTAAAGACTCTAAAGTTAACTGATAAGCATATTCTGAACTATTATTACTAATATTTTATATCATAATTATTATAATAATTGATGCATTACTCAATACACTGAGTGGGGTTATCAATGGATTTTTCGTATATCCCGAATTCCCAAATTTTAAGCGCATAACTCGATATCATAAGAGCTTACGCGTCTAAAAAAAAGGAAGTTAGGTACAAAAATTAACAAAATAATTGTTGATCAACTTGATCAGTGTTAATGGAGGTAGTCTATGGAAAGCCAGAGAGCTTTATGTGTTGGAATAAACAAATTTCAGAACTATCCTCAAGCAGCTTTGAATGGATGTGTAAATGACGCAGCTGATATTGTTTCTGTCCTAAAAAGATATATGGACTTCACAGATGGAGATATCATCAATCTCACAGATGATCAGGCTACGAAAGCAAATATCATGGCGACTCTAACCGAAATGGTAGATGGGGCAAAAAAAGGTAGGTATAATTATCTGTTTTTTAGCATCTCCAGCCATGGTACCCAGGTCCCAGACCTAGATGAAGATGAGCTAGATAAAGCAGATGAGGCCTTCTGTCCCACCGACCTTGCCCAGAAAGGGGATGTATGGGATCCTGCTCACATTATAACTGATGATGAGCTAAATGATCTTTTTATTCAGTTACCCTCGTCAGTGGTTCTGGAGTGCGTCTTCGATACTTGCCACAGCGGCACTGGACTGAAAGCTATCGATTTCTTGTTGGACCGTAAGCCCAGATTCATGCCGCCCCCTTCTCTAGAGGCCTTCAAGAAAATAAAAGATTACATGCCCAGAGGTATGGCCGAATCACTGAAAGCGAAGGGAATCGGTTTGCAGCATACATTGTGGTCTGGATGTCGGTCTGACCAGACCAGCGCAGATGCCAGAATAGGCGGAGCTTGGCATGGAGCCTTCACCTATTATTTGTGCAAGAACATAAATAAGAGCCAGAATAAGCTGACCCGCCAGGAGTTGCTTGAGATGGTGAGGGCAGATCTTGAGAAGGGGATGTATACTCAGATACCCCAGCTGGAGACTGAAGCTACCAAAAGGAAGATTTCCCCTGGATTAAGTAGAGATGTGATCTCATCACTTGCATGAATACAAAGTATGCTAGAAGTGAAAGAACCGGGGTTCAGCAGAGATAAGATCTAAAGCAGGCTTTAAAGAACAAAATATTTATTTTTGGCTCTTCGCTGTTTGTATGGGTTGAAAATAATGTTTTATCCCAAAATTATTTCGCTTTTTTAATTTATTTTATTACACGAATCTATCGTATATGGGTGAGACCCGCAATCTCACTTCAACTTTGAACTTGTTTCATTTTACAGAATCATTCAACATTCCCAAAATGAAGCTTAAATTTACTCAACATTTTACTTTTTGCGTCACCTGCTATGTATTGTATGTTGAACTTTAAAATGGTTTTGAATCTGCGAAATAATTTCAGGATACAACAAACATTTAGCAGTTTTCGATTAAACCTTTTTTGAAAAGGCTTGCAGATAAATCAACCCCTTTCATCGAGTTGAAAAAACAACTTCTTTTGTCAGGGTTCAGCCCTCTTGAGCGAAGCGAAAAGGGCTCCGTCCTCCCGAGATGGGATTCGGGAAATGCAAACGTATATAAGTTTTCTCCTGTATTATCGAAGGCAGTGACAGCAAAAAGGACTGGAAGGAGACCGTAAGCCTTGAAAAACACGTTCATCCTTGGAATAGAGGGCACTGCCTGGAACCTGAGTGCCGCAATCGTGACCGAAACCGAGATTATTGCCGAGGTCACAGAGACCTATAAACCCACAGCTGGAGGTATTCACCCCAGGGAAGCAGCCCAGCATCATGCAAAGTACGCAGCCAGCGTTATAAAGAGGCTTCTTGCAGAGGCAAAAGAAAAAGGAGTCAAGCCTTCAGATATTGACGGGATAGCTTTTTCCCAGGGACCTGGGCTTGGGCCGTGCCTGAGGACGGTTGCAACGGCAGCCAGAATGCTTTCCATATCTCTTGGAGTTCCCCTGATAGGGGTCAATCACTGTATCGCTCATATCGAAATTGGAATCTGGAGAACGCCTGCAACGGACCCTGTCGTTCTTTACGTAAGCGGAGCCAATTCTCAGGTTATTTCCTATATGGGAGGACGGTATAGAGTCTTTGGTGAAACCCTGGATATAGGGCTTGGAAATGCCCTTGATAAATTTGCTCGGGGAGCTAACCTGCCGCACCCCGGAGGGCCAAAGATCGAAGCATACGCAAAAGACGCAAAGAAATATATCCATCTCCCCTATGTGGTAAAAGGCATGGACCTTTCCTTTTCCGGACTTTCCACGGCCGCCAGCGAAGCCCTGAAAAAAGCTCCTATTGAGGATGTTTGCTATTCTTACCAGGAAACAGCTTTTGCAATGGTTGTTGAGGTTGCAGAACGAGCACTTGCTCACACCGGAAAAAAAGAAGTCTTGCTGGCAGGAGGAGTTGGGGCAAACACAAGGCTTCGGGAAATGTTAAACGATATGTGCGAGGCCAGAGGCGCGAAGTTCTATGTGCCCGAAAAACGCTTCATGGGAGATAACGGGACAATGATCGCATATACCGGGCTTCTGATGTATAAGTCCGGAAACACTCTTTCCCTTGAAGACTCTCGCGTAAACCCCAGTTACCGTACTGATGACGTGAAAGTAACCTGGATCCAGGAAGAAAAGATGAAAAGGGTTCCTGAAATTTCTCCCGGAACTTCCCTCAAGCTTGGGGAAATGCTGGATAATGGAGCCGAAGCTATTGTTTACCTGGAAGAAGGGCCTGAAGGGAAGAAAGTACTTGTTAAGGAAAGAGTCCCGAAAGCTTACAGGCTTAAAGAAATTGATGAAAGGATCAGGACCGAAAGAAACGGGACAGAAGCCCGCCTGATGTC
>Ga0183101_1000025_pt14 | contig 28941 bp, 30 predicted proteins | sample Biomet3_FD_127790 | JGI IMG/M metagenome (GOLD analysis project Ga0183101, IMG submission 127790) | Microbial communities from bioreactor (seeded with sewage sludge) at LBNL, California, USA - Biofuel metagenome 3 | ecosystem: Engineered > Bioreactor > Anaerobic > Unclassified ...
TTCAACTGTACCTTTGCTGTTAAATGTTTCAGTGCCTATTCGTATGTCAAAGCTTTTCTTACTCCAGGGACTGTTTTTACCGGTTTTTGTTCTGATGTCAATGGAGCGGATTCCTTTCTGCGCATTTTTGTCTACAAAAAGGTAAAATTCCTTTGTAGCAGTCCTTCCAGGATTGAGGACTCCAACATTCTGTAGTGCATTTGCTTCTGAATCAAGAGAAAAAGGATATTGAGGTACAATTTCTATGTCGACATTGTCAGCTTTATCTCCACCAATGTTTTCCACCTGAACAGTCAGATTCAGATATTCTCCTATTTTTGCAGGATAGGGATTTGTTTCGACTATTGTAACTTTCAGATTGGCTCCCCCAACAGCTGCAGAGGCAGGAACTGCAAAAAGCAAGAAAATCAAAAGCAAGGAAAAAAGAGTTGCTACAGTAATCTTCTTAATCATTTCCATATACTTGCACCTTCAATTGTATTGAATTATTCCATCTTTTACCGGGATAACTCTGTTAGCATATTTTGCAATTTCAGGGTCGTGTGCGCCGATTACTACTGTTCTTCCTTCGTTATCCAAATCCATAAATATACAAAGGATTTAGGCTCCTATTCTGGAGTCAAGGTTTTCAGTCGGCTCATCCGCAAGAAGGATTACAGGATCATTAATAAGCGGTACAATTGAAAACCTCTGGGACTGCCTTCCTGAAAGTTCTCCTGGTCTGTGATTCACGCGGTTATGAATTTCCATAACTTTAAAAAGTTCCTTTACATGCTTCGTTGAATCAATATTGATTCTCGAATTAGCAAAAGTTGGGAGCAAAACATTCTCAGGGGCAATCAGGCGCGGAACAAGATTAAAAATCTGAAACATAAAATCAATTTCAAGCCCCCTAAGGCGGGTAAGCTCTTGATCCGACATTCTATTGAGGTCACGCTTCCTTACAAGAGCTTGACCTTCAGCAGGCCTGTCAAGGCAATCTATAAGGTTCACAAGAGTACTTTTTCCTGAGTCTGATGGGCTCATTATAGCCAGAAGTTCTCCTCTCTCAGTCTTGAGATTGATGTCTGAGAGCACGGAAATTTCCAGGCTCCCAAGTACGTAGCTTTTCCTGACATTGGAAACCTCAACAATAGGGAATCCACCCTCAGGTAAACTATTTTTGATAATATCCATATCCCCCTTCCCCAAAGTTACTGAAATGTGATAAATGGATTATATTGAATAATTTCAACGTTTTTACTCATTATGTAAGACAGTCCATTTTAACTTATGCTTCCTTAATTTCCGACTAAAGAGACTATTCAAAGGTATGTAGCTACTGGTTTCTATCTTTGAAAGCAAGAAGTATAAACTATATTTTCAAAATTGAAGCTCTATATGTTGTTTTGGACTTTTTGACGAATTTTTTCAGTATAAAACGCGGGTCTTTACCAAAAATTTCTGTAAACAGAATCCCCTAAAATGGAAGCAGTGAGAACAGATAGCTGTAACTATTTCATGAGAGGAGAGGCTTTTCCCAGAAAATTCATAATCTCATCCCGGTATTTGTTCTAATAAATTTATACTGTTTTTATATTACATATTTTCTAAAAAGACGAAGGCAGAATTAAGATGGTTGCACCAGACATTTTAGAGAATTTCTTCTTTGGACCTGTGAATACAATTAAATATTTAGATCTAAGTGGGAATAAATTTTAAACTTTTGAACATAATATAAGTTAAAAAAACATATGTCTGTATGTGAAACCCTTACTCTAAACATTTAAGAAGTATTATTTATAAGAAGATGATTTTCTATTGAGTTTATATAACTTAATATATATAGCTATATACAGTCACTGTTAGCTAAATCTTTTAACGGTAGATCCTGAAATAAGAGGAAATCCACCATATGAATCTTATTAAGTGGCTGACAGTAGCCATGTGACTTGGAGGTTTGATAGACAAAAATTATGTCAAAATTGAACAGCGGTTGCAAATAAAATTGCTATCTACAGTATGCAAGTATCGATTTCGAAAATACAAACTACGGAGGGAATAAACATGACATTACCACAAATTGTCTTTGGATTCAACCTTGGTCAGTTCTTTACATTTACAAACGACATTGGATTCTTTTTCGCGTTCTGTTAAATGAGCGTATATATAAGAATTGTAAAAAGTCTCTGTAAAGAATGGCCAGGTTATTATATGTCCAGCTTGCAGAAGACGGGGTATAACGGGGGATGAACAATCAGGAAAAGATTGGAGGAAACGATAGTATGACTTTCAGCATCTTCTATTCACAGGTCGGCTATTCCTATGTAGCTGAATGCTTCAAATTCTTCTACTGCGATTAAGCAGGTAATGTTAATTAGGCTATGAATTAAATGGTCTCTACAGGGAAAGATCATAAAGTCTTATATTTCCCACTAGCAGAGAGCCAGGGTAACGGGGGATGAACAATCAGGAAAAGATTGGAGGAAACGTATTATGACTTTCAGCATATTCTATTCACAGGTCTGCTATTCCTATGCAGCTGAATGCTTCAAATTCTTTTACGAAGATTGCTGTGGCTTCTAATCAAGCTGTAAATTAAACGGTTTCTGCAGGGAATACTCATAAGGTCTTATATTTCCCGATTGCAGAAAGCCAGGTATAACGGTGAACGAACAAACTTAGTAAAAAGATGGGAGGAGATTAAAAATGACCTTCAGCATATTCTATTCACAGGTCTGCTATTCCTATGCAGCTGAATGCTTCAAATTTTTCTACTGCGATTAAGCAATAATGACGATTAAGAGATAACAATAACATATGAAGTTACCTGTAAAACAGGTAACTTCTTCTTTACAAAAGAAACGTAATATTACCACTTTTTTACTTCTTTTTTATTTTGCTAATATTTACTCTTTTGAAGGTGTCTATAGTTTCAAACATACTTTTTGAAATATGGGATAGGAAACAGTCTATAATTTAAAATTGTTTTTAAAAAGCCGAAAATAGGAAATGTATAATATTTTTTGAACATCATGGCTCCCTTAAAAGGGTATTCACCTCCGAAAAATTGAAATGGAAATTAAAGAAACGAGATGCTTGGGAATCCTGTATAACTATTGCAGCAAAAGATTCTGTTTCTAAATACTAAAAGACTATTATTTGTAAGGAGTTTTCGTTCTTCACATTATATATAAATTTGAAGTATACTTTGATATTGATGCTCCTTGGCAATTTATTATTGGAAATATTAACTATCAATAGGCATAAATTTGATAATATTGATCCTGGTAAGCATACACAATCCAGTTATCCAACTTTATATCCTTTAAATCCCTAAATCTTTTAGCTGGAAATCTTCAAGATTGTTTATACTTACCTGTAGTTCCAAAAGTAAATTCCTGGGAGTATAACTTGGGAGTATGATATAAAATGGATGTCTAAGGAGGTTGGCGAACACAAATATTATCCAAAGTATCCGTGAACCAAGTTAAATTGGCAGAAGATGCTCAATTTTAATTGAAGGAAGATGAATTGAAAAGAGCCAGTTTTGAAAGTAGAGAAGTGGAGGGACTTACAATGTCAATGTTTTATTTGAGTTATACAAAAATCACCATTTTTCTAGAGATTATAAGGTTTAAGATGATGTACCTCAGCGGTCAGGGCTTTGGTGGCTTTGGTGGCTTTGGAAGATTCTCCAGGTGAAGTAGATCTCAGTGTTTATTAGTCAGTTACCATTCTAAATGATATCAAATACAGGTTTATACTATATGCTCATGCATGTAACCTGTATTATTTTTTCTTAAAAAAGTGACTGGGTTCAGGTTTTTTCTAGAAAAGATACTACAATGATTAATCAAACAACCATAGGTTCAGCTGAGTAATTTACATCTCAGCTCTGTTCTTGTACTTGAGATTCCAAGAAGGAGGTAATTTAGGTAGAGGAACTGAAACTTAGGAGACATTTTAAAAATCAATTAAGGAGTTATAAAGAACAAAGAAAAAACAAAGAAAAATTGAAATTTTTAAGGAGAACTAATTTTACTTTTTCAATATGAATTAGGTTTAAATATTTAAAATGAAAAAGATTTTGAACTTTTAATTAAAAAGTGAATTTTACTAGTTTTGGAAAGTTAATTAGATAAAAGGTCTTTTTGCAGATCCTGTTATAAGTGTTATTTTCTTTAAATATTAAATACCGGCATATAAACGAGATATTTATTTGACTTTGCATATATTCTGAAATTCGCAGCATTCAAACTGTTTCTATATTTAATTTTGAAAATGAATTCATACTATTAATTTAATTGTCACATGTATTTATAGAAAAATCGGCGGGATGAATAACTATAGAACTTACCGTGGTTAAAACGAGAAATCTATAGCATTAAACCTTTAACCGTCTAAAACTCATACTTAATTACAACGCCTAATGTACTTGATTTTGTATTTTAAGTACGTAAGTCCTAAACTAGTGTCTTGGCAATTTAGTTGTTGAGCATATATTGGATAGCTCCTCATCAACATACAACGATTTTGAGCTCATTAGATTACCAATAACTAAATTTTCATGACACTAGTCGAGTCTATCGTTGCAGGAGATAGGTAGTTGACGACTTTATTAGAATGAAACTGGAAAAACGAAGTCTTGAATTCAGGGAGGTTCTTAGGTCTATCCCGTATTTGCACTGTTTTCTCCAAAAAAGAATAAGATTCAAAGCACCCTATAGAAAACCGTTATTCACGTAACTATATAGCGTTTTATGGTATTTTGCTAAAGCGTAACTGAAGGATGAGCCTCATTGAAACGCTAGGGCTATAAGTCAAAATTGTTTAAAAAATACAACTACATATCTAAAATTTACTTTTTAAATAGGGAACTTGGATTATTTACTTTTAAATCCTAAACTTGGATTATTTATTTTTAAACAAGGAACTTGGATTAGGAATCCAAGTTTTTGAATCTATAAAATGCGCCTGTTAAAGATAAATCTTTATATTATTTAGAAAAAAAGTTAAAAACAATAAGCAAACTGGAAATATTATATATCTACTTTATTAAACCTCCACATAGCAGCAGATAACATTACAAGGGCGAAGAAAATGAGACCCACGAAAGACACGACTATATCAACTGGTGTATATATGTAGTGATTTCCCATCACAGAGAAATCGGTCCCCAAAGCAAAATAACGAATTCCGCCTGCTAGAAGGGTCAGCGGGTTAAACATCGATAGAACCTTGAGGATAGTAGGAAAGCCGTCAATAGGATAAAGGGCGTTACTTACGAAGAAAATGGGCATGCTAACCAGGGTGAGAATAGACTGCATTCCCTCCGGATTTTCAACGGTAATTGCAATTGAACCTGACAGGAAAAGGAAGCCAAGAGTAAAAATCGCCACCAGTAACATAATACCCACTATTGCGATAAGAGTTTCAATAAGTGTATATCCCTTAAAGAACTCCATTCCTACAAGTTTTCCAAACCCTATTATTATGAAAGTTTGAAAGAGGGCTTTAGTCACACCGGAAAGTCCAACACCGAGAATAATATGAGACCTGGGAACTGGACTTGCAAGAGTTTCCCTCAAAAGGCTAAATTTTTTGTCAAACATAAGGGTAGTGCCTCCAAACAAACTGCTGAACAGCACATCCATTGCAATTATTCCTGCACCCATGTAGGTAATATATTTGACTACGGGAACGCCAGGTTCATTTGGAACAAGTGAAGTTAGTTTGTCAAAACTATCTGACATGGCAAGCCCAAAAAATGCCAGCCACATAATAGGTTGGATCATTGAAGTGATGAGTACTGATTTATATCTGAAGTATTTCAGCATCTCCCTCCAGTATATGGCACGAAATTCGAAGCTCATTTAGAAATCCCCACCGTTTCTACTTCTTGCTGTTTTTCGTCTTCATCGCCTTCCCTTAACCCATGTCCTGTGTAATGAACAAAAACATCATCCATTGACGGTTTTTTAATATTTACTATTATAATGTCTATCCCCTCTCTCCGAATTTTCTCCATAATTTGAGGAAGCACATGAGTAACATCCTCCCTGATCATAATTCTCAAGGATTTCGTATCTTCTGTTATACTTTTAACTGATTCCAGTGACCTTAAGACCTCTGCAGCAGCCTTATTATCACTTGTTTCCAGGTAAATAAGGTCTTTACCAAGTTTATTCTTTAACTCATCAGAGGTTCCGGTTACGATTATTTCCCCATGGTCAATTATGCTTATCCTGTCGCTCAACTGATCGGCTTCTTCCATATAGTGTGTTGTCAGGAATATAGTAGTGCCCTCTCTCTTAATCTCTCTAAGGTATTCCCACATTCTCATTCTCGTCTGGATATCGAAACCTATCGTTGGCTCATCAAGGAAAAGGACCGCAGGTTTTGTCATCAACCCTCTTGCAAGTTCAAGCCTTCGCTTCATGCCACCGCTCAAATCTTTCCCCAGGGTGTCCCTTTTACTTTCCAGATCTATCAGCTTTAAAAGTTCTTCGATTCGTTTATTTCTTTCTTTTTTTTTCATCGAATAAATCCTACCGTGATATTCCAGATTCTCAGACACTGTCATTTCATGATCGAGGCAAAGCATCTGGAAAACAATACCTATTGACCTTCTTACGGAGTTTGGTTCCTTTGCGACATCATACCCGTTAACTCTGGCTTCGCCTTTCTGGAGTTTCCTGAGTGTCGTAAGAATATTAATCACGGTACTTTTGCCTGCCCCATTTGGACCAAGGAATGAGAAAATTTCCCCCTGTTTTACAGTAAAACTGATATTGTTAACAGCTTTTACAGAACCGTATGAATGTTCAAGATTATTTACTTCTATGACATTGCCGTCCATTCGTGAATCAACCCCTTCCCTCTACCGTATCGGATCACTCCTGTTATTTATATTAGATCCCAACGTAAGACCCCTATTAAATAGGTATAAATTTAGTAAGTAGCTTACTGAAACTATTGAGTTTGAATAAATCTCTTGATAGTTTTACACAAGTAGTTATGTTTCAGATGGTTTATATAAATAGGAAATAGAGTTTCTAAACTAACCTCTGAGACGCTGCTTGTTTTTTGTTTAGAAGTTTATAAGATGCCTGATAAATTACCTGGTTAAATCTTATTTATTGAAGCGTGCCCCTTATAATCTCACGCTGTTGTTTTCTATTAAATAGTTCTTTCTTTACTACATTGCACAAATTTACTACCTTGTAAATATAAATCGAAAAAAATATATGAAAGATATCTTTATATTATGGAACCTGCTTCGAAACAAGAGTTAATTAAGCTAGTAGTTAAATTTCTATTAAAAATAACAATGAATTTGTGTTCAGTAACACTGAACAATTATAGTTCTAGCTTACATATTTTCATATTTATGGGGGATGATACATATAAATACGTTAATCAACGATGTTATTTTGGGGGTAAATAATGGTAGATATTTTGCGACTATCACCTGTTATCAGTGCATATCCTGACGATGAATTTGAAAATCTGGAAATAGAAGTAATTCTTCCGGGAGTCGAAAAGAAAAATATTACTTTTAAAATCACCGAAGGCGGCTTTTATGTAAAAGCTACCAAAGAAGGGGTTGAGTATGCAGACAGTTACGCAGTCTGTTGTCCTGTAAGCCCGGAAAAAGCGGTCGCTAATTATTCAAACGGTGTACTTAAAGTAAAGGTACCTTATCAGCAGCCTTTTGAGAAAGCAGTGGACGTTAAAATCGAGTAAGGGAAGAGATTTGAGGGCAGACTTCTTCAAGGGGAGAGAATACCATGGAAAGTGCAATACCCAGAATATTGAAAACTCCAATATTAGCAATGTATCACGATGATAAACATCAACATCTTATTTTGGAAGTTGAACTTCCCGATGTAAAAAGTGAGAATATCACAATTTTAATGCATGAAAACAGCTTTTATATAAAAGCGTTCAGTAAAACCGTAGAGTATTTGGGTTCTTTTTTTCTGGATGGGGCTGTAGATCCCGAAAAAGCAATTGCAGTCAACGATAACGGAATGCTTACTATCAAAGTCCCTTACAAAGAGGGTTTTACGTGTGCAAGGTATGTTCCGATTGAGTAGGGCAACGAAAGAATAGATTATTGTAAAATAATTCTAAAAAACTTAATTTTATATCCTATTAATCTTTATTATATTTTTATTTAAATCAACAAGGACCGTTTCTATTAAGATTTGTTTGCATAGAGGAGATTTTATGAAAATAATAAAATGCGGCGATCTGGGGTTCAAGTGTAACTTTATGGCTGCTGGCAACGAATTGGAAGAAGTTGAAAACGCTATACTTGATCATATAGAAAAAGAGCATAAAAAAGAGCTTCAGAATATGTCCGAAGACGATATTCATCATCTGAAGCACCGAATATCGACCCTTCTAGGAAGAAGCTGTGGCTGTGGAGCTCTGTAACACGATAATATTAATAATATTTGAAAAATGAAAGTTTACTCTGGATTTCTAGGTATACTTTCTTTACAGTTTTTTAGTGATTAAGAATTTCATTCAAGGACTCCACTATAAATTCATGGGTTCAGGGAGAATAAAATCGACGTTGACAAAAAACAGTTTTGAGTAGGCTAATTTTAAACAACCAGTTTTGAATAGGTTAGTTTTAAATAACCAATTTTAAATAAATCAGTTTTAAATAAAACTTTTTAACGAAAATAAGTTTGAATAGTTCAGGAATCCAATAATAAGTTTCAAATCTTGAATCATGAATTCAGAATCCATAGATAGTAATTAAGCAGTGCAGCGAAGCTAACCCACAGAATATAAGGAAATAGTAGATAAGAAGCCATTTTTGAAATTTCCCTGAATTTCAATATTGTCAGGAAGATTGCAAGCCAGAGCAAAAGAATTTTAACAAAAGCATAGTAAGGAGACTTTTGCCCATAAAAGAGAAAAGATCAGAGAACATTAAGACCTAATTGAACTCCAAAGATAAGCATCCCTTTTTTAACTTTCTGTTCTTGCAATCCTTTTTCCCAGACAAGATATAATGAGATTCCCATAAGTGTATAAAGTGTGACCCAGGTCGGAAAAAATACCTGAGACGATGGGGTAAAAGCCGGCTTTTCCAGCAAAAGATACCAATTTCCAAGAGACGATGCTGTAAATCTCGGACCTATTGCCTCTGCAAACTGGCAGAGCAATACAGAAACAAGAAGCTTGAAGAGACTAACTTTTTGAACCATACCAATACCGGAAATTGTTCTATACCCCAAGCGTTATTAATCTTAGGATTAAAAAAGCTCTAAGTTTTTGCTGCTGCTTTTTATAGCATTTTTGCAAACACATGCCGTCGGAAGAAAACTCAAATCGCACTAAGAAATTTACTCCTTTTAGAATTAGCTTTAATGAGCTTTATATACATGAGATTAGAAATATATTCAACGAACTGGGGATGAGCACACAAATATTTTCAAAGATAATTCAATTTACCATATATCTAAACAGTTCCATATTTTCTACAAGATTGGGAAATGTATATATATTATCATATAGGTAAAAGGATACCTAATGCCTAGTTAGGATGGGAAATCAAAATGGTGCAGATAAAGAAGTGTATGACCAAAGAAGATGTGTTAGAGGCTGTAAAAGAAAGAGACGTAAAGTTTATCCGTACCCAGTTTACGGATACACTTGGCATCATCAAAAGCTGGGCAATCCCTGTTGAACAGTTAGAAGAAGCCTTCGAAAGCGGGGTAATGTTTGATGGGTCTTCGATCCAGGGCTTTACAAAGATTGAAGAATCTGACATGAAACTTGTGCTTGACCCGTCTACTTTCAGGATCCTTCCCTGGAGACCTACAACTGGCGCAGTAGCCAGGATCCTTGGAGATGTGTATCTCCCTAATGGTCAACCGTTTGAAGGAGACCCCAGATATGTTCTTAAGAGCGCAATTGAAGAAGCCAAAAAAATGGGGTACTCGATGAATGTAGGTCCTGAACTGGAATTCTTCCTCTTCAAACTTGACGCAAACGGAAATCCAACCACAGAACTTACGGATCATGGAGGATACTTCGATTTCTCCCCCCTTGACCGTGCACAGGATGTACGTAGAGATATTGACTATACTCTCGAAAGTATGGGCTTCCAGATTGAAGCCTCTCATCACGAAGTCGCACCTTCTCAGCATGAGATTGACTTTAGATTCGGTGACGTACTGAGTACCGCAGATAATGTTATAACTTTCAAATATGTGGTAAAATCAATTGCATATCACAAAGGATATTATGCCACCTTTATGCCGAAACCTCTCTTTGGAGTAAATGGCTCAGGCATGCATACCAATCAATCTCTCTTCAAGGGAGACAATAATGCATTCTATGATCCAGAGAGTGCAGATCAGCTTTCTCAAGAAGCAATGTACTATATTGGTGGTCTGTTAAAACACATTACGGAATTCGCAGCTGTTACAAATCCGGTTGTTAACTCCTATAAGAGAATTGTACCCGGATATGAGGCACCGGTTTACCTCACCTGGTCTGCAAAGAACAGAAGTTCCCTTATCCGCATTCCTGCAACCCGTGGCAATGGGACAAGAGTTGAACTAAGATGTCCAGACCCATCGTGTAATCCGTATCTTGCCTTTGCCCTGATGCTTAGAGCTGGGCTTGACGGTATAAAGAACAAGATCGATCCCGGAGAGCCGACTAACACGAACATTTTCCACCTTACGGAAAAAGAACGAGAGGAAAAAGGTATTCGCTCCCTACCTGCAGACCTTAAAGGAGCAATTGATGAAATGAAAGGCAGCAAATTTGTAAAAGAAGTTCTAGGAGAACACGTTTTCAATCATTACCTCTGTGCTAAAGAGATGGAATGGGATGAATACAAAGCAAATGTTCACCCCTGGGAACTTGAGAAATATTTGCATATGCTGTAAACATACCAGAAATCCTAAAACACATATGGATACTGAAAAAATTTACTGTGGCAAAATTGTGGCAGAATTAAAAGTTTGTTTTAAGAGACACACTCCTTACGGGAAGTGTGTTCTCATTTTATAAAATAACTCCTCAAATTAATAAAATAGTTTTCATTGAATTTACTGGTCCGGGCATAGGAAGTTTTTTAATATTTTTCAAAACTAAAGCCTGAACTGAATATTGATATAAAAATGCTTCCCTTCTGAAAAACCCTAGTATTCAAGAGCACTACTTTTTTTTAAAGAAATTTATCAGATATGCACTACAAGCAAACGGCACAGAAGTCCCTAAAGATGACAGTGGGGAGTCTGTTAAAAAGGAATATTCTATGATAAAAATGCAGAGGGTTCTTAAATAAAAGTGCAAACGAAAAAATTAAACGGTTAAACCGTTGTGCTTTGCAGCATTACCTCAAGAACTTTTAACCGGAAAAAGAAAAATATATATATCGTCAAATAGGTACTAAATTACTTACTTCCCTTAGTGGTGACCCTCTCGATGTATGAAATGAAGTAGAACCATATGTGGAAGCGTTGCTATATACTCACATTAATTATTACATAAACAAACTTAGTTAAAGATCCATAAATTATGGAAATTGATAAAAAGTTACCCCTAAATCCAGTTTTTCAGCTGGCAAGTTTTTTGAACTAATTCTCAAAAATGAGCCACGGAAATAATCCCGAAAATTATTAACGTATATGCATTACATTCATTCCTATCCATTTTTAGAGTGATCAAAATGTGTGGAATAATAGGCTTTATAGACCGAACAAAGTCCAGAATGGACGGGTCGAGCATAAAAGCCGCCCTCAGCCTCATGAATGAAAGAGGTAGTGGAGATGGGGCAGGCTATGCTGCATATGGAATTTATCCGGAGTATGCAGACTACTATGCTCTTCATGTTTTCTTTGACAATCTAGGTGAATCAAAAAAGAAGGTAGATGAGCTCCTCGAACAATGGGGAAAAATTGTTCATCAGGAAGAAATCCCGACCACCCCGCAGCCGGGCATAAAGAAGGTACACACCCCGTGGAGATACTTCTTTAAGCCCTCAGAAGGCCTGATGGCAGGGAAAATGGCTTCTGAAAATGATGTTGTCACTTACATAGTCATGGAAGTAAATGCCAATGTAAAAGGAGCTACAATCTTTTCCTCCGGGAAAAATATGGGAGTCTTCAAGGCTTCCGGCTGGCCTGAAGATGTGGCAAACTTTTACAGAATTGAAGATTACAAGGGATACATATGGCTTGGGCACAACCGTTATCCCACAAACTCTCCAGGCTGGTGGGGAGGCGCTCATCCTTTCAACCTGCTTAACTGGTCAGTAGTACATAATGGAGAAATTACCTCATATGGCACAAACCAGCGTTATGTCGAAGGATACGGATACAAGTGCTCTCTGTTTACTGATACCGAAGTTGTAGCCTATCTGTTTGACCTGCTTGGAAGACAGCATGGGCTTTCATATGAGATGGTTGTCAAGGCTCTTGCTCCGCCTTTCTGGGACGATATTGACCGGATGCCTGCGAAAGAAGCAGAGTTGAACAAAGCAGTTCGCCTTACATATGGGTCTGCCCTCATGAATGGACCCTTTGCAATCGTAGTCGGGACAGAGAATGGTATTGTTGGTTTTACTGACAGGATTAAATTGCGTCCTCTCGTAGTTGGTGAGAATGGAAACCGGCTCTACATATCCAGCGAAGAAGCTGCAATAAGAGTACTTGACCCCGAAGTTAAGAACGTATACACTCCCAGGGCAGGAGAACCAATTATAGGGAGGTTTATTGAATGACTCTCGGAAGTGTGCCCCCAAAATTTAAGGTCAGTATTGACCGCGACCAATGCATGGACTGCGGGCGCTGTATTGAAAACTGTTCCTATGGCGTGTACAGGAGAGAAGGCGACAAAATCCTGATAGAATCCAGGAAATGTACGGGTTGCCTTCGCTGTGTTGCTATGTGCCCAAGGGATGCAATCACGCTTACAGAGAAACCTATAGACTACCGTAGCCACCCTCTCTGGACCAGAGAAGTCAGAGAGGATATTATTAAACAGGCTCGCAGTGGAAAGATTATTCTTTCAGGAATGGGAAACGCCAGGGATTTGCCAGTTATCTATGACCGCCTTCTCCTTGACGCCTGCCAGGTTACAAACCCGAGCATTGACCCCCTGAGAGAACCAATGGAACTCAGGACTTACATTGGAAAGAAGCCATCCAAACTCAACTTCAGAAAGACCGAAAGTGGTGACGTAGAGCTCGAAACAAAGCTTGCTCCAAATCTTAAGCTTAATACCCCTATCATGATCGGCCACATGAGTTTTGGAGCTATCAGCCTTAACTCTCAACTCAGTATGGCAAAGGCCGTTACAGAGCTTGGAACTTATATGGGAACCGGAGAGGGAGGATTGCACAAAGATCTCTACCCTTACCAGGACCACATGATTGTCCAGGTTGCATCAGGTCGTTTTGGTGTAAACATTGATTATCTTGAAAGAGGCGCTGCCATTGAGATCAAGATTGGTCAGGGAGCAAAGCCGGGCATAGGTGGACATCTGCCTGGAGAGAAAGTAAGCGAAGAAGTCTCAAAGGCTCGCATGATCCCTATTGGCAGTGATGCGATTAGTCCAGCACCTCATCATGATATTTACAGTATTGAAGACCTTGTTCAACTCATTAGAAGTCTGAAAGAAGCGACTGAATGGAAGAAACCTGTCTTCGTTAAGATTGCAGCTGTGCATAACGTGGCTCCAATTGCTGCTGGTATTGCCCGCTCTTCTGCAGATGCGGTAGTGATTGATGGATTCCGTGGTGGGACTGGTGCAGCTCCCAAGGTCTTCAGGGACAATGTGGGAATTCCGATTGAAGTTGCAATTGCAAGCGTTGATCAGAAACTCAGAGAACAGGGTGTAAGAAACGAGATCTCAATTATTGCAAGTGGTGGGATAAGGACCAGTGCAGACCTTGCCAAGTCAATTGCTCTCGGAGCAGATGCTGTTAATATCGGGACTGCTGCTCTTGTCGCTCTGGGCTGTAGGGTCTGCGGCAATTGTTATAGAAACCTTTGCCCCTGGGGTATTGCTACCCAGCGTCCAGATCTTGTAAGCAGGCTTGATCCTGAGATCGGAGCAGTTCAGGTCTCAAATCTTATTAAAGGTTGGACTTACGAACTCAGTGAACTTATGGGTGCGGCGGGAATCAACAGTATAGAAAGCCTGCGTGGCAATAGAGACCGTCTGCGTGGGTATATGCTGGACGAACAAATGCTTAAAATCCTTGATGTACTGCCAGCGGGGGCCTGATTGAAATGAAGACGGTAAAAATTGATGCCAGAGATATGCATTACACCCCCTTAAACCAGAAAATCAGGGCTGCGGTTGCGGATGGAGCAGAGGAAATCATACTCGACAATATACTCGGGCAGCGCTTTATAGGTGATGGGCTTAGAGGCAATGTCCGCATCATAGTCAATGGGGTTCCCGGAGGAGATCTGGGAATATTCATGAGCGGGCCGACTTGTATTGTACATGGAAATGCCGAACATGCTCCGGGAAACACAATGGATAAAGGAATGCTTGTGATTCACGGAAGTGCAGGAGATGCAGTTGCCCACAGTATGCGGGGAGGAAAAGTTTTCATAAAGAATAATATTGGTTATAGGGGCGGCATCCACATGAAACAATACGAAGTGGAAGCCAGACCTATACTTGTTGTAGGCGGCACAGCCCATTCCTTCCTCGGTGAATATATGGCAGGTGGACTGGTACTCGTGCTTGGTATTGGCAAGGATAAAGCCATGACAGACAGGGGTATCGGAAGCGGAATCCATGGTGGAGAAATTATTATCCGTGGGGAAGTAGATGATTACCTGCTTGGAACAGGAGCCAAGAAATTCAAGTTTACCGAAAGTGATCTTGAACGCATTGCTCCGACTATAAAGAATTTCTGCGAGCAGTTCGGATATGATCCTGCAGAGTTCTTGGACACCAACTACACAAAGATCGGACCTGCAAGCAGCCGTCCTTTCGCAAGCAAATATGTATGGGAGTGATCAGAAATGGCAGAACAGAAACCAATTAGCAAAAGTTACCTTGACCTTAAGTCGAAAGTCTGGGACGAAGGCCTTTGCTCAGGCTGCGGGGCCTGCATTGCAGTCTGCCCTGCTGATGCTCTATACTTCGAAATAGGCGGGGATTCCACACATCCGAAGAGCAATAATTACTGCAAAGCTGCTGTTGACGATGTTCCCTGCGGAGCCTGTTACGAGGTTTGTCCGAGACTCGAAGAACAGCCTTCAAGCCTGCTCGGAGACTATCTTGAAATTACTGCTGGAAAAGCTGAGTTTGATGTTCCGAAAAAGCAGAGTGGAGGAGCAGTAACAGCAATTCTTGCAAATGCCCTGGATACAGGCCTTGTAGATGCTGTAGTTACGGTTACGGAAGATCCCTGGACCCTCAAGCCCCACTCAATGGTAATAACTAAGAGTGAAGCCCTTGTCGGTCAGGCAGGAAGCCGTTACAACTGGTGGGTTCCTCTTGTTTATTCCCTTAAGGAAGCGGTTGTAAACAGGAAGTACAGGAACATTGCAGTTGTCGGAGTCCCCTGCGTAGTTCAAGCAGTTCGCAAAATGCTTGAAACCGATCACCAGCTTGTTGGCCCATACAAAAAGTCCATTCGCTTCGTCATGGGACTTTTCTGCACGGAGAGTTTCGACTACGAAAAACTTATCGCAGGCAAGCTGAAAAGCGAGTATGCCCTCGAACCCATGAAGGTTTGCCGCATTGACGTTAAGGGCAAGCTCGAAATCACCCTCGATGACGGTACGCAGTATGTAATCCCACTTACCGAACTTGAGGATACTACCCGCCCGGGTTGCAGTGTCTGTACGGACTTTACAGCCCTCAAGGCTGATATTTCAGCCGGCTCAGTTGGAAGCCCTGACGGCTACACCACTCTTATTGTCCGTACTATTGTAGGACAGCACATTCTTGAAAGCGCAGTTGCTAACAAGAAATTGAGCGTTGGCGGTGAAGTAAACTTAGGGATCATTGAAAAGCTTGCAAAGAAAAAGCTTGCAAGAAAACCGGAATAAAAGCGAAATAATTACTTCAAAACAGATTTTGATGGAGTTTGACTCCATCTATTTTCTCTTTTCATATTTCTCAAAGTCCCTCTAAAGTGACTAGTTTTTTAAGAATTGATTAAGCCTTATTTGCTGGATAAACATAATGTAAAGCTTTCTCAACAAAAATACGTGTTTTTTTGAGCATATAAACTTCTATTGATGCCAAAATATATGCTTAGCCTAAAACACACAAATCCGAGGCTTTAATTTTTTAAAATCATGGGCGTTTGTTAAAGGTTTATTCCAGTGGCATTAAGAAATGCATCTTCTAATGAAAGAGAATTTTCTATAAGTTTAAAAACCTGACCTCCACTTTCAACAATTAATTTGTTAATTTCCGGCTTGACATCTTTATTGGAATTTACGAAAATCTCCAGAGTATGTTCGGATTTCAGTTCAGTTTTTATGACAAACTCCAGACTCTCAATTAAATGAACTATTTCAGAAGATAGATTGTAAATCCCAACTGTAATTACTCCACTTGACTCAATATGGCGGATCTTTTCAATTGTACTTTCGGCGATAAGCTTGCCTTTATCCAGAATTCCGACATAGGTACAAATCTCCTGTATCTCCAGAAGATTATGAGATGAAATAAATATCGTGATCCCATTGTTATTGCATTCAAAAAGAATTTGTCGGATTTGCCGGATTCCAACAGGGTCGAGACCATTAGTAGGCTCATCAAGAATCAGTACTTTTGGACTATTCAAAAGAGCCTGTGCAATTCCCAGCCGCGTTTTCATGCCATGGGAAAAATAGCCTACTTTTTTAAACATCTCATTTCCAAGCCCAACCTGATCCAGTAAAACCCTTGATTGTTCCAGGCTTTCTTTTTTACTCAGGCCTTTTAATCTTCCGTAATATATCATATGGCTTAATGCTGTCCGTTCATCATAAAAGCCTGAATCCTGAGGGACCAGGCCCAGAACCTGTTTAACTTTTCCTGATTCGGAAGACAGGTTCATACCATCAACAAAAATTTGTCCTTGCGTAGGTATTGAAAGCCCTGAAAGTAATTTTATTGTAGTTGTTTTTCCGGCACCATTCTGGCCCAAAAAGCCATAAATACTTCCTTTTTCTACATTCAGGGAAAGACTTTCCAGAACAAAGCGAGAGCCATATTTTTTGGATAGATTTTTGGTAGAAATAGCTGCAGTAATTAGAAATCCCTCCTTTTAATAGCTACCAAACTCATGGATAAAAAAACCAGTATGTACAGGAACATTGAAAACAGGCTTTCAAAAACCGTAAGGTATCCAGCTTCAACCGGGAGGCCTTTCATGAACTCTATGTTTTTAATCCCGTAAAAAAAAGGAGTGATATATTTTAGATAACTTTCATTTCCCTGTGAAGTAAAAAATATCAAAATTCCAAGAAATACTACAGACATTGTAAACGAAATTTTATTGTTTGCAGACAGTGTTGAGATAAATAAAAAAATACTTATGAAGCACCCAAGGTAAAGGCTTGAAGAAATCCAGAACAAAACGACGTTTTCTAACTGAAAAGAATTACCTGCAGAATACTGATATATCAGGTTTATAAGTGTAATTCCAGTGGAAACGATGATAAATACCAGAAAAAGAAAGAAAAACTTTCCTAAGATAAAAGATGACCTGTGGACTTTGGAGATAATATATCTCACCGACCCGGTTTCAGTTTCACTGCTTACGATATCAAAAGATGCTATCAAAGTCATAAAAGGTCCGACAGACAACACCACTAGATAGGAAATTAAAGTATATGGGACACCTTCTGAATTTGAAAATAAAAAGGATATATAAGTACTATAGTGCAATGCTAAGAAACAAAGAAAGATAAAAATTCCGCCAAAAAGCCATACATATCTACTTTTTGAACTCCGAAATGTTTCATCTTCCCCAATAACCCGTACTTCATAAAAATTCATAATCCTTCATCCTGTTTATTCCTGCTTAGGTTGGAAGCAACAAATGCTCCAAAGAACCCGATTATTGAATAGAAAAAAATCATAATGAGCACAAAGCCGATGAGAGCAGACAAAGCTATACCCCCATATTGTAACGCAAGTTTTCCATCGGAGGTAAACAAAAATACTAAAATCCAGCCAATAAGATTATACGTAAATATTGTAAAAAAAGCATACTTCTCCGAGCCCTTGCCTATAGTTTTACCAATCAATGTCCCTACAATAACCGCACCTATAATGCTTCCGTATGTTGGATCAAGCCCTAAAAATTCAAAAAATCCGAATAATACAAGCCCAATCAGTATCCCTATAAACAATAACTTCCCGGTTTTCATCCTCTCACATTCCAAAAATGCTGAGTTTAAAAACCCAGCAAGATATATAGCCAATTTAAAAATGTACTTTTATAACTAATTTGTGACCAAATCATCCAACTGAAAACATACCCAAACCTAAATTTGAGTTTTTGTTAAGATTTATAGGGCGATTAGCTAGATAATTGGATGATTTTACCATAAAATTTAAGTAAACTCTTTTAACACGTATTAAATGGAGAATTGAAAATGTCAAGAAAAATATTATTCATCATATTGATAACTCTGCTTTTTTTATCTGCAACTACAGCGACAACAGCTGAAAATGTGGAAAAAGCGGAAACCCCGAGCAACTATACTGTAGCATCCTCACCTGGTACTGAAATTGGTATCGCTGACAAAGATATAGGTATTCTAACAGTTTATGACACCATCATTCAGGGAGAGACAAACCTACATGAGAAAAAAGTTAGCAGTGGTCTAACTCTTCTCGTTGTGGACCTTAACTGGGGAGATCCGACTGATTCACTACGGCTCAGGATATATACTCCTAGTGGCTCGTTGCTAGGTACTTATTATGATAACGCTGATGGAGCAGTTAACGGTAGGATTCATCTGTATATTCAAAATTCAAACGGAATTGAAGCGGGAACATGGAAATATCAAGTATATGGGTATAGAGTGGCCGGAAAAGAAGATTATACGATCTGAATTTGATAACGAAATTACTCAAATTATAGACCAGCTATGCGGAATATAAGATTACTTTTTATTCTACTTTTTATTCTGGTTCTGAGTGCCGCAGTAGGTATAACCCGTGCAGATACCGGAGGATATACCGTTGGTCCCTGCCCACCCCAAGAGGAGCTCAAAAAATTGGGTGATACCGTTGACATGAGCGGGGCGGACAGGACTCTTACCTTCTGGGAATTTCCATTGTCATTCAAGGTAGCTTATATATTGGGATACCTGGCCGCTTTCTTTTCCTTATTCAAACTGGCTCCCATAATTCTTGGTCAGATAAGAAGTCTAAGTAAAAATGTTACTCAAAAGAAAATTATTTGTTATGTGCTGAGGAAGCCAGGGTGTACGCCATCTGAAATTTCAAGAAACCTGAAAATTAGTCTGGGATCTATAAGGTATCAGATCAGAACACTCAAAGCTGAAGAGGAGTTGACTTTAACGAAGGAAGGAAAGTTCACAAGAGTCTTTCAAAATTCCAATGTTTTCACAAACAACGATAAAACAATAATATCACATCTCAAAGGCAGTACAAGAAAACAAATACTCCTTAATATTCTGGAAAATCCTGAGATTACAAATCAGGAAATCTCAGAAAAGCTGAACTTAGACAAAAGCACTACTCACTGGCATATAAAAAAATTAAGGGAAGATGATATTATTTCCTCCGAAGTAGAAGGCAAGTTTACAAAATATTTTGTGAACCCGGATGTGGAGTCGGAGTTGTTGAAATGGCTCAAAATATGAGCCTCGAACAGCTTTATCTCAATGTCAGTTTCCTATGAATCGATTAAACTTTGGCTTTATACAGTATTTTAGCGATCAATATACAGGAATCAATCCAGGGTTGTCGCCGGTAATACAATCTCCACCTTTATCGGTCACTATAAATGTATTTTCAATTCCTACCATTCCAATGTTTTCTATTCCTTTTTTAGGTTCGAGGGCAAATACCATTCCTTCCTGAAGAGGCTCGTCAAAGCCTTCTGCAATTACAGGCAGCTCATCGATTAGCAGTCCGACTCCGTGTCCGAGGAATTTTACTTTACGATTGCTAAAGCCCATAAAATTCTGTAGAAACTCCGAATCTAGATTGTTCATTATGGTATTGTAGATTTCCGAGGGAATTGCACCTGTTTTTAACATTGAAGCAGCTTCTTTCTGTATCTCCACACATTTATTATGGGCATCTATGGCATATTGTGGAAGTGAAGATCCAAACATGTATGTGGTCGTTTTATCCGTGTTATAACCTTCAATCCCACATCCGATATCAATGAATACCAGATCTCCTTTTTTCAGCTTTCTATCACGGTTTCCTATCAGGGGAACCGCAGGACTCATTCCGTACATTCCGCCAGGTCCGTTAAAGTAAGAAGGATAAATCGAGCTCTCACCAAAACAGACATTTCCCAGGACCATCTCGGTATCGAACATCCCAAAACGACATAACCCGTGATGGCCTTCTTCAACCATGACTGAATATAGTTCGGTTGACAGGTCTACTTCACTCATTCCTTCATGCAGCATTTCAGGTACAAGATCTTCCAGTACATGCTGGTGAATCCTGCCAGCTTTTCTTGTTAGCGAGAGTTCATATTCGCTTTTTACTGCTCTTACAGCGCAAATTTGAGAGTCAGCAGATTTGACATTCTTAAAAGGAAAGTATTTTTGAAATCTCTGGTACAAAGCTAGAGGAACAACTTCGGTTTCAAGGTATACTGTGTTCGGAAGCCCACTTTGACTCTTTGCAGCATCACGGAAACTGTTCATAGGTTCTATATTTGGAAATAAAGATTCATCCTGGGCTCTTTCGTAGCTGCGGCGTACCCAGAAAGTTTCTTCTCCGTGCTTAGGGATAATCAGCATTCCATCCTGCATCGTACCTGTAAAATAATAAAGATTGATTTTGCTGAAGATAACAGCTATCTCCCATTGAGGATTTGAGATATCCATCCGTTTTCTAAAATTTCTCATCCGGTTTTTTAGTTCGGTTAAAGGTACTTTTTTAATCATGTAGATTCCTTTACTAATTATCTGTTATCAATTAAGAGATATCAATTACAGTATTGAATATGGCAAGAATTTATGAGCAAATATAGATAGTAAATATATGTAATAATTTTTGTTTTTCATAACAAAACTATATTTCTCTCAGTGATTTTTTAAAAATATATCTCTTGCAGTGATTTCTTAAAAGATAAAAAGTAACTTTAGGGTTAGTTAACTTTAGGGCTAGTTAACTTTAGGGTTAGTTAACTTTAGGGCTAGTTAATTTTAGGGCTAGTAAGATCCTAATTCGTTTCTCAAAATAAAAAAAATAATTGGGAAGAAAACAAATTAAAAAGAAACAAGAAATAAAAACAAAAGGGTTTTTTAAAAGGGGCTACCATGTTAGGAAAATTTGAAGATCTTATTAAAAAGGCTTCAGGGTTGAGGCTCAAGGCTTATCTTGTGGATGCAGAGAACATTCCGGTTGAAAACAGGATTGCTCTGAAATGCGCTTACGGCTGCGGAGGTTATGGAAAGAGACTGAGCTGTCCACCTAATGTTATATCGGTTGACGAATTCAGAAAAATCATCGGAGAATACAACAGTGCGCTTCTACTTATCGATGAGCGCGATACTTCACAGGTGTCGGACATCCTTGAGGCCTGGGGAGACATTCGTAAAGATTCCTTCCATAAAATGTTAGAGCTTGAACATGAAGCTTTCAGAGAAGGCTTTACTTTTGCGCATCTCCTTAGACCTGGCTCATGCAACGAATGCGAAATCTGTAATCTTGAAAAATGCATAAAGCCGGAATTGAGGCGTTTTGCACCTGAGGCTGTAGGAATAAACCTCCAGAAGGCAATGGAAAAGGCAGGCCTTGTACTTGATTTCTGCAAACCTGAGAAAACTATCTGTGTTGGAGTTTTACTGCTTGAATGAAAATTCAAGCAAAATATAAGCGATGTATATTCCTAAATCTTTTCCATGTCTGTTCAAAGTGTGTTTAGAGTGTTGAATAATTAAAAGAAATACTAAATGAGAAAAGCGAAATTAATAAAAGAGTTTAGTTTTATAGTCCTAGATAAATATTCAGATTAATGAAAGTAATTATAGAAATTTGGAGTCGCTATACGTAATATTCTAATTTAATTAGCGATCTTAATTTAATTAATAAAGACAGAAGGTGCATTACTTTCTGACATATTTTATGGGAAATATAGCAAACTGGAGGTTTTTTCAAATTGAGTTCTGAAAAGTTAAAAATAGCTGTCTTAGGAGGAACTGGCAATATAGGAGAAGGTATGGTGCTCAGGCTGGCCCTTCAAAACCTTATGGCTGAAGGCGTAAAGAACGAAATAATTATAGGGTCCAGATCCAAGGAAGCTGCCAATGAAGCCGCAAAAAAAGCCATCTCTGAACTTGAAAACTGCGGGTTTGATACGTCTAAGATAACTATCACAGGAAACAGTAACCATGAAGCTGCGCAGGCAGCCGAAGTAATAATTCTTACTATTCGTTTTGACTACGTTTTGCCTTTGCTGCATGAGATTCGTGAGGCTCTTGAAGACAAGATTCTTATTACTCCTGTAGTCCCGATGGTAAAGGAAGGAGATCTTTTTGTATATAAACCTCCAGAAGAAGGTTCAGCCGCTCTTGCAATTCAGAAAAATGTCCCGGCTTCTACAAAAGTTGTTGCAGCTTTCCACAACATCCCGGCAAGAAAATTAAGGGATATTGTTAAGTGCAAATCTGTATACCATGCGCTGGTATGTAGCGATGATGCTGAAGCAAAGAAGCTGGTCATTAAGCTTACAGATCATATGGGATGCATGAAACCCCTGGATGGAGGCCCTCTTAAGCAGGCAAATACTATGGAATCGCTTACACCATTGCTGATCAACCTTGCAAAACTTAACGGATTTAAAGATCTTGGAATAAACTTTTCATGATAATACCTTATAATATCACTAGATGTGCAGGAAAAGATTAGAAACGGAAAGATTTTGAGTCTGGAAAAACGAATATCTTTTAGGAAACTTATTTTTATATAATATTATAAATAATATATCTAAAGGCACAGGTTTTAAGGAATATACAAAACAAGAACCTCTGCCTGAAGGTATAAAAACTAATTCATTAACAGATTCTAGTGTCTTGGCAATTTAATTGTTGAGCATAATCTTGGTAGCTTCTCATCAGAATACAACGATTTTGAGCTCATTAGATTATCAATAACTAAATTTTCATGACACTAGTAAAAATTAATTCATTAATGAATGATCAGCAAAAACGAACTCATTAATGGATGATCGATAAAAAGAGATTCGAAAATTCGTGGTTGTTAACCTTGAGTCAAATTCTTCACTCCTGTTATTTAGCTCGAACAAATTTAGTTTATGTTAAATATTATGAGATTAATAATTAACATGAGAAAAATCTGTAAGAAAAGGACTTATCAGTGAAGAATCTGGAAAAGGACTTATTACAAAGAGTTTGTCAGGAAAAACCTGTTTATCTTAAAGCTCTAAAAATCAATTTCAGTTGCGGAATTTTCTCTTTATCTGATTATTTTGCTTACTTTTCTTTTCTAAAAAATATGAACCGACTAAATCAGACAGTGAACCTGTATGAGTGAAGAATTGCCAAAAGTGTTAAAGGATGCAGGTCTTGACTTACTTTCCTGCATGCAGTGTGGCATATGCACAGGGAGTTGTCCTTCTGGACGGCATACCGGGCTCAATACACGAAGAATTCTTCGGGATGCACGCAAGAATAGAGTATCAGTCCTCTCCGATGACTCCCTCTGGCTCTGTACTACCTGTTATACCTGCCAGGAGCGCTGCCCGCGTGAGATACCAATTACTGATGCCATCCTTGAGCTCAGAAGACTTGCAGTAAAAGAAGGTTTCATGCTTCCAGAGCACAGGAAGGTCTCGGAAATGGTCATGGAATTCGGGCATTCAGTCCCTCTGGATGAAGAAACAAAGAAAAAGAGGGAAGAACTGGGTCTCGATCCAATACCTGAGACCGTCCAGAAGTATCCTGAAGCCCTTCAAGAGGTAAGGACTCTTCTCAAAGTATGCAGATTTGACGAGCTAACGGCTGAAAAATAAGGAGGCAGAATATGGAAAAACTATCGCTATTTCTTGGATGCATCGTACCCAACCGTTACCCTGGAATTGAAAAAGCAACTAAGCTCTGCCTGCAAAAGCTTGATATAGACGTATCCGATCTGCCAGGAGCTTCCTGCTGTCCTGCTCCAGGAGTCTTCAAGTCCTTTGATAAAGCAACCTGGCTTGCCCTTGCCAGCCGGAATATAGTTCTTTCTGAAAAGATGGGTAGAGATGTACTTACGGTCTGCAATGGTTGCTACGGTTCTCTGGCAGATGCTAATCTGGAACTGAAAAAAGATCCTGAATTAAAGGCGCGCACGAATAATTGCCTTAAAGAAATCGGCATGGAATTCAAAGGCACTGTTGAGGTCAGGCACATAATCGAATATCTATATAAAGAATTTGGGCCTGAAAAGCTCAAGGAATACATCACAACTTCACTTGACCTCAAAGTGGCACTACACTACGGATGTCATCTTATCAAGCCTTCAAGGGATAGAAATCTCGGAGAAACGGAGGCCCCGGTTTTTTTTGACGAACTTGTTGAAGCCACAGGTGCAAAAAGTGTAGACTATACCGACAAGATGATGTGCTGTGGAGCCGGAGGTGGGGTCCGCTCAGGGCATAATACCGAATCTCTTGAGATGCTTGAGCACAAGCTCGCTTGTATTCGGCAAGCAGGAGTTGACTGTATTGTTAATGCGTGTCCTTTCTGCCACCTGCAGTTTGATAGGGGACAGCTCGCAGTCAATGAAAAATTCGAAATGGATTACTCGATCCCTGTCCTTCACTATTCTCAACTACTGGGCCTTGCTCTTGGTTTTTCTCCATCTGATTTGGGAATAGAACAGAATGCGGTTCAGAATGTCGAGTTTCTTGCAAAAATCTATGAGATCAGTGAAGGTCTAAAATAAAAGTCCGGGATAACTATCCAAAAAAAAGACCCAACTAAAAGGTGAAGGGAAACAATAAAAAAGAGAACATTTTTATTTTTTATACTGAAATTAAAGATTTTGTCATTTACAGTTTTATCTTCCATCCCACATTCCGCAGATGTACATAGATGTAGAACTTATTTACCTAATTGCCCAAGATGATCAATTAAAGAACGGGATAGTTTTTAATTTATTGCTAATCTATCGCCGTATTGAGACAATCGATGGTATTTTTGTGTATAGCTGCGGAAAGTAGGTTCCATGACTTTGTTTTTCATGATTTTCTTTTCATAATCCCACTTTCCGCAGTAAATTTTCGTAAATTCATATTTTTACTGCTATCGATTTTCAATCAAATGTAGATTTATTGGACTTTTATGCAGTAGGTAAAAGCAACGATGTGGTGTATTTAGAGACCAAAAACGATACCATTCAATTTTCACCAAATACCATTAAAAATCCAAATTATTTGCTCTGTTCCAAAAACGCTATCAGGAAAAATATTGATTTTCAAAAAAATACTGCGGAATGTAGGATAATTTTTTCTTTCATAATTTTTCTTTCGTGATTTTTATCCTTCTTCCTGCATGTACCAGAGACACTTCTGTCTCCATTTGCAGGTCCCGCAGACTTCATTAATGTAGGATGCATTAGCCAGTTGTGAATTGACTAAACTGAAGGCTTTATCTGCCTCCATAATTGTTCCTTCTTTTATCTTTAATTTCTCCATAACAACAAGATCCATACTCCTTATCCTGCCAGAGATAATTGAGTCCTGCGCAGTGCATTCCCTTTTGCTTGGACAGGACGCACAGATTACATCACATTCGGATACCAGTTCCAGAGGTCTTGAAGGAAAAGCCTTAATCTCTGAAATTACGGCCTTCAAATTTGCCACAAAAGTCGGGCTGTATCCATAGCCCTGAAAACCCTGGATGCAGCAAAGGTGATGAGCTCTGATCTTCAGGCATTTAGATCCGTCTTTAAAGCCCGGTCCAGAGGTGTTCGATTTTTTGAGCATATTTTTCTCCAGGGTGTCAACTCACAGAACCAAAGAACTAATTCTAAAAATTAACTTTAAAAATTCATTCTATAATATCGATTTTTGAATCAGCTAACTGGGGTAACTCTTCAATAGGTAGCGTTATCGCAGGAGCCTCAGAGTATTTTGCAAAGAGGATGTCATAGCCTGTTTTAAGCCCCAACATGATATTAAGATTCGTAAGATCATCGTTTAGTAGCAGCGCCTGACCAATAGGATTACAGACGGCTTCAAACTCAAGGTCCTCAGATTTTTTAATACCCAGGCTGGCTTTTTCGAAGCTGCATACTTTACAGCAAACCGAAAATACCTCAAAATATCTTGAAAGAATATCATAAACCAGCCTTGCTTCTCGCTCATACTCAATACAGAAAGCGATTCCTATTTTTGTATACCCAAGACTTTTTGCATAAATAGCTATCTCTTCAAGTTTTGTCCTTTTCACGCCATCAGATTCGAGCCAGGCAGAAATCTGAATTGATTTCAGATTATTGCCTGTATACTCAAGCCCATATTTAATAACAGAACAATTTTTGCCTTTCACGCATTCCTTAATCCGGCATAACGCGCACTGCACATTTTTTTCTCCCAGGGTTTTTAACATGGATAGGGAATTATAGTCACAGATAAGCTGTGAAGGTATAAATATTTCTACGAGGGATATCGAAATATATAGATAGAATTCTAGATAAAAAGAGGAAACCCGGAAAAATAAAAGTAAACTTATAAAATAAGACTATCTGTTTAATGATAAAGTTCATACTCTCATATATAATCTTCACAGACATTTTCTGTTGTTTCCTCTTTGAGGAGGTCTGTGTCTCGACAGCACGCTTTTTAAAAAGACTTGAGCGAAAAAACAGATCTTTGAGGAAATCTGCTCCAAAGGAAGCTAAGTTTATCTTACTGTGCCTTTGCGCCTACAAAATCCCTGAATCCCCAGGACTTAAACACATATGAAGCGCTTTATCGCTTCATTTTTAGGTATGCATACTTTTATAAGAACTTCTTCTAACCTTGTAACAGACAACTGCAATTTCCCTCATTTATTCACAAATATATATATTTTTCTATTAGGAAAGAGAAATTATTATATATTTATTCCGCAATGTGCATAAGTAACCTATGAAAAAATGCAGAGGAAGACCAAAGTGTCCGAGGCGTGTTGAGCAAACGCCCGACATCACATATTTCAAGCCTAGAGGAGTCCCGCTGGCGGACCTTGAGGTTGTATCCATTACAGTAGAAGAGCTTGAGGCACTGAGACTTGTAGACGTTGAAGGCCTGAAGCAGGAAGATGCAGCCATCAGAGTAGGAATATCAAGGAGAGCTTTCTGGGAAGATCTAAAAGCTGCGAGAATGAAAATCGCTCTTGCACTTAGCACAGGAAAAGCAATAGAAATAAAGGGCGGTAACTATATCAGCGCTGAGAGCGCTGACATTAGTGAAGATGCTAACTCGTAAAAGAGAAATCTGAAAACCGGGATAAAATACGTAAATTTTACACAGGCGATAAAAATGACAGATAAGGTTCAACCACTTGAGAGCTTATCGAAAAAGCCAGAAGAGCCAAAAATAGTAGTCAATCTCAGGCGCATTAAACGCAAGATCATGGTAATGAGCGGAAAAGGAGGAGTCGGGAAAAGTACAGTTGCAGCAAATCTGGCTGCTGGGCTGGCCCTGCGGGGATATAAAGTTGGGCTTCTGGACTGCGACATTCACGGCCCGACAATTCCTACGATTTTCGGTTTAGAGTCTCAAAGGCCCGATGTTAGTGAAGAGGGCATTCTTCCAATATCGGTACTTCCAAACCTTTCTATGATGTCTATCGGTTTTCTGCTCGGAGACAAAGATTCTCCTATAATCTGGAGAGGACCTGCCAAAATGGGGGCAATCAAACAGTTCCTGGAAGACGTTAGCTGGGGAGTACTCGATTTCCTGATTATAGACTTGCCGCCTGGCACAGGAGACGAACCCCTGAGTGTAGCTCAGCTTATTCCCAATTGTGACGGCTCAGTGCTTGTTACAACTCCCCAGGATGTAGCCCTTATCAGCGTTCGAAAGTCAATAAAATTCTCAGAAAAACTTGACGTGCCTATCATAGGGCTTGTTGACAATATGCATGGGCTTATTTGCCCCCACTGCGGCAAGCCAATAGAAGTATTCGGAACCGGTGGTGTGGAAAAAGCTTCAAAAGACTTCAATATTCCTATTCTTGCCAGACTCCCTATTGAGCCAAAGGTCGCAGAAATGGAAGATAAAGGCACTATTGTCCAGGGCCTGCTTGACCACAGTACGGAATGGCAGAAGAACTTCGAAGCTGTTGTAACTGCAGTAGAAAACACTCTGGGAGAGGAGTAAGGCGAAATAAAAAGAGAAAATATTAACACGTTTACTTGGTTATATAACTTTTCTCGATTGGTTAGCTTCTCAATCGGCTAACCTCTCTTTAATAAGCTAAACAGTAGTCTGGCGTTCTTTGGAGGAAACCTCCTCTCTTCAATCAGCTAATTTTTCTTCAATCGGCTGACCTAGTAATTCTAATTAATCTTTTAAGATCTCTTCTTCCTTTCCTTTACTTTTTATATCACTCATTATGTCTATTTTTAAAGTTCAGCCTTTAAGGTTTTTTATATATTTTCAACAGACCAAAAGTCTCTTAAACTAGGTATATATTTTCTTTCCTTAGAGTTAATTATTTGAGGTTTATCGATAATTCTACTTCAGAATTCTAATTTCACAACCAGTGGAAAATAAAGGCTATATTAAAATGAAGGTTA
>Ga0183101_1000192_pt6 | contig 28924 bp, 18 predicted proteins | sample Biomet3_FD_127790 | JGI IMG/M metagenome (GOLD analysis project Ga0183101, IMG submission 127790) | Microbial communities from bioreactor (seeded with sewage sludge) at LBNL, California, USA - Biofuel metagenome 3 | ecosystem: Engineered > Bioreactor > Anaerobic > Unclassified ...
CGCGTGCCGGGGGTGGTGTGAGAGAAGGGGGGGGAGGGGCGGGGAAAGAGCCGGGGGGCCTTTTTTATCCGCCGCGCTGCGCCGGAAGGGGTTCAAAGCCGGGCCTGCGCCGGCTCAGGCGGCCTTGCGGTCCCTGGGCAGGATCAGGTTCAGCAGCACCGCCATCAGCGTGGCGATCACTACCGGCGATTTTCCGAAGATCATGGTGACGCTCTCCGGGAACTGGCCCAGCGCGGCGGAGGCCTGCGAAATACCTACGCCCAGCGCGGCGGAGAGGCCCACAATGGTGGTATTGCGGGCGGTCAGCTCCTGCGAGGCGATCAGCTTCATGCCGGTCATGGCAATGGTGGAAAACACCGTGATGGTGGCCCCGCCCAGCACGCACTGGGGAATCGTGGTGAGCACCGCCGCGAATTTGGGCAGAATGCCCGCCAGCAGCAAAAAGCCGCCCGCCAGCGTAAATACCGTCCGGTTCACCACCTTGTTGGTGGTGACGATGCCCACGTTCTGGGAATAAGTGGCCGTGGGGAGTCCGCCGAACAGGGCCGTCAGGACATTGGCGGCGCCGTAGGCGATGATGCCGCCCTGCAGCTCCCGGTCCGAGGGCTCCCGGCCAAAGCCGCCCACTGTGGTGGCCGTAAAATCGCCGATGGCCTGAATGGAGTTTACCGCGAAAAGAAGCCCGATGGCGATGCAGGCGGAGGGATCGAATCGGATGCCTGCCGGAAGGAAACGCGGCAGGGCAGCCAGGGACGCGTCCCCCACGCCGGAAAAGTCCACCATGCCGAAGCACAGGGCCACGGCATAGCCGAACAGCATCCCCAGCAGGATGGAGGCAAGACGGCAGATGCCGCGGCCATGGTTGTTGAGCAGCATGACCGCCGTCAGCGTCAGCGCCGCCACCAGCCAGTTCTGCCACGAGCCGTACACCAGCGCCGGCGTCAGGCCCTTTGTCTCCACCACCAGCTCGTAGGTGTTGGAGGTGCCGCCGGCCATGTAATTGATGGCGGTGGGATACAGGGACAGCCCAATGGTGAATACCACCGTGCCGGTGATGACCGGTGGGAAAAAGCGGCGGATCTTCTTCACAAAGATGCCCACCAGCACCGCCACAATGCCGCCCACGATCACGGCGCCCGCAATGGAGGCCAGTCCGCCGTCCGCTGCGATGGCCTGCATGCTGGGCACGTAGGCGAAGCTCACGCCAAGGATCACCGGCAGTCCCGCGCCGAAGCGGCTGCCCAGGGGATAGAGCTCCAGCAGCGTCGAAACGGCGGACATCACCAAAGATGCCTGGATCAGCGCCACCCGCTCCTCCTGCGGAAGACCGATGGCGTTGGCGATCATAATGGCCGGGGTGACGCAGCCCACGATCATGGCCACCAGATGCTGCAGCGCCAGGGATACGGATGTGCCCAGAGGCGGAACGCCTCCCCAGGCAAACAGGGCATCCCTGCTTCGGCCGGTCTTTTCCATGCGCAATTCTCCTTTTTCTGCGCCGTCACAGGGCGGCGCGGTTAATTGCCGGTTTCATCATATCATATCCCGGGGTAAAAGCAAATAAATAATTAGGATTGCTAACATTTTTTCTTGTTTTGTTTGTACACTCCCTCCGGTCTGTCTCTGTACAAATTTTGAAAAAGCCGGTATAATATACGCTGTTATTCGATTTAGAAGCCGGGGGCCGACAGGATGCGCGCCGCCGGCACGGCTGAAGGGAGATTGCCATGCGGAGTCCGCACAAGACCCAGACGGAATCGGAGAGTCCCGTTCGGCGGGAGCCGCCCCGCTATGAGGCCGCGCCGGAGGCCGGCCTGACCTCCGCCCAGGTCCGGGAGCTGACGGAGAGCGGCTGGAGCAACGAGGCCGTGGAGTCCCCCACCAAGTCGGACCGGCAGATCATCCGCGAGAATATTTTCACCTATTTTAACCTGATTTTTGCCGTTTTGGGGCTGTGTCTCATTCTGGTGGGCGACTTTGCGGATCTGCTCTTTGAGCTTTTAGTGGTGGCCAACACCGCCATCGGCATCGTCCAGCAGCTCCACTCCAAGCACACCATTGAAAAGCTGTCGCTGCTCTCCGCCGCCTCCGCCGCGGCCGTCCGGGACGGGGAAGTGCGCGGGATCCCCGTTCACGAGCTGGTTTTGGGGGACATCGTGGAGTTTTCCGCGGGCGATCAGATCCCCGCCGACGGGCCTGTGGTCTGGGGCAGCGTGCAGGTAAACGAGGGGCTGATTACCGGCGAGGCGGACGCCGTCGCCAAGACGGCCGGCGATCGGCTGCTCTCCGGCAGCTTCGTGATCTCCGGGCGGTGCCGCGCCCGGCTGGACCGGGTGGGCGCGGACGCCTACGCCGCCAAGCTGACCCTGGCGGCCAAGAAGAACAGCGCGCCGGAAAAATCCGAAATGATGCGCTCCCTGGACCGGCTGATCCGGGTGATCGGCGTGGCCCTGATCCCTATCGGCGCGGCGCTTTTCTACAATCAGTACACGGTGCAGACGCTGGGGCTGCGCCAGTCGGTGATCTCCACGGTGGCGGCCATGATCGGCATGATCCCGGAGGGACTGTTTTTCCTGACGTCCGTGGCGCTGGCGGTCAGCGTGGCCCGGCTTGCCCAGAACCGGACGCTCATTCACGAGATGGGCGCCATCGAGACGCTGGCGCGGGTGGATGTTTTGTGCGTGGACAAGACCGGCACCATCACCGGCCCAAAAATGGAGGTGCAGGAAGTCGTTCCGCTGGACCCGGACGCCTTTCCCGAGGCGGACATCGCCCAGACGCTGGGTGCCTTTTACCGGGCGATGGAGACGGATAACGACACTGCCCGCGCCATTGCCGAGCGATTTTCCGAGGGGCCGGCGTGGCCGGTAAAGAGCGCGGTCCCGTTTACCTCCGCCCTCAAGTGGAGCGCCGTCGTCTTTGAAGAGCGGGGCGCCTGCGTGCTGGGCGCGCCGGAGGCGGTTCTGGGCGCGGACGCCGGCGCGCTGGAGAAGCTGACCCGTCCGTACGAGGAGCAGGGCTGCCGGGTGCTGCTGCTGGCGCAGGCGGACGGCGCGTCTCCGGCGGGGCTGGAGGGGCTGGTGCTCCCCATGGCGCTGCTGGTGCTGGAAAATCCCATCCGTCCTGCGGCCCCCAAGACTTTCGCGTTTTTCCACGAACAGGGTGTGGCCGTCAAGGTCATCTCCGGGGACAATCCCGTGACCGTCTCCGCAGTGGCCGCCCGGGCCGGTATCGAGGGCGCGGGCGAATGGGTGGACGCCCGGGAATTGCAGAGCGATCAGGACATTGCCCGGGCGGTGCGGCGCTATACCGTGTTCGGCCGGGTGGTTCCCAACCAGAAGCGCAAGATCGTCCGGGCGCTCCAGAGCGCCGGGCACACAGTGGCCATGACCGGCGACGGCGTGAACGACGTGCTGGCCCTGAAGGACGCCGACTGCGGCGTGGCGATGGCCTCCGGCGCGGACGCCGCCTGTCAGGTGGCGCAACTGGTGCTGCTGGACTCGGATTTCTCCGCCATGACCAAGGTGGTGGCAGAGGGACGCCGGGTCATCAACAACATCCAGCGGGCCTCGGCGCTGTACCTTGTCAAAAACATCCTGTCTTTCTTCCTCGCGATCATCACTCTGTTTGCCGCCTTTCCCTATCCCTTTGTCCCTATCCAGCTCACCCTCATCTCCGCGCTGACCATCGGTGTGCCGTCGTTCTTCCTGGCGCTGGAACCCAACCACGACCTGGTGCGGGGCCGGTTCATGCACAATGTGCTGCGCCGGGCTTTCCCCGGCGGCCTCACCGCCATTATCGTGATTCTCTTTGCGGAGCTGTTCGTCTTTACCTTCGGGCTGACGCTGGCGGAGCTGTCCACCATCTGCGTGGTGGTTATGGCCATCAACGGCCTGACAGTGATCTATTACGCGGCCCGGCCGCTGAATACCGCCCACCGGGCGCTGCTGGGCACCCTCTCGGCGGCCATGGCGCTGGCCATTGCCACTATGGGCAGCGCGTTTTCTCTGTGTCCCCTCTCGCCGGCGGCCTGGCTGGTGCTGATCGTGCTGGCGTTGCTGGTGGTTCCCATCCAGATGGCGTTTGAGCGGCTGTTCGACTTCTGCTCCGCCGCTCTGGCCGCCCGTCAGGAGCGCCGGAACGCGGCGAAACGCCGCAGAACGGCCAGGCGGACGAAATAGGTCTTCGGCTCCCCAGCCGGTTTTTTCGCTTCAATACGTCCGGGGGTCCTCTCTGAAAAATCAAAAGAGGACCCCCGGACGCTTTTTGTCGCCGCAAGGGCCTATCCCTCGGTTCCGCCGCTCCAATAGTCGGCCAGCCGATTCACGCACTCCTGCATCTCGCGGCGGCTCTCGGCTGCCCGGGCCGCGGAGAGCACTGTCTGCCGCTCTCCCGCCGTCATGGCGGAAAAATGCTCCATGGCCCGCGGATTTTGGGCCAGCGCCATGCTGAATCCCAGCGGAAGCTCCTCTGCTCCATCCATTTAAATCACCTCCCCCGGAACTATTCTGCGCCGGCGGAGCACGGACCATTCCTCCGCGGGCGGCAGGCAGCGGACTTTGAATCGGGCCAAAATTTTATTTTCCGGTTTGATATTGAAATTTTAAGAAAAGTTTTTATAATTGAACTGTCAAGAACACGGCCGCGCCTGTTTTCAAAATTTCAGGGCGGCGTTAAAGAGGGAGAGGTCAGTTTGAACAGGGACGATTGTATCAGGTGCGGCATTGACTATGACGAGGGCGTAGCCCGCTTTGTGGGACGGAGCGATCTGTATGAGGAATTTTTGAAGAAATTTCTCACCGATCCAACTTTCCCCGCGCTGGAAGCCGCCATGCAGGCAAAGGATCTCCCCGCCGCGTTCACCGCGGCCCATACGCTCAAGGGCGTAACCGGCAATCTGAGCCTCAACGTGCTCTAACGCAGTCTCCTTCCGCTGGTGGAGGCCCTGCGGGGGCAGGGAGATCTGCCGCTGGCAGAATCGCTGTTTCCCGCCGCGCAGGAAGAGTATCGCCGTGCGGTGGAATGCATCGCCGCGCAGGAAGAGTAAACCGCTGCGCCGGAAATTTTCGCGCAGACGCAGGCAGTTGGAACGGCCGTCCGGCTTTTCCGGCTGCCTGCTTGTTTTTTGACGGGGTATGACCCGCCCGCCCAAAAGGTCCGTTTTTCCCGGTTTTGGTTTTTTTGCGCGAAATCGGGTGAAAATTGTAGCATCATCCAGAAAAATATGGTATATACAATAGTGAGAGAGTTTGCCGCAGAGGACAATGGGATTTTCCGGAGGCCGTTCCGGATTTGTCTGCCCCGTGCGCTGGCTTTGCCAGGCGCGCCGGTCATACGCCGTTGGAGGTAGCGAAAGATGGAGTCTGCAAGAGATACAATCCTGATTGTTGACGATCAGGAGATCAACCGGGCCGTCCTGCGGAATATTTTTGAAAACACCTATAACGTGCTGGAGGCTGAAAACGGGGAGCAGGCCCTGCTGCTCATCGACCAGTTTCACAACCGCCTGGCCGTGATTCTGCTGGACGTCATCATGCCCCTCATGGACGGCTATCAGGTCATGGAGGAGGCCGCCGGGCGCGGTTTTCTCAAGGAAGTCCCCGTCGTCATCATCACGGCGGAGTCCTCGGCAGAGAGCGAGGTGCGGGCATTCGATCTGGGGGCCTCCGATATTATTGTGAAGCCCTTTGAGCCCCATGTGGTCAAACGCCGCGTGCGGAACATCGTGGATCTGAACCTGCGCAAGCTGCACCAGGACGAGCTGATCGAGCAGCAGTCCGCCAAGCTCCGGGAGTCCAACGTCGTCATGATCGACGCGCTCTCCTCCATCATCGAATACCGCTCCCTGGAAACCGGCCAGCACATTCACCGCATCAGTCTTTTTACCCGCGCCCTGCTGGAGGACGTGGCCAGGAGCTGCCCGGAATTTCTGCTGGACGATCGGCGCATCAGCATTATCGCCAGCGCCTCCTCCATGCACGACATCGGCAAGATCGCCATTCCGGACGCCATCCTCAATAAACCCGGCCGGCTGACGCCGGAGGAATATGAGGTCATGAAGACCCACGCCGCCAAGGGCTCCGAGATGCTGACCATCTTGCAGCGCATGGGCGATCAGGATTACCTGCGCTACGCCTACAACATCTGCCGCTACCACCACGAGCGCTGGGACGGGCGGGGCTACCCGGAGGGGCTCCGGGGCGACGCCATTCCCCTGTGCGCCCAGGTTGTGGGCATTGCGGACTGTTACGACGCGCTGACCAACGACCGCGTCTATAAAAAGGCCATCAATATGATCCTTAACGGCGAGTGTGGGGCATTTTCCCCGCGCCTGCTGGAAAGTCTCAAAAACGTGCGCTCCACTTTTGCCCAGCTCACCGCGGAATATATCGATACCGCTCCCACGGGGGAGAGCTGCCCCGTGCCGCAGCAGACCGCCGATCCTCCCGCCGCAGTCACGGACACCCATCAGATGGCCCAGTTCAAGTATTTCACTCTGCTGCGGCTGCTGGACGCCACGGTAATGGAGGTGGACTTTTCCACCGGCATTTATCACCTGGTCTATTTTTCCGGCGACGGATTCAATCTCCTGCGCTCCGGCGCGATTTTTGAGAAATCCTACCGCAATTTCGTCGAGCGGGCCGTCCATCCGGACGACCGCCATCAGGTGCTGGACGATCTGGACGCCTACGTGAGCTCCACCTTCGACGCGGGCCTGATGAAGCGGACCCGGCGCTACCGCGTGTACAGCGACGTTGCCCGCCAGTACGTCTGGTATCGGGCAACGCTGATGCGCATTGACACAGAGGTTCCCCACCAGCGCAAGGCTCTGGTGGTGTGGCAGCAGGACTCCGGCAAGATCGCCGCCCCCCGCCCCGAGGCGCTGGAGACGGCATCGCACCGTCTTTTGGAGAGCGTGATCGGAAGCGTTTTGTGCTGTCGGAATGACCGCTGGCTTACCCTTGTCCCTCCTCTGGACGGGCTCGTCTCCCTGCTGGGCTATACGAAAGAGGAACTAAGCGAACAGTTTCAGAACCGGTATCTGGAACTCATCTATCCGGAGGACCGGCCCGACGTTCTGCATCAGCTTACCCAGCAGCTGTGCCGGGGCGACACCGTGGAGCTGGAATACCGCCTCCGGGCCAGGGATGGCCGGCTGATCTGGGTTTTGGACAAATCGCTGTGCGTCACCGATCAGGACGGCCGGGAGTCGCTTTACTATGTTCTCATCGACATCACCCAGTCCCGTCAGACCCAGCAGGAGCTGCGGCTGCTGTCCGAGCGGTATCAGATTCTGATGGAGCAGACCAACGACGTGGTCTTTGAATGGGACGTGGCCAGAGATATTCTGGACATCTCCCCCAACTGGAAGGATCGGTTCGGCTACCCGCCTCTGCGGGAAAACGCCTCTGAAAAATTGAAGCTGGCCTCTCACCTGCACCCGGATGATCTTGCGCAGGTCCTGCGGGCTGTCGACGGCATCCGCCGGGGCGTCCCCTGCCACGAGCTGGACGTGCGGATCGTGGACGCCACCGGCCAGTACCGCTGGTGCAGGGCGCGCAACGCGCTGCAATTCGGCCCCGACGGGCAGGTGCTCCGGGTGATCGGAACCCTCTCCGGCATCGACGAGGAAAAGCGCGTCGAGCAGGCGCTGCGCAGCGAAGCCGCGCAGGACTCCCTGACGGGCCTGTGGGATCGCAAGACCGCGGCGAAGCAGATTCAGGAGCGGATTGAGCAGGATCGGACGGAGGGCGGCGCCGCGGTGCTGCTGCTGGACCTGGACCATTTCCGGCAGATCAATGAGCGCTGCGGCCATCTGTACGGCGATGAGGTACTGCGGGGAGCCGCCGCGGAATTCGGCGCTCTCTCCTCCAAAGAGGGCGGCCTTGCCGCCCGGGTGGGCGGAGACGAATTTTTGATCTATCTGCCGGGCGTCCGCAGCGAGGGCGCCGCCGCGGAACAGGCGGAGCGCATCAATCGGGCCCTGAACCGGCGTTTTGCAGACGCCATGCCCGACCAGCGCCTCTCCTGCTGCATCGGGGTCTCGTTCGTCCCTGCGGACGGAATTGATTTTGAAAAGCTGTTCTTATGCAGCGATCTCGCTCTTTACCGGGCCAAATCGGGCGGCTGCGGCCGTTTCGAGATCTACGACCCGGAAACGATGTCGGGCGGGTTCGGTGTGATCGGCCGCCCTGGTGGCGTCGCTGCCCAGATCGACTCCGAGGCGCGCTGACCGCCTCACAAACGGGCAAAACGGAGTACAGAGGAGTGTTGAACATGGAACTTACCGAGCAGGAGCTTTCCGGCGTCATCCGGTCCAATCCGGGCGATATCGCCATCTATCAGCTGGAGGGCGGCGCCCTTCACACGCTGTATCTGGCCCCCACCATGCCGGCGCTGTGCGGCATGACGGCTGAGGAATACCGCGCGCTCACGGGACAGGACGCGGTATGCGGCGTGCTGAAAAGCGACCGTGCGCACATTGCGGAACTGCTGGAGCAGATGCGCCTTGACGGGCAGGACGTGGACTGCACTTACCGCATCGTACACAAGGAGCGGGGATTTCTCTGGATTCACGCCCGGGCGCGTATGCTCGGGACCCACAGCGGCTGTCCGGTGCTGCTGGTCGTGTTTTTCAACGTCTCCGGCGAGGCGGAGTCCCTGCTGGACCATTCCAACGGCTCGGTATACGTCCTCGACCGGCACACCCACGAACTTCTCTATGCCAACGGCCCCGCGCTGCGGGCTTGGGGAAAATCCGACTTTACGGGACGCGCCTGCTACGATTTTATCTGCGGGCGCAGCGAGCCCTGCCCCTGGTGCTCTATTCCGCAGATGAAAAACGGTTCCGTCCATGTGGACGAGGCATATACGCCGAATTTTGACCTCTGGTTCCGCGTCGACTGCCACGAACTGAAATGGTACGGCCGGGACGCCGTCGCCGTCTACTCTTTCGATATTACGGATCAAAAGCGCCAGCAGCAGAATCTGGAGAAAATCATCCTCAACGTCCCCGTCGGCGTGGGCGTGTGCCAGTTTCACGGCAGCGAGATTCTGACGGTGGCTGTGAACCCCTGCATCCGGGAGCTTCTCGCCCTCTCCGGGCAGGATTTTTCCACCGCGAAGGAGGAGTTCCTGCCCCGCATCCATCCGGAAGACCGCGCAGCGATGCTGGAGGAGATGAGCCATCTGTCCCAGCCGGGGCTGAGCGTGCAGCGGGTGTTCCGTTATTATCCGGAAGAGAACGGAAATTGCTGCTGGTATCAGTTCGACGCCCGGACGGTGGAACACACCGACGGTGTGATGGCGTTTATCTGCCTCTCCGATATCAGCGCCGAAAAAGAGGCGGAGGCGTCGGAGCTGAAGAGTCGGCGGATGTACGAGTCCGCCGTGGCGGCGGCGCAGCTGGCGGTCTGGGAATACGACATCCGCGCCCACCGCATCTCCACGCTGGACGGGGTCGCCCAGCATGGCTCCCCCCTGCTCTGCGAGATGGGCGGCGCCCCCGACTCCATGGTGGAGTGGGTTGAAAAGAAAGACGTAGACCGCTTTCTGGCGCTTTATCGCGCTCTTGACGCCGGCGCGCCCAGCGCTTCCTGTGAGGTCTGGTTCCGCTTTCAGTCCAACGCGGAGCCGTTCTGCGAACGCATCACCTATACGACGGTCTTTGACGAGGACGGAAAGCCGGTCAAGGCCTATGGAATTGGTCAGGACATCACCGCGCAGAAGCTTGAGGAGCGGAAATACGACCAGATGTATCTCAATCTGATCGAATCGAATCCCAATTCCCTGGGCACTTTCCGCCAGAACATCACCAAAAACTGGTGCGGCGACGGGCAGAGCCCGTTTCCGGAGCTGCTGGCCGCGCAGGACGCGGGGACAGTGGACGGCTATGTGGCCGCGCTGGCAGCCACCGTTGCGGACGACGCGGCCCGGGAGGAATTCTCCCGGCGCTTCAGCCGGGACCGCCTGCTGGACGGCTTCCACAGCGGCCGATCTCAGTTCTCGATGGAGGTCCCCATCCGCCTCTCCGACGGAGACCTGCGCTGGGTCACCTGCTATTTCAACCTCTTCCAAAACCCCGCCTCGGGTGAAGTGGAGGCGGTTTCCTACTCGCTGGACAACACGGAGCAGCGCAAGGATCTGGAGATTGTGCGCCGCATCACGGATGAAAACTGCGATTACATCGGCCTGATCGACGTAAAAGATCAGACCTTCCAGTTCCGCAACGTCAACCGCCAGATTGAGGGACTTCCCCCCAAGCGTAAGGTGGACTACACCGCCTGCGTCGACTACGACCTCTCCCATTACGTCGCAGAGGACGACAAGGTGCTCTTCCTCCACAACACGGACATCGATCATCTCACCTCCCGGCTTTTCGGCGGTCTGGACTATGCGTTCACCTATTCCCACTGCGAGGGGAATCTGGTGCTGCGCAAGCAGCTTCAGTACAGCTGGCTGGACGCGGAGGAGCGGGAGATTCTGGTGATCCAGACCGACATCACCGCCGTTTACGCTCAGGAGCAGGAACAGTTCCGCCGCATGGAGGAGGCCGTCCGCTCCGCCGAAAGCGCCAATCAGGCCAAGTCGGAATTTCTCTCCCGCATCAGCCACGACATCCGCACGCCCATGAACGTCATCAGCGGCATGACCATCTTTGCGCTGGAGGATATCGACGACCGGGAAAAGCTGAAAGAGGATCTGCACCAGATTCAGGTTTCCAACACTTTCCTTCTGAGCCTTATCAACGATATTCTGGATATCTCCAAGATCGACGGAGGGCAGATCGAGCTGCACCCCGAGCCCTATCCCTACGCAGAGTATATCGCCGACATCCGCAGTATGTTTGAACCGCTGTGCCGTCAGAAGGGCATTCGGTTCGCGGTGGAGGAAAAATGCATCGAGGGCACGATCGTGGCGGACCGCATCCGGATCAACCAGATCGCGCTGAACCTGCTGACAAACGCGGTAAAATACACTCAGGAGGGCGGCACCGTCTCCTGTATCACCAGCATCAAGGCCCTGCCCAGCGGCGCGCTGGACTGCACCATTGAGGTACGGGACACCGGCGTGGGCATGAGTCAGGAATTCCAGGCGAAGATGTTCGAGCCCTTCACTCAGGAATTTCCCAACGAAATCCGCTCCCTGCAGGAGCGCGGGACCGGGCTCGGCCTCTCCATTGTAAAGCGCATCGTCGAGCTGATGGGCGGCAACATCTCCGTGGAGAGCGCTCAGGGCGCAGGAACCGATATTCGGGTTCAGTTTGTCTTCCCGGACGCCACGCCCGAGCAGCTCCAGCACGAACATCTGCGCTCCCGGCCCGCGCCTTCCGAGGATGCGGAGACCGGCGGCGTCATCCTGCTTGCGGAGGATCACCCCATCAATGCCGCCATCGCCCAGCGCCTGCTGGACAGCTTCGGATACGGCTCCGTGGTGGCGGAGGACGGTGCCAAGACGGTGGAGCTGTTCCGCTCCTCCGCTCCCGGCTACTATCGCGCCATCCTGATGGACATTCAAATGCCGGTCATGAACGGCTATGAAGCAACAGAGGCCATCCGAAAGCTTGACCGCCCCGACGCCGAAAGCATCCCCATCATCGCCATGACAGCAGACGCCTACGCCGAGGACGTGGATCACTGCCTGCGCAGCGGCATGAACGGCCACGTTGCCAAGCCCCTTGATCCCACGATCCTGCATCAGACGCTCACCCGGTTCCTGTAAGGGATATTTTTCCCGAACCCAAAATCCGGTGGAAAGGCGCCGTTTCGTCTTGTCCTCCTCTTGACAGGTGAAATAAATGGACTCGTTTTCTTTTGGCGTAAATCTGGGAATCAGCGCTTACTCCCTGTGCCTTTTGATCTTCATTTTCATCGCGGTGTGTCTGCAGACCTCGGAGAATTCAATGCACCCGCAGCGCCAGCGCCTCTTTCTGTCCACCGTGTTGTTTACGGCCATTTTGATCGTTGCGGATTTTTTCAGCCGGCTGGACGGGCGCTCCGGGATCTGCGTTCCCCTGTGTGAAACCGGCAATTTTATCCTGTTCTTTCTCAACCCCGCTCTGATCGCTCACTGGTATTTTTACGTGTCCAGCCAGCTGGAGCAGCCGCCGAAGATGCAGCGGCTGGGGCTGATCGTTCAGTATGTCTGCTGCGGCGTCAACGCGCTTCTTGTCGCGCTCACGCCTCTTTTCGGACTGGTGTACTTTTTTGACGCCGACCACGTCTACCATCGCGGCCCCGTGTTCTGGATCACCGGTTTCACCATGGCTATCATGGTGACCTTTTGTGAGTTCGCGGTCTTTCTGAACCGCAGGCAGCTTGGAAAGCAGAGTCTTTTCGCACTGACCTTTTTTCCTGCGATCCCGGTGGCGGCCAGTATTCTGCAAGTGATTTTTTACGGCTACGCCTTCGCGCTCAGCGGCACCGCCTACGCCATCATGATCGTCTTTGTCTATGCCCAGAGCCGCAGCATGGATCTGGACTATCTGACGGGCATCTACAACCGCCGGAAGCTGGACACCCACTTGCAGCAGATCATTCGAAACAGCTCCTCCGGCAAGGCGTTTTCAGCGGTTTTGATCGACCTCGATCATTTCAAAACGATCAATGACACTCTGGGCCACAGCTTCGGCGACGACGCGCTGGAAAACGCCACCGCCCTGCTCAAGCACAGCCTGCGGGCGGACACTTTTATCGCCCGCTATGGCGGGGACGAATTTTTCGTGGTCCTGGATGTGGACAACGAGGCCGCGCTCCGGGGCGTGATGTCCCGCATCCGGGCCTCGGCGGAGGAATTCAACCGCAGGAACAACAAACCCTATCAGATCCACTTCAGCATGGGCGGCGCGGTTTACGACCCCGGCGCCCATATGAAGGCCGAGGAATACCTCGACATGATCGACACCTTGATGTATCAAGACAAACGCGCCAACAACGCCGGGTAATTCCCGGGTTGTCGGCGCGTTTGTCCGTTATTCTGCTCTTTTACAGAAATTTGTCCAGTTCCTGCTCGACTTCAGGCATCTTGCGGACCTTGGGAGCGGAAATCAGGCGTCCCCGCGCCATCACCATATCCACATTCCGCAGCGCCCGCAGGTCCTCCAGCGGGTTTTCCCGGGTGACGATCAGATCGGCGCACCTGCCGCTCTCCACGGAGCCGGTCACGCCCTCCAGTCCCACCAGACCGGCGTTGCGCCGGGTGGCGGTATACAGGGCAAACGCATTGGAGACGCCGCAGTATTTATGGAAATAATACAGTTCCCGCCACATATCGTAGTGGGTGATATAGGGGCAGCCGGTGTCGGTGCCCAGTCCCACGGGAATTCCGTTTGCAAGGCAAGCCTTCGCGCACTCCTGAATTCCGTCGAACACCACGGTGCCGTTGTACTGCTCCATTTCGGAGGCATGACTGACCGAACGATCAAAAAGCGCGTAAGGCAGAGCCGGCGAGAGCGTAGTCACAAGACACGCGCCCCGCTCCTGAAAGAGCCGCAGGATCGTGTCGTCCGGTTTTGCGCCGTGCTCAATGGTATCCACGCCGTTCTCCAGCGCCACGCGCACGCCCTCGGGGCTCTCCACGTGGGCCGCCACTTTCAGCCCAAGACGGTGCGCCTCCTCGCAGGCGGCACGGACCGTCTCCGGCGGCATTTTCAGCACGCCGGGCTCGCCCCGCACCTTGGCGTCCAGCACGCCGCCGGTAATCATCAGTTTGATGAGGTCCGGCTTGGCCTGGGCGATCTTTCTCACCAGTTCCACCGCCTCCTGCGGGCTGTGGGCCATATAGGCGAGGGACCCGGCCATATGTCCGCCGGGAACCGAGACCGCCATGTCGGCCGCCAAAATCCGGGGGCCGGCGACAGCCCCGGATGCGATCCGGTCCCGGAGGGCGGTGTCGTCACTGAGAATGCCGCCCACCGTGCGGATGGTCGTAACGCCGCTGAACAGCTCCGTGCGGGCAAATCCCTCGCAGAGCTTTCGCAGCACCGCCCGGGAAATGGGATTGGAGGTCATTGTGCGGACCGTTTTCACCGGGTCCTGCGCCTTTTTCTTCGGCCGGCCGCTGGCCGGCAGGTGTACGTGCAGATTGATAAGTCCCGGCATGAGATACCGGCCGTTCAGGTCGATCGTTTCATATCCGCTCAGCGCTCCGCCCGCCGGGACAAGCTCCCGGATGTTCTCTCCGTCCGTCAGCATGACTTCTCCGCGCCGCGGGGCCATCTCCTGTGATCCATCCAGAATCACGCCGTTGACAAATGCGTACTTCATGCCGCATCCCTCCCTGACCAGCGCCCGCGGGCTGAAACCGCGGGCAGTTTTTTCCGCCGGCACAGCGAAGCGCCGGCAGCGGTTTTTCTAATTATAGGCGCACCTGCCGCTTTTTTCAATGCATCCTCCGCTTCTTTGCTGGGGAGCTGTATTTTTTTGGAACATCTGTTTTATGTTCTTCACGGATTCTTCACATATTTATTTAAAATTTAACGCGTCTTTTCATTTATGAATAAATTTTTAACGCCAGAAACGCATAGAGTGTGATAGTCTGAAAGCAGCCTGAAAGGGCAAAAGGAAAGGAGAGCGTATACTAGTGATAACCTTTATCATCGGCCTCGTGATCCTGTTCGGCGGCGCAGCCATTTACGGCAGGTTCTGCGAGAAAGTCTTCGGTCCTGACGACCGTGAGACTCCGGCCCACACCAAGGCAGACGGCGTGGACTACGTTGAAATGCCCAAGTGGAAAAACATGCTCATCAACCTCCTGAACATCGCAGGAACCGGACCCATCCTGGGGCCCATCCAGGGCATCCTCTTCGGGCCTCTCGCCTTCATCACCATCCCCATCGGCAACGTGATCGGCGGCGCCATGCACGACTATTTCTCCGGCATGATCTCTCTGCGTGACGGCGGCGCTCAGATGCCCGAGATCATCCAGCGCTACACCAACAAGAAGATCTATTACCTTTACAACGCGTTCCTGTGCCTGCTGCTTCTGCTGGTCGGCGCCGTGTTCGTCTACACCCCCGGCAACCTGGCAGCCACGCAGCTCTTCGGCCACAAGGCCGCCAACGACGATCCCCTCACCTGGATCATCTACGGCGTGATCTTCGCCTATTACCTGATCGCGACCCTGTTCCCCATCGATAAGATCATCGGCAAGATCTATCCCGTCTTCGGCGCGATCCTGCTGTTCTCCGCTCTCGGCGTGTTCATCGGCATCTTCGTCAAGGGTTATCCCCTCACCGAGCTGTGGGACAACTGGAACACCACCAACGTGGCCTATGGCGACTATTTCGGCCAGAACCACTTCGTTCCCGTGTTCTTCATCACCGTCGCCTGCGGCATCCTCTCCGGCTTCCACTCCACGCAGACCTCCATCATTTCCCGCACCATGGGAAGTGAGAAGGAAGGCCGCGGCACTTTCTACAACATGATGATCCTCGAAGGCTTCATCGCCATGGTCTGGGCTGCGGGCGCCATGGGCGCTTACAACCTGGCTCTGCAGCAGGCTGATGCGAACCTGGCCGTCGGCACCGTCGGCGTGGTCTGCAAGAACCTGCTGGGCAACGTGGGCGGCATCATCGCCATCCTGGGCGTCATCGTTCTGCCCATCACCTCCGGCGATACCGCGCTGCGCGGCCTGCGTCTGATCGTTGCGGATACTCTGCACATCGACCAGAAGTCCATGTCCAAGCGCGTGTCCCTCTCCGCCGTGATCTTTGTTCTGGTGGCTCTCATCATCGTCTGGGCAAAGTTCTCCGCCAACGGCTTCAATGTCCTGTGGAGATACTTCTCCTGGTCCAACCAGACCATCTCCCTGTTCGCGCTGGCCTGCATTGCCATCTATCTGCTGGAGCACGGCAAGGGCAAGTATGCCTGGATGCCCATGATCCCCGGATTCTGGTATGCGTTCGTCACCTGCACCTACATTATGAACGCCAAGATCGGCTTCCATATCCCCTGGACCGGCGCCTATGTCATCGGCCTCGTCTTCGCCGTCCTGTACGTCTGCATTGTCATTCGTACCGGCAAGAAGCGCGCTGCTGCTCAGCCTATCCAGAAATAACGTCCATTTTCTTTCCTACATCGAAGCGCCGCGGGCAACTGCCTGCGGCGCTTCCCATTTTCAGATTCCCGGAGCGAAGCGGTGCCGGACGCGGACTGCCGCGCGCCATGCTTCCGATGCGGCGCGCGCGTCCGTCGGACTCCGCGCGGAATTCTGCCGGTTATCTTTTTCAGCCGCCTGCCATGTATATAATATATGCCCGCGCGCCGTACTGCCTTGTTCACCGGGCCGGCGTCCGCGGGGGTGGGAACCAGGCCGGCGTCCGCAGAGGGCGGGAACCGGGCGTTTTCTCTCCCGTGGCGGCGGCATATCGCCTGCGGCGGCGCGCCCGCATGAAATGGAGCTTTTGAAAAAAAGCAGCGGGTCTGCCGCCCACATTCAGGGACGTCAGACCCGCTGTTTACCGTTTTCTGCTCAAACTCAGGGAGCGTCACTACAAAGCCGCCCAAAGTCTTTGCCGGTTGTACCGGTGATTACTGATACTGTGCGCAGACATCCTGCACGGACTTGATGAGATCGGCGCCGATCTTGGAGGAGTACTCGTCGTAGACGCTCTTGGTCTTGTCCACGAATGCCTGATGCTCCTCGGGGGTCAGCTCGGTCACGGTGACGCCGGCATCGGTCAGATTCTTGATGTAATCCTCGCACTGCTGACGGTTGGTATCCTTGTTGACCTTCGCGGCCTCCTGAGCGGCCTCCAGGAAGTAAGCCTGCTGGTCGGAGGTCAGGGAGTCAAAGAGGGCCTTGTTCATCAGGAAGTTCTTGGGGCTGTACACGTGATTGGTCAGGGTGCAGTACTTGTTGACCTCGTAGAACTTGTTGAGATAGATCGTGGAAATGGGGTTCTCCTGGCCGTCGATTGCGCCGGATTCCAGAGAGGTGAACACCTCGGAGAAAGCCATCGGGGTGGGAGCGGCGCCCAGCGCCTTCCACATGGACAGGTGGATGGGGTTCTCCATGGTGCGGATCTTCAGGCCGGCAAGGTCGGCGGGGGTGTGGACATCGACCTTGTTGTTGGTGACCTCGCGGAATCCATTTTCAAACCAGGCCAGATTCTTCAGGCCCTGGGCTTCCAGCTCGGAGGCGATCTTATCGCCGATCTCGCCGGTGATGACAGCGTCGGCCGCCTCATAGTTGGGGAACAGGAAGGGCAGATCGAACACCTGCAGATCGGAGCACATACCGGTCAGCGGAGAGCAGGAAGTGATGACGCACTCCAGGTTGCCCATGGCCACGTCCTGCGTGGCGGAGGTGTCATCGCCCAGCTGCGCGTCGGAGTAGCACTGAACGTCGAACTCGGGATACTTGGCCTCGATGAGTTCCTCGAACTTAGCCGCGCCGGCCGCCTCGGCGGACTGGGCTGCAAGGCCGAAGGACACCTTGATGACCTTTTTGCCGGAGGCTGCGGCCGCCGCAGAACCGGCGGGCTGGGCGCTGGTGCTGGCTCCGGTGGAGCCGCAGGCTGCCAGGCTGAGGACGAGAACCAGCGCGAGGAACAGAGACACGATCTTCTTCATAATTCTTACCTCCAAAATACGGTATGATTAACTGATCAGGTTGGGAATCCACATGACCAGTGCGGGGACGTAGGAAATGAGCATCAGGCAGCAGACCATAATGGCGATGTACTTGAGGCTCGGCTTGACCACCTGCATCATAGGCAGCTTGGATAGTCCGCAGCCCACATACAAAACGGTGCCGACCGGCGGAGTGATGATGCCGATGCAGAGGTTGCAGACGATCACGACGCCGAACCAGATGGGATCGAGGCCCAGCTCCACGACCACGGGAATCAGGATGGGAGCCAGAATCAGCAGCGCGGGCGTCAGGTCCATCACGCAGCCCACGATCAAAAGCAGGATATTGATGAGCAGGATGATGACGTACTTGTTGGTGGAGACGGCCAGAAGCGCCCGGGTAAGCATATCGGGAATCTGCGCGGTGGTGATGTAGTAGGCTGCCAGAGTCGCCGTGCCCACCACGAACATGACCGACGCGGTGCTCTTGGCGGTTTTGACCAGAATGGGAAGCAGCCGGGTGAACTTCAGCTCACGGTATACGAAGCCGCCCACGATGATGGCATAGAACACCGCCACCACGCCGCACTCCGTCGCGGTGCATACGCCGGTCAAAACGCCGCCGAGGATGATGACCGGAAGCAGGATCGCCCAGATGGCGCTGCGCAGCGCGGAGCCGCGCTCTCTCCAGGTGGCCTTGGTGTGCTTCACATACACATCGGGGTGGCTGCGGCAGTGGAAGGACCAGATCAGCATCAAGCCCAGGCCGATGATGATGCCGGGGATAATGCCGCCCAAAAACAGCTTTGCCACGGAAACGCCAGCGCAGCAGCCGTAAATAATCATGGGCATGGAGGGCGGGATCACAGGGCCGATGGTTCCGGCGGAGATAATCAGCGCCGTGGACTCATCCTTTTCGTATCCGTCGCTCTCCATCAGCGGCAGCATAATGGAGCCGACAGCCGTGGTGTCCGCAACGGCGGAGCCGGAGATGCCAGCGAAAATCATACTGGCAAGGACGGACGTATAGCCCAGTCCGCCGCGGACGTGGCCGATGAACGCCTTGGCAAACGCCACAATTCTGCGGGAGATGCCGCCCTCGTTCATGATCTCGCCCGCCAGCACAAAGAACGGAATGGCCATGAGCGGGAAGCTGTCCACGCCCTTGATGATCTGCTGCGTGACCGTAGCGGCGGAAATGTCGCCGGTCATCACATACATCAGCACTACGCCGGCCAGGGCCAGGCAGAAGCCGACGGGCACGTACAGCAGCAGGCTGCTGAACAGCACTACCAGAAATAAAGTAAGAATCATAATTCGTTGACCCCCTGCGTTCCATTCTCTGTTTCGTCGGACAGATCCTGATTCTTAATCAGGCTCAGCACATGCCAAAACAGCTTGTCGAGTGCGAAAATCAGCATCAGGACCATGGAAAAGACAACGATCGCGAACTTCCACGAATAGGAGAGTCCGGAGGCGGGAGCCGTCCAGGCCCGCATGCTGAGCGTGAGCTGCAGACCGCCGCGGCCGATCAGGTACGTCAGGAAAATAATGATGACGTCCACCAGAATTGCAATGAACCGTGCCAGCTGCGGGGGGAATTTCTTGACCAGCACGTCCATGCCCATGTGGCCGTTCTCCTTATAGACCAGCGCGGTACCCAGAAAAACCGTCCAAATCTGCAAAAACCGGGAAATTTCTTCCGACCAGGGGATGGAAAAATGCAGCAAATATCTGCATACCACGTTTGTGAACACCAGGCAGCACATGGCTGCGAGCAAAATCGCAGCGATGATTTCCGCGAGTCTGCTGATGCCCCTCATCACTTTTTTCAATACACTTATCACGAATGAATCTCCTCCCTTGTTCCCTGCTGAGATCCCGCCGGAGCAATTTCCGCATTGTGGAAACGTGTTCCGATAACCATGCATTAAAATTTGCATCCGGCGGGATGCTTGCATTTATGTTTGCATTTCTTTCATGTTTTGTCAAGCACCTCTCGCCATTTTTGGATAATCAGACAAAATTTCGACAATCTGTTAAGCAGGTTCGCCAGAACCCGTTCCGGCGGCGGGACGCTGGAACAGTGAAAGTGACAGTGCTAAAAGAATAGGAGGCTGCCGGCTCTCCTTTCGGGCGTCCCGGACCCCGCCCAGGCTTTTCGGAAAGAGCGGCGCCGGGAGGAGCGGCGCGGCCTGAAAAGATCTCCGGCCGGTCCGCCGCAGAGGCGAGGAATCGCTCGCAGCCGACACGGCTCTGCGGCAAATGGCAGCCCAATTTTTCAAAGTTGGTGCTTTTGCTGTAATTTTGTCTCTGTATCCGTGCAGAACGCCGATTTTCCGAAATTTCCGTCATTTATGCAACTGGGGCTTGACAAAATTTTAAAACATGGTTTATGCTGAGGGCACTACAAAGCCGCCGGAAAGCGATTCTTTTTTTGCGTTGGTTTTGGAATCTAATTCCGTATCGTGGAATTTTTGCTCTGAACCGCGCACCATCCCCGGATTTGTTCGGCAACCCGCTTCCCCGGGAAGCGAATCATTGTTTTGGGAAAGGAATGTTCCAGTATGAGTAAGAAAAGCGTTGTCATGGACGGCAACACTGCTGCCGCATATGTGTCCTACGCATTTACGGAAGTTGCCAGCATTTTCCCCATTACGCCCTCCTCCACCATGGCTGAAAAAGTGGACGCCTGGGCCGCCAACGGAAAGAAAAATATCTTCGGTGAGCCGGTCAAGGTCATCCAGATGCAGTCGGAGGCCGGCGCGGCCGGTACCTGCCACGGCTCTCTGCAGGCCGGCGCCCTGACCACCACCTATACCGCCTCTCAGGGCCTGCTGCTGATGATCCCGCCGATGTACAAAATTGCGGGCGAATTTCTGCCGGGTGTGTTCCACGTCTCCTCCCGCACCGTGTCCGTCCACGGCCTGTCCATCTTCGGCGATCACTCCGACGTCATGGGCTGCCGCATGATCGGCTTCGGCATGCTGGCGTCCTCCTCCCCCCAGGAGGCCATGGACCTGGGCGCCGTGGCGCATCTGGCCGCCATCAAGGCCCGCCATCCCTTCCTGCACTTCTTTGACGGATTCCGCACCTCCCACGAGATGCAGAAGATTGACGCGCTGGACTATGACGATCTTGCCAAGCTGGTGGACTACGATCAGCTCTACGCTTTCCGCCGCAACGGACTGAATCCCGAGCACCCCTCCACCCGCGGCACCACCGTCAACCCCGACATCTTCTTCCAGTGCCGCGAGGGCTGCAACGAACATTACGCCACGCTGCCCGCCATCGTGGCGAGCTACATGGAGGAGATCAACAAGCTGACGGGCCGGGATTACAAGCCCTTCAACTACTATGGCGCCCCCGACGCCGAAGAAGTCGTCATTCTCATGGGCTCCGGCGCCGAGACCGCCAAGGAGACCGTGTCTTATCTGGCGGCGCAGGGCAAAAAGGTGGGTATGATCCAGGTCCACCTGTACCGTCCTTTCTCCGCGGAGTATTTCCTCTCCGCGCTGCCCGCCTCCTGCAAGCGCATCGCCGTGCTGGACCGCACCAAGGAACCCGGCGGCATGGGCGAGCCTCTCTATCAGGACGTGGAGAGCGTCATCCGCCGCAACCGTCCCCAGGTCCAGGTGGTTGGCGGCCGCTACGGCCTGGCCTCCAAGGACACCACCCCCGGCCAGATCGCCGCGGTGTTCAACAACCTGGATCAGGCGCAGCCCAAGGACAACTTCACCATCGGCATTGTGGACGATGTGACCTTCACCTCCCTGCCCACCGTGGATCTGGACATTCCCAAGGAGGGCGAGACCTCCTGCAAGATCTGGGGCATCGGCGGCGACGGCACCGTGGGTGCCAACAAGAACACCATCACCACCATCGGCCTCGCGGCCGGGATGTACGCCCAGGCCTATTTCTCCTATGACTCCAAAAAGTCCGGCGGCCTGACCCAGAGCCATCTGCGCTTCGGCAAAAATCCCATTCTGGCCACCTACTCCGTGGAACACGCCGATTTTGTGGCGCTGCACGAGCCCTCTTATCTGGGCACCTACGACGTGACCGCCGACCTCAAGGACAACGGCACGTTCCTGCTCAACTGCAGCTGGAGCAGCGAGGAGATCCCCGCTCACCTCCCCGCCAAGATGAAGCGCGATCTTGCGTCCAAGCACGCCAATATGTACGTGATCGACGCCTCCCGGATTGCCCGGGAGATCGGCCTCGGCAACCGCACCAACACCGTGCTGCAAGCCGCCTTCTTCAAGCTGACCAACATCATCCCGCTGGATCTGGCCGTGAAAGAGATGACGACCGCCATCTATAACAGCTATTTCAAAAAGGCCGGCCAGGCCGTCGTGGATATGAACAATGAGGCCGTGGAGCGTGGCATCGCCGGCGTCGAAAAGTTCGACATCCCCGCAGAATGGGCCGACGCGCAGGACGCGCCCGCCGCGGAGGAACAGATCCCCGGCTTCATCCGCGACATCGTAGTGCCCATGAACAAGCAGGAGGGCGACAAGCTCCCCGTCTCTACCTTTAAAAAATACAACTGCCTGGACGGCACGTGGGAGAACGGCACCACCCGCTTTGAAAAGCGCGGCGTGGCCCTCATGGTCCCCCAGTGGGACGCCGACAAGTGCATCCAGTGCAACCAGTGCTCCTTCGCCTGCCCCCACGCGGCCATCCGTCCGGTGCTGCTGGACGCCTCCGAGGCCGCAAAGGCGCCCGCCGCGTTCAAGACTGTTCCGGCCAAGGGAATGCCCCAGTATCAGTACCGGATGCAGGTCTCTCCCTATGACTGCATGGGTTGCGGCTCCTGCGCCAAGATCTGCCTCGCCAAGGATTCCGCGCTCACCATGGTTCCCTTCGAGACGCAGAAGGCCGAGCAGGACAACTGGACCTTCGGCGTGGAGGAGACCCCTGTGAAGAAGGACGCCTTCTCCGCCAAAAACGTCAAGGCCTCCCAGTTCTCCAAGCCCTATTTCGAGTTCTCCGCCGCCTGCGCGGGCTGCGCCGAGACGCCGTACATCAAGCTGGTGACCCAGCTCTTCGGCGACCGGATGTACATTGCCAACGCCTCCGGCTGCTCCTCCGCTTACGGCGGTCCCCTGCCCGCCACGCCTTACTGCAAGGATGCGCGCGGCTTCGGCCCCTCTTGGGAGCAGTCCCTGTTTGAGGACAACGCCGAATTCGGCTTCGGCTTCCTGAACGCCCACGAGGTCATCAACAAGGAGATTTTGCTGCGGGTCCACACCCTGCTGGACGCCGGCGTGGCGGCCGAGGCCTGCCAGACCTACCTCTCCGACAAGGACGACTCTGAAAAGACCCGCGCCGCCTCCGACGGTCTGATCGACGCTATGAAGCAGATCGACGGCCAGAGCGAGGAGATCATGGCCGCAGCCCGGTTCATTCTGAACAACACCGAGTTCCTGTGCAAGAAGTCCGTGTGGTGCTTCGGCGGCGACGGCTGGGCCTACGACATCGGCTTCGGCGGCATCGACCATGTGCTGGCGCAAAACCGCAACATCAATATGCTGGTCATGGACACCGAGGTGTACTCCAACACCGGCGGACAGTCCTCCAAGGCCACGCCCACCGCGGCCATCGCCAAGTTTGCCGCCGGCGGCAAAGAGGTCAAGAAAAAGGACCTGGGCTCCATCCTGATGAGCTACGGCTACATTTATGTGGCGCAGGTCTCCATGGGCGCCGACCCCGCCCAGACCCTGCGCGCTATCCGCGAGGCGGAGGCCTATCCCGGTCCCGCCATTGTGATCTGCTACTGCCCCTGCCTGGAACACGGCATCAAAGGCGGCATGGGCAACAGCCAGCTGGAGCAGAAGAAAGCCGTGGAGTGCGGCTACTGGCACCTGTATCGCTACGATCCCCGCCTGAAGGCGGAGGGCAAGAACCCCTTCACCATGGACTCCAAGGACCCCACCGCCGATCTGAAAGAATATCTGAAGTCGGAGCGCCGCTATGCTTCCCTGCAGGATTCCTTCCCCGACCGGGCCGAGCGGCTGTACGACAAGGAGGTCCGCGACGCAGCGGACCGTCTGGAAAACTACAAACGCCGCGCCGATAAGGAATAAGGGGGGCTTTGGAACCGATGTCTGAACCGATGAAGCTGAACCACGAGCAGGTCATGGAGATCATTCCCCACCGGGACCCGATGCTCCTCATCGACGAGGTCTCCGAGCTGGTGCCCGGCGAACGCATCGTCGCCACCCTCTGGATTGACCCCGCCCGGGAGATCTTCAAGGGCCACTTCCCCGGCGACCCGGTGCTGCCCGGCGTCTACACGGTAGAGGCCACGGCGCAGGCCACTGATCTCATTTTGATGACCAAGCCCTGCTATGCCGGAAAGGTCCCCCTGCTCTGCGGGGCCGACAAGATCAAGTTCCGCAAGAAAGTGGTTCCCGGCGATACGCTGGAAATCCACGCGGAGATGCTCTCCGAGCGGGCCGAAAAGGCCATTGCCACCTGCAAGTGCGCCGTCTATACCGGCGGAGACCTTGCGGCGGAGACTGAAATCACCATCGCCATGCGCTGATCGCCGGCGCAGAAACCTGCCAAACAGGGCCCGCAGAAGAGAGTTCGCGGGTCCTGTTCCGCAGGCGTTATATTGTGGAATCAAATTCCGTACAGCAGAATCTTATATAAAACCCCACATTCCAAAACCGACTTATTACAGGAGGAAACGAGAATGTCATTGAAAACAGCCAGTGAATACATTGAAAGCCTGCGGGCGCTGAACACCCGCGTCTATCTCTTCGGCGAAAAAGTGGACAACTGGGTGGATCACCCCATGATCCGGCCCAGCATCAACTGCGCGGCCATGACCTACGCGCTGGCGCAGGACCCGCAGTACGCCGAGCTGATGACGGTAAAATCCAGCCTGACGGGGCGCACCGTCAACCGCTTTACCCACCTGCATCAGTCCACGGAGGACCTCATCAACAAGGTGAAGATGCAGCGCCTGCTGGGCCAGAAAACGGCCTCCTGCTTCCAGCGCTGCGTGGGCATGGACGCCTTCAACGCCGTCTTTTCCACCACCTTTGAGATCGACGAGGCCCACGGCACCGGCTATCATCAGAACTTCAAAAACTTTCTCACCATGGTGCAGGACAACGACCTGATGGTGGACGGCGCCATGACCGACCCCAAGGGCGACCGGAGCAAGGCCCCCCACGAGCAGGCGGACCCGGACGTGTTCGTCCACGTGGTGGAGCGCCGGAAGGACGGCATCGTGGTTTGCGGCGCCAAGTGCCACCAGACCGGCGCCGTCAACTCCCACTGGCACATCTTCATGCCCACCATCGCCATGGGCGAGGCGGACCGGGACTGGGCCGTGAGCTTCGCCTGCCCCACCGACGCCGAGGGCGTCTCCCTCATCTACGGCCGCCAGTCCAGCGACACCCGCAAACTGGAGGGCTGCGCCATCGACACCGGCAACGCCAAATTCGGCGGGCAGGAGGCGCTGGTGGTGCTGGACCACGTGTTCATCCCCAGCGAGTACATCTTTATGAACGGCGAGTATGAGTTCGCCGGCATGATGGTGGAGCGCTTCGCGGGCTATCACCGCCAGAGCTACGGCGGCTGCAAGGTGGGCGTGGGCGACGTGGTGATCGGCGCGGCGGCGCTGGCCGCCGAGTACAACGGCGTGGAAAAGGCTTCGGCGGTGAAGGACAAGCTCATCGAGATGACGCATCTCAACGAAACGCTTTACTGCTGCGGCATCGCCTGCTCCTCCCAGGGCGTCCCCACCAGAGCGGGCAATTATCAGATCGACCTGCTGCTGGCCAACGTGTGCAAGCAGAATGTGACCCGCTTCCCCTATGAGATCGTGCGTCTGGCGGAGGATATCGCCGGCGGACTGATGGTCACCATGCCCTCCCAGAAGGACTTCGACTCCGACACGGTCGTGGGCAAAAACGGCGAGACCGTGGGCGACCTGTGCGCCAAATATTTCAAGGGCCGGGAGGGCGTCTCCACCGAGGACCGCCAGCGCGTCATGCGCTTTTTGGAAAACATCTGCCTGGGCTCCGCCGCCGTGGGCTACCGCACGGAGTCCATGCACGGCGCCGGCTCGCCCCAGGCCCAGCGTATCATGATCGCCCGGCAGGGCAACATCCAGGGCAAAAAGCAGTTTGCCAAAGACGTCGCCGGCATCAAGGACTAACGACAGCCGCCGCCCCACGCGGGCGCGGAAGATGAATGGAGGAGACAAAAGCAATGGATTTTCAGCTGACCGCAGAGCAGGAAATGCTCCGCAAAATGATGCATGAATTCACTGAGAACGAGGTCCGCCCCATCGCCGCGGAAACGGACCGGACCTGCGAGTATCCGCGGGAAAATATTGAAAAGCTGTTTCGCTACGGCGTAATGGGGATGTGCGTACCCAAAGAATACGGCGGCGCCGGCGCGGACGACCTGTCCGCCGCCATCGCCATTGAGGAGCTCTCCAAGGTGTGCGCCTCCACCGGCGACATCGTGGCCACGCACAACGGGCTGTGCTGCGGTCCCATCCTGACGAACGGTACCGAGGAGCAGAAGCAGAAGTATCTGCGGATGCTGACGGAGGGCCGCAAGGTGGGCGCGTTCTGCCTGACGGAGCCCAACGCCGGTTCCGACGCCTCCAAGGGCTGCACCACGGCGAGGCTGGAGGGCGATCACTACGTCCTCAACGGCTCCAAAATCTTCATCACCAACGGCTATGTGGCCGACGTGCTGGTGGTGTTCGCCATGACCGACCAGTCCAAGGGCACCAAGGGCATCTCCGCCTTCATCGTGGAGAGCTCTTTCCCCGGCTTCTCCGTGGGCCGCCACGAAGAGAAAATGGGCCTGCACGGTTCCCCCACCGCGGAGATCGTGTTCACCGACTGCATTGTGCCCAGGGAAAATCTGCTGGGTGTCGAGGGCAAGGGCTTCAACATCGCCATGCAGACGCTGGACGGCGGCCGCATCGGCATTGCCGCGCAGGCACTGGGCATCGCGGAGGGCGCCATGCACGAGGCGGAGGAGTACACCAAGGGCCGCGTCCAGTTCGGCAAGCCCATCAGCAAGTTCCAGAACACCCAGTTTGTCTTTGCGGATATGTATATGGGCGTTCAGGCCGGCCAGCTGCTGACCTACAAGGCCGCCGCCGTGAAAGCATCCGGCGCCCGGTTCTCCAAAGAGGCCGCCTGCGCAAAGCTCTTCTGTTCCGAGCTTGCCATGAAGACCACCACAAAGGCCGTCCAGATGTTCGGCGGCTACGGCTATACGAGAGATTATCCCATTGAGCGCATGATGCGCGACGCCAAAATCACCGAGATCTACGAGGGCACCTCCGAGGTCCAGCGCATCGTGATCTCCGCAAACATGGGGCTGTAAGGAGGAGCAAAGACAATGAAGATTATCGTTTGTGTAAAGCAGGTTCCCGATACCTCCGGAAAGGTTGCCGTGAACCCGGATGGCACGCTGAACCGCGCGTCCATGCAGACCATTATCAACCCCGACGACCTGAACGCCGTTGAGGCCGCTCTGAAAATGAAGGACGAAACCGGCTGCAAGGTCACGGTCGTGACCATGGGTCCCCCTCCCGCGGCAGGAATGCTGCGCGAGCTGATGGCCATGGGCGCGGACGACGGCGTGCTGGTGTCCGGCCGTGAGTTCGGCGGCTCCGATACGTACGCCACCTCCCAGATCCTGGCCGCCGCTGTGAAGCGGATCGGCGTGGAGAAGGACGACATCGTGATGTGCGGCCGTCAGGCCATCGATGGCGACACGGCCCAGGTCGGCCCCCAGATCGCCGAGAAGCTGGGTCTGCCCCAGGTCACCTATGTGGCCGAGATGCACAAGACCGGCGACACCATCACCTGCAAGCGGATGCTGGAGGACGGCTACATGACCATCAAGGTCAAGACGCCCTGCCTGCTGACCTGCATCAAGGAGCTCAACACCCCGCGCTACATGAGCGTGTCCGGCATCTTCGAGGCGGCCTCCAAGCCGATGGATACGTTCGATTACAACACCCTCAAGGACGATCCCCTGATCGACCCGACCACGATCGGTCTGAAGGGCTCTCCCACCAACATTCTGACCTCTTTCACGCCGCCCCAGAAGGGCGCCGGCATGATGCTGGAGGGCGACGACAAGGCGACCTGCGACAAGCTGGCTGGGATTCTGGCCGACAAGCACATCATCTGAGAGAGGAGATAGAAGAATATGTCTTTCAATAATACGGATATTGCTGCTTTCAAGGATGTGTGGGTATTCTGTGAGCAGCGCCAGGGCAAACTGATGCCCACCGATTTTGAGCTGATCTCCGAGGGCCGGAAGCTGGCGGACGAGCTGGGCGTGAAGCTGTGCGGTCTGCTGCTGGGCGACAAGGTCGACGGCATCGCCAAGGAGCTGGGCGGCTACGGCGCCGACAAGGTGATCGTGTGCGACTCCCCGCTGCTGAAAAACTACACCACCGACGCATACGCGAAGGTGATCTGCGACACCATCGAGGACATGAAGCCCGAGGTGATGCTGTTCGGCGCCACCAACATCGGCCGCGATCTGGGCCCGCGCTGCGCGGCCCGTCTGCACACCGGCCTGTGCGCCGACTGCACGCATCTGGACGTGGATATGCCCATCTACAAGAACTTCCTGAAGGCCAGCTCCACGCTGCCGGAGGAGAAGATCGACGGCATGAAGACGGCGAAGGTGCTGGGCGAGGACCACGACGTGTCCCGCGACCTGAAGATGACCCGTCCGGCATTCGGCGGCCATCTGATGGCGACCATCATCTGCCCGCGGTTCCGTCCCGCCATGGCGACGGTGCGTCCGGGCGTGATGAAGAAGAACGCATTTGACCAGAAGAAAGCGGACGCCTGCGAGATCGTGAAGCCGTCCGTGTCCCTGAGCGCCTCCGACATCGACACCGAAGTGGTGGAAGTGGTGAAGGCCGCGAAGAAGCTGGTGGACCTGATCGGCGCGGATTACATCGTGTCCGTGGGCCGCGGCATCTCCAAGAACGTGCAGGGCGGCATCAAGCTGGCCGAGGACCTGGCCGCGGAGCTGGGCGGCGTCGTGGGCGGCAGCCGTGCCGTGATCGACTCCGGCTGGCTGAGCGCCGACCATCAGGTGGGCCAGACGGGCAAGACCGTGCATCCGAAGGTGTACGTGGCTCTGGGCATCTCCGGCGCCATTCAGCACAAGGCCGGCATGCAGGACTCCGAGTGCATCATCGCCGTCAACAAGAACGACACGGCTCCCATCTTTGAGATTGCCGACTATGGCATCTGCGGCGACCTCTTCACGGTCACTCCGCTCCTGACCGACGCAGTCCGCGCCGCCAAGGCCGCGAAGTAAAAAAATCCATT
>Ga0183101_1000029_pt1 | contig 28921 bp, 26 predicted proteins | sample Biomet3_FD_127790 | JGI IMG/M metagenome (GOLD analysis project Ga0183101, IMG submission 127790) | Microbial communities from bioreactor (seeded with sewage sludge) at LBNL, California, USA - Biofuel metagenome 3 | ecosystem: Engineered > Bioreactor > Anaerobic > Unclassified ...
CGTCAAAATCAATCCGAGATAATATATTTGAGCAATTGAATCGTGGGGTTATAGCTCAGCTGGGAGAGCACCTGCTTTGCAAGCAGGGGGTCAGGAGTTCGATCCTCCTTAGCTCCACCATAAAAAAGGAATCAGATCACTCTGATTCCTTTTCAATTGACTCCGTACCAGCCGATACCTTCACCGCGCCAGCCTAATGATACAAGCCAGTCATTCTCCCATTTTGATGTCGTGTAATTATGTGTTCCTACCTGCTCATTTGGATTAAATTGACGATAGAGCGGCACTGCCTTGTTATCATCTGAATACCAGCCAATGCCTTCGTATCTCCAGCCAAGCGTGAAAAGCCAGTCACGCTCATAAGAACTGAGTGTGTAATGATGATCACCAGAATAAGGGTTGTATAGCCGATAGACTGGGGAGTTAGATTTCTCCGGTGCAGTCCAGCCGATACCTTCCGCAATCCAGCCTAATGTGACAAGGAAATTATTCTCTGAATCAGAAGCTGTGTAGAAATGTTCGCCGCTGTTTGGATTATACAGACGATGCATTGGAACCTTCTTTACTGTCGGTACTGGGGTTGGCACAGGTGTTGGCACAGGCGTTGGGAGCGGTGTCGCTGCTGGTGTTGGTACAGCTGTTGGCTGCGGTGTCTGTGCCGCTGCAGGGACCGTCACTTTTACTGTACACTGTGCTATATACGAACCATCCGCTGTCTTAACTGTGATGACAGCTGTTCCGCCATTGACTGCATATACATTTCCGGAGCCATCCACACTTGCGATTCCGGCATTTGTAGTTGACCAAGTCACTGCTTTATTTGTTGCATTGCTTGGATTGAAGTATGCATACAATCTGAACGAACTTCCTTTGTTCAGTGAAACATCGGAACGGTCAAGCGATATTCCTTTGACATTGATTGGTGAAACAGTGATCAGATAAGTATCTGTATAAGAACCATATCTGACGGTGACTGTCTTTGTACCTGCTGAGGAAGTGTTAAAACCTTCAATGGTGTATGTACCAGAAGAAAGTGTCTTGCTGGTAAAGTCTGCATATGAGGCTGTCACTGTGATATCAGAAGCACTGAAGGCTTCATTGATTGTATATGCTGTCTTGTTCGGTGTGACTGTTACATCCGTCACATCTGCAGCACCATGTGTTCCTGAAGTGCTCAAGGTAATCTTTTTCGCTTTTACATATGGAACATACGAATCTGTTGCCAATACATAGCAGGTGTCACCGATCATTGTCATTGCGGTGTGATCTGCATTCGAGCCCACCAATACCGGCAGGCCTTCCTGAATCCACTTTCCATCAGCGTAGCGCCATACAATCGTATTGTTCTTTGATGAAACTTGACTGATTGTCTGAATCAGCGGTACGTTTTGATAAGAAGTAATTGAAGCTGTATTGGAGGCGTAGGCAGCAATCGTATTTGTGCCCAATGCTGTCAATGCACCTGTACTGTCATATTGATAGACTTTTGTATCACGTGTCGACCATCCGTCCGCTCCAAGAAGATACATGTTTGTGCCATCCGTATAGATTTCAGGTGAACTGTATCCCAAGCCAGGTCCATTCATTGCCACAAGGGAATCATTCAGGTATTGATAGACATAGACCATGTCATTATGGTCAACATCTCTGCAGGAAAGATATACGCCTGCAGATGAAGCGCTGATCTTCAGACTATTGTAATTTGCAGATGTTCCCATTTCCTTGACAACATAATTGGTTCCGTCATATCTAGCCGCATGTGCGCTGTATTGTGATCCTGCTCCCTGATTCCAGGCAATATAAATTTGGTCTCCATATACTTTCAATGCAAGATTATTGACCTGAGCACTGGAGAAATCACTCTTGACCGTCACCCAGGACCCACTGCTGTAACGCACCAGCTTCAAAAGGTCACCGTTATTTGTTGAATACAGAATATATGGAACACCACCGTAATATGCAAGACTTGCGTTATTGCCGATATCTGTAATATCAGCTGTAGACTTTGCCCAAGAAGTTCCATTATAGTCATACACTGCTATAGAACTGTAGAAACTCCCAAGCAGCAGGCTTGGATACTGTGCACTGCCATTTACTGCCATATCTGCAGCTGTTACTCCACTTTTAATGACAGAAGTGCCGCCAAGACTGTTCCATGAACCAGCATTAGCTGTATCGGCAAACGTGACATCAAACGAGATTGTATCTCCGGAAGCAGAACCGACATTGCTGATGACAATTCCAGAGTTCTGACCGCTGGAGTATACGATGGCATTATCTGCAATCGTTTTCGTCATATCCAAAGAACCATACGATGTTCTTCCACTCTCACTGCTGAGATAGGAATTCAACATTGCACCTTCTACACTGCTGTGGACAGAAGTCTCGCCTGAGCGGAATACATATACACCGTCATCACCGGTATTCCGGTTGTTCAGACGTTCTACATTTTTGTTGATCCGGTAGATGATCAAACCGCTGCCAGGAATCTTTACATCCAGTTCATTCGAATATCTCGTTCCCTGTTTGCGGTATTCTACTACAAAGAATTCATTCTCGGAGATTGGTGTCTTTAGAATATATGCCTGATTGCCGTGAACATCACTTGCTTTGTTCAGTGTCAAATGGGAACTTGAAGAAACTGTGCTGATTGTCAGCCAGTTCGAAACACTGGATCTCATATATGCCAATGGCCATTGATTAAAAACGGAAGCAGACGACATGAGATCCCAAGGTCCCACTGGGTTCTCGCCGCCTTCATCATAAAGATCAGGATAACCTAGTGAATGCATGAATTCATGTGCAATCTCGCCAGTGGAATAAAAATCTTCCTGCAGGATTGTATTTGCCATCAGTACATTGATGCATCCAACATCTTTGCCGTCAATCGTGTAGCCAGCTCCAAAATCCGTCTTGTGTGCATAGAGTGCATTGCCGCGCTGGTCTTCATCACCGGCAAAGATGAACGTTACATTATCAACATATGTATCTCCATTCAGATCATAGTTCTTACTGTCAATGCCGAAGTTCTTCTTCGCCAGGTCTAAAGCTTCTTTTTCTGCAGAATAAATGTTTGACCAGCTGTCATAGCTTGCACGTGTATTCGAAAGGGTAATTGGTGTGATCTTTCCGCCGCTCAGCTGCGGCATAAACGTGTTCACATGAAATTGGCCGTACGAAATTGTATCCATGTAGGATACCAGTGATTTTGGATAAGTGGTATCAAGATAGTCCCGTACAGCGTTTTCGGTATAAGTTGTCTGTTTAGAGTTGTTGCTGACCGTGTCCATGAAGTTTCCCGTTGTATCTGAGAACTGCACAAAAAGGACCAGATTAGCAAACTGTTCTGTAGATTGACCGGACGTTTCTGCCTGAACTGCCTGGATGCCTGTGCTCGATAGAGAAAGCGCTAGGATCAATGACAGCAGAATCCTTTTCCATGCCTTCATGATATTTTTCCCCGCTTATACTACCCAAATTATGATTTAAAAGAAAAAGGACGTCAATATCGACGCCCTCATATATAGTGTCATTTTGATTATTGTTCTTGCACAAATTGGCTGTTGTATAGGTTTGTATAGAAGCCGTTGGCTGTCATCAGCTGCTCATGGCTTCCCTGTTCAATGATTCTGCCGTCCTTCATGACAAGAATCACATCAGCATTCCTGATGGTGGAGAGACGGTGGGCAACAATGAAGCTTGTCCGTCCTTCCATCAGCTTGTCAAAGGTACTCTGGATCATGATCTCTGTACGTGTATCAATTGAAGACGTTGCTTCATCAAGGATCAGCATCGGCGGCAGGCACAGCATGACTCTGGTAATGCATAGAAGCTGTTTCTGTCCCTGGCTCAGGCTGTCTTCATTTAATACAGTATCTAGTTTTCTCGGCATTCTGCGGATGAATTCCCAGCTGTGTGCTTCCTTTGCAGCAGTGATGATCTCTTCATCTGTTGCATTCGGCTTACCAATACTAATATTGTCTCTGACGGTGCCGTTTTTCAGCCAGGTATCCTGCAGGACCATTCCGTAATTTTTCCGTAATTCATGTCGGTCCATTTTATATATACTTGTGCCTTCCAGTTTGATATCTCCTTGGTCGACATCATAGAAGCGCATCAACAGATTGATCATCGTCGTTTTGCCGCATCCTGTCGGGCCGACAATAGCAATATGCATGCCAGGCTTTGCGCATAACGAATAATCTTCAATCAGCTTTCTGTCTTTGACATAGCTGAAATATGCATGGTCAATCTCAACACTTTCCTTATCAGCATCAATAGAGGAAGTATCCTCTGCTTTGTTCAGATCAACTGCATCCTTTTCCGGTGCCTCTTCAATTAAGGCAAAGATGCGGGCAGCACAGGCCAGCGCATTCTGCAGTTCAGTAACAACAGAACTGATGTCATTGAATGGCTTCATATATTGATTGGCATAATTCAACATCACTGATAATCCTCCGATTGTCAGTCTGCCGGAAAAGATCTGGAACGCACCAATCAAGGCAACAAAGGCATAAATCAGATTATTTACAAAGCGGGTGGAAGGATTCGTTAAGGAAGAATAGAAGGTTGCTTTACGATAATATTCCTTCAGCCTGCCGTTGATCTCTTTGAACTGATCGGATGCCTGCTGCTCATGCGAGAATGCCTTGACAACCTTAGCACTGCCAATCATTTCTTCAATTAACGCTGTCTGTTCGCCGCGGGTCTCGCTCTGTGCCTTGAACATCTTATAGGAATGCGTTGCAATGAACTTAGCAGCAAAGAAGCTGATTGGTGTTGTCAAGACGACCACAAAAGTGATCAGCAGATTCTTGGAGAACATGAAGCCTAAAGTTGCAATGATGGTGATCACACCCGTGAAAAGCTGTGTGAAGCCTAACAGGAGTCCATCAGAGAGCTGATCTGCATCCGCTATGATGCGGCTGACAATATCACCGGAAGAATGTGCATCTAGGTAGGAAAGCGGCAGCACCTGCACATGGCGGATGGCTTTGGAACGAATGTCTCTGACAACAGCATATGTCATGCGGTTGTTAATGCGGTTCATCACATAGGATGAGATTGATGCAGCACCCACCAGCACACCGATTTTCCAGAGATAGTTTGTAATATATGTGAAGTCAACATTTCCAGCGGCAATGATGCCGTCAATTGCATCTCCAAACAGCACCGGTATATACAGCTGCAGGATCACTGACACAGCTGCTAAGATCATACTGATAATCAGCAAATACTTATAATGGCCGATGGCACTCAATACCTTCTTCAAGGTATCTAAACTAGACTGTTTCATGCCAGCACCTCTTTTCCTGATGCACTGGTCTTTTTCTCAGGGAACTGTGAATAATAGATTTCCTGATAGACTTCGCAGTTCTTCATCAGCTGTTCATGCGTTCCCTGACCAGCTAGACAGCCGTCATTCAGAACTAGGATCAGATCTGCCTGCATGATGCTGGAGACACGCTGCGATACAATCAATGTTGTTGTATCCTTTGATAAAGTACGCAGAGATCTGCGCAAAGCAGCATCTGTCGCAAAATCCAATGCACTGGCACTGTCATCTAAGATCAGGATCTCCGGTCTTTTGACAATTGCTCTTGCGATGGTCAGCCTCTGCTTCTGTCCGCCTGACAAGTTCCTGCCGTTCTGTTCGAGGGCAAAGTCCAGGCCGCCTTCTTTTCCTTCAACGACTTCCTTTGCCTGCGCCAGAGTCAATGCCTGCCAGAGCTCTGCATCATCTGCATTTTCATTGCCCCATTTCAAATTGTCACGGATCGTCCCCTTGAAAAGAACTGCCTTCTGCGGAACAATCCCAATGCGTTCATTCAATTCATCTGCGGCATAGTCTTTGACATCCAGACCGTCGACTTGAACAGAGCCTTTGCTGGCATCATAGAATCGTGGAATCAGATTCATGACTGAAGACTTGCCGCTCCCGGTACCGCCGATAATGCCGACAGTCTGTCCTTTGGCAATCGCAAAGCTGATATCGCTCAATGTTTCTTCACCAGCATCCTGATATGTCAAAGAGACGTGGTCAAAGATAATTGTTCCTTTCTCCTTCTGAGTGCCTGATGACTGAGAAGGATATGTCATCCCTTCCGGCATGACCAGAATCTGTGAAACACGGTTTGCACATGCGATTGATTTATTGATGGTAATGATCAGGGAAGCAAGTTTGATCAGTTCAATAATCATCTGTCCCATATAGTTGTATAAGGCAACAACATCACCCTGCTGAATGGCGCCAAGATTGACTTGTACGGCACCTACATAGATCAAGACAATCGTTGCAATATTGATCAAGGCATAGGTAACTGGATTGAGCAGAGCCGACAGTTTGCCGACATAGATATTAATCTTTGTCAGATCTTCATTCTTCTGTTCAAAGTCCTTTACTTCTTCTTTTTCCTTGCCGAAAGCACGGATGACTCTGACACCGGTCAAGTTCTCACGCGTCAAGTCTGTGACCGCATCCAGCTTTGTCTGCACTTTTTTAAATAAAGGAATACTGACCAGCATGATACCGAAGACAACAACCGACAGGATTGGGATTGCCACTGCAAAGACAAGTGCTGCCTTCACATTGATTGTAAAAGCCATGATCAAAGAGCCAAAGACAATGAACGGACTTCTTAAAAGAAGACGCAGACTCATATTCAGACCGCTCTGCACCTGATTAATATCAGAAGTCAGTCTTGTGATCAGTGTACTGGAACCTAAATGATCCAGCTGTGCATAGGACATATGCTCAATGTGATCAAACATATCTTGTCTAAGATCCGTACCAACTTCTGCGCTGACCTTTGCAGCAAAGTACTGTGCAGTGATGCTGAAGGCAAGTCCCAGAACAGCTAAGACAATCAGCAGAATGACATTATGCATGATGCTGGCACTATCTTGATTTTCAATGCCGACATTAATGATATTGGCAACGACCAATGGGACAAGAAGATCCATCAATGCTTCCAGGAGTTTGAACAATGGTGCCAAGATTGTTTCTTTCTCATGTCCCTTCAGATACTTCATCAATTCTTTCATCTGCTGTCTCTCCTGCTGGAATACTTCTTGTATTTCCACCATGATGGTAGCATGATTATTAATATACTTAAAATATTGTTTTTATTATATACTTAAATATTTTATATATAGGAGGAATCATGGAACTGAGACAGCTGACTTACTTCAAGGCAATTGCAGAACATGGCAGCATCAACGGCGCAGCCCGAGCTCTTCATATGTCACAGCCTCCTTTAAGCTATGCCATCAGCCAGCTGGAGGATGAACTGGGCGTGACTTTATTTGCACGTTCCAGCAAAGGCATTGAATTGACAGATGCCGGCAGAGTCTTTTACCAGCGGACAGTTGATATTCTTGGCCGCTCTGCATCAGCAGCGCGAGAAGTCAGCATGATCATCAATAAGAAGACCTTCCGTCTTGGCGTTACACCGACAGTTGTACCAGTCATTTCACCATACTTATGCCAGCTGGAAAAAGAGAATGGAAATCTGATGCTGGAGCTCCATGGCGGCGATACCTATCACCTGAAAGAACAGCTGGATGATGGATCACTGGACGGTGCTGTCATCCGCACCCCAGTCAACCTGCAGGGATGCAGGTATCACAAGATCAAGGAAGAACCGATGGCTGCAGTGTTTGGCCATCGAAGAAAAAACAATTCTGTAACTCTGGAAGAACTGTCGAAAGAGCCTTTGATCATCTACCGCCGATATGAAGCACTGATCCACGATACCTTTGAAAAACGTCATCTGGAAATCAATATGATCCTGGAATGCGATGATGCAAGAACTGCTCTCCAGTTTGTTGAGGATGGACTCGGCACCGCTATTGTCCCGATGACCATTGCTCAGAAACATGCAGGTCTTTCGATTGCCACAATTGATGCGGAAGAACTGACAACTTCCATTCTGCTTGCATATCATAATACCAATGCTGTCCTGTCTTCTCTGCTTGAGCTTCTGAAGAAATAAAAAAGACCACCCACAGTGATGTGAGTGATCCCTCCCCCAACCATTTTTAAATCATGGATACTTTGACAATCTTGAAGGTGGCTGTCTTCATCGCCTCTTTTTCGTCGCTGCCGACGTACGTGAAGGCAGTGAATGACTGGCTCTGTCCAGCACCCAGGTCATTTGCGTATACATAGTCATCCTTGATGCGGCTCCCGTCTGCAGCGACTGCTTCAAACTGAATGGAGAAACTCTTGGATTCGTCTGTCAGATTCTTAACAGTGACCGGCAGAGTGCTCGTGACAAGTCCGTATTTATCTTCTGACATCGTGAAGTCACCCATGTCGACCTGTACAGATTTCCCCAGCAGTTCATCTGTATTGTCACCGGAGATGTTGTCCAGATTCTCACTGACCTGTGCACTCGTCTGATCCAGAGCTTTCTTCCACACTGCCTGCATTGTAAAAGTCACGATCATTGCTAAGACACAGAGTACAACACCGGCAATGGCAATGCCTTTCTTATTCTTTTTGACCAGGCCGATGATGCCAAGGACAAGACCAATCAGTCCCATGATAAAAGCGGCGTTGTTGATGATTGGAATGATTGAAAAAATCAGTCCAATGATGCCAAGGACAAGTGATGCAGCTGCTAACCCAGATTTTTGATTTTCGTTCATGATTCTTTTCTCTCCCTTATCTATAAAAGAATCATAAGACAGAGAAAAAAAGAATTGGTGTCCTTCAAGGACACCAATCTCAAGATGATTTCAGGAATGATAATAGGATGCCCAGAACGAATACCCAGAAGAGGAACACAGCTGCACATGCCAGGATCCTGCCCAGCAGACGCTTGTACCATTTTGGTGAATTCATCCATGGGAATTGATCAAAGAATCCTGTCCAGTGTCCAAAGATATCGACCCAGCCTAAGACAATGCACCAGATGCCAACACCTGTCAAAGCCTGCTTTGGATCAGACCAGTCATATTCCTGATAGATGGAGATGAAAAGTGCCGCATACAGAACCGCCGCAAGCAGATTGACATAGATATTCTTCTTCCGCAGTCCAGGAGGATGCAGCAGAGCACGCAGATAGTTCTGATGATGTGTCACTTGATCCTTCAGTTCCTGCACTGAATGATATCTCTGTTCAGGGGCAAAGCTGGAAGCTTTCTCTGCAATCTTCATCATCCGCGGATTATCCGGCATCATCTGCTTGATCAGCACACCCAGAGCATAGATATCTGTTCTTTCGTCACTTGCCTTAAAGCCATACTGTTCTGGAGCAGCACTTCCATTTGTGCCAATCAGCACCGTATCCTTCTTCTCATCCGGGCGGTAGATCTTTGCGGCATCATAATCAATGATCTTCACAATGCCATCATTGGTGATCATGATATTTGATGCTTTCAGATCACGATGAATGATCTTCGGTTCCGCTGTATGAAGTGCAGTCAATCCGTCACAGATCTGCAGAATGATATCTGTTTTTCTTTCATCGCTGAGATGTTCATTGGTCAGCACATATTCTAAAGTGCGTCCGGAGATCAGTTCTTCAATGACCGTCAGCTTTCCATTTTCTTCCCAATATGCTTCCACTGCCGGCAGGTGCAGAGAGTGATTTTCCTTGAGATACGCAAAAACAGGGATGCTGTAAACATCGAGTGTCTTCTTCAGATAGATCTGCTGTGTCACCTGGTTCTTTACAAGACTTTGATCTTCTCTTTCGGAAGCAATCTCAGTATATAAATTTTTTTCAAATTCTTTTTTCACATCTGTCATAACTGCTATTAATATTAACATGTAAGGAGCTTCTATGAACAAGTCAACAACGCAAAAACTGGAAGAAGCATTACTGAATATTGATAATGAAGCTTCGCTGGAAATATATCTGAAGACAACTCCGTCTCAGCATCCAGCCATGAGCTTCGCCGACTACTTTCAGTCAGTGATCACTGCTGCCGGCAGAGAAAAAAGCGAGATCTGTGAAAGCAGCGGGATTGAACGTTCTTATTTCTATCATATTCTTTCAGGTTCCAAGACACCGGGCAGAGACAAGATCCTGCGCATGTGTATTGCCGCAGGCATGAATGAAGAAGAAACAAACACTGCTCTGAAGTGCGGGAATGAAGCGGTCCTCTATGCGCGGAATATGCATGATGCGGTGATCATCTTTGTGCTGCATCAGCATCTTTCAGTGACGGATGCCAATGAACTTCTGGACAGCTATCATCTTCCTCTGCTCAGCTGATCTGGTCTTATTTTATTTTTCTAATCTGGATGTTTCTATATATCCACTCTATGCATACAATAATGTGCAAAGAGAGGATATTTTTATGAATCAGCACAACGCAGTCTTAAAACTCAGTGTCACCGGTCTGTTTGCAGCACTGGCATATGTAGCATTTACATTTCTGAAGATCAGTATTCCAACTCCCGCAGGATATACTGCTTTCCATTTAGGAAACACTTTCTGCATTTTAGCAGCACTGCTGCTGGGCGGTGTACCAGGCGGTATTGCAGGTGCCATCGGCATGGGAATCGGTGATGTTTTTGATCCTTTATATATCACCGTTGCACCGAAGACCATTATTCTGAAACTGATGATCGGCATCATTACTGGTCTTGTCGCACATAAAATATTCCACATTAACAATCTTGAAGGCAAAAAGCTTGTTAAGGCGACGATTCTTTCCACATCCGCAGGAATGCTGTTCAACATCATTGCGGAACCGCTGTTCGGCTACTTCTACACAGCTTACATCTTAGGTGCTCCGGCAAAAGCCGCCGCTGCTTTAGCTGCTTGGAATGCTGTAACAACGACAACCAATGCTGTAATTGCGGTCATCATCAGCACCATCCTTTACATCGCAATCAGACCACGGCTGAAAAACAATGGAACCCTGAAAGCAATTGCCCCAAAATATTGATTAATAGGAAGCTGTCCTAACAGCTTCCTTTTTTATCGTCTGGATAACTCTGAAACAGTATCTCTCAATACTGATTTTTGCCCTAAAATTACCTATTTTTACAACATTTGACTGTATAGCATAATCTTTTTTATGTCTCATGATAAACTTCTATATTTTTTTTGAACATTTTCGTATACTTTTTTTATAAATCGAGTATACTCTTTACGTAAGCTTCAGTATGCATGAATGTAACAGGAGATTTGATATGGTAAAAAATACACCTAATACAGCAAATTCATCCAAGAGCAAGAGAAAACCTGGCCGTAAAAATAAGACAGGTATTGCTTTTCCAAATTCCAATCGCGCCTATAAATCACTGAGCCATCAAGAAAAAACAAAATTCTTAACATATCAAAAAGAATATGTCAGAGAACATTATCGTACATATCTCATCCGTATGAATGTTGAAGACGATGCCGAGATCATTGAATGGCTGAACCTACAGGAAAATAAGAGCGACTATGTACGTCAGTGTGTTGCAGAAGCAAGAGAGCGCGCATTGAAAAAGATGGCAAAAACGAATAAAAATAAGTAATTTGAAAGCAGCGGCCGTAAAACGGTTTACCTTCTGATTTAAAAGCAAATTTTGTAAAGAAGCCTTTATTTTAAAGGCTTTTTCTATGTTTTGTTCACTAATTTTTTCATTGAAAAATGAATCAAATGTTGTTAGTGTATTCTGATGAAACAAATTAGATTGACAAAAACAGGCAAGATTTTCTTCTGCTGTATCCTAGCCGGTGCGGCAGGACTTGGGTGCTATAAGCTCATCCCAGCCAAGTCAGTGGAATCAGATGCCGAAAATACAGCTTCTACACCCAGTGCAAAATCCACTCATACACCTGTGCCCACTGCCACTCCTTCAGCCACTCCATCTGCTGCCACAAAGCAGACAGTCAGCAGTGATCTGAAGCAGCTGATCACAGAGTACCTCACCGCCAACCAGATTGATACAGACAGCGTCGGCATCTATGTACATGATTTTGCAAGTGATGGTGAATATACGCTGAATGAAGATCAATACTTCATTGCCGCAAGTACCTATAAGCTTCCTTTGGCAGTTTATTATTATGAGAAGATCAACAGCGGTGAATATTCATTGAGCGATGTTGCATCATTAACAATCTATCCTGATGTAGAGGAATCTGATGACAGCTCAGATGCCGCTGCAGCAACACCAGATGCTGCTGCAAGTGACGGAACATCTGCTGCACCTGTGGTGCCGGCATCAACACCAGTTCCAGCGACACCAGAGCCGACAGTCTATTCCGATACGATTGAAAATCTTCTTCACAAGATGATTCTCAACTCTGACAACACAGCTGCGGAAGCACTGTATGAACATATGGGCGGATGGATGACCTTCAGGACTGCTACCGCAGCCTACAGCGACGGGACGTATTCTGAAGACAACACTTTTACACCTTCCTATATGAATGATCTGCTCAGCTACATCTATCAGCATAAGAGTTCCTTTCTAACGCTTCTGAACGATATGCTTGCATCGGAACCAGATGCATATCTGAATATGAACACCGGTGATCTGATGATGCAGAAATATGGAGACTACGGAGGTGCGCTGAATGCCGTCGGCTTGTCATCCACTGGACATCCGTACAGCATTGCGGTCTACACATACTGCTTATCAAACGGCACAAGTGTCATCGGTGATATTAATGAAATCTGCTACAACTACTTCAATAAATAAAATCTCTGCAGATTCAATTCTGCAGAGACTTTTTTATTTATGGATCTTCAGTAGCTTATTGATGTCAGCACCATGTCCTAAGACAAGGACCTTTTCATGTTCTGCCAGTGTGTAGTCAGCACCAGGTGTTGTTGTCATGGCAGTACCATGCTTGATGGCAATGACATTCAGGTTGTACTTATGACGGACACCGATCTCACCGATGGTCTTGCCAATCCATTCCTGCGGAACAGCAAGTTCATAAACGGCAAAGTCATCACCTAACTGAATATAGTCAGAGATGGAATCAGAAGAGCAGCGGATAGCAGTCCATCTGCCGATGATCTTTTCCGGATAGACAACTTCATCAGCACCATTTCTGAGCAGGAACTTCTCCTGGGTATCACGGGCGGCACGGGAAACAACCTTTCTTGCGCCGAGTTCCTTCAGATATGCAGTTGTTTCCAGGGATGCCAGAAAATCATCACCGATGGCAACAATACATGTATCGAAGTTTGTAACACCAAGACTTCTCAGATACTCCTTATCGGTTGCATCACCGACTTCTGCATTTGTAACATATGGAACAACACTGGCTACTTTGTCTTCGTCCTTGTCGACAGCCATGACCTGCATATCCAGTTCATTCATCTTTCTTGCGATGTGTCTGCCGAATCTTCCTAAACCAATTAACAATACTGTTTTCATTTTTCTCACCCTATCATTACGTTTTCTTCAATATATGTTCCTTTGCGCTCTGATGCGTGCGGGAATACTGCATAGATCAATGTCAAACCGCCCACACGTCCAGTATACATTAAGATGATCAATACTCTCAATGATGCCGCAGACAGATGCGGTGTGATCCCCTGGGTCAGACCAACGGTACCGATGGCACTGGCTGTTTCATATGCCGCCGTCAATAAGTCGATATGATCGAACAGATTGATCAGGCATGCACCTACAATACAGAAGGTTACATACATCAGGAAGACCGTACTTGCATTGCGGACCGTCTGTGTTCCAATCGTACGGCCAAAGCATTCGGTCTTGCTGGAATGATGGAAGATGGACAGCGAGCTGACAATCATGATCATGAATGTTGTCGTCTTCATACCGCCGGCAGTAGAGCCCGGCGCACCGCCAATCAGCATCAGTACCAGCTGAATGAACTTTCCAGTATCACTCATCTTCGTTAAGTCGACGGAATTGAAGCCAGCTGTTCTTGGTGAAACTGCCTGGAAGAAGGATGCCAGGATTCTTGCCAGCAGCGGCATGTCACTGAATTCGAAGAAGAAGAAATAAGCAGTTGGAAGAAGGATCAGAATTGCCGTTGCGGTCAAAATCAGTTTCGACTGTACAGAATATCTGCGGAAATGGAAATGGTTTCTATGAATATCATCCCATGTCATGAAGGACAGACCGCCGATGATGATCAGCAGCATGATCGTGATTGAAATGATTGGATTGCCAACATATGAAGTAACAGATGAGAACGGCTGTACAACACCCATCAGGTCAAAGCCTGCATTACAGAAAGCAGAGATGCTGTGGAAAATGCTGTACCAGATGCCCTGTACCCAGCCAAACTGCGGAATGAATACAAATGACATGGCAAGTGCACCGAGTCCCTCAATCAAGAAAGTTGTTTTAAAGATGAACTTTGCCAGCTTGATGATTCCGCCTAAGTGCGGAGCACTGATGGAATCAGCCAGCGTACTGCGCTGCATCAGTCCAATCTTGCGGCCGGAAAGAATGAAGATTGCGTTTGCCAGCATAACAATGCCGAGACCGCCGATCTGGATCAAGATGATAATGATCAGCTGTCCAAAGAATGTCCAGTAAGTTGCCGTGTCCTGAACAATCAGCCCGGTCACGCAAGTAGCGCTGGTTGCTGTAAACAATGCCTGCAGGAAGGAAGTCCTTTGTCCTGAGATACTTGAGATTGGAAGTGTAAGCAGCAGTGCACCAGACAGAATCAATAATGCAAACCCATAGATAATGACTTGTGTTGAAGTCATTTTTTTCTTAAAAAATAATTGCATCTAATTCCCCTTTTATATACAAAAAGCATACTTATTGCGCATGCCCAAACATTCTAGCACCAAACATTATAAAATGATATATGTCTCACTCGTGAAAACATAGATAAATAAAGGATTTCTACTTATCTGCAAAAAGAAAAGACCATTGGTCTTTACTTTGTTCTCTCTGCATTCAGCCAGTTGATGATCCGCTCCTCTATGATCCAAGGGCAGTCCACATTGCCTGCTTTGTCAAAACGGGTGCAGTATCCTTGTTCATCCGCATATTTGCATACATCACGGCAGATATCCTCTGGACGCAGTTTTCCTTTAAAAGCAACCTGGTCAATCAGTTCTGCCAGTTCTTGATCATTCAGTTGTGCCAGATATTCCTTGTTTTTCATTGCTCACCATTTCCGATATTACCGTTATTAGTAATATAATCTAGTATCTTCGTAATTATTATATGACAAACAAACAAGAAATTGCTACAAATCATTTAAGGCTGCAGAGATTCAATGAACCATCGGTCTTTTTCAAAGAACAGATACCGGCACTGCCCGCGGATCATAACTTCATAGCGGATGCCGCTTCCTCCTACCTGGGAGGCTCTTTTCTCAACACTTAAGATCTTATCAATCTCATATTCCCTGTCATTGTCCCAGATCAGTCTCTTAGGCACCAAGATCCTGTCCTTTTTCATCAGAACGATGACATCTACATACCTTTTATACAGCTCACTCATATTGTCATTTTCCTGCCTTGGAAGTAGCCGATCGGATGAATCACATGGTCATCCTTGGCATTGAATTCCGTCAGCGGTCTGTCCAGCAGTGTGCTGGCTCTGCGCACTGCATAGAAGCCGTATCTTTCCCGAATTTGATCTAAAGCCACATCTGCCTTTCTGGCTTTCTCGCGGGCCGTCTCATTGACGAACAGATTCATCTGCCGTACTTTCCTGTCCTCTGCCAGATGACCGACCGTCACGCCGCATGCCCGCAGTGGAATCTGAAAATCATATCGACAGGCCAGGCTCATCACCGCCGCGAAGATCTCATCACTGATGTTCGTCTTCTGATCCAGCTTTCTTTCACATCCATACCAATCCAATCCCGCCGAGCGCAGAGAGACACTGATGACACTTCCTTCTAATCCCTGTTCCCGCAGACGGGAAGCCACTGCTTCACACAGCACATAATAGACCGGCCGCAGTTCTTCCAAAGAATGTACATCATGAATCAAAGTCATAGAATTTCCCACGGATTTTGGAATGTTCACTTCATTCGTTTCTGCGACTGGACTGGTGTCCACTCCATTAGCAAAGGCATGGATCATCACCCCTGCCATGCCCATAGCATTCTGCAGATGCGCCACCGGATAATGCGCCAGATCACCGATAGTGCGGATTTCACGGCGGTGCAGCTTCTCATATGTTGCCGGTCCGACATAAAGAAGATCCTGCACGGGGAGCGGCCAGACAATCTTCTGATAGTTCTCCCTTGTGATCATGCAGGGACCGTCCTTCTTCTTACGGTCAGAACCAAGCTTGGCAAAGATTTTGTTCCAGGAAACACCGGCAGACACTTTCAGACCAAGTTCTGTCTCAACTCTATTTACAATCTCCCGGCACACTTTCTCCGGTTCACCAAATAATTTTCGTGAATCCGTATAGTCGATCCACGCTTCATCCAGACCGAACGATTCAACATGGTCACTGTAGTCCTGATAGATTTCCTTCACTTTATTTGTGTAGTAGATATATTCTTCATAATGCGGCGGAATGATCAATAAATCAGGATCCTTTTCATAGGCATCACGCAGGGATTCACCTGTGCGGATGCCTTTTGCCTTGGCCAGATCATTCTTGGTAAGGATGATGCCGTGCCTTGTCTCTTCATGTCCGCCAACCGCCATGGATACACTGCGCAGGGCAGGGTACATCATTTCCTCAATCTGGGCATAGCAGTGATTGATATCAATATGAAAAATGATCCGTTCTGACATAACGCACCTCCATCCTGATAGAAATCATATTCTGATCTATGCCAAGTGCTGTACATGTTCCAGTACTGCCGCAAAAAAAGCTGCTCCCATTCAGGAACAGCTTATATTTTGTTTCAGGGATCATCCCTTGGTTGTAGAACCTGATGTTGCGTCAGTGGAACCAGAAGAACTTCCGCTTGGTGCGCTGCCGCCTCTGGCACCTTTCTGAGAAGTTGAGCCGGAAGTTGTATCAGAACTTGTGGTTGAAGATGAATCTGCTGTTGTTGAAGATGAATCGGTCGTTGTTGAAGTTGTCGCGCCGGATGTAGCTTCCGATGTTGCTTCTGGTGTCGCTGTCGCTGCAGCTGTAGCTGCTGAGGATGCCGTTGCTGTAGCTGCAGCAGTTGCAGTTGCTGCCGCCGTGCTTGATGCAGCAGCTGTATTAGATGCAGTAGAAGCTGTTGCTGTACATCCTGTAATCAGCAGCAGTGCACTGAGAGCTGCCGCAATTTTCCATTCTTTTGTACGCATATTTGTTTCCTCCTTTATGCTCTTATAAAGTACCGGAGAAAACTGAAAGCTGTATGTTCACATTCTGAGTGCTATGTGAACAAATAAAGACGATCCTGGATATCGAGGAGTGACCAGAACCGTCTTTCGTATAGGAGAATTTCTTCTCCCCAGACAGAAACAGAAAGCACGACAACGTGCTCTGCGTATTCATAAACCATCAGGGAATCGCAGTATAACAGGACTTTCGTTTACGTCAAAAACGAGCAGTCCACTGCAAAACAGTACTATTGATGCAGTTCTTTCCCAAAAAGGTTCCTGATACGCTTAAATTATAGTCTCAAAACAGGCAGTCAGAATCCTTTTCCGCTTTGTGTGCCACGATACTCATTACAAATACTAAAAAAGGATGTCTCCCGACACCCTTCATTTCATATTGACCAATTACATCAACTGACGGAACATAGCAATGACCTGTTCCTTTGTAGCTTCTCTTGGGTTGCCCGGATAGCATGCATCATTCAGTGCATCGGTAGCCAGCTGATCCAGATCCTCTTCTCTGATGCGGTCATTCTTAGGATTGATGCTGACATCCGCGGATAGTTTCTTAACTGCATTGATGGCAGCATCTCTGTATTCTTCCTGGCTCATAGAGTCAACACCCTCAACTCCCATTGCCCGGGCAATTTCTCTGTACTTCTCACCTGTGTAGTCACGGTTGAATTCCATTGAGATTGGCAGCAAAGATGCACATGCAACACCATGAGGTGTGTCATAGTGAGCAGACAGCGTATGTGCCATGGAGTGGTCAATGCCAAGGCCTACATTGGAGAATCCCATACCGGCAACATACTGACCTAAAGCCATACCTTCTCTGCCTTCTTTTTCGTTGGCAACAGCAGAACGCAGATATGTGGAAATCAGCTTGATGGCCTCTATGTGGAACATGTCTGTCATCTCCCAGGCAGCTCTTGTTGTATAACCTTCAATTGCATGTGTCAGAGCATCCATGCCTGTTGCGGCTGTTAATCCTTTTGGCATAGACGACATCATTTCAGGGTCTACAACAGCAGCAATCGGCATATCATGTGTATCAACACATACAAACTTTCTTTCCTTCTCAACATCTGTAATGACATAGTTGATAGTTACTTCAGCAGCTGTACCAGCTGTAGTTGGAACAGCAATAATTGGAACACAAGGATTCTTAGTTGGGGCAACACCTTCCAGACTTCTAACATCTGCGAATTCAGGATTGGCAATGATGATGCCGATTGCCTTAGAGGTATCCATGGAAGAACCGCCGCCGACAGCGACGATGCAGTCTGCATTGGACTTCTTGAATGCTTCAACACCGGACTGTACATTCTCAATCGTTGGGTTTGGCTTGATGTTGCTGTAGACATCAAACGGAATTGCTGCTTTCGTCAGCAGATCTGTTACTTTACCGGTCACACCGAACTTGACTAAGTCAGGATCACTTGCGACAAAGGCTTTCTGAAAGCCATGTGCCTTCATTTCATTGACAATCTCTGCGATTGCACCAGCACCATGGTAGGAAACTGGATTTAAAGAAATACGATTAGCCATATATTTATCTCCTTCTGCGGTCATATTCCCGCCTGCACCTACAATGTACTATTTGTGAAAACAAAAACAAGTTACACCTCGTGAGAAGTGTAACCTTCGTGATTATGCCAGTATTTTTAACTTTTTGAACAGGTCTGAGAGTTCCTTCGGCATTGCCGCAATCATTGTTCTTGTCAGCTCTTCCGGACTTTTCGGCATTTCCTGCATGACCCATTTTACAGTCATATAGATGGATGCCCAGCAGTACATTTCCAGAATATCCAGGATTTCCTGTGTACATTCTGCATGCTTCTTCTGAATCAGGTTCTGATAGAAGGAGAAGATCATTTCAAAATCATGCTGCTGCAGATTATTCTGTGTATCAGTGGAGAAGGCTGCCCTGAAGAAGACATATTCCTGCTGTATATAGCGAAACTTCAGGATCAGACCTTCCTGAATTGTCTTGCCGGAGCCCATCTGGGAAAAAGATTCATGCAGCAGACGGTCAAAGTACCAGTTGATCAAATCATACTTGTCCAGGAAGCAGCGGTAGAAAGTCTGTCTGGATAAATGGCTCTGGTCACATATCTGCTTGACTGTAATATTCTCGACCGGCGTCTTATGCATGCATGCTTTGCATGCTTCTGCCAGTGCTAATTTTGTAGATTCATTTGTCTTATGTTCATCACTCATATCAGTATTCTATCATTGTTTTTCAATTGTTTCTGATGAGATAAAAAAGAAGAGGCTCAATTGAGTCTCTTCATACAAAGATTAGTCAGCGAATTCGAGGTTGTTGCCGTCTTTATTGAAGACATGGACAACAGATCCTGGGAATGTGAATTCAAGTTCTTCGCCAAGGCCGAACTGCTTGCCGCCAAGCTCAAGTGTAGGAACAATGATGATTCCATCCTTGCCTAATGCATTGACATGCAGATAGATCTGGGAGCCCATCATTTCACTGACATCTACCGTTGCCTTGATCATCTTATCAGCATCACCCTTGAGCTCAATATGCTCAGGTCTGACACCAACTGTAACATCCTGATCTGCTACATTCTTAGCAGCCAGTCTTGCACTCTTATCAGCACTTAATTCAACTGTTGCATTGCCGACCTTTACAGAATAGCTGCTGCCATTCTTGACAAGCTTTGCATCATAGAAATTCATCTGCGGTACACCAATGAATCCTGCAACGAACATATTGACTGGTGAATCATAAACCTGCTGTGGTGTGCCAATCTGCTGAATGACGCCGTCTTTCATGATGACAATTCTGTCACCTAAAGTCATAGCTTCAGTCTGGTCATGAGTGACATATAAGAATGTTGAATTCAATACCTGTCTTAACTTGATGATTTCTGCTCTCATCTGGTTACGTAACTTCGCATCCAGGTTAGAAAGAGGTTCATCCATTAACAGGACCTTTGGATCACGTACGATAGCACGTCCGATAGCAACTCTCTGTCTCTGTCCACCAGATAATGCCTTTGGCTTACGGTCAAGATACTCCGTGATGCCGAGCTTTTCAGCTGCTTCATCAACCTTTTTCTTGATTTCATCCTTTGGCATCTTTCTTAATTTCAGAGGGAATTCCATGTTCTGACGTACAGTCATGTGAGGATACAGTGCATAGTTCTGGAAAACCATGGCGATATCTCTGTCCTTTGGCTCTACATCATTCATCAGCTTGCCGTCAATGTACAGCTCACCTCTTGTGATGTCTTCCAGTCCGGCTACCATTCTTAAGGTTGTGGATTTACCACATCCAGAAGGACCGACCAGAACGATGAATTCATGATCTGCGATTGTCAGGTTGAAGTTTTCTACTGCGAGTACTCCTTCTTCTGTAACCTTCAGATTGTGCTTCTTGCTGCCTGCATTTGGATAAACTTTCTCGATGTTTTTTAATACTACTTCTGCCATTTTCTTTCTCCTTGCCCCACATACTGTGGATTATGGGACCCCTCGCGATGTGATTCTATGCTAGAGTCCACTGGCTGTATGGTCAGGACCGTCTGTATTAACAGGATAGCAGATGATCCAAAAACCCAATGTTTACAGGGTGACGCCCTGTTTGAAGATTGCAATGTCATGGAACCCATTGCTTTCCGATTTGCACAGTTCGCCGCTGGCAATCCGGATGACTAAACTATACAACTCTTTGGAAACGCTTTCAATAGAAGAATTATCTTCTAATGCTTTCCCTGCATTCAAGTCAATCCAATTCGCTTTCTTCTCAGCCAATGGTGAATTTGTAGAAATCTTTACTGTTGGCACAGCTGTTGCAAACGGCGTGCCTCGGCCGGTCGTAAACAAGACCATCTGACATCCTGCAGCCGCTTCTCCTGTCGCTGCCACCAAGTCATTGCCTGGCGTGCTCAGAAGATTCAAGCCCTTTGTCTTCAGTCTTTCACCATATTTCAGTACATCAGAGATCTGTGCACTGCCGCTCTTCTGGACACATCCGTTGGACTTATCTTCCAGCGTTGTAATGCCGCCGGCTTTATTGCCTGGAGATGGGTTGTCATAGATCGGCATGTGATAGGACTGGAAGTATTCTTTAAAGTCATTGATCAAAGAGACTGTCTTATCAAAGGTTGCTTCATCCTTGGCACGGTTCATCAGCTGTGTTTCTGCGCCGAACATTTCCGGTACTTCCGCCAAAATTGTTGTGCCGCCGTCAGCGACCAGCATATCAGAGAACTGTCCAACGACTGGGTTGGCGGTAATGCCGCTCAGGCCGTCGCTGCCGCCGCACTTCAAGCCGATCCGCAGCATGGAAGCAGGACATTCCGTCCGTTCATCCTGAGCTACGATATCTGCCAATTCCTTCAGCTGCTGCATGCAGGCTTCAACTTCATCCTCATGCTGCTGAGCGACGACAAACCGGATTCTTTCTGGATCATAGTCGCCAAGATACGGCTTCAATACATCAATATTGGAATTCTCACAGCCAAGTCCGAGTACCAGGATGCCGCCGGCATTTGGATGCTTGATCAGATCTGCCAGGATTGTTCTGGTATTCTCCTGATCACCTTCCATCTGTGAACATCCATATGGATGAGTGTAGGCGACAATGCGGTCAATAGAGCCATGGACAAGCGGCTGTGCTTCTCTTTCAAGATGCTGAACAATGTTGTTGACGCATCCTACCGTTGGAATGATCCAGATTTCATTGCGGATGCCAACTTCGCCATTCTTTCTGACAAAGCCCTTGAATGTTCTTCCTTCTGCCTTTGGCTGCGTGAAGGATTCTGGATCATATTTGTATTCCAGGACATCACCGAGGTTTGTCTTGACGTTCTCGGTATGGACATGACTGCCCGCAGTTATCAATGAAGTTGCATGGCCGATGACAGTTCCGTATTTAATAATATTTTCATTTTCCTTAATATCACGCAAAGCAAACTTATGTCCCTGCTCAATATCTTCAGCCAGGATGACCGCCACATCACCAAATGTGAATGTTTCACCCTTCTTTAAAGATGTCAGAGCAACGCCAACATTATCCTTTGCATGGATCCTGATTGCTCTCTGCATAGAAGTCCTTACGCTGGGAAGTACTCTACGAGTGCCTTCTCCATGCCTTCCTTACGGATTGCATTAAGATATTCAGTGACCTTGTCTTCCAGACCGGCAACCTTTGTCAGATCCTGGCCGTGGAAATCAGTGTTGGATAAGTAAGCATGAACGAATTCCTTTGCATCCTTTGTGCTGTTAGCCGCAAAGAACTTCAGCACTTCTGGATCATCCTTGATATCATAGACATCATTTCCACGGTGGCCTTTTAATACGCCGTCCTGCAGATCTGTTGCACTGTAGAATGCCATCAATGCAGCAATTGAGAAAGTCAGATGTTCCGGCAGCTTATTGAACTTTTCTACATATCCTAAGAAGGAAGGCATGCATCTAGCTCTCCACTTGGAAACAGAGTTCAGTGAGATGGCCAGCAATGCATGTTTGATAAATGGGTTGTTGAATCTGTCAACAACTGCATTGGCAAAGTCTTCCAGATCCTGCTTTGGCAGTGTCAATGTAGGAATGACTTCACCATGGATTGTCTCATCCATGAACTTGCGGACAATCGGATCAGCCATGGACTGATTGACATAGTCATTGCCCTTTAAATAAGAAGCTAATACAAATGATGTATGTGCACCGTTTAAGATTCTGACCTTCCTCTGCTTGTATGGTTTCTGATTGTCAGTGAAGATGACATTCATGCCAGTCTTATCAGCGAATGCCTTGTCCATCGGCCATTCTGCAGAAATATCTTTTCCCTTCGGGCATTCAATGACCCATAAGGCAAATGGCTCTGCAGTATCCAGCAGGTTATCCTGATATCCTAATTCATCATAGATTGCCTGTCTTTCGGCATCATCTCTGACCCAGCCGGTAACAATACGGTCTACTAATGTTGAAGTAAAGATACATGCATTCTCGACCCAGTTCTTGAATTCATCAGAGAGCTTCCAAAGTTCAATATACTTTAAGACATCCTTATGCAGTTCAATTCCGTTGTCATCAATCAATTCGACTGGCAGCATCACCAATCCCTTGGACATATCACCCTTAAATGCTTCAAAGCGGGTCAACAAAAACTGTGTCAGCTTGCCTGGAAATGTGACATTCAGCTTGTCATCGAACTTGTCATCTTCATGGAAGACAATGCCTGCTTCCGTTGTATTGGATACAACAAAGCGCAGAGAATCAATCTTTGCGACATTGATGTAGTCTTCATAATTAACAAACGGAGAAACGATATCCTTCACCGCTGTGATCTGACGTGTTTCCTTATATGGTTCGCCGTTGACTCTGCCCCTTAACTGCAGAGTATACTGGCAGTCCTGTGCCTTGAAACTATCAATGGATCCAAAAGAGATTGGCTTGACTAATACAACGCTTCCGTTGAACAGTCCCTTTTCATTTGCCAGATCGACCTGATAGTCTACGAAGGCTCTTAAGAAATTGCCTTCTCCAAACTGAACGACCTTCACTGGACGGTCGACAGGATTTGTCATTGATTTATTTAATAACTGCATTTTGTTTTTTCCTCTTTCTTTATAACCACATCAGTGGTTCGTAGATTCCAAACGGTTCATTCTGCATGGAAGGATGCAGTTCGGTGCTTCTTCATTTCTGCCTTCAATAGCATCAATGAGGATCTTCGCTGCTGTCTTGCCTTCTTCATATGCAGGCTGAACAATTGTCGTGATGCTCGGAACAGACATTTCAGACCATTCCAGAGAATCAAAACCAATCAATCCTAACTGCTTTGGAATCAGATTCTTGTATTTCTTCAATGCAAGATATGTCTTATCCAGCAACCAGTTATTCGCGACGAAAACGAGGGTGCTCTTTTTCTTATCATTCAGATATCCTGACAGCTTCTGTTCCAGATCTTCCGGCGTTATCTTGGCATCTGCCACAATGACTTCATACGGCAGTTTCTTAATATCCAGACAGTCTGTAAAACCACGGGTGCGTTCCATACGTGTCTTCAGTACATATGGATCAGCAGTGATCAGAACATAGTTGTCATAATGATGTTCCGTTAATTCTTCGGTCGCATCATAGACTGCTTCATAGTTGTTTGTCTTGACCCACATTCCGGAATCGGAATTATTCGGGGAATCAAAATATACAATTGGTTTTTCTACATTGGACTCAGCCCACATTGTCTCAAAATGCACCGTCGGCTGCACGATAAAGCCATCTGCTCCCATGCCTGCCATTCCGCTGACGCAGATCTTTTCATTCTCCAAGTCATAGTTGCTGGAACCGACAATCATCTGATAACCGCGTTCACGCGCATAATCATCAATCCCTTTGACAATCTGATTAGCAAATGAGTTTGTGATGTCGCCGATGATGACACCAATCAGCTGAGTCTGCTTATAGTTCAGAGAGCGTGCCATGGCATTCGGACGATAATTTGTCTTATCAATTGCGCTCTCAATCCGATGCTTGGTATCTTCTGACATTTTTTCAAATTTTCCATTCAAGTAAAAGGAAACAGTCGTCTTGGAAACTCCAGAAAGTTTCGCAATATCATTGATTGTTATTTTTTTTGCCATAGTCCTTCTCCTTGCATGTTAACCGGTTTATGCCATTAGATTACAGCCGAATGAAACCGTTGTCAATCCTTGCGCAAAAAAAGCAGTATTTGTACATGATTTGATAATAATCCTGTGAAAATAAAAAGTTCTCCTTGACATCTCCCTCCCAAGCGGCTACCTTATAGGTATACCGGTTTACCAGAAAATAGGAGGATTGTTGAGTTTATGAGTGATTCAAAAGATGTAATGAAACGTCTGCACGGCATTGGCATTATTCCTGCCATTGTTTTAGACAGAGTAGAAGATGCTGCCCCTTTAGCAGATGCTTTATGTAAGGGAGGCCTGCCGGCCGCTGAGGTGACATTCCGCACCCCTGCTGCCCATGATGCAATGATTGCCATGAAGAAGCAGAGACCTGAATTGATCGTTGGCGCAGGCACTGTTCTGACAAAGGAACAGGTCGATTCTGCAGTTGATGCAGGCGCTGAATTTATTGTTTCACCAGGTCTGAATCCTGAAATTGTCAAATACTGCCAGGAGAAAGGTGTTGCGGTATGCCCAGGCATTTCCACTGCATCCGAACTGGAGCAGGCATTAGCTTTAGGTCTTCATACCGTAAAGTTCTTCCCAGCTGAAGCAATGGGCGGCATTAAGACCATCAAGGCACTATGCGGTCCATATAAGAATATGACATTCCTGCCTACCGGCGGTGTCAATTCCAATAACATGCTCGACTACCTCTCTTTTAATAAGATCTTCGCAGTCGGCGGCACATGGATGGTCAGTGCTGACTTGATCAAGAACGGCAAGTTCGATCAGGTTGAAAAGATCTCCAAGGATGCTGTATTGAAGATGCTCGGCATGCATGTAAAGCATATCGGCATCAACTGCACAGAAGCTGACGGCAAAGAAACAGCTGACAAGTTTGCCAGCCTGCTGCAGGGCTCCGTCAGAGAAACATCCAAGGGCTACTTTGGATCTGAACTGGTCGAAGTCATGATCAAGGAGCACTTCGGCACTAAGGGACACATTGCCATCGGCGTCAACAACGTTGAAAGAGCACTTGCCTACTACAGAGCTATCGGAGTTGCTTTTGATGAAGAGTCCATCACTTATGATGATGCAGGTGACGCAAAGTTCGCTTATTTCAAGGAAGAGATTGGCGGCTTCAAGATCCATCTGGTAAATAACTGAGAAAGAGGAAATGAAAATGACAAAAGTAGTTACTTTTGGTGAGATCATGCTCAGACTGACACCGTCTGAGCCGAACAGCAGATTCGTTCAGGCAGATAAATACGATGTCATCTTCGGCGGCGGTGAAGCAAATGTCGCAGTCTCTGTTGCCAACTATGGCGATGAAGGCGTCTTTGTCACAAAAGTGCCTGCCCATGAAATTGGTCAGGCTGCTGTCAACGCATTGAGAAGATACGGCGTCAACACACAGTATATTGCCCGCGGCGGCAATCGTTTAGGCATCTATTATGCAGAGAACGGCGCATCCATGCGTCCTTCCAAAGTTATCTATGACCGTGCTGGTTCTTCCATTGCCGAAGCTGATCCACAGGACTTCGACTGGGATGCCATCATGGACGGTGCTGACTGGTTCCATTGGTCAGGCATCACACCGGCAATCTCTGACAAGGCTGCTGAGCTGACAAAGCTTGCATGTCAGGCTGCCAAGCGTCATAACGTAACTGTTTCCTGCGACCTGAACTTCAGGAAGAAATTATGGACAGAGGCAAAGGCACAGTCTGTCATGACACCATTGATGGAATATGTTGATGTCTGCATCGGCAATGAAGAAGATGCTGAGAAGTGCTTAGGCTTCAAGCCGGAAGCAGATGTCGAAAGCGGCAATACAGATGCATCAGGCTATCATACAATCTTTAAGCAGATGGCCGAAAAGTTCGGCTTCAAGATTGTTGTTTCTACATTGAGAGAATCACGCAGTGCTTCCGACAACGGCTGGAAAGCATTGATCTACGACGGTACTGAATTCTATGAATCCAAGCACTATGAGATCAGCCCAATTGTCGACAGAGTCGGCGGCGGCGATTCCTTCTCCGGCGGACTCATCCACGGATTGACAAAGTGGAATGATCCAAAGAAGGCTCTTGAATTTGCCGTAGCAGCATCTGCTCTCAAGCATACAATTCCTGGTGATTTTAACCTCGTTTCTGAAGATGAAGCACTGACCCTCGCTAACGGCAACGCGAACGGACGTGTACAGCGCTGATCCTATGTTTGATTCAAAAGATTTCCGTCTGGACGGCAGAACTGCATTAGTCACCGGCGGCACCTACGGCATCGGCTTTGCGATTGCATCCGCTTTAGGAAAAGCTGGTGCAGTCATCTGCTTCAATGCGCGCAGCGAAGAAAAAGTTGCGGAAGCAGAACAGAATTATCTGGATGCAGGCTATGAAGCACATGGTTTTGTCTGTGATGTCACTGATGAGGCAGCTGTGAAAGATATGGTATCCAGAATTGAACAGCGGTTTGGGACAGTTGATATCCTTGTAAATAATGCCGGCATTATCAAACGTATGCCAATGACGGAAATGGAAACAGCAGATTTCGCACAGGTCGTGAATATCGATCTGATTGGACCGTTCATCACCGCCAAGGCAGTACTGCCCGGCATGATCAAAAAAGGTCACGGAAAGATCATCAACATCTGTTCGATGATGTCTGAGCTCGGCCGAGAAACCGTCAGTGCGTATGCCGCTGCCAAAGGCGGCCTGAAAATGCTGACAAAAAACATCTGTTCTGAATACGGCCAGTACAACATTCAGTGCAACGGTCTAGGACCTGGCTACATTGCCACCCCGCAGACTGCTCCACTGCGTGAACCAATGGCAGATGGCTCTGAACAGCCGTTCGATACCTTCATCAAGGCAAAGACACCAGCCAACCGCTGGGGCACACCGGAAGACCTGCAGGGACCTGCGGTATTCCTGGCATCAGATGCATCAAACTTCGTCAATGGACAGATCCTGTACGTTGACGGCGGCATCTTAGCATATCTAGGAAGACAGCCGCAGTAAAAGAAAAGAGGAAGCATATGGATATTCGCTATTCTGTTAATCCAGAAGATTTCAAAAGATACACAACGGAAGAGATCCGCAGAGAATTTCTTTATACAAATCTCTATCAGGCTGATACAGTACAGGCTTTCTATACACATGTAGACAGAGTTGTCACCCTTGGATGCATGCCTGTCAATGAAGAAGTTTCTATTGATAAGGGCATTGATGTCTGGCACAACTTTGGTACACATTATTTCTTGGAAAGAAGAGAGATCGGCATTTTCAATATCGGCGGTGATGGTTCTATCACTGTTGACGGCAAAAAATATGAGCTTGGATACAAGGACTGTCTATACATCACCATGGGTGCAAAAGTTGTCACCTTCGCTTCCAAGGATGCCGCAAAGCCAGCAAAGTTCTATATGGCTTCCACGCCGGCACACAGATCCTATGAGACACGTCTTCTTAAACTGGAAGACGCAAATCACAGACCAATCGGTGATGCTGCTCACTGCAACAAGCGTACAATCAATCAATTCATTCATCCGGATGTCCTGCCTACCTGTCAGTTATCAATGGGCATGACTGCGCTGGATGCAGGTTCCAACTGGAACACCATGCCTGCACACACTCATGAAAGACGCATGGAAGTATACACATACTTCGAGATTCCTGATGATCAGGCGGTCTTCCACATGATGGGACAGGGAAATGAAACACGTCACATCCTGGTGCATAATGAAGAAGCTGTCTATTCTCCATCCTGGTCCATCCATTCAGGTGTTGGAACAACTAACTACACCTTCATCTGGGCAATGGGCGGTGAGAACCAGACTTTCGATGATATGGATGAGATTGCGATTAAAGATTTGAAATAAGGCAGACCTCAGTACAGTATGTACTGAGGTCTTTTTATCCACATTATGCAACTTACTCATCAGCATGAAGAATATTCACGAAACATACAAACAAATTGCATTATAATTTAATAAGCTAGATTTGCACAGTGCGGCACTTTGACCGTACAATATCACTGGCATATGCCGAAAGTAACATGATTTAGGCGGACAGCAGTGGTGTTGCGACATGGGAGTCCTCTCTACTGCTGCCCGCCTA
>Ga0183101_1001107_pt1 | contig 28886 bp, 38 predicted proteins | sample Biomet3_FD_127790 | JGI IMG/M metagenome (GOLD analysis project Ga0183101, IMG submission 127790) | Microbial communities from bioreactor (seeded with sewage sludge) at LBNL, California, USA - Biofuel metagenome 3 | ecosystem: Engineered > Bioreactor > Anaerobic > Unclassified ...
CATTAAAATCAAAATATTTTGAATTTTCTTTTTTAATAATTGAAACCCTATGCTTTAGGCATAGGGTTTCATAATTATGTTTAAAATTATTAATTTATTTACTCATAGCTTCTTCTATAGCAACAGCTACCGCAACAGAAGCTCCAACCATTGGGTTGTTACCCATTCCTATAAGTCCCATCATCTCAACATGAGCTGGAACTGATGAAGAACCTGCGAATTGAGCATCTGAGTGCATTCTTCCCATAGTATCTGTCATACCATAAGAAGCTGGACCTGATCCCATGTTATCTGGGTGAAGAGTTCTTCCAGTACCACCACCTGATGCAACTGAGAAGTATTTCTTACCTTGTTCATAACATTCTTTTTTGTATGTTCCTGCAACTGGATGCTGGAATCTTGTTGGGTTAGTTGAGTTACCAGTTATTGATACGTCAACTCCCTCTTTATGCATTATTGCAACACCTTCTCTAACATCATCTGAACCATAGCATTTAACTTTAGCTCTTGCTCCTTTTGAGAAAGCAACTTCTCTAACTACTTCTAAATTTCCTGTGTAGTAATCAAATTTAGTTTCAACATATGTAAAACCATTGATTCTTGAAATTACATAAGCAGCATCTTTTCCAAGACCATTTAATATAACTCTTAATGGCTCTTGTCTAACTTTATTAGCTTTTTCAGCTATTTTTATAGCGCCTTCAGCAGCAGCGAAGGATTCATGTCCTGCTAAGAATGCAAAGCATTTAGTTTCTTCTCTTAAAAGCATAGCTGCTAGGTTTCCGTGTCCTAGTCCAACTTTTCTATCATCAGCAACTGATCCTGGAATACAGAAAGCTTGTATTCCTTCTCCTAAAACTTCTGCAGCTGCTGCAGCCTTAGTACATCCTTTTTTTATAGCTATTGCAGCACCTAATATATATGCCCAACAAGCATTTTCAAAGCATATTGCCTGAGTTGATTTAACTATATTATAAACATCTATTCCCTTTTCATCACAAACAGCTTTAGCTTCTTCTATATTCTTCATACCGTACTTTTCAAGCACAGGTGTTATTTGGTTAATTCTTCTTTCATAACTTTCAAATAATGCCATTTCAATCGTCCTCCTTATATATTATTCATGTCTTGGATCAATAACTTTTGCAGCTTCATCAAATCTACCATATTGACCAGTAGCTTTTTCTTTAGCTTCGTTAGCATCCATTCCTTTTCCTATCATTTCCATCATTCTTCCAAGGTGAACGAATTTATATCCTATAACTTCGCCATTTTCATCTAAAGCTACATTTGTAACATATCCTTCAGCCATTTCTAGGTATCTAGTTCCTTTAAGCTTTGTTCCGTACATAGTACCAACTTGGCTTCTTAATCCTTTTCCTAAATCCTCAAGACCTGCTCCTATTGGTAGTCCACCTTCTGAGAAAGCAGTTTGAGTTCTTCCGTATACTATTTGTAAAAATAATTCTCTCATTGCTGTATTTATAGCATCACAAACTAAGTCTGTGTTTAATGCCTCAAGTATAGTTTTTCCTGGTAGTATTTCTGATGCCATAGCTGCTGAGTGAGTCATTCCTGAACATCCTATTGTCTCAACTAAAGCCTCCTCAATTATACCATCTTTAACGTTTAATGTAAGTTTGCAAGCACCTTGTTGTGGAGCACACCAACCTATACCGTGTGTTAGTCCTGCTATATCTTTTATCTCTTTAGCGCGCACCCATTTTCCTTCTTCTGGAATCGGAGCTGATTGATGGTTTGCTCCTTTAGTTACGCAACACATTCTGTCTACTTCTGTTGAATAAATCATTTTTTATTCTCCTTCCTACTTAGTACGTATTATTTATACTAGAACATAAAGCTATTTACATTAAGCCCTATATTCCAGATAAGGTCATTTTCACCCTCGTAGGACTATTACGTACCCACTGGGACATAAAACGACTAATTCATAACAATTACATTTTAACAAATATCATCTTGTATCACAATAGATTTTGAGAAGAAATTATAATAAAATCTACACTTTATTATAATATAATTGGAATAAATAAAAAACTCCACATAAAAAAGAGCTCAAAGAGCTCCTTTTTATTAATCAAGATTCTCTAATTTATTCTTTAATTCTATAGCCTGCTTTGCTTCGCTTAACGCGCTGTTAACTTCTCGATTGAATTTTGTTTTTTCTTCCTTATTAATTACTATATTTTTTGTTAAATTTTCAAGTATATTTATTTTTTCTAATTGTACTCTATAATAATTATACCTTTCCTGGCAGTCATTTATTATTTTATTCTGTGCCTCAAGCAATTCCTCTATAGCCTTTTTTCTTAGTTCCTCTTTTCTCACCTCTTTGAATACATCCATATAATTACCACCCCCATATTTTTTTATATTCACAATCAAATAAAGTTATTCTAATTATTTTACATGAAATTTTTCCAAAAAACTTGACTCTTTAAATCAGTTATGTTATTATAAGTCTTGTAATTTGCCGAAGTGGTGGAACTGGCAGACGCGCCGGACTCAAAATCCGGAGGTAGCAATACCGTGCGGGTTCGATTCCCGCCTCCGGCACCATGGTTATCCACACTTTTTTTAAAAAGTGTGGATTTCTTATTTTTTGATTTATTATTATAATAAAAATTTCTATAAATTTAATAGTTACTTATTATCAGTTCTTTAAACTTTCTTCTTCCTTTTTCTTCTTTACATACTGAATATGCAACTTCAGTTTCATTAATATTAAATTCCTTATACCATTCTCTTACTTTATCATTATCGTTTATAGTTAATAGAAACTTTCCTTTAGAATCTTTTAGCAGATCTCTCAATTTTATATGATCTTCTTCAGTAAATTTATTTTTATATCCACAGGTTTCAAAGTATGGAGGATCACAGAAGAAAAATGTATGAGGTCTATCATACTTTTTAATTATTTCTTCAAAACTTAAATTCTCTATATAAGTATTTCTAAGTCTTTCCTTAAGCTTTAACAAATCTTCTGTGCTAAAAATCTGAGGCTTCGGCATTCCAGTAGTTCCATATCCAAAGTGATCTCCCTTACTAGCAAAACTTTGAGATAGCAAATATATAAATCTTACGGCTCTTTGAATCTCTGTAAGTTGGCTTATGTCAACATTCTTATATTCATTAAATAAATCTCTACTACAAACTTCATAAGCCATAAGCCTTTGAATTTCTTCAGCATGATTTTTTATCATTTTAAATAGATTTATAAGCTCCCCCTCTATATCATTTATTACCTCAACTTTACTCTTGTCTTTGCCAAAATAAACCCATCCAGCTCCAAAGAACAACTCCACGTAGCATACATGGTCTGGTATCATTTCTATTATAGTTTTTCTTAATTTGCTTTTTCCTCCCATACGAGAGATTGGTGGTTTTAACATTATACATCATCCTTTCAACTTCTAATTTAAGTTGAAAGATGAAAGCTGCTGCCGAAAGTAGTTAATTATTTTTTTGCATACATAAAAGAGTTTTCACTCTTCTTTCTGCAGATATATAGTCACATATATTAATAGTAACTGATTTATTAGTATACTTAAGTATATGCTCTTCTAAGTTATTACTATTTTCAAAGTACACAATGCTTCTATTAAATCTTTTATCCTTAATTATTTGTTTTATCTCTAATCCACAAGCAACTAAAAATACTATTAAATCCTTATCTGTAATTTGCTTTAAACTATTCATAGCTAATATCTCCCACTTTCGAATGTCAGTTCGTATTAAGGTAAAATTTTTTACTCCTGGATTTTCTCCAGGAGTAAATCTATTATTGAGTAATTGTGTTATTTGTTACTGTAGTTCCTTTGTCTTTACCTTGATTTATTTTAGCAACTACAGATTTTATAATATCAAATATGTCTCCAGAAGATAGACCCGTTTGAGCAGTAATCTTTTCTACAGCTTTGCTATGTTTTACAGCTCCTTCCCAATTATATTCCTTTCCCATTTGTTCTACAGCCATAACTATTCTCTTAGCAGTATCTACATCTTTATTATATTGTACATCCCCTAGCTGTTGCTTTAAAGCTTCTTGCTGTTGTACTATAAGATTTTGTTTACTATCTATAAATTTCTTTCCATAATAAGTAGCTATTCCAGCTATAGTAGTAAGTCCTATATAACATACATCTACAATTATTTGTTTTAATACATCATTCATCATAATAAATCATCCTCTCAAATTTATATTTTTAAAATAGTCTTTTAGATCCACCAGCACCCTTATTGTTATTCCAATACACTTCAGGAGCGCCACCTTTTCTTAATGTTATATAATTTCCTCTGTCTAAATGTATTGACATATCTCCATCATTTCGTTTTTCAATGTAAAAAGGCATATTAGGTATCTGATAAATATTAGGTCCTACGGGTACAGTTTCATCATAAGTAGGATATGGTTCTAATGATTTTGCTGTCGCTTGTTGAATAGTTGCTTGTGTTTGTACTGCTTGACCAGTTATTCCAGTTACTATTGCATTAGCCATAGCATCTGCATTGTATCTATTCATATCATCTTGAGAATCTACAAAAGCACATTCTATTAGTATAGATGGCATACTAGTATTTTTTAATACATATAAGGCTGAACCATCTTTTACACCTCTATTTATATATCCAAGTTCAGCTATAGCATTACATATCCTTTTGGCAACTTCTTTCCCTGCTGCACTTATAGCATATACTTCTACACCATGACCACCACCACAATTAAAATGTATGCATATATGGAACTGAGAGCCACTAGAATTTGCAATACTGCATCTGTAAGCTAAGCTCTCGCTTACGCTATTAAATGTTCTCCCATAAGGTGTGCAATCTGTTACTATTAAATTTAAAATCTTAAGCTTTTGTTGAACTAATACCCATATTTCTTTGGCTAAATTGTCCTCAAACTTTATAGCATTTGCTCCTGTATCTGGATAAGCATTATGTCCAGCATCTCCACTAAATTTTGTATAATTCATATTAAATATCTCCTTTTATTTTAAAAATTTACCAATAATAATGCCAACTATAACAGTAATAACCTGATTTATTAGGTTATCCCACCGTTTAGCTGGCTTTTCTCTAAGATTTTCTAATTGTATAGTCATTTTTTCAATTAACTTTTTAATATCTTCAAGGGTATTCCTAAAATTCTGTACATCTTTTGTAGTTCCTACATTTTCATTTTCAATCTTTTTCAGCCTATCAGCATGGTCATTTAGCCTCCTTTCATGAGTACCAAGCTCTTTTTCAATTGCTTCATGTCTTTCTTTACAGAGCTCTTCACTATATTCACTCATAAAGCACCTCCCATTTTTATAAAATAAAAAGAGCCTGGACAGATCCAAACTCTTAAAAAATACTTATATTTAGTTTTTACGGTATAGTCGTCTAAGTTTTCCTATGCGACGTAATCTATTCCAGTAATAGTCTTATACTGGTCTGCTGTTATCTTACCTTTTACTACAAAAGTTTTTAGAGAATCATTTGTGTAATATCCAGCATTATAATAGTCTGAACATATTGAGAACCAATTCATTTACATCAATCCTCCTTGAACTAAAGCTAAAATCATTTGAGCATTTTGTTGTTTAATAGAATCAAAATCCTCCTGGGGCACATTCATATAAATAACTTCTGTTTCAGGCTCAATAGGAACATCTGAATATATTAAAAAGTTACCTTCTGTTATGTTTTGTTCTTCTATAAGATATAAATTGGAATTTCCATTTACTATATTTTCTCTTTCAGTATTATTGCTATATTCAAATTTGTATTTCATAGTTTATTCCTCCTTTCTATCATCTTGACACTTGAATATTATTATTTATACTAACTACAGTTTTGGTAATTTGAGAAGAGGTATACCCCCCATTACACCAAATATATATTTGAAATACATCTCCTGCCACCCCAGTAAAATCTTCTGTGTAAGTTGTTATTGTAGTTGTTGTTAATGTTCTTAATGTTCCACATGCACTTCCATTTTTATACACTCGAGCATACGTTGTGTAAGTCGGTGCGCCAGCATTACGTAAATCAAATGAAAACCTAATGCTCCCACTATAATTTATTGTATATTTTCCACCTATTGCCGCTGGGGTAGCGCTGTTACCGTCGCTGTATTGCGTTAAATCTGTATGCAAAGCTATAGCGCCGGCCGATGGATTTATAGGGATAACACTTCCTACAACACCAGCAATTGAAACTCCACTTAATATATTCTGTGATAACAAGTTGCTTAAGTCTAATGTACCTGTAATTTGTCCACTATCTACTGTTGCAGTTTTTCCAAGTCTTAAATCTCCACTTAAAGCTGTTCCACCACCCCCTTTACCCTGTACAATAAAAGACGTTCCGTTATATCGCATAGTATAAGGTGTATTCGCTTTTAATCCACCTGAAGTAATTGCGTTGCCTAAACTATCTAATATTGTTTTTGCACCTAAACTATTTACATTTAATGTACTTGCACCTGTACTTGCCACATTAATTTTTACACATACTGCCATGCCATCTACATAAGCAGCTGGTGCCGGACTAAGTGTTACCGCATAAGTATTTGCACTTCCTGTCGCAACTTTGTAAGGTATATGTGCTGTATTGTCTGCCTTATGTGATTCAAAAGTTGTACCATCTGTTGCAACAACTTGATCGCCAGTTGTTTTAGGATATAAATTATCCCATCCGTCATTAGTAGCATTTCTTTGTGTCATTTGAATTTTTTTATCTGTCATTTAATCATCTCCTTAAATTACTTGATACCAAAAATCACCCGGTGAAGGTGAACTTGGAGCTGTAGTTGCAACTGCTATTTTTGCGCCACTACCTGCACTTGTAATATACCCCTGTGCTTTTACAAATGCTGTAGTTGCTATATTCGTGCTATTATCTGCTGTTGTAGGTGTTACTGATTTTGGTGTTCCTGTAAATACAGGACTTGCTAAATTTGCTTTTAAATTTAACGCTGCTTGTTGTGCAGTTGACACAGGTTTATTAGCATCACTTGTGTTATTTACATTAGCTAGTCCTACATCTGTGCTAGTTAATGATATTACACCTGTTCTCCCTGCTACACTTTGTACAGGTGCTCCAGAAGAGGTGATATAGTCACTATCATTAGTTAATTGTGATAGATTAGTAGGCATATCAGATAGATTAGAAATCTTTATCCAACTTCCCCAAGCGCTAGCACTTGTAGCTTGTCTATAAGCTAGCCCTTCAGTGCCAACTGCTAATTGTATTGGCCAACCACCAGAACCTTCACTTCCATTCCATCCAACAATATTGAGTATGTATGCATAAGTTGTACTAGCTCCAACTGGAGGACTTCCTACAGAAGTTCTGGATTTAAAGGCTAAAGATAATTTTCTTGAAATTAATCCTGATGGTAAATCATTAACACTTCTACTATCAATAAAGTTTACTGTGTCAGAAGTTCCTCCGTTTGCAGGCATACTTGATGGAAAATCAGTTATGTTTGCTTTTGTGTGTGCGTGACTTGTATCAGCCTTTGTAGTTGGGTCAAAATTACCTTTATGCCATATATCAAATCCATTGAATTTAAATTCTAATCCGAATAATTTCACATTTTTGCCTCCCTCCTATCCTGTAACAGTTAACTTATATTGCCCTGCTGTTGGTGCTGATGCAAATAAAACCTTAATAGTATTTGCATCTACTGTTTGAATATCTGCCATTACCCAGCCTCCAGTTGAGACTTCTCTTAAGCTTGCAGTAGTATCTAGTGTGTTAAAGTTATGTGTTATATTAAACGTAGTTGCAGTACCATCACCTATAGCTACTGCATATTTACGTGCCCTTGCATTAATCAAATTTGTTATAGTTGTTGCAAAATTCGGGTCATCTCCTAATGCATCTGCCAACTCTTTTAGAGTATCCAAAGTACCTGGTGAAGAATTCACAAGAGCTGCTACCTTTGTGTCAGTATAAGCCTTTGCATTACTTTCTGCTGTAGTCGCTTTTGTCTGAGAACCTGTTGTTGTTTCAACAGCACTTGATAAAGCAATAGTTACTTTATCGTTAGTTGCATCTGGTGTAAGAACAACATTTGTACCTGCAACAAATTCCAATATATCAGTTGCACTATCAGCACTTACAGTTGTTGCTCCTACTTTCACATTGCTAAAAGCGTTTTGATTTACTTGAGCACCTGCCGCAATTCCATCTACCTTTTCTTTGTGTTCTTTGGAATATAATCCATCCGTAGTAGTTGTAGCTAATGGTATAGAATCTACTCCATCAGTTAAATGTTCACTAGCATGGCCAGGGAATGGATGCCAGTTTATAACTTGATAGTATTCAAACATAACCTCTAAATCTTCCGGAAGTCCAGTTGGTAGTGTTACACTTGTCGAAGATGTTTCCGTAAGTGCTTTATCATCCTGCTTATCTCCATTTAGAAACCAAGTAATAGCACCTGTATTAGGTTTGTAATTTCCTTTAGTCAAGGTAAATACAGTTGTAGTACCATCTGTTACAAACCTTTCTTGTTTTCTTATAAAGCTTGCAGGATTATCATTGGCATTAAGAGTTCCATCCTCTGTAATAGTTAAATTTGCTCCAATTTTAACTATTCCTGGTGTAGTAATTGTTGCTATTGGAATATCCTGTCCACCTATCTGATTCCATACACCTACAGCTATATCTTCAAATATTTTCCCAGAGTCAGTAGAAATGTAAATATTACCACTACCAGTAGCAGATGCTCTTGAAGCTTCAATTCCACTCGATATATTTGGTAATGCTACTAGCTTATTTTTGAGTATTGTAGTGAATGATTCTTGTATAGCATCAAGTATTGCCTTATTTGAGTGTGAATGTGTATTGGTTATAGCATTATTGACGTTAGCCGATAAATTATCGTCATCAATTTTAGAAGTACATGCATTTATTAACGTTACAATAGATGCTCCTGTAAGCACTTGTCCTAAATCAATCCATGATGTACCATTGTATCCGTAATAGGTTTTGTCTCCCGAATGATAAAATATTTGTCCTGGCTTCGGATTAGCTGGGTATGTTGCTAAATTTTGAATTACAGCATTTTGTAACTCATTTTTAGCTAAGTCTATATTAGTAAGTATCTGCAATTAATTCGCCTCCTTAGTTTAAGTAAGCTTTTCCTGAGAAAGGAGCGTTAAAATTTAACTGTACTTCATTCGCTGAAATATACTTTATCTCTCCTACTACCACATTTCCAGCACTATCAACTACAGCGATGTTAGGATATTTGTTTAGATTATGTTGTATTATCCACTCATTGGAAGCTGATAATTGATTATGCATATATGATATATTTTCATTAATAAGAGTATTTGCAGCACCATCACCGATATAAACTTTTTTTGTGTCAGTGCAAAATCCCATTTCTCCTTCTTCCAACATTGGAAGATCATCTTCTAAACCTCTTTTAATCTTAATTGTTTGATTCAATTAACTCACCTTCCTTAAATCTCTTTAAACCAAAAATCTATAGCAGTTGGAGTTGTAGGAGCAGTAGTGCCTCTATAAATTTTAGGTATTACATTAATTTTATTCAATAAATTACCAGCTACATCACCACTCAAAGCATTCTGTACTGTAGCAAACCAAGTATTAAAATCGCTTTGAAACTCTTGTTCCATATTTATTAAATTTGTTTGTTCTTGTTGCGTCCAAGTAGCTATATCTGTATCATACTGATTTTTTTTACTATTATACCAATCCTGATATTGATTAAATATAGCAGTTGTATCAGCCTGTATTAAAGAATTTACAACACCACAGTAAGTAGTGTTAAGTCTTAAATCAGTTATATTAGACTGGTTTATACTTGTAACACCCTTGCCACCATAAATATCTGCTATACCTAGCTCATATCCATCTGCATCTCTTTGTAGCGCAGGTGCCATAGGTGTACTAGCCAATGTGCCCTTTTTAACAGCTGCATTTATTGCTCTACCTACTGTATCCATTCTTAATACAATCCTATCAATTCTATTAAGTACACCATCAGCAACTTCTATCGGAAGTATTAAGTCACTATAATTAATATAAACATAACCATTTATCCATGCCTTACCGGCTTTTACTGTAACAGTCATATTATTGTTAGCTATAACTTGCAGGTTTGTTGAGGGATTAGGAAATACTCCATTTGTTAAAAGAGAATTAAAAAACTCTGCGAAATCACTTGCTTTATATTTTCTATCACCATTTACACTATTAAAAAAACTTGATTTTTCCACGCCATCACATCCTTTCTATACAAAACTGCCACCATCAATTGCAGTTATTTCAGTACTTGTAGTTGTACTAATACCACTAGCACCAGATTGTAGCTTTGCCATACTTTTAATCTTATCTATTATGGTTGGAATATTATTGCCAAATGTTATATTGATCTGCTGACCTTGCTCTTCATAAACTTCTTCAACTTCTGTTATTCTACTATTTAGCGTTATACCCCACTTTTTAGAAACACAAGTAACTATATCACCTAAATCAAAATCAGTTTTATATAGTAAATTAGAATTAATATTTATTTTGCTATCAAATGTCTGTATTTCTTTAGCATCTGCTAATGCTGTATTACCTTTTTCAATTAATAGATTAATATAATCAGCATCACTCATAACTACACTATCAACTTCATTACTCAAACTCTTTTGGTCTACAAATAACTCATATCTATCAAAACCAATGCTATTACCTATAGTTACTAATTTTCTTGCAGAACCTTCACCAATCCCACCAACTAACGCTAAGTTTCTATAGTTATTTAAGCTATCAGTAAATTCCTGTTCAAGTATATTTTCAAATTCTTTAGAGAAAATAGCTCTAGGATTAATACTTTGGTTTACACTCCTATCAAGTCCTTTATAGACATCAAAAATTAATTTTCTATTATTAATATCAAAATTAACTCTATGACCTAAACCACTTGTATTACTTAGACTTTCTAATTCTTCTGCTAAATTTTTATAACTAACTTGGTAATCTATTGTTTGGGTGAAGTCGTTCAAGGTGCCTAAAACTAAATTAGATATAATTCTGCTTGTATCTGTAGGAGCAATACAATTATTGTTTACAAGTGTCCTCATTGCTACTTCTGTTGTAACATTCAATATTTCAGTTCCCCAGACAATTCTTCGGTCTGTATAATTGGTTAGAAATTTGCCTTTTATAACTAATATTTCTTTGCCTTCTGTATCCTGCTTTAAATTCCTATATTCAATATATGCAGCTTCAGTATCACCTTTTTTATAAATTATATTTTCTCTCTGCAACAAACTTAAACTCTCTATTGTTAACGCACACTGTAATTCAAATTCACCACTTTTATAATACCTTCTTGTCCATTGTAGAGATGTAAAGCTATCTATAATGCCTTTAAAATTTAAATCTCTATCAAATATATAAATTTCCATATCACACCCCCAAATATTGTGGAGTGTAATAAATGCTTACTTCTAAGTTATCAATATTTTCTTCTGCATTATACCTAAAAAGATTATCTCCTACATCAAGTTGAAGGAAGGTACTTTGAAAATCTATATAGTTAAATGCATTTGTTGGAACACCATTTAAATAACTTTCTACTTTTTTATTACCAAAGCCAGTAGTTACTATAATTATCTCGCCTGCTGTCATGGTTTTATTTATTTTTATATATTCCTGAGTGTTAACATTTAAAATAGAAGGATTTACGACAGTTGCTAGAGCCTTAAACTCAACTTTCATGCCACATTCTACATCACCTTCGTTTAATACATTAACTATCAAACTTGGTTCTCTATGCCCCATTTCTATACCTGTGTCCTGTGATATTTCTAATTCAAAACTAAAGTCTCCTTTCCATAGAGCTATTTCTTCTTTGTTTTCAAGAATGTCTGTCCAGTATGGATTATTGCATATAAAACTAACAACAAAATTAGGTAGCCTATCTTGTGATATAGTTGGAGCCTTTTCAATCTTGCATTTAATAGATTTTTCCATATTCTTATTTATATAAGTTATTTTGCCATCTAATTTAGGATTTAATATACTTAACAATTTTGCTCTATTGTTTTCTTTATCTTTACGTATAGAACCACTTACTACTATATTTCTACTTTCAAGTGTACTTCCTACACAGGTGTCGCCATCCTGATTCATGCTTTTTGATGTATATATTGTATTTTTTAATCCATCAATTCCATCTACATTGGTAACAAAAAAAAGACTTACTGTAGAAAATTCTATAGTCTGCCCTCTTTCATTCTCATATACTAATTTTTCATTTTTATTCAAATACTATCACCTACCACCGTAAAGCTAATTCTCTAAGATTATTTTTAGTTTGTCTTGCTACTTCACTTGGGGAAGAAATTGGGGTATAAATATTCTGGACTACACTTATCCCATTTTTACTACCACCAGAATTACTTAAAACACTATTAGCTACTTTAGTTGCAACATCTTCTGCAGTTTGTTTAACCAAAGCTTCGCTTGCATCATGATTATAAATTCGAGTTCCACGTGGTTGTTGATATAACTCATAGCCTTTTTCATTCATATAAGTTAATCCACCATCAAAATAATTAGTACCTGTCCAGTTATTTCCTACCTTTGCATCGCTATAATCACCAGATGTCTTAGTTGTTATCCATCTAATTATAGGATTATTAGTAAACCAATCCTTTAACTTTTCCCATTCTGTCTTTAGAGACCCATCAGTAGTATTTACATCATCTAAAATATCACTATTCATACTTTTAAATTTTCCAACTACACCATCCTTAAGTTCATTAGCTTTGCTTATACTGTCATTTTTCTGTCTTTCTGCATCAGCTATAAGTTTATCGGCTTGATCTGCTGTTATGCTGTGTGTATCGTCCCTCATATGCTCTATTGTAGCTTTAGTTTCTTCATATTGTTTATTTGCTTTATCGATACTTTCTACCCTCTGCTTTTCTGCATTGCTAATAATTTCACTTGCTTGCTGTGCAGTTATGCTATTGCCGTAGCTCTCCATCCTATCAAGTATTACTTTTGCTTCAATCTCATTTTGGCTTAAGGAATTTACAGCATTAGTTCTCATCTTTTCTTGTATAGAATTAATCTTTTCTTGTTCATCTGAAGTTAAAGCTCTGTGGTTATTAGAAGCAGTCTGCATAATACTTTGAATTTGTTTTTCGTAGTTATCTATTTCGGATTTCTTATCGCTATTATTTTTCTGCAAGCTAGTTAATGCATTCTTTTCTTCTTTATCTGTTAACGCCTTGCTTTTCTGAAAGAAAGAATTCATAGTATTATATTCCTCTGTATAGTGCTTATCCATGCCCGCTTTAATTTGTGTACCCATCTGCTCATATTTATCCATTAAACTCTTTGTAGTTTCATCTGTAATCTGTGTACCATTTACATAAAGATTAGTTAGAGTTTTAGTAACATCATCATCCATTTTTATATAAGCTCCAACTGCCTTTTGAGTAGCATCACTGATTTTTACAGTGTCATTCTCTATTTGTGTAGTCATCATTCCATGATCCGTCATTATCTGTGCACTGGTAGTATTAACTTTATCAGCAAATAGATTAACAGCTGGAACTGCCTGTTCATTCATTCCTTTATATATTGTATATCCTACTCCTGCTACTGCCGCACCTGCAACCAACCAAGGGGCGGCGGCTACAACTAATGTTCCTAATCCTGCACCAAGTCCAGCTATTCCTCCAACACCACCAGCTCCTGCTGCAACTTCTGCTGCTGTACCAACTCCTGCTGTTGCTAGTTTAGCTGTTCCCATTGCACCACTAAACGTTCCCATTACACTTAATACACTACTTACACTGGTTGCAAGACCTCCTACTACCTTTAGAGTTCCTCCTACTGCAACTGTAAGGCCTACAGCATCTACTATTGCAGTTTGTGTCGCAGGACTTAGATTGCTAAATTTATCTGCCAAAGTCCCTACAGTATCAGCTACTTTTCTTATTGTTGGTGCAAAACTTTGTTCTAGCTTGATACCTGCAGTTTCAAGACTTCCCATCATTTGTTCAACAGAACTTTTTGCATTGTCTTGCATAGTAGTTGCCATATTTTTAGCAGCACCATCAGAATTTTTAAGACTAGCTGTTAACTCCGTTAATTTTTGTGGTCCAGCATCAATTAATGTTAACATTCCACTCATTGCTTCTTGTCCAAAAATAGTTGCTATAGCATTTTGTTTTTGTTCATCTGTCATTCCCTTTGTACTAGTTTGTAAATTACCTATAATTTGGTTAAGAGGAAGTAACTTTCCCTGTGTATCAAATGCTTTTAGACCCATAGCTTCTATTTGTCCTGCTGCTTCTTTGCTTGGACTTGCTAAACTTGTCAATGCACTTCTTAATGTAGTACCTGCAGAACTTCCCTTTATTCCAGCATTAGCCATCTCTCCAATTGCAGCTGTAACTTCTTCCAACGAAAGTCCCATACTATGTGCTACTGGTGCAACATATTTCATGGCTTCGCCTGTATCTCCAACTGCAGCATTTGTAGCACTAGCATTCTTAGCTAATACATCTGCAACATATCCTGCTTCTGAAGCAGCTAATCCAAACCCTCTAAGTGTACTTGCTGCAATGTCAGAACTGGTAGCTAAATCTTCTCCACTTGAAGCTGCCAAATCCAACATACCAGGCATAGCCTGCATTATTTCTGTAGTAGAAAAACCTGCAGAAGCTAAGTTTTCCATACCTTCTGCCGCTTCTTTTGCACTAAAAGCTGTATTAGCTCCTAGGTCTATTGCTTGGTCATTAAGTTTTTGAAACTCTTCTCCAGTAGCTCCACTAATAGCTTTAACTCTACTCATTTGACTGTCAAAGTCCATACCTACTTTAGCCGCCGCGATACCGACACCAACTAAAGGTGCTGTCATTCCTAATATTTTATTTCCTGCTGAACTAGCACCTTCACCTATAGTTTTGAAATGTTCACTACCACTTTTTAACGTATCGCTAGCTTTAATCCATCCACTGTTATTTTTATTTAATTCAGTAGTAGTTTTATTTAGCTCTCCCTGCGTTTTAGTAAGTTCTGCATTTGCTTTATTCATATTTGTAGTGTAATTATTTATGGACTTAGCATTAGCTTCTACAGCTTTTTGTTTCTTAGTATATTCTTCCTCTAACTTACTTACTGCATCTTTTGCCTTTTGTGCTTCTTCACTTTCTTTCCCATACTCTTTTATAGCTTCATCATAAGCTTTATTTGCATTATCTAAGCTAGTTTTTAATCTATCTCTTTCAGATATATTATTTTGCATTTTTTCAGTTACTTTTTCTATGCTTTGCCTATATATATCAACCTTCTTAGATTGCAATTCTATTTGATTAGATAATGCCTGTTGTACTGCTTTCAAGCTTTCAGAAGTTTTCCCAAAAGTTTGCATACCTACTTGTGCATTATTTAATTCACTTTTATTTACTTTAAGCTGTTGATTTACACCTTGTAATCCTTCATTAAATCCAGTAGAATCTAGCACCATCTTTGCTGTTATACGCTTTTCAGTATCATTTGCCATACTCTCTCACCACCTTTACAACCAAGGGAGTTCATCTACAGAATAAACTCTATCTTCATCAGCATCACCAGAATCTTTATTATTCTTAACTTTCCAGCCATTAAACTTTACATGGGCTTCCCATAGGCTACTAATTTCTTTAGGACAACTCTTATAAAATTCTTCTTTAGAATAGTTAAGATGTGCTTTTGCTATATAGAAAAACCAGTCAAAATCTAATAGATCTGACTGGTCACCTAGTTTTTTTCTTTATTACCTCCACTGCTATTTCCTTTTTTATCTAACATCAAACTACCTTGTATCATCCTGTTTGTAATGCCATCCAGTATAACCAGTGTTGGAAAATCAAAACTTAAACTTTCAAGTATCTCCTCTTCAGTAAATTCTTTATCTACACAAGCACAACTTAATATTTTCACTAGGTCTTCATAATCTCCAGGTGTATTTATAAACTTATTAAAAATATCTAATGCACCTAATGATTTCATTATTGGGTTATTATCCTTATCAAGTTTTATTTTGCCAGCTTCTAAAACTGGAACAACTTTATAATCTTTATATTTCAGATTGAATTTCATTAGTGCTTTAAAATCTAGCCTAAATGTATATTCATTCTCTCCGATTTTTAACTTATATTCTTGAACCTCTCCTACATTCATAAAAATCCTCCTTGGGTTAATTCTGTACCCATTCAATTTTGCATATAAGCAAGTTTTTAATATTAGTAATATAATTATATCTGTAAAAATTAAGAGGCTATAAAAGCCTCTGTTTTTTATACAGTAAAGTTAACTACTACATTAGTAGCTAAAGCAATATTAGAAACACTCTTAACATTCTTAGTACATATAGCCACATATGATCCTGTAAGTAAATCTGTTGTAGGTTTTAATGTTACTATTTTCTTAGTATCATCCATACTTAGTGTAGAAGTAACTGGAGTTCCATCTGCCTTTATTAAGAATATTGTAGAATCATCTATACTTAAAAGTGACATTGGTTTACTAAATGTAAATATAACACCTGAATTTGCCACAACTCCAGTAACCCCATCTAATGGAACTGTAGTTGCTGTTGGAGCTGTTGTGTCACTACCAGGAACTATTACACTAGTGAAGAATGTATTTGCTATATCAGCAGGACAATTAGGATCATCTTCCTCAACTGTATACTTCCACATTCCATTATTATTTAATTGCTGGAATGTAGCTGTAACACTGTGATTTTGGTAATTTATCTTACCCTCTTGTTGTTTAACACTTTCATCTGGCTCTGTGAGTTGTCCTTTATAATAAATTTTCCAGCCTTTTTTATTGTTACTTTTTGTGTATTCATATAATAATGCAACATATGGTGCCGCATCATCAACACTTGCATATATTCCGCCTTCTGTTGCTACTGTATGTCCAAGATATTTTGCATACTGTGTATTACTAAGATGGCCTAAATCAATAGTTACATCAATAGATGTAATAACGCTATTCTGTTCTGTAAGTTTTCCCTCCTCATAAAGTATCCCTGTATCAACTTTTAATTTTGCACCAAATTGTTGAATACCTGGGATATATTCTGGAGTTTGAAAAATTAAATTACCATAACCTACTTCGTCTTTATCTATAATAGCCAAATATAATTTATCTATATTTACTAATGCCATGGTTTTCCTCCTTTAACTTGTAAAAATAAAACGCATGGCTTTATGAAAGAGTTGCGTATCTGATTCGTATAAATCTGCAGCCATATCTCTTTCAAAACCTACGTTCATTAATTTTTCTTTTATTTTATTTTCTAAATCTGAATAACTGCCTTTACTGAATATATCTATCTGTAGAAAATAGTCAGTACTAATTTCTTTTCCTTCTTCCCATGCCGCTCCATTTTCATCATAAAAAAGATATTCAACATAAGGAGCCACTGGACTATTTGCATGTATAAAATGTACTGTTTTCCCACCGGTTAGATTTATAATCCCTGGATCTGATAGAATACTTCTTACATACTGCTTTGCATTAAACACATAACCACCTACTTAGCTTTATCAAGCAATTCTTTAGCAAGTATACTTACAGCTTCATCCTTGGTTTTATTTACTGCTCTAGCGAAAAAACCAACGTGTTTTTTACTTTTACTTGTACCAAATTCATTAAATAAAGAGTACCATGAACCTAACTTTATTACTCCTACCGTAGCAAAACCATCTTTTAAGACTTGCTTTTTAATTTGTTTTCTTAGGTTTCCAGTACGCTCTGGTGCATTTGCATCAACTTCATTATATATTGGTTCAATAGCCTTTTGCATGGCTTTTCTTTCATCAGCTTCTGTTATCGTCATGCCTTGTAGCATAGCTTCTAGTTCCTCAAAGCCTTCTATTTCTATAGAGTTAGCCGCCAACTTCCACCTCTAAAGCCTGTATTTCAATAAACCTGTTGTCATATTTAACATTATCTATGAATTTTATATCATAGACTCTATCAACTTCCTTTGTGCCTGTTATAATTCCACCTTGATCTAAGACATTCACTGTTCTTTTGCCAAACTTTATCCTCATAGTTTCGTCAATATCTTTTATATATCTTATAGAAAACTTAACTGTTTTCTCTACCTGTACAGCTGCAGCTGCGTAGAATTCTCTGCCATGTAAATTCTCCACTTTAGCCCATACAGTTCTTAAATCCTGCCACTCTTGTGTTTCAAATCCATCATCATCTAGAGTAGTTACAAAAACTTGAAGTGTTATTCTATTCCTTAAATCTCCTATATTCACTTTAAAATCTGCTATTGATATCACCTCATTTTATTTAAAAAGATAGTTAATTAACTAAAATTCTATTTTCTTTATACTTCTCTTTGCACCTAAAACTGGTATAAATCTTTCTAGTATTCTTATCTTAACAGTATCATCCTTAAATCCTGCTTCTGTACTCCTAGCTATAGTTACTGCTTTTCTATCACAATACTTAACTGCTTCATTCATATTTGCTAAATAGAAAACTTGAGTTTTTAATTCTGTAATTGGTAGTAAAGTATCCTCTACATGAACTATTGGCTTTCCATGAAAGTATTCTATTCCATTTACCTCTGTTATAAGGTTTAAAGGTCTGCCTTCTAAATCTTTTTTATTTTTCAAGTGTACATATCCGGTAACGTTTGTAAGAGTTACTAATCCAGCCTTAACAGAAGGTAATGACCCATCTATAGCTTTTTCTACATCTTCATAAGAAGTTGCACCTGCTATTGCAGTAGCATTATCTTTTATAACCTTTAATATCTTAATATTTTCTTTTGCAGTAGCTATATTTGCAAAGTTCTTCTTTACTAAACTTTCCATTTCAATCTCCGCATCATCTATTAATTCACTTGTTAATGATTGTATTAAACCTACCTTTACACATTTAAACGATACATCTGTAGTAACTAAAGTACCGTCTACTATGTCCTCACCTTCCAAAACGTCTAATAATTCGTTTTGGTCAAGATCTACAACTGGGATAGTTCCTTCATTCTTTGTAACAGGTATAATATCACATAATCCCTTCAGAGAACCAAATCCTTTTTGTATTTCAATTAATTGATTTACAAATTGTTTAGGTATAACTGCTGCATTATCTGTAGTAGTTATATCTGCTCTTTCCTCTTCTGTTGTTTCTTTACCCATCACAGTTTTAACTATTGCTCTAAATTCATTTACCTCTTCAGTTTTTGTTTCAGTCTTCTTTTTCTTTTGAGATTCTAAATCTCTTTTTTCATCTTCTTCTAACTCTTCAGCAGCTTTAATCATTTTTTCTAAGTTTCTCTTTTCTTCCATTGCTTTTTCAGCTTTATCTGCTTCTTTATTGGAAATAAATCCTCTAATTTCTTCTTTTTTAGACTTTAATAATGCTCTTAATTCTTCTAAATTCATTCACAATCACCTATACCTTTCAATTTTTTATATAAAAAAGAACTGTTATAATTCCAGTTCTAAATTTAATAGCTTAAGTTTTAACTCTCTTTCTTCATCTTCTTTATCATTGTTTTTTTTCATAGATATTTCAACATTATCAGAAAAGCTTCTTTGTTCAATATTTATCTCTTCATTGTTTCTATTCTCTATAGATGTCCCATAATAAGCTGGAGTTCTAGAATCATCCAAGACTGATACTTCACTTATGTTTATATCTTCTAAGTATCTTCTATCTATTCCACTATCAGTTTTCCCCCAGCTATCTTTTAATTTTGAAAACCCAAAGCTCCAACCTACTAACTTATTATTCTTAGCTTTTTCTATTACATCTGGATCATATACTCTTGCTTCTGCATATAATCCAATATTATCCTCAGTTAGTTTTAATGTATTATCTTTAGTTGAAGCTAATTTCCTATTTTTATTATGGTTTAGTAGTAAAGGAATATCATCTCTTTTCGAGATTGCATTTTTCCATGTTCCACTTCTAACCTGTTCCACAAAACCACCTTGAGGAGCTGGTAACTGTCTGCTATCTCTCTCAACTGCATTTATATAACCTTTTATAACAGCGTAATCATTTCTAATTTCTATTTGCACATTATCATCACCTTTCTAAGCTACATAGTTACTTAATTTATCTAGAATACTCATAGCAATCCTATCTTGTTTAGTATTAGATGGAATTTCTGTACCTCTGTTTTCATACATATCAGCTATTATTTTTAGCTGTAGTAAATCTGCTAATTTAATTCCTTTCACATCAGTCTTATATTCCTCTCCTACCATAGAATCAATATATACAAGGCTTGTATCTACTAAAACAGTTAAGTAATTATCGTCATAAGTATCATCAATTCTAAGATAGCTTTTAGCCTGATCCAATGTTACCGCCACTATCATCACCTACTTTCTTATTCAAGTAACTAACATTACCAGCTAATAAATCTGAAAGTAATACCTGACCTGAGGGCAACGTTATTATAAGGTCTCCACCTATTTTTTCTACCCCTATAATGTCTCTAGCATAATCTAAGTCATAGACTCCATTCTTAACATATGTGCTTATTACCTCCGCTTGTGTTTTACTATCTGTTCTAAGTAATACGTTTATATTGAATCTTATTTTATAACCTTTTTCTCTTTCTGCTGGCGTTAATAGCTTCCAGTCCATTTCCTGCTCTATTTGCTCAAATATTATAAGCAAACAATCTGTCAGAAACTTAATATTATCCTGTTCCTCACTTACCGCAGTATCTCTCATTATTCCCAATTTACTTAATGGTACTTGAAAGCTAGTTGCTATCTCTTCTTTGGATAACTTTCTAAGCTCTGTATATTGTGCATCACTCAGCGAAAGGTTAAGAGGTTGCACATTATAACCTGCTGGAACCGTAAAAATTCTACCATTATTTGAGTAAACTCTATCAAATTTGGATTGAACTTTCTTCATTTCCCTTTCATCTTTAATATCAGAGGTCATTTGCACGACTATTTTATTTGTTAATCCATTACTGAATAATTTATTTAAATAGTTCTGGCTTTTTAAACTACTGTCTAAACTTTCAGATAAAATACTCCTATTTGCTTTGCCTTTTATTCCATCCATAGTAAAATCTCTTAAGATTATTATCTCTTTGTCAAAGCAACTTCCTATTTCACCTTCTACACTTTCAAAATCCCATAAAATTTTATTGTTCTTAGTACTATTAATTAATCCAGCATTATCTATTGTTACATTGGTGATTTTAACAGGATATAATCCTTTAATTTTAGTACCTTGTTTGTCAATAAAAAGTCCAGAATTACCCCAATGCTTTGATAACGCTACAAAAGCCTTATAACAATCTATAGAACTCATATAATCATTAGGTCTCAAGCGTAATCTATCATATAAATAGTGATCCTTTGCTACTACGTCACCCTTTTCTGTTTCTTTTTTTACTTGTAATGTACACTTAGCAACACTTTCCGCAATAAATTTTATGCAGCTAAAGTATGTACTCTCTTTCATTTCAACTTCAAAAGGTGTAATGTCATAACCATTTTCAAAACTATATACAGTTTTCCAATCATTAACGTTTGTTGCTTCTCTTCTTTCAACTAATCTATCAAAAATCATTTGTCTGCACCTCGATTTCCTGTGAACTTATATAAAAATATACTAAAAGCTATTAAACTTACTCCTAAAAAGTATAAAGCAAAATATAAATTCACCATGAAGTTGGTGTAAATTATGATAGAAAGGCCAACAAAAAAAACTGTTTCCATAACAAAAATGTCATTAAAAATAGTCTTTTGAAGTAATTTATTAAGTTTTTTCTTCAATCTTAGCACCTTCTTTCTACCAATCTGCTTTATCTAAAGCATCAACTGCATTATAGTGAGTAGTCTCACCTACGAATTCTGTATAGCAAAATACCAAAACTACAACCATATCTATTCTCTGCTTATTTTTATCCTCTTTTACAAGCATTTCATCATCTGCTTTTCCCTTAGTAGTACTTGCCTTATTCATATTCCAATCAAGCAATTCATTTTTTACATATCTTATTTCCCCATCATACACAGCCTTTCTATACTCCTTTGTGCCTGGAGATAAGTTTGTATAAGTTTGCTTAAGCAGTATAACATCATAATCTTTTGCAAGTCTTTCCATCATTTCTCTCGCATTCATAGGGTCAGTAACTATTACCTCAATTTCACATTCATACTTACTTTCTATATTTCTTATATATTCCTCAACAAGTGTATAACTTACCGTCATCCCTGAGTGAATGTCACAATAACCCGCTTCAGCATATTTTCTATAATCTATTTTTTCCCTTCGATTTGCAAGACTATCCTCAGGCAAAAAACCATGAGATTTGCAATAAACAAGTTCTTCATCTTCAAATTCAATTCCAACGGCAGTTAAGTCTGTAGTTACTGATAAATCAACTCCAACCTTAACCTTTTTACCTTTAATCTTTTGTTTAAATTCCTCTTCAGTAATACTCCACTTTTTCCAATGTTCCATATTAAGATATTTATTAAGTTCGTTACTTTCAAGAAATATGTTGAAGTTTTTAGTTAATAATTCCTTTTGCTCGCTAGTTTTTATTTTGGCTATTTCTCTGTCAGCTCGAATCTCATCATAGTTTTCTTTTACTCTTAAAGGATTAGCTTTCAATAGCCCTTCATCTGTCCAAGCTTCTTCTCTAGTACAATAGTATAACAAACAAAATAGTTTAAAATTAGTAACAACTCCATTTAATACAGCTCTATCATATTCCAACTCTTCAAGCATTATAGAATCACTTTCTGCATAAGCAGTTGTGGTTTTAATTTCAATAGGATTTAATACACTGAGCTGTCCTTTTCTCATAGCTTGAATATTGTCATTGCTAGTAAACGCTCCAACTTCATCAGCTACATAACACGCTGGTCTTATAGAGTTGTTCTTGTTTGCTTTTGATGTTCTCGGAATATAATAACTACTTGTTACTTTGCATTTAATAACACCAATTTCACTATCTGATACAAAGAAATGCTTCTGTATATCAGGACTTGCTGCTATTATTTGAGCCATAGCCTTTCTAGTTTCTTTTGCCAAGTCCCTATCTATGCAAATACTATAAAACTCGCTGAAATTTTGCTCTGTTAACATAAGAAGTAATAAAATTATACCTGCAATGAAACTTTTTGTATTCTTACGTGGAATAAATAATACTACGTCTCTATATCTGAATTTTTTTTTATTGTTTTTATGTCTCCACCCGAAAATTGCAGCAATAAATAAAGATTGGAACCCTTCCAAGCCTTCTAATACTTGCTTGCCAGCTACAAATCCAGTAGCATAATTAAACAATTTTAAAAGGTTATTTATCTTTTTAAGCTTCTTTTCGCTAAAGCAAAATTCAAAATTGTCCTTATATTGATTTTCATAATAGTCTTGTACAAATATGGAACATTGCTTTTTTACTTCCCATGTAGTAACTTCTTTACCTTCTATTACATCTTGACAGTATTTTAAAGCCTTATCTAAAAGTATCATTCCTCATCATCTTCTCTTAAAGCTTTTAGTAGAGGGTCTTCTTTCTTCTCTTTATTATCTAAAGCTAAATTACCGAGTTTTGCTCTTGATTGAGGTGACAATGATAATTCATTACAACATCTGTACAAGTCTTTAGTATACTTATCTTTAGCACTCATTAAATCCTTATTTGCTAAATTTCCTATATTTTTATTTATTATAGTTTCTATAGTTTGTAACCTATCCACCGCAATAGCACAAGTTGATAAAATGTACACATCTAAGTTAGTTAGTATTCCTGTTGCTTGCAGTTCATCAATTATAAATTTATATATTTTCTTTTGTTCTTTTGATAAGTAACTAGGTGCTCTCCCTATTTTATCAGCTAGACTTTTTATTCTTTCTTCTTTTCCTTTCCTCTCTTCAATTTCTGCTTTTGTATTATGTCTACTCTGACTATCTATTACCTTACATGGTCTAGCCATATTCTCACCTTCTTTCTTCCTGCCTCCAAACTTTCATTTTGGGAATTTTATCAGACTGAGAGAGCACCACGGACTTTTTAAAGTCCGTCAAATAGTTTCACCCCTCCCCCGGGTTAATAAAATTCATCGTTGAACTTCTGAATTAATTTTTTTAAAAACTTTTGTATGCCAACCTTATCTTTCTTACTCTTATTCATTAATCTGTGTACCTTCTTATGGCAGCAATCACATAATGGTATTAGATTTACTTCATCTAGTCTTAAATCAAATCTGTCCTTCATAGTTTCAATATGATGTGTGTATTCATTATCTTGAATCAATCCTTTAATCCAACATACAACGCAAAGACCAAAGTAATGTTTCTTTATATTCTCACTCAATGTTAACCAAACATTGCTACTATAAAACTTCTGTCTTTCCTTTTCTGCATTGTCTTGCAGCCTTCTATGTTTATACTCTTTATACTTCTCCTTTCTATTCTTTACTTCACATTGGCACAATGTACCTTCCAATACTTTCTTACCACATTGAGTACACTTTCTATATATAGCCATTGCTTCTCCTATATCACTATGGACTTAGAGTTAACTTCTTTCTCTTTTAACTTAGTAAGCTTCTTAGCATTATCAACTGCATGTGGATCTTCTTTCCACTTAGCCTTTTCTTTATTGTTTAACCAATACTTCTGTGCTGCTAAGTCTGGCCCTTTATACTTCTTAACCTTACTTATCTTAACATCTTCTTGTGTTAAGATAGTTTGCCCATCATCTGCCAATACTTCACTCTTGACTTTAGTTGGTACCTCTTCATAATAGCTATACCCAATACAGCATTTATATAATGCCTGTTCTACTGATTGGTTTTTCTTGTCTTTTCCCTGAGCTATTATCTGTTTTAGCTCACTATTTTGAGCTTTATATCGCTTAAAAGTTGAATATCCTATACCTATTTTTTCAGCGATTTCCTTATCAGTTGCATTCTGCTCAACCATAGATTCTATAAGGCTTAAGTTATCTTTTATTACCTCTTCAATTGACTTCATTTTTCACCTCCTAACATTGAGCCATTGCTTTGATACCCCTGTCTCAATAAAAAAAATAACTAATTTTAGATGTTAAATCCAAAATATGCTTGGAGCCATTGAAACTACTAACTTTAAGACACTTTTATTTTTTATTTACAAATCAGTAATAACATATAGGATTACGGATTACTTTTTTATGTGTATATATTAGTAAGAATTTTTTATTTTCTTTAAAATAAGTATGTTCTATCTATTTACCGATTATAGTTTTCTGGCAGCTATTTTAGCAGCATTTTCTTTTACATCATCTTCAAGTCCTAAATACTTTTTAGTAACCTCTATGCTTAAATGTCCTAATGCAATTCTTACATACTCTAAATCCTTAGTTTCTTCCCATAACCTCCTAGCATATGTTTTTCTTAAACTGTGTCCAGTTATATTCTTTAATTTAATTTCTTTGTCCTCTGAAACTTTCTTCAGAATGTCTGAGTATGATTTTGAAGTAAGATAGCTACTGCCAGAACCTTTCTGCGATGGAAAAGCATATTCTGATTTCTTTTTCCCTTTTATATATTTTAATAAGACTGTTTCTAGCTGTGGAACTATATCATGTATTCTTTTTTCTGGTTCTTTTTTTAATGATCTAGGATTTCTTCTTATATGGCTTTTCCATGCATTGTATTGCTTTTTCTCTTGAATTTCAAAATATCCATTGCTTATAGCTTCTTTTATATCAGCCACAGTTAAATCCACAATATCTTGAAGCCTATACCCTGTTGCAATATCTAATAAGAAAATAGTTAGGTTTCTTTCAGTCCATTCATTACTAAGCTCTTCTAATCTGTATTTGAATCTCTCATAATGTGCTTCTGGAATTGGTTTTGCAGGCTTTTTCTTTCTCTTTGTCAAATTCATCACCTCACTTTCTGCCTGCCTATAAATGCAAAATAAAAAGACACTCTATTGAGTGCCTATATTTTTCCCTAGTTATTTCATATAAATTTTATTTACATCTTAATCAATAATTCTTATTGCTGTAATATCTTTATTTTCATCATTAGATATAAGCAGTATCTCTTTGTACTTTATTTCAGCTGTTCTACGTTCTTTAAAAGTTGTATGCAGAATTTTGTTTATTTCTAGAATTGTACCATCATCAAACTCTAGGACTACATTAAATAGATATCTACCCTTATCAATATTATAGCTTTTTAATATTTTGCTGCTATTTTTTTTACCATCATCCTTTAAGACAACTACATTTTTTCCAATTGAATTCTTCAAAGTAATCTCAATTAGATTTAAACTACTACTCTTTATCTTTTTAAGTCTACTAACTTTAGTATTAAAATTAAATTTGCTTTTCTTTAATTCGTCATCCAATTTCTCTTTCAGACAATCAGATTTCTTAACTGTTTCTTTGTAAATAGCATCTTTCAATTTAAGTGAGATGTCATCTCCTAAATTTAATTTATCAATATAGCTCGATAGGTTATCTCCTATATCTGTAAGATGTTTTGTTATTTTATCAATGTCTAATTCTTTAACTCTGTCATTTACATTATTAATTTTTTCATCCATTCTTTCAATAGTAGAACTTATTTTAGTATTTACATCTTGTGAACTAATTCCTAATTTAATTGATACATATATAGCAACTAACCCTAATATTATAGATATCCAGCTAGATAAAAATGAACTTATATCAACTACAGATTTATTATCACCTAATCTAAAGCCTAAAACAAAAATAACTAAAGATACTAAAATAGCTATAACTAATGCAATTACTCTTATAAACCACTTAATATCTTTAGAATCCCATTCATCAAATTTCATCAGAATTACCTCCTTTGTTATATAGTAATTTTTCTATATCAAAGGCGATTTCCCTCTTTTTTAAGCTTATTTTTCCATTTTCTTTTTCAATTCTTCCATATCAGCCTTTATTTCAGCTTTAAGTTCTGTAATATTTATTGCCATATCAGCTATTGCCGCTGGATCTCTAAGTTGTCTATAATCTTTCCACATTTTATTTATTTTCTTTTGCTTTTCTCTTATACTTTCATCCGTATAGAAAGAAACATATTTAGTATTACAGTGAAGACATATAAAATAGTTCTCTTCTATACCTAGTGGAAGCTTTCTAGTTTTAAGTTTTAGTTCAAACTTTTTATTACATTTATCACATACTACTTTATTATTCATAATATCACCCTTTCTAATTATAACTTATTATCTAACCTGTCTCACAGCTCCTCTATGCCTTTTATAGTAAGAGGCTTGCATCAAATCTGTAACATTTACAGGTTTATCGTCTTTAAGTTCTCTTAATTCTTTTATGTAACTTTTATCCACACTTATTCTTATTAAGTTATCAACAAAGTCAATATTTTGGGGAAGTTTTTTATTAATTGCTAGACTTATAAGTGACTTGCAAATATCTAAGTTTTTAACATGTGTATGACCTTTTTTAAATACTTTATTAATATTTATAATTAAAAAGCCATTGCTTACCTGGATTACTAAGTATTCATTTTTCTTATAAATCTGATTCAACTTTCTCACTTCCTTTGCAATAAAATGAGCACCAGCTTAAAACCAGTGCTCTAAAAGGGGATGTTCTATTTTATTAACCTTATTTTCATTTACTAATCTTTTAGGAGTATCCCATGTTGTTGTTGGAGCTACTTCTTTATCTATTACTATGTCTCCGTTAAAATTCGTCTTATATATTGATCTATTCTTTTTAATAAATGTACTATCTCCCATATACTTCTTAGCATCATAATTAGTTGCTTTTATAACTTCACGCCTTTGTACTGCAGCAATGTGATGCTCATGCTTTAAATTGCTGAAATTTCTTTGAATACACTTTTTTACTGTTTCTTTATTTACATTTAGTTTCTTAGCAATCTCTGAATCCGTTAATCCTTCTAAATATAACTCTCTAACCTGTTCTTTATCTATTATAGCTTTCATAATTATCACTCCTATAAAAAAGTGTATAGTTCACCCAAACCATTAAAGGGGACATCCCTTATTTTCCTCAAATATTTGTATATTTTTCTTATACCACTATTATAACTTATTAAATTTAAAGTAGAGTGCCATAAAAGGGACATAAAAGTGCCATCTTATAATCCTAAAGCTATAGCTGTTTTTTCTAAGGCTAGTTTTTTAATTCTTTTGCACTGCCTTTCACTCTTATAGACCTTGTATGTAAATTCATAATAATACATACCTTCTATACAAGCATATTTAATAACGTCCCTTTCAACGTTGCTTAAGGCTTCATTTAATGCTCTATCTATTTGTTTTATTTTTCTTTCCATACTTTTTATTCTACTCTCAAGTAAAGCTAATTCTGCATTTGGTCCAGAATTACTTAAAACTTCATACTCTTCTTTTAAACTTTCAATGCCTGCTTTTGTACTTTTATAATTATATAACCATTTTTCAGCTTCTGATGTTCTATCAAATTCTTTTTTATCTATATTTAACATGTTCTTATACCTCCAAAAATAAAAATGCACTACTCCCGTAAAAGGAATAGTGCTTCTGTTACTCAGTCAGCTCTATTTTATATCTTTTATATTAAGCTTTTTATATTATATCTAAATTAGTTATCTTTATTGTTATCTACATCTGGTCCTTCTCCAAATATTATATTTACTACATTTACATGACATATTTGTCCCTACCTTCCCACATATAAGTTTTTGAATTACGACTTAAAAACACCGTAAAATTGTGAGTTTTACGGTGTTTCATAAATCGTTTGTTTTTCAGTCATAACATTAAGTAAGAGCATTGCGAATGTATTGTTTTTTAATAACATTAATATA
>Ga0183101_1001117_pt1 | contig 28694 bp, 40 predicted proteins | sample Biomet3_FD_127790 | JGI IMG/M metagenome (GOLD analysis project Ga0183101, IMG submission 127790) | Microbial communities from bioreactor (seeded with sewage sludge) at LBNL, California, USA - Biofuel metagenome 3 | ecosystem: Engineered > Bioreactor > Anaerobic > Unclassified ...
TAATCCTCTTTAGACTTAAAACTTAATCCATAATTTTCCATCATTTCCTCCTTTGCTCAATTGGATTAATATGAAGTAATTCTTTTTCTTTAACTTTAACTTTTAAAGAAACAGATTGCATGAGCGGTTGTAACACAAAATTCTTTACTTTCAATTTTTCATAAATAAAATTTACTACATCTATTGCAGTATTTCCTTTTGTGAAACCTGCGTCATATCCTAAAGATATAGCTAAATCATTTGTTACTCTCATTCCACCACAAATTAGAATATATTTACTCAAATCAACTTTCTGATTATTACATTCTTGAATTACATTTTTTAAACATTCTATATGCAAATTCATTTGACTAACAGTTTGACTAATACATATTACATCTGGTTCCCATTCTACAATTGCTGTAACTAATGCTTCTGGCGTAACTTGTGCTCCCATGTTATATACAGAAAAACATGGGTAGCTTTCTAAACCATAATCACCGTGAAAACCTTTCTTATTTAAGATAGAATCCAAACCAACAGTATGGGCATCAGAACCAGTAGTTGCACCTAATACTCTAATAGTACGATTACATTTATCTGTAAATTGTTTTAAAATAAATTCTCTATCTAAATTTTCCTTTACTTTTTCTTCAACCAATACTTCTTCATTAATGTCAAAATTTGTAGAAGCATATAAAATAACACAATGAAAATCACAATTAGACGAAATAGAAACTACATTAGTGTCTATTAGATTCATAGATTGGCAAAGTTCTTTTATTGCAGAATTTAATACTTCTCGTTTACAATTAAATGTAAAACTAAGTTGGATTTTACCATCATTACTTTTATCACCATAAGGTTTCATATTTAACTCCTACATAAAATTAGTATAATATGTATTCTTTTTAATGACGCCTGAAAATCCTTTTCCACCAAATTTTGTTCTTGATATATCAGCAAATATTCCTTGTTCTAATGCTTCGTATAATCCAATATTTTGAATGTTATTCAGTTGGAGTAATGTTTCTTCCATAACTGTTTTAATACGAGTAATAATAAATGAATCTTCTTTAAGTGTAAAATTACTCATTAAATCTTTACTAACAGTATGTACATAATTAGCGCAGTTAATTGCATTATATCTATCTTGTAAAAAAGGAGTATGAATAGCTTCAGTATTCATACCTAATAAATGAATATTTTGCTGAGTAATAGAACTAACTAAATTGAATAGTGTATCTAAAGACTGAGAGAAGAAAATATCCCCACATTTAAATCGAGTAGGTGGCATATATTTAACAGGACTATTAGGAAATAATATTTTGGTTAACATTGCATGAGCTATTTCATAAGATAAAGCATTTTCAGTATTAGGATCAATTTCAAAAGCATGACCTATACCAAGTTGGTTGTCATTCATACCTGCATGTTTTGCAAAGCAATAATTGATACATTGACTTGCGGTTACACTCCATGCTTTTTCAATAGCATCGGAAGTAGTTAGATAATTGTCTTCACCCGTATTAATAATTATATTAGATAATGCACAAAGTTTTCTTGAAAAGAATTGGTCAGTAAAAGTTCTAAGTGGGTTAATATCTCTAAATAAAATACCATACATTGAATCATTCAATAACATATCAAGATTAGCTTGAATTGCACATACAGTAATTTCTGGCATACACATACCAGAAGCATAGTTAACTAAGTATACTTTTCTTCCTAGTTTATTTGCTTCATCATCAATTTCTTTTCGCATATATTTAAAATTATCTAAGGTTGCAAATGTACCACCAAACCCTTCAGTGCTCAAACCTTCAGGAACAAAATCAAGTAAACTTTGTGCCGTAGTTCTAATAACTGCTATGCAGTCTGCACCTTGCTGAACTGCTATTCTAGCTTGCTTTCCATCTTCATAAATATTACCAGTTGCAACAATAACATACTTTAGCCATTTTTTATCAACACCCTCAATATTTTTCTTTCTAGATGTAATATAGGATTCTAAGTCAAGCCTGATTTGTATTAAATCCAAATTATCATAATTTTCTAATATTTCAGACTCAGTAACTTCCCATATAAGTTTATTTAACTTTCTACTAATTAAATATAATGTAATTGCTCCATAGCAACGTAAATTATTAGAAATTTTATTCCAAATTTGATTTACAATAGGTGAATCATCAAGCTTATCAAACTTTAAATTATATGCTTCTATTATTAATCGAAGGATAGCACGTTCGATTGAATCTGTTGAATACTGATTAATTTCAGTTATCAACGGTGTAACAATCTGGTTTGCCACATCAAATAAGTCTTCTTTTTGCAACGTGCTATCCTCCTTTCTTAAATAAGAATCGAACGAACTATATCTGAAAGACAGAATGCATCTTTTTTATATGCAGTATTTGGTAGATTAACATTATTAGCCATTAAATATGCTTGAGTGATAGCATTTTTTGGTGTATCCCCCAAGCCAGAACAAACACCATACCATGCGTCACTAGTGCTAAATACATAGTCCTTATAATAATTAATACTTGGGTTAACTATATCAAAGAAGCTTTGATTTGTTTCTAATGATTTTAATTTGAAATACTCATCTGAAATATTCATTAACATAGATTCAGCATTCTGTGAATCATTTGCAAGTGGAACACCATGAAGGTCAACACCCGCACTATATTTTGTATACCATTTAATTTCAAATGATTCATTCTTATCTTTTAACGCTGTCCATAAATCAGTTAAAGAAGATTCCATTTGTCTAAATATAGTTAAGGTATTTGAACATCCAAATCTAGTCATAAATTCAGTAAATACCCAATCATTTAAAACTTCAGAATACATGAAACTTACATCCATCCAACCAAAAAGTTGAATATCTGGATTGTCTTTAACTACTTCAGAATAAAGATTCTTTAATTTATCATAAACTTTCAATCCAAAAACATCCGTAATACCTGCCTTTTGTAAGGTTGCGGTACTACCTGCTTTACCACCCATATCATCATTAAATAACTTATTTGTTTCCCACATTGTCATTAATGGTAGCACAAAATCATTATTAAGAGCAAATGTATAAGCTATTTCATTTGTACAGGAACCTAAATCCATTTCTAACATAACTTTATCAGTTACTAGCCAATTCTTTAAATTCTTTGCAATGTAATCAATACTATATTTTCCAATATATGCAAATTTATTAAATTTCACAACTATATTATCACCTAAGTATTCTTTTGTGTAATTATAATCAAAATCTTTAATATCAGATATTAAAATATATCTACCAGCATTAAGACCAATACTTTCAATATATTTCTTTCCAAAAGCTCTATCTTTTTCTAAAAGAATACCCTTACTACAATAACTCATAGGTTGATTTACCCAACCAAAGCTAGGAGCACTATGATAAATTGCATTCATTGTATCGAGAAAAATATCTCCATTTTCAAAATCTAAATGAGTTTTTATGAATTTTCTAATGTTACCCAATGAGAATATAAAATGTAAATTACTTAAATTATAATCTATTAAGAGTTCACTATTCTTTGCTGGACAAACAATATTTACATAGTGTTCGTCATTTTTCATATTATCTTCAATAGGAATCTCAGCACCATCATTACAAACATAGGTAACTAAAACTTTCTTTCCACTTTCATGTACTGAATCAATTGCATTCTTAAATACATCACACATATTCATAGATTCATTAACTGATTTTACACCATAAGAATGGCAGAAGGGTAAACCTAAAAATTGCTTATATTCATACAGAATAGAAAAGTCCACATATTGTTTTCCAAGCTCTAAAGCTAACTGAACAAAATACACATGAATTAAAGCATACGGATTGAGTTTTTTGTCATCGACACTAAATGAATTAGTAGCAATATATGGATCACAAAATAAACTATTATTCAGTTCTATTGCATAAGTACATGCAGTTCCAGTTTCAAAAGTTAATGAAATTTTATGTATTTTTGCACCTAAAGAAATAATATCAGAATAATAAATATTGTTATTATCTAATGAAGAAAATCTGCTTACATATTCAGTATAATTTTTACATAAATCTTCTTGAAAAGAGAGAGCATCAGTAAATACCACATGTTTGTATTTATATTGGTCACGCTTACTACCAAAAATACGATTAGAAATATTCTGTTTTACAATCTTCTTAACATAGTATTTAAACTTATCTTCAATAGTTTCACCAGAAAGGGTTGATACATCCATAACACAAGTTTCAAAAGAATCATAAATATTTAATCCAATTTCAGCAGCATAAGGTTGTAAATTCTTTGCAAGCTTTGCTTGAATTTCCCACGGAATATCTAAGGATAATAAACATCCAAAATCACCATTAGTATTATTTAATTCACAAATAATTGGCATATTGGATTTTTTATTATAAAAAACACATATATTATCAGAATTTAATCCAGATAATTGAAGATATTTAAGCACCAAATAATATTCAGCTTCATTCAAAAACTTCTTATACTGAGAAATAGTTTTCTCTAAAATTTTAGGATAAACCCCATAATAAACTTCTACATCTGGATGGGAATATTTATCTACAGATAATCGCATTATTTTTCCTCCTGTTCATATATACTTTTACGCAATTGCATTTGATTAATTAAATCTCCATAACCCATTATATGATAAAATGAACCTATAGCAATAAAACCAACTTTAGAATAAAGATTTTGAGCTACTTCGTTATCAGCATTAACAAAAAGAAGAATATCTTTTTTATTTGTCTTAAAGTATGTTGATATTGCTAGATTAATTAATCTATCACCAATCTTCTTTCCACGATATTCAGAACTAATAGAAATTACATCAAGAAGAGCAGGAGTTTTTTTATCCCAATTTTTATTGTCTACGATAACACAACAACCAATTAAGTCTTCTTCATTTAATGCTATTGCAATTACAGATTCACAACTTAACCAATTCCCTATATCTTCAATAGTAGCTTCTTCATCTTCTAATAGATATTCAGTTAATTTTTTAAATAATTCTACATAATTTTTATTATGTGAAGGGGCTAAAATTTCAAACTTAATATTCATTAATTGTAACTTCCTTATCTTTATATATGAAAGTGCGACCTTCATAATTATTAAATTGATAAATACCTTCATCAATTACTTTATAGTAATGTGGGTTGATAGGGGTTTTTCCCATACCATCTGGTAAATCTGCAATATATAATGGATTAGCCAAACCACTAATTACTCCTCGCATACTCTCATATAAAGAAATACCACGTTTAATACTTACTCGGAAATGTGACATACCAGGAATCAAATCACAACTATATAAATAATATGGTCTAACACCACAAGAATATAATTCAACATTTAAATTAATTAAAGCTTCTGCTGAATCATTTACACCCTTTAAAAGTACACTTTGATTATTTATTGAAATTCCATTACTACGAATTTTAGTAATTGCCGCTTTTGCTTCATCCGTAAGTTCTTCTACACAATTAAATTGAACATTTATATATTGAACTCCACTGGTAGCGAGTATTTTAAAATCAATATCCTTCCATACTTCATTAATAATGCGAGGATTAGTACAAGGTACTCTTGTACCTAGACGAATAACGCCCTTAGTACCATTTTCATGAAAAGCTCTTTTTACTTTCATTACTAATTCAATTAGATCCATTTTATTTAGCATAAAAGGATCACCACCACTAATAAGAACATCAACAATTTTATTTTCTTTAATATATTCAAATAAACCTTCAGTCATTTCTGACGTAATTTTAAAATCAATCTTGTCATGAACTTTACGCTTACGAGTACAATGACGACAGAGTGCAGCGCAAGTATCACTTGCGTACACTAACATACGATTGGGATATTTTTGAGTAATAAATCCATCACAATGTGTTCTACAATCTTCACCAAGATAATCAATATTTTCTTCATCAAGAACAACATATTCTTTATCTGAATGACGAAATTGAATTGCAACAGGGGAGTTCTCTTCCCCTACATTCTTAGAAGTTACGCTTATTAGCTCTTCTAAATATGGGTTTGTTTTTACTGCAAACATAGATCCCTCCAAATTAATGGTAGCATATTACACATAAATGTCAATTATAATCCTAATTGAATTGAGGGTGTAAAGATAGGTACTTCTGTATATTTTATGTTTTTCTTATAATTTCCTAATTCTGATAAATTTAATCCTAAATCAACACATTCAAATTTATTATCTATCATATATTTTATTACTTGAATATGAGAAGTAAGAGCTAAAGAATAAGACTTAAATTTATCATCATGAATAAATACAATATCGCCACAACAAATACAATCTAAAGTTTTTATTAGTTTCATTGCACAAATTACTTCATTCTCATATGTTGCGTAGACAGCACCCATATTATCATTATTAGTATAATCTACTTTCCAAGAATTAACTAAATTATTAGCTGTAAAAATATCAATAGGATGATTTACTTTAGATAAAATAGAATCACATTGATGACTAAAACATAGTGGATTTATATCATTAATTATTTCTGATTCTTTACCAAAAACTACATTCCATTTAACTTCAGTTGATTTCTTTCCAAATATTTTAGACATAAAAGAAGACTGAAACTCATTTCTAATATATTGTTTTGAATCTGTAATTCCATTGCGAAATACAATAGGATAGTTAGTTTTTATTGGGTTTGATTGTGAATCAATATTATCCAACATTTTTGCAAATGGATAGTAATAAATAGGAGATACACAAACTATATTTAACATGTTATAATAATCTTCATAAAAAACACAAGGTTCATCATTATAATAACCTAAAAATCCTCTACCTGACATTCTTAATATTGGAATAACATAAGAAAACATCATATGATTTATAATATTAGAACATTCTGTATTTAATCTATCATTACATAATAAAGTATAAATATTCATATATTCTATAAATTGCATAGGAGAAGAATCAAAGTCTATTTTAACATAATTATTTTGCATGATTCTTCTCGGCTATTGCTTTTTCCATAGCTTCTCTAAGAGATAAACAACCTAAACATACTCCACATGGAGTTGTAACTTCATCATTAAAACATGACCAACATAAATGAAATGGAAAACCAATTTCATCTGCTTTAAGCAATACTTCATATTTTTGAAGATCATAAATAGGATAAGCAAACTTTGGAATATTTAATTCAGGATAAGATTTACGCCAAAATAAGTTAAATTCATCAGCAGTAGATTTTAGTTCATCTATAAAATGGTCATTCCAAGCATTTATTCCCCACCAAATTTCATCAACATTACCTAATGCACCTGCATATGATAACGTAGTAGAATACATTAAAAATTTATAACCAGAAAAATAATCGACATTTTCCATTGCTTTTTGCTGTGAATTAGAAGAATTTGTAATATCATAAGTTACTCTCAATAAATTTAAGTTTGGTATATCCAAAATAGTAGGAATTATACTATAATATTTACACAAGTTGTATGCAGCTTCCATTTCTTTACAAGGTATTTTATCATCAAAAATAATAGGAATTACATCGTAATTTGCATATAATGCATGGGCTAACAAATAGCCAGAATCAATACCACCAGAAACGGGAATCATTATATTCATATTATTTCTCTGATATTCCAAAAATTTCATTAATAGAATAAACGCTTGCATAATAAAATAATTTAGTTAACAGATTCATTTTATCTGAAATATTTAAATTTGAAACTTTTTTAATTAATTCTTGCTGAAGTATACAATGTTTACAAGTACCACAAGGTTCACCTTTTTTTGGTACCCAACATGTTTTTGAATTTTCAAAAATACTATTATCAATAAGATATGCAAAACTAATAAGTATATCTCTTGGAACTTGAATAAATGGAGCTACACATACAAATTGAGTCGTATCTGTATTAAAAGAATTAGAAATTACTTCATTAAGATTTCTTAAAAATTTCTCTGAAGCATCACCCATAGGTTGATAGCCGGGATCAACAAAACCAAATACAATATTAATTTTACCATCAATATTGTTTTCTATACAATACTTAACTACATCTAAACTAAGACTTAAATTTCTACCCAAAATAAATGGGTCTTCTTGATTTCTATTAAATAGCTTTCCAGATTTTCTAATATAACCACTAGTAGATTTTATTTCTAACATAGGAGTATTATTAATAGTTGATAAATATTTAACTGCTTCTAATTCAGTATTACTTGCAATATGAGAATAGTTTATATGAATATTCCAATGTTCAATTCCAAATAAAGTCATTATTGTACTATACGCATAGCTATCTAAACCACCACCATTCAACAAAAAGTTATGCATTATCCCTCCTTTCTAAAGAAAGTAGAACCAATAATAGTTAAATTATTATCCAGTAATAATTTACTAAATCTAATCATATTACGTCTACTACATCTAACTTTATAAAAAAGAACTTTATTAAGTTTAAAGTTATCAGGCTCACCAGATTCTTTAGTATAAACTGTTATTTTATTCAAAAAATGGTCAGGAAAATTATTAATTACTACACGATATTTAATATCATTCATTACTAATGTAACAGAATTATTACGTTTAGTCAAAAAAGTTACATTAAAATATATCTGGGTTATAAAATTATCAATAAATACATCAAATTCTTTTGAATATGGATACTTAAATTTATACAAATAAATATAGGTATAAATTTTTATATAATCAAGTATCTTATTCATATTCATCATAAATACTCTTTAATTTTTTATTAGAAGTACTTTCACTAAGTTTAATAGGCATTATTACTTTAGCTAAATCATCAAACTTTTCTATCTCATTAATAAATACAGATTCGGAATTATTTGCATCTTTTACGACACTATAAGTAAGATAATCAGAGTATTCAGCAGCAGACATAGGTGAACAAATCACTAAATTATGCCGTGCGCGAGTACATGCCACATAAAATAATCTACGTTCTTCATCAATCTTATCTGGGTCAGGTGGTGTATCTGCAATATTCGCCGGTGGTTTTCCATCATATACAAACCAGTATGATGGAAATTTACCTTCATTAACATTAATAATGAATACATTATTCCATTCCAAACCTTTAGCAGAATGAACAGAACCAAGAATAACTTTACCGCCCTGTTTTAATTCAGCGGCAGTATCAGATTTAGATGGTTGTCCATTAGGATTAAGGCTAAATTCAATTAACATCTTTTTAATAGAAGGCATAACGCTTACAATATTTGCAAAAACATTAACAGATTTCATTCTGTCATTATTCCAACCCACTTCACCATATTTATTTATCATCATAGGTTTAATATAACTAAGAACACGCTTCATACAATAGGTTGTATCTTTATTATTTGAACGTAAGTCAAGAAGTAAATCACCTAATTCAGATAGATTTTGTTTAATTCCATATTTTTTAGTATTTAATAAAACCTTATATGGATTTTTACTTTCAAATGCCGTAGTATAAATATTTTCTGCTGTAACACTACCAATTTTAGGATGAAGCTCTAACATTCTACTCCAACCAATAACATCACTATGAAAGAATGCAGATTTAAAGAAAGATAAAATATCCTTAATGTGTGCCATATCAAGCAAAGCTTGACCACCACGTTTTTCAAACAAAATTTTACGAGAAGCTAATGCTAATTCAATTAATGTACTAGAGCTATTAGACCTATATAATACTGCAATTTCCTTACCAGCAAATTTTCTATTTTGAATCATATCCTTAATAGTTTCGGCTACAAATTCAGCCTGAACATTTTCATCTTGAACTCGCACATAATAAGGTTTTTCACCATCATAAGTTCCTATCATTTTCTTCTTCCACTTAGCTGTAGTAAAGTGGTCGCCAATATTATTGGCTAAATGAAGAATCTGATTTGTAGAACGATAATTTGTAAGCAACATTTTAATTTGAGATTTAAATTCTTCAGGAAAACGCAACATATTTTTATAGTCAGCACCACGAAATCCATAAATACTATTATGCGATACAATATTATTAGAAATAACATTACCAGCAGAAGAAACTTCAATATCATATACGGTATAAGAATTTTTAGATACAGTTACATCAGTAATTTCATCTAAAATCATTTCCCCCTTATGAATAACAGGAATTTTCATAGTAGGTACTACCTGATTAGCAGTAACAACATTTAAGAATCTAGCTTTAGCTGTTTTTTGAGAACATCTAAACTTTTCAACAATAGAATTAGCATTAAATTCCTTTTTTAATTGTTTTGCATAAATTAATGCTTCATAATAGCTATTAAATCCTTTTTGAACTATTTTACCTAAATTTTCAGCTCTAACTAATATAGAATACGGATTAACATGATGCATACCATATTCTTTCTGATTAAAAATTATATTTACTACAGTATGTTTATGCTGATGTTTTTCTGTACCTTGTGCAATATAAGCAGGATAATCAAAAATAAGATGTTTACTTTTTAATAATTTTTCACCATTATTACCATATTTCTTAAATAATTCATCAATACTTTTCTGAGTTAAAGTTAAATTTCTACCTAAATGCTTAAATGGAAGTTTAGGAACTCCATAATATAATGAATAATCTTGTTCTTTTAAATAGGAAACTTGTTTATTTTTTGAATAATTTAAAATCCATAAATGTGTAGCACCTTCAAAATTAGCTCTATTTGAAAAAGTATGAGATTCTCCACCAGTTAAAGTTCCAGTTCTAAATCCATATTCAGGATTATACATTAAATAATTGTAAATGTAGCCTTCAGTAAATGAGGGCTGAGTAACAAAGCATTTATGAGTTGGAGTAACTTTTAAAATATATCCTAATTTTGTTTTGATATTAATTAATTTTTTGCTAACTTCTTTTGAAATGTTCGTAATAGGTTCATATTTAATTTTATCACCTAAAATACATTGAATTTTATCGTTTTTCTTTAAATCCTTAACCTTTCTTTTAATTATTTTTTTATGTTCTTTAACTTTTACTATACTATTTTCATACCAACACTGGGTTTCGTCACCGACTGCAAATAATGAAATTTTCTCAAGATTGGAATTAACTTTTCTATTTTCTTTATTACCTTTAACTAAAGATAAAAGAATATCTAATTGTGGGCCATTACAATCCTGTACTTCATCAACCAAGATATAATCATATAATGCACTAATTTTCATTCTAAACTTTTTATCATTATGAAGAGCGAGTTGAATTAGTTCAAGTAAATCATCAAAATCCATCATAGAATATTTCTTTTTATACTTTACATAAGTTTCAATATTCTTTGTAAAATTATCTATTGTCTGTTTTAATAATTTACCGGACATTTGAGGATATCGTTGCTTAACGACTTCATCAGGTTCAAGTTGTTTATTACGAAGAAGAGAATAGCAACTATATAGCTGACGGGTACTACCACAATTACAATCTCCAAGAGCTGCACATTTAACCCAAGTATCAAAACCATCTGAAGAATCAAGAATACTAAAATCTTTATTCACATTTAACATAGCACAGTATTTACGCAAAATACGATGTGCCCAAGAATGAAAGGTAGCACAACTAATAAACTTTGCGATTCTTTCACTAAGTTTAGCTGCGACACGTTCACGCATTTCTTCACCAGCTTTTACAGTGAAGGTAAGAAGTAATATTCTTTCAGGGTCAACATCTTCATCATTAATTAAATGAATAACTCTATTTGTTAATACAGCAGTATTATGATTAATAAATCCATTAGCTATAAAATTATGGTAATCTGGAATAGTAAAATCATATACAACTGCATGACGTTTATTTATCTGTACAATTTTATCAAAAATTACTTTTTCTTGAACTTTATTTGAAGTTGATACATTTAATAATTCATTAAGATCATCTTTAGTTATTAGAATTTTATATATTGAACTTGTATTATTGCTGTTAAATTCTTTTGAATGTGTAGTTTCTTCTCGTTTACAAAAGATACCACAAGTTAACAATAAAATTTGTAAATCAATAGATAATTGTTTATTTACAAACCATGTTGGTTTTCTTGAACCAAAAATATTATATAAAAAGTATGCAAGTTCCTGCCGTCTTAATTGTAGAACTTTTGAAGATATATAAGTATCATAAATACTAAAATCATTAATTAATAAATTTATTTTATTATAATCTAGAAAATCAAGATAAGTAGAATCAGTATTAATTGTATTAATTGGAACAGTATCATTTATTTGTAATTTTTGTAATTCAGTATAATCTGTCGTAAATATTTTATGCATATATGTACCTGAAAGAGTATACCCATTTTCTGTAACTACTTCTAAAATTTTAGATCTATTAAACCTAAAAAAGTGAGAAGAGGGAGTTTCAATAAATTTTGAACCAGTATAGCACATAACTGGATATTCTAATTCATATTGAGAATATTCATTATTTGAAGAAACTAAATTCATATTAGCCAATTTTGGAATTTCACTCATACGAACTAAATTATTTTTTAATAGAATTAAAGAATTTCCTACAATACATTTGCCAGAACCAGCAGATGCAATAACAAGAGTACGTTTATTTTTGTCTTTAATAATTTCTTTTTGTTGTGCATTCAATGAAAAAGTACGTTTAATAGTAGTAGGAGTAGTTAACTTTTTTAAGTATGGGAGTTTTACTGTTTTATCAGGTAATTTAGTTGTATCTACTTTCCATTTGTTAATGCGTGTTTCATCAGTAGTTGCAGTGTTGTTGGTTTCAGACATATTTTTGAGTATTCTCCTTAAATTATTTTGGATATAATCTTTATATATAAAGCCTAAGTCTTCAGCTTTAGGCTGACTACTTAAAACTCTTGTATCCCAAGGGACATTTGGGTCATCAACTGCATTTTCATCAATTACGGGTTTAGGCCAAATATCTAAGGTATCAAGCTTTTTTCGTATTTCTTCCGGCGGAAGTTTGTATCCTACTAAATTGCTCATTGTTAAACTCCCACCTATTCTTATTAAATTCAAAATTACCACTCAATAACTCACTATAACTTGATTGTGACGAACTTTCAAGTAAAAATTTACATAGAATAAAATCTTCAAAAGCGAAGCCTATGTACTCATTAGTGCAACAATATAAAATCTCCGGAAACTCATTTTTAAGTTTCCGGAGAAGACCAAGAGAATTATCTATTACTAAGATTTTCTCATATGTTTTATAAATTAAATTTTCCTTATATAATTTACCTATTCCTTCAACTTCTGAATCTCTTGGAGAAATTGCTATTTTATGGTGCAAGTTAAAAATACCATAATGGGCAAAGAATTGTTTTAAATCTTGAAAACTCCCTTTTCGTCTCCAAGTGCTATGTAATATAATTTCACAATCAACTAACTCTTTTAATAATTGCACAGAATAAATATTAAATGGACAAATATTAATTGTGTTAAACGGGGTGAGAGTGTAGCCGCTAGTGTGACTACACAATACCCCATCAACATCAAGACAAATTAAATTCATGATAACATTAACCGTAAAGTATCAGAATAATCATGAATATTTCTTAAACCTGAAATAATACAACATTGAATGTTAAGTATCTTAGATACATCACAAGGAATTGTATTCTTTTGCATAAGGGAATGAGAATAAGTCGCATTAAAAATGAAATAATTTTTATCAATTATAATTGCATTTCTAGCTTTAGAATTTTGAATAATAGAATTATACAAACTTAAATTGGTAGCTTCTGAAACATTAGAAGGATAAATAAAATGATGTAAATTAACTAATCCATTTTCATGTAGATAATCTACATACGTAGAAGTAAAATAATGATTATACAAAGTATACAATAAAATTTCATTAGTTTTACCAAGAGTATTTAAATACTGACAAGTCTTAGGATTTACAAATGCAACTTTTCTTCCATTATATACTACATCCTTATTTTTGAATAAAGATGTAACATTTACACAAATAATATTCACAAAATCTCCTTTGTTAAATAAATTGTTCCTTGAACAAATAAGTAAATTGATGTCTAATAAATTTAAGATAACTAGAATATGAAATTGCACATTCTTTAGATAAATCTATATGACAAAATCTAAATTTAATTTTATCAGTCGTATCTAATTGTTGCTGTAAATAATTTACTATTTTAAAATCAGAATCTACTAGTAATACTCGCTTATGAGATAATGGAAGTTGCGATAAAAATAAATCTTCTCTATTTAATCTAATTACACTAACAGTATTAACACCTTGAGTTCTTGTACCAATAAAATTTTCATAAAATTCACAATTAATTCTTTGTAAGCTAAAAAATACTACAGGTTCAAATTTAAGAAGACTATAACAAAAATTAATATTAATATCCTGAACTTTGATACCTTCAAATAATGCAAAATTATTTGTTAATACTGAATCTAAATTAACATAAATTTTAGGCAAGGAATACTTACGATAAAATTGTTCATCTTCATTAATTTTACCGCGAGAAATATCAATAATAGTTCCTTTTGGAACTAAATAATCAGTAGGCAAATCATTATTATATTTAGATGTATCAACAAATATTCTAGTAAAATCACCAATTACACTAGAAAATAAATCATGTTGATTTAATATAAAAATAGAAGGTTCAGAACAATCACAGCAAAGTTTCATATTATGAACTAAAAATAAAAGATATTTCAGTCATAAAATCTTCATATTTACTAATGATTTTAATTTCAGGATCAAATAATAAAATTTTATGTGTATAATATTCATAATCTTCTTGTGAAAGGAAAGAATCTTCTTTTGGGGCATAAGTAAATACTTTAGTATTTTCAATAATTGCTAATGTTTTTTCATCAACTAAATATTCTACATTAGGTTTAATTACATGTGTTTCTTGATTTAACTTAATCATAATTTCTTTAGAAGGATAATTAACTACATAATATTGTAAATTTGGTCTACCTTCTTCTAACTTTAATTGTTTAATTATTTCATCAGCCGAAGATCCATCCCAACAAATTTTAATCATTATTTTTCTTCCTGTGGTAAAACATGTTCAATATAACAAATATTAGCATTACGCTTAATAGTAATCATATCATGGGGACGAATAACTATCCCATTAATTATAATTACACGTGCATCTCGTTCAAATTCAACTACACAATTATTAACAATAGAACAAATTAAATTAATGATTTCAAGACCATTAGAATAACTACCATCCCAACTTAAAATCATTTTTTATCCTTATATTCAAAATTCCAATTACCTTCATGTTTTTCTGGCTTAGATGAATAACCAGAATAATCATTACGAAACCAATGTGCAAACCATTGCTTTATTTTTGCCCAAAACATATAGCCTCCGGATAATTAGAATGTTGAGTAACAGTTAAATTTCCAGCTATAAAAGAATTAAGTGTAGGCTTCATATCAATTATACGTTGATTTGTACTACCTCTAAATGGAAATTCAAGGGAACGTAATGCTTCAATATAAGGGCCATCAATTAATACATCAAGATTACTTAAAAAAGGAATAGTATCATATGTATGTTTACGAAGGAGTAATTGCTCAATAGTAAAACCAGTATAACTCCATATATTGAAATTATACCGTTTTAATTCAGCATTTGCAACATAAATTGCCATAGCTCGGTATGCAGGATCACCACCTGACCAAGTTACACATTTAAACTTATTACGACTAACTTCTTGAACTAATTCTTTAATAGAAATTTGATAACCACCTGTAAAATCATGAGTAGTAGGATTATGACAACCGGGACATGCATGTTTACATCCTTGAACATAAACAACAGTTCTTACACCCGGCCCATTAACTACACTATCATGTTCGATATCTGATATTCTGATAGTACCAGTTAAATATCGTTCAGGTGAACGAAATTGTTCAGGAATAAAATCATTAATATTCAATTTGAATTTCCTCTTTAAGTCGCTTCGAGATTAATTGAGTAATTTCTCTAAAATCTTTAACAGGAAAAGTAAACAGCTTTTCCTTAAATTCCCGTTCAGAACATTTATTTTCTTTATATGCAATAGCAGCATCTACAATATCATTAAATACTACCAATCGTTCATAAATGACAGGGATATTTTCAAGATATTCAGAAATTGTTACACCTTTAACTTTTCGAGCTAATGCTATTTTAAGCATTGCAATTGAGTTGGCTGTGTCCATTACTTTTGACATTTTTCCTCCAATTCATCTAAATTTATACCCATAACAGTTCTTAGTTTAGCTACTGCATTCCTATATTCCATTACTGCAATATCAATTTGTTTTTCTCTATATTTTTTAAGTAAAGCTTCATAACGAGTGCAAAATATGTTTTCAGCAGAAGTATCATTTCCAAATGCTGTTATCATTACAAATATATAATCAAGTATTGCTAACATTTTATGTAATGCTTTAACTACATTATCCATTAATGCTAAGTTACGTTTAATATTTTGATGATTATGTATAACGTAAAATGAAGAATCTCCAAGTAATTCAAAATCATCTAAACTAATTTCAGCTTCAGATAACATTCTTACATATTGCCAGCATGTCAACGCATCCTTTAAATGCGTTAGATATGAATTAGGTAGTTCCCTAAAATTAGTAGTTTTTGTAATAAACGTATCCATTATAGCTAATCTTTCTTTAATATCCAAAGTACCACCATAAACTACTAACAATAGCAGCACCTAATATAAAACCAACAATAAAATAATATCTCATAGCGTAATGCCAACGGCGTTCAATAATGTTAGGGCCTACCATTTGATTTCTCCCGTAACTCCACTACTGTCATCATCATACGCAACTGATGTAATGCTTCTTCAAAGTTAGCTATCACAGCTAACACTTTATCATTAGGTTCATGACTCGGACGTAACTTGTATTTTACACAAAAAACTTCTTCCTCAGTATATACTTCGCTAAACATTCCCAAATAGTAAAGCTTTTTATCAGGTATAGCTAAACACTTATTTAATACTTCAATAACATAGGTAATTATTGCCTCATACTTTGTTAATGCATCAGCATTATTACAAACAGCCTTGTTATTAACAATTGTAAAATCACAAAATGTAAGACCAATACTATCTAGTATATTACGTTGCATCAACAATTGTTTACCCAATGAAATTACATCAGGATATTCAGTTTCAACTTTAAGTTCAGACATAATTCTACATAATATATTCAATTTAGATGCTGAATACTTTTCATGCAATAACTGCTGATAATCAGCTTCACCTACCATTTTACCTGACATAACTTGCTCCTATTTTATGCATTTCTAATTCTAACACCACAGGGTACAAATATACAGGCATATACGTTACACGGTATATAATTAACGCTAACTGACTTCCAGTTAATTTAAGCTTTTCACACATCTGTTCATTAGTCAGATTACAGGCTAATAAGCGTGTAACCATCTCGTCTTTTACCGGATTGAAGATAATTGCCGCATAACCTGCATGTTTGTCACCTACCACATATCCTAAACTTCCACAATTAACACAACCTGCACCATAACATACAGTACACTGATTTAAATACATGACCTTCCTCCCACATACTTACCACACCAGTATAATACATATGACCATATCTGTCAATTTTTCCACAAAACCATCTAACCGCTTTACCATAAAGTAACATCCATTCCTTCAGAGCTAAAGCATACTACTATGCCCCTAGATAGGGACAATTCAGTGTTGAATAATAACACACTTGTAGTTAACGTTTCCTACGTCACTTTAAGTCTAATTTGAGTAAGTAATGGTGTTTCTTCCCAGGTATACCTTTACAAGAATCTTCGGTTTCATCCAAAGTTTACTTCTCTATGCTGTGGGTTCTGTTTCATGCTTTATGAATAACTAAGGAACAGCGTTATTCACTCTCTTAGATACTTTCAAGTTTACTCACATCTAAGTTTGATTGCACCGAGTTAGGACGTATCCTGGCTATCACACCCTCGGTTTCCCACATATGACGGTCGTCCACTAGCACAAACATTACGAAAAAACAACAAACTCCTGAAGTGCTAACAACAGGAGTTGGACTTACGTTTTCCCAGCTTCTCACCACGATAACGTGTAATATTCTTTTTCTAGCTCTCTAAATGCACCTGTCTAATTAGCAACTGGCAGGTGCAAGGACTGTCTGGGGCTTTGCCATAAAATGTGTCAGTTTCTCATAGGGCGTAGCATCCCTTCAATGAAAAATGTGAACTCACATTTCATGACACCTCGTACCTTACAAGCTAAGTAAGGCTTACTTGATTATATTTCGGCAGCTAAATTTCTGAATGTGCCTTTCATTGTTCCTAAGAGCTTACAACATGCGTACTATACGGCTTTGATTAGCTAATTCGGCATGTTGAAGGGTAACACCCTTGGAATATAAGCAAGAGTAGAGGAAAAGAGCTACTTTTCATATCTTCTCGCTTAGGGATTCACCAACCACTCTTTTATACTACTAAACACACTCCAACCTAGCACTTGTGGCAATCAAGTATTCCCATATCATTTCTAACATGGGGGTTATTACGCACCCTGTACTTGGTAGTTACTTTATCAGCTAAAGAGCTAATTTAATAGCAATCTCGCCTTAAGATGTTTCACTACCGTTTTCCATGAACTTTCGTCCGTTGAGAGCTTGCAATAAACCTGAGGCAAAAACCTATCCGTAACGCTACTTTATTCTCTCATTCTCGACTCGGAAAACAAGACATTCTAAGCAGCAAGAATGTGGTAGGGTGACAATTCCCCACGAAGATATAAGAAGAACTCAATATTCATCCTATATCTTAGTTGAGAATTTTAACTCATTGCGCATTACACAGTTTTATAATATATATTATATTAATTGACAAATATGTCAAGCACTAAATAATATTTTTTGTCAATCAAAAAGGAGAACAAACTTGAAACATGACACTCAGATTAAACTTAATGGTATGTATTCTAAACCCGTTGATTTGAATAGATTTGTTAAGCAAGGTAACTATAAGATACTACTTGGTGAAAATAGACCTGAAACAACAAGTGTTGGGGATCATGCCCTTATCATTGTTACCGTCAATGGTACTAATATATCTCATGATTTGTTGATTTTATCTGGTGAATTGATAGGTAGAGAGCTAATACGAAAATCTAGTAATAATGGTGCAACTTGGAGTGAATTTACTAGTAAAGTTAATGCTGAAGATAAACTTGATAAAGACTTTAGTGAATTTCCTGAACTTGTTAATGATGAAGAAATACTTGAAAGTTTAGTTGCATTATGGAATGCAAATGGTAACTTTAGACTGCCAGTAAGCTATCTTAGAGCAGCTATTTCAAATAACTTCTATAAGGGATATTTTACCCAACTAGAAGACTTAGTTCAAGAATCTGCTATTAAAGGTAACTATGCTATAGTTGAAGAAACAAAGTCTATTTGGAGCTATACTGGTTCTAAATGGATGAATACTGGTGGTGTTTATTCTGTAAATGAAAAGAAAGGTGATGTTGTAATTAACCTTTCAGATTTATCAGAAACAACAAAATTAGTTAATACTATTAATACCCTAATTGAATCACTAAATTCTAATCAATTCCTTACTTACTTATTTAGTAAGGTAATTAACAGTTCTACTATTATTTTTCCTGAATTAAAAGCAACTGATAAGCTTCTTCTTATTTATAATGGAGTTTGTTTAACACAAAACTCAGATTTTACTGTTAGTGATGGTCAAATACAAATTATTGATCTTGATGTTGATGGAGATAACAATATACATGTATTTAAACGTATGGATTTCTTATTAACTAAATTAGTCTTTTCAGCATAAAGGAAAAACAATGGGAAACATGAAGTTAGTACCTATTAATGCAAGTAGTTTGATAGATAATAACTTATCTAAAAATATAAGACTATGTACAGATTTTGTTACTAAAAAGTTAAATCTTTCAGTTACTAAATCTGAAAGTATGGCTAATATTGAAACAGAAATACTAGAATTATTAAAACCATTATATCCTGATATTAGTTTAGTACACAGAGATATTAATTATGATTTGCTTAATATTGCTATTCAGAATATATTACAACAAGCTAAAACAGCTATGGAAAATTCTAAACCAAAAGAAAAATGATTACTAGAATTGAATTATATTAAAAAGGCTTGGAGGAAACTTCCTCCAAGCCTTTTATTTGTTTAAAATAAGTTTCAATGCTTGACTTAGTTCTTGAGAAGTACCACAAGAACTAATTTTTGATTTTGTAGGAGTTAATGTAAAATCATAAGTTTTACATAACTGTGCCAATTGAGATTTTGTTAAATTTAATGTTACTTGTTTAAAACCTTTTACTTTTATTGTTACTTCCATTGAAGTATTCCTTGGTAAATTTATATTTTTTTACTTTCTTCATTTTCTCTCGTTGTTCAACTTCAAGTTGAAGTTTTTCCGCAAAGCATTTAATTTCATTATTATTGCTTATAGAAATAGTTTTAGTATTTCTAGACGCAAGTCTTATTGCGTCTAAAACACCTTCAACTTGAGCAAAGGAACCATCTTCAAGTACAACTAACATTCCAGAAACTCCTTCAAAAATGAATAAAATTCAATTTTGTCATGTGTAATTTTATACAAAGGATTATTTGCTTGCAAATAAATATTTTCACCATAAATATTAAGGTATGAATAATTTTTAGATATATAGTTTTTAATTTTATTATCAAATATTTCAGGATGAAAAATATCAAGTTGTTTCATATTATATAAATTAAGAAATTTACCAATTTGTTGTGTACCTAGTAAAATACTATAATTTTCATAGTTCTTTTGAACTATCAATCCACATTCTAATGTAATGTATTCAAACATTTATTTTCCTTCCTTTTCTTTTATAATTTTGCAAAATTAGTCACAATCAATATAATCTGATTGCTTAACTTCTTTTCCAGTAGCATCATAAACACGAGTTAATTCCTCCTCTCCTTTATCGCACATATATAAATCATTTTTAGTTAAACCCGTATAGTTTATCTCTGCAATTTTATTAAGTTCATAAAATAACCAAAGTAATGCTAGTAGAAAAAATCCAAAGGATATTAGTATAAAATGATTTAATAGATAATTAATTAATTCAATACTTGGCATAAAGTTCCCCTTTATTTACTTTCTTTTTATATGAGTTAACTCTTGAAATATAACTAGCTACAGATCCTTTACCTTTAGATGTATTATAAATAGTTTTCCAAAGTTTTGCTCTATTTTCAACTGTATTACAATATCGGTAAAAATCACCACCGCATTGTTTCCAATACAATGTAACGCTCATGCAGATTGCAAAGTTAATATTATATTTTAAGTTATCAGGTAAAGACAAATTATGTTTATAATGCCGTTGAATGACTTGATATACATCCGAATGTTTTTGTTTAAGCCAAGACATTACTTCATTAACTGTAGATATAGGTAACTGAGCAATACCGTAATTACCACCATAATTTTTTACAGAACGTCCACCATCACTTTCTACCATGAAAGTTTCAGCAATTAATTTTATAACTCTATCATCTTTCTTAATATGTGGAAGTGTAGCAATTGTATTTTTAACCATTGATTCCAATTCAAATACTGGTAAACTCTTTCCTCCAGTATAAGTAATACTGGTAATTTTTGTCGTAAAATTAAATCGTTCAAGACGTTTACTTTCATTAAATGAAAAAGAAGAGATTCGTTTTATTTTAGGTATATTAGGTTGAGAAACAGTTACTACTTGTACTACTTCCTGCTTTTCTTCACTTATATGTTTTCTTACTTGCAAAGACTTTTTATATTCAATTTTGGGAACTTTTAGTTTAGCACATGCAGAATATATACACTTATTAAATTCTTTAGAAGGAATTGGTACAAAGAAATGCATATACAATATACTAATAATACCAAGAATTGTAATTGTGTTAGAAATTCTAACAATACATTTTGTGTTCATAGAACCTCCAATTTACGGGGTTGTTACGTTAAGCTTCTTTTAAATATTTACGTTTGAGCAATCTTTCAACTCTAGCTTGCCACCCCTTACCTAGAGATTTTAAAGCCTCGTGTAATTCTGGATCAATACGCATTGAAATCATCTTTTTAGGACTAGCACCCTGAGTAGGTCTTCCTGCGTGTTTCTTTTTAATCATTATATTTCCTCAAGTTCTTTGTTTATTCTATTATTAATTTTGCTAAGAGCAAACATTTTAGTTAACACAATTCGTATGGGTAAATTTCGTTTTCTACGAATATAACCAAGTACAGAATCATATTGATGGATTAAATCCAGTAGTCTATCAGATTTTTCTTTATTATTACATAATACATCCATATATTCAAATTCATCAGTTAAATAAATTCTAGTCGATTCATCACTAAGTAAATAGTCAATTTCATTTTGAATTTGATTATTTTTAGATTTCCAATATGAAACAATACTAGAATACAATAAGGAATGATTATTATATTTCTTATTATATTTATTTATTATATATTGCCTACATTCTTCCTTTGAGGAAAAGATAGGATTCTGTTTATTCATTTCTTCTCCGAAGAAAAAGATGCTGTTGCAAAATAAGGAAAATCAATTACACGTTTGATATAATCATTTGTTGTTCCAGCACCATATTCAGTATTATATAATGTCTTCCAAAGACGCCCTCTATTTTCAATTGTATCACAATATTTGTAAAAATCTCCACCACTTTTACGCCAGTATTCTGTAATGCAAAGAGCAATTGAGAATCTGACGTTATATTTCAAGTTATCAACTAATGGAATAGTATCATTATAATACTTATTGATTATATCATACACATCTTTATGTTGGTCTTTTATCCAATTTAATGTATCATTTGCAGATGCAACTCTAAATTGAACTAATCCATAATCTCCTGTTCCTTCATCTAATATACGACCACCATCACTTTCAGCAATTATCGTTTCTACAACTAAACGTACAGCTTGCTTTCCTTTTTTAATATGAGGAAGAGTATCAATAGTAGATCTAACAACAGATTCAAGTTCTATAATGTTAACACTTTTACCACCCATATACATGATGGGAGATTTTATTTGATGCTCATATTTAAATCTATCAGATCGTTTTGATTTATCAAAATTAAACGAATATACAATTCGTTTAGGATTAATCTCTTTCTTCTCTTTCTTTTCAACAATTAATGGAGGAATCTGAGAAACAGTGTTCTTAACTCCTTTTAAAACTAACGTAGAATATATAGGTGAAACCGGAGTTGGAATAGGAACAAATAGATACATGTATATGATGCTAATTACACCTATCACAATGAGAGCATAATTGACATAGTTGATTATGCTCTCATTTTTCTTTATGAAAGTTTTCATATTATTCTCCTCAAATTTGGGGATTTAAATATTTTTAAGAAGTTTGGGTTTCCCCTCTTTTATCAATTCATAAATACGCTTATCTCTTGACGAACACATAGTAATAAAAGCTTTGTTATAAAATTTCTTTTTACGTTTTTCCTCAGGAACTGAAAGAATTTTATCAATCATGTTTTGAACATATGGTTTATGTTTAGGTGCATCCATATACATAACATGCTTATCATAATTTTTAAAGCCAAGTAAAGTTAGCGTATTTGTATAATCTTCCTCCTGACCACGTTTTTTAACTTGGACAACTGGAAGATTATTTGGACGTGTATATGGGCAAGATGTTTTCATAAAACAAGAATCAAGAAATAGTTTTACAAAGACTATTTGAGATTCCTTATCACAAAAAATATACCAATGTTCACCTTTCTTTTCCATTTCAAAGCCATTGAAAGATTTTGGAAAATCTTTCAAAGGTATTCCAGTAAACTTTGATATATTATTGTCATTCAAGTTAATGCGAAAAATAACCATGATTAGCTCCTAAGTGGGTTTACTTGTTAATGTAACTGAATAAAGTTTATTATTCCATTCAAAAACTTTATATTTAATACCCATTTTTTCAAAAATAACCTCGTCATTATTTAATGAATAAATTATTTTTTCACCTAAGGAATTATAACTTTCTATACTCCATGAATGAGTTTCAAAATTATACTCTAATACACCAACAGCATAATCCTGAATTTTTAATTTTGTATCGTATATAGATGTAATGCCATATTTATATTTATCATTTTGTGGTTCAACTCTTGTAAATTTTACAATATTCAAACCAATTATAATTGAAAGAATTATACATAGCATATAAATTTTTTTGAACTTCATTGAATTTTTCTTGCAGATTCAATCTGAACAATTTTACCATTATCTTCTATTAGTTCATAATAGCTGTTACCTCTTGCATTTATAATATGAAAACTCGGCGCATAGATCTTTCTAGCTTTTCCATTATCACTTTTAATTGTCCAAACTTTTAGTTCTGAATCATATGCTTTTAAACACACATAAGGTTCAATACGTTTCCAGTCTTTATCAAAAATTTGAGCATATCCAAATGAACAATCATCAGCGAAAGATTTTGATATACAAAGTAATGTAATTGTAAGCATCATTAAAACTATTATCATAGGTTGTTTCATACATTCTCCTTTTCTGTATTTTCAACAATAAAACAAATACGAGGATATTTTCCTCGTTCAACTTTATCACAAATATTAATACCTGTTACCAATCCAGTTTCAGCTTCACCATATCTTGAAATCCAAAGAGGACTATTTTCATTAAATGTAAATAAACCACCTTTATATCCTCTAAATTCTTTACCCTTAAAAACAGCACGACAGAACTTTTTAAAAGTATGGCAAGTCATTCCCTTAGTAATTTTTTCAGTAGGTTCTAAACATGGTTCATTATACTTACCACGCCAAGACATAAATTTATCTAGATAAATAAAGTTACCGAAAATATCTTTCGCGCAAATAGGTTCATTATCAAACTTTGCAGGAAAACTTGATACCATATTAAATATTCTCCCCAATGGAAGATAGGCATATTCACAATCTTTAACAGATGAATTAATTTTGAAAAATCCAAAAATCGTAAACTCAAGTGAGCAAGCTTCACGAATATGCGAAATTACCATTGAACAACCTCCTTTTAACTATAGTATATTATACCACATTTAATGAATTATGTCAATACATAATTAAACTGAATTTCCAGTAATTTATCTATCTGATATGTGAAAACCATCAAAATTATCATTAGCTGGATTAATATAATCTGTAATATATTCTATTCCTACCAAGGTATAATTTGATAATACATTTGGTTTACAAATATGTGTTAAATTTTCGACCCCCTCTTCAACATATGTTTTAATTTTAAAATAAAATTTATTGGAAATTCTATTTATTCTTTCTGGATCATTTTTACATAAATTATTTTCTCTAACATTAAAAGAAATTACTTTATTTTCAAATGTTCCACAGCAATTACAACGTAATAAGAGTTTATATTTTATAGTTGAGGATTTATTTATACCTAAATTTACCATACATTTATATATGGAGTTAACAACATTAGTTGTCTGCTCCATTTTATATGATTCACTTTTAAAGTCTTTAATTTTAAAAGAATTTTCAAAAGTAATTTCATCTTTAGTTACAATATATTTAAATTGATTAGGTGATTTTATCATTTTAATTTTAAATGAATCTATATGAATTGTATTTATTGAATCATCACAGGATAAAATATATTTAATAAAATCATTAAAAGTAAATAAAATATCATTATGCCAAAGGCAATGAGGAAAGATTCCATCAGTTGCAAATTGCTTAATTTTTGAAACAATACTATCTAGTTTTTCGTCTGTAAAGTTATTTGAAGCAATTTTCATATTATATGAAAGTTTACAACTTGGTGTATCTGGAGTAAATAATTTAGATCTTGTTACAACTGCATATTCATAAATATCTTTTGAATACTTATCTTTTAAGAAAATACGACAGCAACCAAGATTAAAAATTTGTTGTTCAATATATGCACTTAAATAACTATCAAGTGTATCTAATGATATTATATTTTTAGAGCATTCCATTTAAAAACTCCTTCAAATCTTTACCAACTTTATCTAAGTCATCATGATGCTTTTCTGTATAGTTTTTAACATAAAAATAAATTTCAGTTGCTAACTTTTCTGTAATAGGATTAAAATATTTTGTATTATACTCAGATTCAATTAATTTTTTATATTCTTCACTATTTATTCTATACTTGTGTATAAAACCATACTTATCTGTAGACCTAATTAAAATACCACAAGTATGCTGATTAATAAGAGTAATATCAAATTTAGGATAATAAAAAGTATTTAAATCAAAATATTGTTTATCAAGTTCAATCTTATATGTATAGTAATCTTCTTCTCTAATTATTTTTTCAATAAATTCTATTTCTGATAAAATCAATTCATCACACATTTTACTAACAACAGAATGTAAATCCATCAGTTTTGGTATTCTATTAAAAAGTATATTCTTTATTGCAAAGGCAATGCTATCTCTATCTTCTCTATATGAGATTATCGTTGCTCCAGTAGCTTCTTTATTATCTCTAATTGTAATACTGTAATCGGAAGGATTGTAACTAATGTATGCTACAACTACATTATCTTTATCCATTAAGGTACATTCCTTATTTTCACATAACTTATCATAAATATATTTATATAGTCTGTCATTGAATCCTACCTGCTTACTATTCATAATTTGGTTCCTTTCCTTGTAATTTTCTAAGATTATTTATAGCTGATTTAAAAAATTCAACTCGTGTTTTATATATACAATTAATCTTATTTAAATTTTTTATTTCTTCATCATCAATTTCCATTTTTGTACGAAATATTTCTTCTACATATGAATAGATGCTATTTTCATTATCTTCTATATTTAAAAGCATTTTATAATGCTCTTTATCTTGTGTTAAATGATAAAAAATCTTTGTCTTTATTAATTCCCAAGTAGTTTCTTTAACAAAGAACTCAGTAACTAAATTTAGTTTACCTCTAAATGATTTTGTAACATATTTTATAATCAAAATTTGAGAATCACCCCAACTAAATGTTTTATATTCAAAATATTTTTTACTAAACCAATATCTATATATTGGACGAGATAATGTTAACTCAATTTTTATTGGACTAAATATATCCTTTAATTTAATTTTCATACTATGGCTTTCAAAATAAGTTTTTCTTCAATATAATTATTTTCTCCATATGTTGTAATTGCTTCTGCAATTATATTGTATTCAATACCTTCAACACATACTTTTACTTTTGAATCGCTATCTAGTGTTGATAAAATTTTAAATAGTTCTTCTACAGTTAAGCCTTTAGATATTGTACTTATAGGAGTTGAATTTGCACTAGTCTTCATCGTCATCCCCATCAATTTCATTAGACTGCTTATCAATAGTAAGTTCTTTTATGGATCCAACATCAAAAGAATCACATTCTTTATCAGGAAATAATTGCGAAAATTCTTCTTTAACATGTATACATTTAAATGTATAAACCCCTATTTCATGATTTTCATTTGGCCCTCTATAATCAAAACAAGTATGATACTTAGGAAGTATTTTTTCTACTTCCGGAAGTATTTCGTTCACTACTTTAGTAAGTAATTTATGTTCATCCATATATATGGAATCCTTTGCAGTATATACTGTAATTGGAACCATAACCCCATTAGTGCAATTATGGCAGTGAAAAATAAGATTTAATTGCTTAGAGCTAGTAGGATAATTTTTCCTGTAAATAAGATACTCAATAGCAGTATTAGCGTGTTTAGTTATTTGTGCTTCACTAGGATAATTTTTATATGTAATTATTTGTTTAATATTTTTATGTTCATGGAATATATTGATTATAACTTTATTATTTCCTACAAGTCTTACTATACCTGAAAATTCTTTTTCTTCAACACAGTTATAATTAGGATTATCTTCTATATGCTGAATAATCTCAACACCCTTAAATTCTTTAGTACCATATTGCAATTCTGAAGTACAATAATTAACAGAATTAGTGATCCACATTAGAGTAGTGTTCTTATCTCTATCTGTAGTATAAACCAATCTATCAAGTGTAATATTCAAAAGAGCGACAGCCTCTAAAATAAAGTTTGTAACTTTGGTGAAGTTTGCAAATTTAGATTTATCAAAAATTGTTTTATACTTATTATTAAGTATTTTTGTATCATAAATGGAACCTAAATTAATATTAGTTACTTTTTTATTCATTTCTGGTTTAAACAAGTTGAAAGCTACATTACCACAAGAATCATAAATGGTTACTTGGGTATGTTTTTCAAACTGCTCTGTAATATATTGTTCAAGCAATTTAGCGTCCATCATTTTTTCTCCTTTGGGTTAATTTAAGATTTGTTTTATAAGATTTACTTCAATAATGAAAGGCCTTCTATTATAGATAGAAGGCCTTGTTTTTGTTCAATTGTTAGTGATTTAATTTTTTTATCAAATTCACATTCTATAATACTGTTCATTCTTTTAGTTTCTTTAATTTCATTATGTCGTCTTGTATCAATGAAAGATTGTAAAAGAACTAAGCATTCACTAATAGTTAAATTAGACTAGTCAGTCCCCTCTATAAACCTTTTAATCTTTTTAAGATATTATATCTTGAG
>Ga0183101_1001121_pt1 | contig 28684 bp, 40 predicted proteins | sample Biomet3_FD_127790 | JGI IMG/M metagenome (GOLD analysis project Ga0183101, IMG submission 127790) | Microbial communities from bioreactor (seeded with sewage sludge) at LBNL, California, USA - Biofuel metagenome 3 | ecosystem: Engineered > Bioreactor > Anaerobic > Unclassified ...
GTCATTTACTTTCAACTCTTGTCCGCTGATTGTTTCCTGCGCTTTATCAGTCGTCAGCTAGCCCATTTTGCTGAAATCTGTATAATATTCCCTGTCTTTGGCAAACTTCTGTATCTGTTTGTTACGCACAGTATCCAACAAACTGAACGCCTCTACCGCGCGTGATTTGGTTACGGCTTTCATATACAAAGGATATGCTATTGATGCAAGTATGGCTATTATTATTACCACTACAAGCATTTCCGCAAGCGTAAAACCCTTAACTTTTAAATTTGTTTTTTGCATAGTCTCCTCTACTGCGGAAGTATAGCATAATATTAACCCTTTTCAAATATTTTTCAATAGGCTATGTATGCCCAAAGGCAATAAAAAAGCCCGCATCTTTATAAAAAGATACGGGCTTTCAAAATAAAAACTTCTATTCAAGCACTATTTTGTAATCTTCCCAAGACAGCTGAGGGTCGGACTGCACTTTTATGCTGCGGTGTATATTTTCTTCTATAACCGCCTGCTTTTGTTTGATATATTCTGCCAAAAGCGGGTGGAGGACAACCCTAAGGCTGCCGCCGGGGCGGCCCTGAGTGAGGTCATAAATTTCTCTCTGCACTTTAATACGCATAGTTTCGGAAGATAATACTCTGCCGCTACCGTGGCACTGCGGGCATTCTTCAGTAATCAGGCTGCCCGTGCTCTCTTTCTTGCGTTCGCGGGTCATTTCAACAAGACCCAGGCGAGTGATGGGCAGAATTCTTATCTTTGCTCTGTCGCGCTTGACCGCATCGTTGAGGGCGTCAACCACTTTATGGCGGTTGGAAGCCTTTTTCATATCAATAAAGTCTATGACTATAATGCCGCCGATATTTCTTAAGCGCAGCTGGTGGGCAATGGCGTAAGCGGCTTCTATGTTTGTCTGGGTTACGGTTTCTTCCTGCGATTTATTACCCGTAAATTTGCCCGTGTTAACATCTATGGCGCAGAGTGATTCGGCTTCCTGAATGATTATGCTGCCGCCGTTTTCAAGGGGCAGTTTAATCTTACGCATCTTTTCTATTTCCTGGTCTATGTTGAAGGCTTCAAAAATAGGGGTTTTGCCGTTGTACATCTTTACTCTGTCTTTAAATTCGGGCGAAATTTTGGCAACAAAATCTACCACTCTTTCATAATCTTTCTTGTTGTCAAGCATATAAACTTTGACGCCTTCGGAAAGAATATCGCGCGCAACCTGCAGCACGCCGTCCATATCTTCGTGCAAAATAGACGGAGAAGGAGCTTTTTCAAATTTGGTTATTATCGTCTTCCACTGGCGGTACAGATATTTAACTTCTTTTTCAAGTTCTTCTTCGCTTGCGTCTTCGGCCTCGGTGCGGACTATGCAGCCCATGCCGTCAAGGTATTGCTCGGCAAGTTTTTCAACCGTTGCGTTAAGCTGTTCGCGTTTCTTTTCGTCTTCAATATTTTTTGAAACGCCCACAAAGCGCTGGTTGGGGGTAAGCACCAGATACCTGCCGGGAAGAGTAACGTCCATGGTTACTTTCATACCCTTGGTGCCGATTGCGTCTTTGACAACCTGCACCATAATTTCCTGCCCTTTATAAAGGATTTTATCTATCGGGCGCTTATCACCTTCTATGACATCGGAAATATACAGGTATGCGTTTTTTTCGTATCCGATATTAAGGAATGCGCTTGATATTCCGGGCAGAACGTTTTCCACCACGGCTTTATAAATGTTGCCGACTATGTTTAAAGCGCCGCGGCGCTCCCACATAAGCTCGGTAAGAATGCCGTCTTCCATTACGGCTATTCTGGTTTCTTCAAAAGAAGTATTTACCAGAACTTCAACTTTAGGATCATCTGAAATTTTTTTCATTTAATATTCTCCGTCTAAACAGCGATAAGGTTGCCCCCGCCGCTTTGCCAAAGCAGCGCGCTGCGTTCTATAAAGAATTTGCGTTCGTCAACTTCAAGCCCGGGCAACATCGTTAAAATCTGCCGCAGGCAGGCACTTCTCTGAACGTTAAGTCTTAATATAAGTTCCAACTTGTCATCGCCTGTCTTTTTTACCGAACAGATAAGCGTTTTGATATTAAGGAGTTCTCTGATTCCGTTTTCATGGATAATTTCAACTTCGGTAACTTCCGATATTTTATCCGCACCGGTTTTTATGCCGCCGACGGTATAAAGCGCGTATTGCGCAAGCGCTTCAACCGAACAAATGGAATAAGGAACTTCTTTAACTTCAATTATCTTAAAACCCCCGCTGATAAACTGCGAAAGTTTCAAGTTTATTTCCTGCTCCGGGACGTCTTTAAGCAGACAGATATCAGCATATTCGCATAGGCTGCTTTCTCCGTCGCCGGCACCCGGCCCTGTGGCGACGCGCGGCCCCGTTTTGCCTGTAGCAAACGGCAGTCCGCTTTCCGCGAGCGCACTTTTTATCATTTTTCTTAACTCGTGATGCGCCGCAGAATTGCTGCTTTTACTGAATTTAATTCTATACTTAAAAATTTGCTCTGCTTTAATCATATCATTTTATATTATTGATAGTCTTCGCCTGTAAACCGATTCCACTATCCCGAAAGCCCACATGCTTGATACAAGGTTTGAGCCCCCGTAAGAAATCAGCGGCAGCGGAATTCCGGCAACAGGCATAAGTCCTACAAGCATGCCGAAATTGACCACCATATATGTCAAAAACATTCCAAAAACACCGCAGCATATCAGATACCCGTAGCGATCGCTCGCAAGAGTAGCTATAACAGCCGTCCGCCACAGAATAAGAACATAAAGGGCCAGAACAGTAATCATTCCCAGGAAACCTGTTTCTTCACCGAGGACAGCCAGCACGAAATCGGTATGCCTTTCGGGAACAAAGCCCAATCTTGACTGCGTGCCCGAAAATAATCCCTTGCCGAAGATTCCGCCCGATCCCATTGCTATCTGCGCCTGTTTTACGTTATAGCCTGCGCCTTTGGGGTCGGCATTGGGGGCTATAAAAGTTTCTATTCTTTTCCTCTGGTAATTTTTCATACAGCTGTTTACAAATAAACCCGAGAAAAACCCCGTCATTATGCTTGCGCCGACTATAAACAGCAGAACCGTCGGGATATAAATTCTTATGCGTTTCAAAGCCGCAAAAACAGCCCAGAAAGCGCCCGCGACAATCATGCAGAAAGCCGCGATATAAAGCCAGTTATGCGAAAGTTGGTCTATAACGTGCCAAAAAATGCTGCCGTCGGAAATACCCGGGTGAATATAGACATAAGTCCATAAAAGAGGGAAAGCGCCCGCCGCCGCGGCAAAAGTGAACAGTAACACAAAATAAAAAATATTAACGCCTGCGGCAAACATAAGAATAAGCAAAGCGGGGGCAGTAATAACTATTGAAGAAAAATCGGGCTGAAGCATTATCAGCAAAAATATCGGTATCACCAATGCCGCAATGCCGAACAGAATCCTGAAATCTTTTGAGTTTTGCTGCTGCGCGCGCGCAAGGAATGCCGAAACAACAAGTATGGTTGCAACGCGGCAGACTTCTGCGGGCTGAAGCGAAACTATGCCCAGGTTGAACCAGGAGTTTGAACCGCGCGACACAATGCCGAAAGCCAGAACAGCGCCCAAGAGCCCGATAATCATTGCATAAATTGCCTTGTACTGCTCGTTATATATTTGATAGTTAAACATCCAGCCGAAGATAAACGCGCCTATTGAAAGAGGCAGCGCAATAAGATGCCTTTTGATAATATCGTGCCCCAAAGGCAGCCCGCTTACGGCCGATATAATTATTACAAGCCCGAAAGTTACCAAAACGCTCAGGGCGACAAGCATTATTATATCTATCTTGCGCCTTTGTATTGATTGTTCTGAAGAATGTATTTTAATCCCCATTTGCATTATCCTCGTCATCTGTTTCAGTCTCGTCTTCTTCATCGTTCTGGACGGGCTGCAGAGTGGTTTGCTCGGCAGGCGCTGCGGGCAGAACAACAGGCTGGACTTCCGTAGCGGGGGCGGTAAGTTCCTCGGGCGCTGCTGCGGCGGCTGCGGGTTTAGGCTGCTTGTCTTGTATGCCGTAAAAAGCTTTTATTATGCTCTTTGCAATAGGCGCCGCGGCAGAAGCGCCGCTTTTGCCGAATTCAACAAATACCGCCAAAGCGAAATCGGGTTCCTGTCCCTGGCGTCCCGTGAAAGCCATAAACCAACCGTGGTCGTTGCCCTGTGAGTTTTGTGCCGTTCCGGTTTTGCCGTAAACGTCTATTCCCTGCACGGCGGCCGCGCGGCCCGTGGCATTATCAACCACGCCTTTTAGCGCTTTTTGCATAAGGTCAAAAACTCCGGGGTTAAGAGTTACTTTTGAAACTAAATCGGGCGTAGCCTTAAAAATTTCTTTGCCGCCGTTATCAACTATGCGCTGAATATAAAACGGACGCCAGATGCTGCCCTTATTGGCAAGAGTTGAGGCGAAAACCGCCATTTGTATCGGCGTAATAAGCAATTCGCCCTGACCTATTGAAAGGTTCAAAGTATCTCCGCCGAACCAGAAAGTTTTGTTTCTGGCTCTTTTGGTAGGGCCGTAAACGTTGCCTGATTTTTCACCCGGCAAATCAATACCGGTCTGCTGGCCGAATCTGAAAAGGCGTTCAATTTGTTCTATGTGAGAAGCGCCTGTTTTTAAGCCCAATGTATAAAAATATACGTCGCAGGATTGCGCCATGCCGCTCATAAAATCCACTATCCCGTGCTTATGCCAACATTTGAAATCTCTGCCGTTCATCGTGATTTTGCCTGTGCAATCCACTTTCTCGTTAACGTCAAGGCGTCCCGTTTGCGCGGCGGCTATTGCGGTTATAACTTTAAACGTTGAAGCAGGCGGATACATACCTTTTATGGCAAGGTTATATTCGGGAACCTGCAATTTTTCTTCTCCCGTATCTTCGTCGCTGTAAGGAACAAAAATGTTAGGGTCAAACCCCGGGGCGGAAACCATTGCCAGTATCGCGCCGGTCTTGGGGTTCATGGCCACAACCGCGCCGCGGCCCGTGATGGATTTTTTAAGTCCTTCTTCCGCCGCTTTCTGTACGTTATAATTAAGAGTGGTATAAATATCCGCGCCCGCGCGCCATTGATTATCACGGATTTTCTTTTTAACGCGGCCTTTATAATCCACTTCAAGCAAAAGCCCGCCGTCGCGGCCTTTAAGTTCCTTTTCGTAATGCAATTCTATGCCGCTTTTGCCTATTTTTGAGTTAAGACGGTAATCAAGGCCCGCGTCTCTGTTTTTCCATTCGGCGTCGTCCATATTGCCCATATATCCCAAAAGATGCGCGGCGAAATCTTTACCCGGGTAAAAACGTTTTGTTTCTTCAAGCAAATAAAGCCCGGGGTAATAGGCCTGAAGTTCCGAAAGAGAAAATACTCTTTTGGGTGAAACATTGCTTGCAATGGAAGTAGCTTTGCCCGTTTTAACGGCATAATTAAGTTTGTCTATAATGTCTTCTTTGGCCATGCCCAAATATTTTGAAAGGTCCGTGCTTAAGCCGTAAAGATATGAAGGATCCGTGCTGCCCGCGGCGGGAAGATAATAAATGCAAAATGCGGGTTCGTTGCCCGCTATCAGCGTGCCCTCGGAAGTTAAAACCCTGCCCCTGGGGGCGGTTTGAAATAATATTTGAGTGCGGTTTTGTTCGGCTTCCTGCGTGTATCTTTGGTGGGAAATAACCTGTATGTCTATAAGGCGGACGGCAATAACCGCTCCTGCCGCGTAAAGCAGCAGAAGAAGCCAGTTAATGCGGGAAGAATCAAAAAATTGCTTTGTTTTCATTGTCGCCGCGCTCGCCGCCGCGCAAAGATTTGAACGTTAAATATCTGACGGTCAGTGAATAAAGCACGGGCATAAGCAAACCGGTGAAAGCAGAGCCGAAAATCAAACTCTTAAATCCCTGCCATATAAAATGACCGGTAAAAATGCTGCCTAAAATGCCGTATAAAATTATGCAGACAATATTCAAAGCCGAAGTAACAAACAGCTGCGGGCCGATGTCCTTAAAATCTATTTTATCGTGAATAATATTAAAAATAAACATAATCAGTGTAAACACCAAGGCGTATCCGCCGAAAAGCGTGCTGCGGAAAAAATCCAAAAACAAACCCGAAATAAAAGCAAAAACGTATCCGCCGCTTTCGCTTATCAGACTGCCCATTATCAGGCAGAATGCAAGCATTATCCCGATGTTGATATCAAACGGGGAAAACGCCAGCATAAAAATCCAATGGATTACGGTGGCGACAAGAAAAATTAAAATTGCGTTTAAAAATTTACTCATCGGTTTTGACCCCTTTTTCAGTCGGCATTCTGTAGATTGCGGGCATTATAAGAACTTCTTTTATTTTTGCGGGGTCAACGGCAAGCTTAAGCGTCGGCATAAGGAAAGTGGCCGAACTGTTTTGCAAAGATTTGCCCGCGTTAAGCGAAAGCGTGCCTATCAAAAGCCCGTCGGGGAACAATGCGCTTGAAGCGGAAGTGTAAACTTTCTCCCCGTTCTGCAAGGCCGTGCCCAAAGGAATATATTTTATATTTGCTCCGCCTTTGCCGTTGCCGCAGGCAAGGCCTTCTATACCGGTAACGGAAAGAAACGCCGTCGCTGAAAAATCATCATCGCTGGTTAAAAGTATTTTTGAAACGTTTGAAGAAACTTCTATAACTTTGCCCACAAGCCCGACGTCATTATTTTCCACCGCCACTACGGGAGAGCGCAGTTCTATGCCGTCGTCGCTGCCTTTATCTATCATAACGGTAGTGCGTTTGGAAGGTTCCCTGTAAATAATTTTTGCCCAAGTTCCGCTCCATTTGCTTTGCGCCGCTACACCCAAAGTTTTGGCAAGACGTTGGTTTTCTCTTGAAAGGACTTCTGCTCTGGCATTTTGTATTTTCAAATCTTTTATTTCTTTTTTAAGCTGGGCATTATTTCTTGCCGCGTTAAGCAAAGCCGCAGTTGAAGAACTTACACCGTCAATATATTGGCCCGCCGCATTAGCGGCCCTTATCTGCGGAACAAATATATACGCCAAAACCGCGCGGGTTGAATTTACAGGCATTTGAAACGGCAGGATAATGACGAAAAGGGACAGCACGACAAATACCGCAGGCAGTATTTTGCTGTAACCGGATATATTTTGTTTCTGTCTTTTTTTATTTCTTTCCATTTTTATTCGGCCGACCAAACTGTTCGTCCGCAGTAAAGCGGCGTATTTCTATTTTACAAAAATAACCGCCGTTAAAAATAAAAAAGCGGGCACTTCTTCGTTAGAAGATACCCGCTTTCTTCAGTGCTTATAAAATTATAAGAACTTTTTAAATTTGCCTTCAGCAAGAAATTCAAGATATTTGCCGGTACCCAACGCGACGCAGCTTAACGGATCTGCGGCTCTGTGCACGGGAATATCTGTTTCTTTCTTAATAAGCTCAGTCATGCCGCGCAGCAAAGAACCGCCGCCGGCTACGACAAGGCCTCTGTCAACAAGGTCCGCCGCAAGCTCGGGTGGAGTTTCTTCCAACGTGCTTTTGACAAGTTCAACTATGGCGCGCGCAGGTTCAAGCAGAGCCTGCCTGATTTCTTCGGACGTAACAGTCATGGTGCGGGGCAAACCCTGTGTCTGATCGCGGCCTTTAACTTCCATAGCCTTTTCTTCTTCCAACGGATAAACTGAACCGATGTTGATTTTTACGTCTTCGGCTGTGGTTTCGCCTATTATCAAATTGTATTTCTTTCTGAAATACTGCATTATGCAATCGGTAATTTCATCGCCTGCAATATCAATAGATTTTGCAACGACCATGCCGCCCAAAGATATTACGGCGACTTCTGTCGTGCCGCCGCCGATATCAACAATCATGCTTGCGTGCGGCTCGGTGATGGGCAGATCGGCCCCCATTGCGGAAGCCATAGGTTCTTCTATAAGATAAACCTCTCTGGCGCCTGCCTGCTTTGCCGCATCTTCTACGGCGCGGCGTTCAACGCCCGTGATGTCAGACGGAATTCCGATAACAATTCTGGGGCGGAGCAAACTTTTTCTTGTGTGTACGCTGCGGATGAAATACCTTATCATCTCTTGGGTTACTTCAAAATCCGCTATGACGCCGTTTTTCATCGGGCGCACCGCAACAATGTTTGCAGGCGTTCTGCCGAGCATCTGCTTGGCTTTGCTGCCTACGGCTTTAACTTCGCCAGTTTCTCTGTCCAGCGCGACTACGGACGGCTCTCTGAGTACGATGCCTTTATCTTTGACGTATATAAGGCAATTTGCCGTACCCAGGTCCATTCCCATATCGTTGGACAAAAGACCGCCTAAGTAATCTAACATTTATTCCACCAATTTGATTATTGCCAGTTCGGCGTTGTCGCCTTTTCTGATGCCGGCTCTGTAAATGCGGGTATAGCCGCCTTCTCTCTTTGCATATCTTTCGGAGAGAACTTCAACCAGCTTTTTATAAGCGGTTTTGTCGGCTACTGCATTCTTAAGGGCCAATTTGTCGCCTGCTTTGGCAAGCGTAATAAGGCTGTCAACTTCGCGCCTTACTTCTTTGGCTTTTTGTACGGTTGTTTTAACCTGTTCGTGCAAAATTATGCTTACAGCCATATTGCCGAGCATCGCTTTTCTGTGGGCGGTAGTTTTACCGAGTTTACGATATCCCGTATTTTTAATCATAACTAAAACTGCTCCTTATAATTTCATGCCGAGTTCCAGCTTCATCTCGGCTAACTTTGATTTAACTTCCTCAAGCGATCTGGCACCGAAATTCTTTACCATTTTCAACTGTGCTTCGCTCTTACCTACAAGATCGCGCACGGTTTTAATGCCTTCTGATTTCAGGCAGTTAACTGATCTGGAAGAAAGTTCAATAAAATCAATGGATTGGTCCAGCACTTCGTCAAGCTTTTCATCGCCTGAAGCTGCTGCGGCTTCTTCCTGGACGGGTTCTTCTTCTGCGGGCTGTTCTTCTCCCTCTATCGTGAAGATGTGCAACGACTGGGATAAAAGTATAGCCGCTTTATGAAGAGCTTTCCTGGGTTCCAGGGTTCCGTCGGTTGTGATTTCAAGGATAAGCCTGTCATAGTCGGTTTTTTGTCCGACGCGGGCAGGTTCAACGTCGTAATGAACCTTTAAAATGGGCGAGAAGATTGCGTCAATGGGCATAAAACCAGCAGGTCTTGCGCCTTTTGCGACTTCTTCCGCATATCCTTTGCCTCTGGAAATTTCAATTTCCATTTTAATGGCGCCGCCCAGCTCAAGCGTGGCGATGGGCAAATCTTTATTGATGATTTCTACACCGTCAATTTCGTTGATGCTGCGTGCGGTTACCGCTCCGGGTTTATCGGCGGAAAGAGTAAGATATTCTCTGCTCTTGCCTTCCATTTTAACTCTGAGTTTCTTAAGGTTAAGAAGAATCTGAATAACGTCTTCTCTGACGTTGGGAATAGTGCTGTATTCGTGAGTTGTTCCCTCAATTCTTACGGCCGTAACAGCCGCGCCTTCAAGACCGGCGAGGAGAATTCTCCTTAAAGAATTCCCCACCGTATGACCAAAACCGGATTCGTAAGGCTCGGCAATAAACTTGCCGTACGTATTGCTTTCGCTTTCTACCTTAATGTTTTTAGGTAATACTAAATTGTCAAAAGCCATTTTTCCTCCAAATTACTTGGAATAGTGTTCAACTATAAGCTGCTCGTTAACGGGATAGCTGCTTTCGCTTCTGTCCGGCCATCTGAGCAACGTGGCGGTATTCTTGCTGGCGTCATACTGTATGAAGCTGGGACGCAAAGAACGCTTTTCCGTATCTTCCAATCCCTGCTTTACGGCAACGCTGCCTGCAAGTTTGGCGTCTATGGAGATTCTGTCGCCGACTTGAACTTCGTATGAAGGAATATTGACAACTTTGTCGTTTACTTTAATGTGCCCGTGAAGAACAAGCTGTCTTGCGGTGCGCGTTGAAGTGGCAAAGCCGACTCTCTTAACGATGTTATCAAGTCTGGTTTCCAGATATTTCAAGAATTGTAATCCGGTCTGACCGGTAGCCTTGGTGGCTTTGCCGAACAGATTTGCAAATGCCGTTTCGTTCATGCCGGAAATAAATCTGGCTTTTTGCTTTTCGTGCAAACGAACTGCGTATTCGGAAAGTTTTTGTCTTCTCTGCATGCCTCTGCCTTTCTTGACTGAAGCAAGCTTATCCATGACGCAATTGCTGTAGCACTTAGCACCTTTCAAAAATAATTTGCAACCTAATTTTCTGCATTTTTTGCAGCTCGGTCCTGTATATCTTGACATATATTATACTCTCCTGGCTTTAGGCGGTCTGCATCCGTTGTGCGGAATGGGTGTTACATCTTTTATAGACGTAACCGTAAGCCCTGCCTGCTGCAAGGCTCTGACTGCGGTTTCTCTGCCCTGGCCGGGTCCGCAAACTTTTACGGCGACTTCCTTCATGCCCATGGAAGCTGCCTTTTCGCCTACTTTGCTGCAAGTAATTTGCGCAGCAAAAGGCGTGCCTTTTTTGGTGCCCTTAAAACCGTGCGAACCTGCCGTTGACCACGTAATGGTGCTGCCTTTATCGTCGGTTACGGTAACGATGGTGTTGTTAAAAGAGCAGTTAATGTGCACAACGCCGTGTGCCGGAGCTTTTGTAGCTTTCTTTTTCGCCTTGGCGGCTGCCGCTGAGGGGGCCGCTGCGGCCTGAGTATCTTTAGTTGTTTCTTCTGCCATTTGTTTTTACCTGACTTTTAAATTTTCTCTACAGTTTTAACTTTTGCACCCACAGTTTTTCTGCGGCCGCGTCTGGTTCTGCTGTTAGTTCTGGTTCTCTGCCCGCGTACGGGGAGATTTCTTCTGTGCCTGTTGCCTCTGTAAGAACCTATTTCTATAAGTCTGTGAATATTCTGGGCAACTTCACGTCTCAGTTCACCTTCAACCTTGTATTCCTTTTGGAGGATTGTGTTAAGTAAACCTGCCTGCTGTTCGGTTAAATCCTTAACTCTGGTTGCCGGATCTATCTGGCCTTTAACTTTGCCTAAAATTTCATAGGCTGTTTTGCGGCCGATGCCATAAACATATTGAAGGGCTATGTCTATTCTTTTGTTTTTCGGTAAATCTATACCTGCGATTCTTGCCATAATCCGTTAAAACTCCTGTAATTAACCTTGGCGCTGTTTATGCTTAGGATTTGAGCATACAACGCGTACCACGCCGTTGCGCTTAACGATCTTGCATTTCTGACATATCTTTTTGACACTTGCTCTGACTTTCATTTATTTCTCCCGGTAGATAATTCTGCCTTTGGTTAAGTCGTAAGGAGAAAGCTCCAGCTTGACCTTGTCCCCAGGTAGTATTCTGATATGGAACATTCTCATTTTACCTGAAATATGTCCTAAAATCACCTTACCGCCTGCTATTTCAACTTTGAACATAGCGTTTGGAAGGGCTTCCAATATCTTGCCTTCAACTTCTATTTTATCACTCATACTTGCCTATAGGCCAAAGCCTCCGTTGCTTAACTCCGTATCAAGGTAGGGTATCTTACTTCCCGGCATTATTCCGTGAGTATAAGATGTCCCTTTTCCGTTACGGCTACTGTATGTTCAAAATGTGCGGAATATTTACCGTCTTTTGTAACAACAGTCCAATCATTGTCTAAAACTTCTACATCATCGCCACCTAGGTTAAGCATCGGCTCTATCGCGAGAACCATACCTTCTTTCAGTATGGGCCCTGTTCCTTTTTTACCATAATTGGGAATACAAGGATCCTCGTGTAATCTGCGTCCCACTCCGTGGCCGCAGTAGTCTCTGACTATACCAAGCCTTCCAGCTGTAGCATAAGTTTCCACCGCGTGCGATACATCTCCAAGATGTATGCCGGGCTTTATAAGCTCTATTGCTTTATACAAAGACTTTCTGGTAACGTCCATCAGTCTTTGAGCCTCGCTTGAAACTTTACCTACAGGTACGGTGACTGTTGCATCAGCGTGAAAGCCGTTAAAGTAAGCGCCAACGTCAACACTGACTATGTCGCCTTCTTTTAAGATTCTGTCTTTGGAAGGTATCCCGTGCACTATTTCTTCGTTAACCGAAGTACATACTGCAGCAGGAAACCCGCCGTATCCCAGAAACGACGGCACTGCCCCGCAGCCCCTTATTATTCCCTCGGCGATGCGGTTGAGGTCCATGGTGGTAACACCAGGTTTGGCCTCAGCGGGCATAGCTTTGAGAACTTTTGCAACTATTTGTCCGGCTGCGAGCATTTTCTTTACTTCTGCACTACTTTTTAATTCTATCATTTTATAAGACCTAATGCTTTGACAACAGAAGAAAAAACTTCTTCTATTGTTTTGCTGCCGTCAACTTTTTTGCAGCTTTGCGTCTTGCCGTAATAGCTGAGCAGCGGCTCCGTTTCTTTTTTAAATACTTCAAGCCGGTGCCGCGCGCTTTGCAGGGTATCGTCGGGTCTTGTATAAAGCTCGCCCCCGCATTTAACGCAGACGCCTGTATAATCTTTGGCGTAAATATTGTATATCGCTCCGCATTTTTTGCATATTCTGCGGGAAGTCAATCTGCGCAAAACTTCTTCTTCCGAAAGTTCCAAAACAATCACGCTGTCAATTTTGCTTCCGTGCTGCGCAAGATATTTATCCAAAGTTTCTGCTTGGAATACCGTTCGCGGAAATCCGTCAAAAATAATCCCTTTCTTTTCGTTCTTTATTACGTTTTCCAAAATGCCTATTATAAGTTCGTCGGGAACGAGATTGCCTTTTTTAATTTCCGCAGACACTTGTTTACCAAGCGGTGTGCCTTTGGCTATCTCCGAGCGGATTAAATCGCCGGTAGAGATATGCCTGAAATCATATTTTTCTTCCAGTTTAACGGCCTGCGTGCCTTTGCCCGCGCCGGGAAAACCAAGTAGAACAATATTCATTGCACACCCTTTGCTGCCAAAAACTTTTTACTGTAACGGAAATTCCGTTATTCGCCTACGTTGAACCAGCGTCCTTTAATACCACGCCCTTTCATCAAAGGCTGGTAGTTGTGCGCAAGAAGATGGGCCTGAATCTGGCCGACTGTATCAAGCGCGACGCCCACGACAATCAACAAGGCTGTTCCGCCGAAGTAGAACGGAACGTTAAATTTTGCTCTCAGAAAATCAGGCAGAACCGCTATGATTGACACGAATACCGCACCGCTCAAAGTTATTCTGTTCATCACCCATTCAATATACTTCTGAGTAGGATCTCCGGGTCTGATTCCCGGGATAAAACCGCCCCACTTTTTCATATTTTCGGCTATGTCTTTCGGGTTGAATGTCATTGAGTTATAGAAATAGCAGAAGAATATAATTAAAGCGACGTAAGTAATCATATACGTTATATGGCCGCGGCCCATCCAGTCCATTACCCACTGCGCCCAATGCGCCTGGGGCATAAACTGTGCAACGGTAAGAGGCATTGCCAAAACTGACATTGCAAAGATTACCGCGATGACGCCCGACTGGTCAACTTTCAAAGGAAGATAGCTGGTCTGCCCGCCGTACATCTGGCGGCCTACCATACGCTTTGCATACTGCACGGGTATCTGTCTTTGCGCCGTTTCAAGCCAAACTACAAGGCCCATAATAACGACTACAAAAGCAATAATTACCAATGCGGTAAGAAGCTGTATTTCTTCGCTCTGAACCAACTGAACCAGAGTGTATAATGCCGAAGGCAAACGTTCTATGATGCCGGCAAAAATGATTAAAGAAATACCGTTTCCGATACCTTTTTCAGTCATCAATTCGCCCAGCCACATAAGGAACATTGAGCCCGTGGCAAGAGTAAGCGTTGTCGTAATAATGAAAGTCCAAGAGGGATCAATAACTATAGCGTACCCTCCGGGAGCGGACATCTTTGTAATTGCAATGGTAAGACCAAATCCCTGCAGCAAGGCTAAAATAAGCCCGAAAACTCTTGTAATCTGATTTTCTTTTCTGCGTCCGTATTCGCCTTCTTTGCTGAGTTTTTCCAAACCAGGAAAGACATGCGCGCCTTTTATCAAGCTGACAATGATTGACGAGTTGATGTAAGGCATAACGCCGAGCGCCAAAATGGAAAACTTAGCCAAAGAGCCGCCGGAGAAAATGTCAAGAAAACCCAACATTCCCCCCTCGTGCTGTTTGAAAAACATGGCTATAGCTTCCCCGTTGATACCCGGTATAGGAATAACAGCGGCCACCCTGTACACGGCAAGAGCCAGTATTACAAATAACAGTCTCTTTCTGAGTTCGGGCGACTGCAGAATATTTGCTAAGGGATTATTGTCCATTATTTAGCCTTTTCAGTTTTTATTACGGTTGCTTTGCCGCCGGCTTTTTCTATAGCGGCTTTTGCCGATGCGGAAAATGCATGGGCAGTTACTTTAAGGGCGACTTTTAATTCGCCGTTGCCTAAAATTTTAACTTTGTCGGCTTTTTTGACAAGATTTTTCTTCTTTAAAATCTCGGGAGTTACTTCGTCCCCGGCTTTAAAGACCTTGTCAAGAGATCCGATGTTTACCAATTCTCCGGCTACTGCAAAAGAAGCATTGGAAAATCCGCTTTTCGGGGTTCTCCTTACAATAGGCATCTGACCGCCTTCTTTGCTTTCTCTTCTGCCGTTGCCTGATCTTGAAGTCTGGCCTTTCATGCCCTTTGTTGAAGAGCGGCCCATACCTGAACCGACGCCGAGGCCCAATCTTCTTTTGGGCTTTCTGGAACCGTGTTTAGGAAAAAGTGTGCTAAGATTTACCATTTTATTTATCTCCTATCCCTTATGCGGCCTTTGCCGGAGCTTCTTTAACTTCTTTAGCTTTTTCGGCAGGAGCTGCGGGCACTGTGGTTGCGGGAACTGCGGCAACCGCAGGAACGGCTGCGGCTTTACCGCGGCTTATCATTACGGCTTCTTTGTTTCTGAGCTGTTTAAGAGCTTCCATTGTGGCATAAACCAAATTGCATGCGTTTGTGCTGCCGATGCTCTTTGCAAGAATGTTCTTAATTCCTGCGGCTTCAAGAACAAGTCTGACTCCTGCGCCGGCAATAACGCCGGTGCCGGGTGCGGCGGGTTTCATCCAGACGGATGAAGCGCCGAACTTGCCTATGATTTCGTGCGGGATAGTATCATGTACGACGGGGAACTTGATAAAATTCTTTTTCGCCTGAAATTCCGCTTTAGATACGGCAAATTGTACCTGATTTGCCTTACCAATAGCTACGCCCACTTTGCCGTTGCCGTCTCCGACCACGACTAATGCTCTGAAACCAAAACGCTTTCCGCCTTTTACTACCTTGGCGGTTCTGGCTACCTGAATAACGGTAGTAGCGCCTTCCTGTTTCGGACGCAGCTGAAACTCGGTCCTTTGACCTTTCGCTTCTCTTTTGTTATCGCCTTTAGGCGTTTCTTTACTTAACATTTAGTCACCTTTATTAAAATTTTAAGCCGGCTTTGCGTGCAGCTTCAGCAACAGCTTTGACTCTGCCGTGATAAATTCTGCCGCCTCTGTCAAAATGAACTTCTTTGACGCCTTTTTCAAGAGCTTTCTTTGCGATAAGTTCTCCCAATGCGCCGGCAGCTTCTACGCTCTTGCCGGAGGCTTTGAATTTGCCTTCTAGCTCTTTGCTGGAGGTCGTTGCGCTGACTATGACTTTGCCCTGGGCATCATCTATGACGGAAGCATATAAAAACTTCAAGCTTCTGTACACGGAGAGTCTGGGTTTGTCAGTGCCCGTGGCAATCAATTTCTTTTTGGTTCTTTCTTTTCTTAATAAATATCTTTCCTGTTTAGTTGCCATAATTATTTACCCCCGCCGGCTGCTGCAGCCTTACCTGCTTTTCTGATAATGTGCTCGCCTTGATATTTAATTCCGCTTCCTTTATAAGGTTCCGGCGGTCTGATTCTTCTTATCTGGGCTGCGAAATCGCCGACTAAAACTTTATCAATACCCTTAATTTCTACAATAGGGCTCTTGAGGTCGGCCGTAACCGTAATGCCTTCGGGAATGTCTAAAATAACGGGGTGTGAAAAGCCCAACTCAAGGTTAAGCTTTTTGCCGTTTACAATGGCTTTATAACCCAAACCGTTAATTTCAAGAGTTTTCTTAAAAGCTGTTTCTACGCCGTTGATAACGTTTGCCAGTCTTGCTCTGGTTGTTCCGTAGACGGCGTTCATTTCGTCCTCAAGACCTTTGCCCAAAGCGAGGGTTAATACTGCGCCTTCAAGCTTTGCGCTGATGCCTTGCGGAAGAGTGTAGGAAAGGGTGCCTAACGGGCCGACGGCCTTAATTTCTGCGCCTTTGATTTCCACTTTTACCTTAGCTGGTACCTGTATCGGTTTTTTACCTATTCTGCTCATTTAATAATCTCCTTTACATTACCAGATCTGGCAGAGGATTTCCCCGCCGACCTTTTCCTGTTTGGCTTTTTCATCAGTCATAATACCTTTTGAGGTAGAAAGAATTGATGTGCCGAACGCAGCGCGTACAGTGGGAATAGTGTCATAAGAGCTGTAAACTCTTTTGCCCGGGCGAGAAACCCTTTTTAAACCCTGAATGACGCTTGTGTTCTTGTCAGTATATTTCAAAAATACTCTGATAAAACCGCCTTTTGTCTCATTATGAATGGCTTTATAATTTGATATAAAACCTTCTTCTTTAAGGACACGGGCGATTTCCGTTTTGATTTTGGAGAAGGGAATATCAACTCTTTCCTTCTTCTTCATATTTGCGTTTCTTATTCTTGTTAAGAAATCTGCTATTGGATCCATATTTTTTGAGCCTTGGCGAAATTACTTTCTGCGTTTAAAAGTTTTCGGCATAGAGGCACACGAATGCGCCAAACGCCGGATGCAGAGTTAAATCCGCTAAAAGCTTCCTCCTGTTACCAGCTTGATTTTTTAACACCAGGAATTAATCCCTGATGGGCCATTTTTCTGAAGCAGATACGGCAAAGACCGAAATCTCTGTAGTATGCTCTTGCTCTTCCGCAGATCTGGCATCTGTTATGAAACCTTACTGCGAACTTCTGCGGTTTTGCCATTTTTGCAACCCATGCTTTTGTAGCCATATTCTAGTTGCACTCCTTATTTAGTAGTCTCTTTCTCTTTTTTGAAAGGGAAACCCATGAAATCCATTAACATTCTGCCCTTTTCGTCGTTCTTGGCGTTGGTTACAAATGTTATGTTCATGCCATGAGGTTTGGGGGACTTTTCAACGCTGATTTCCGGGAATACATAGTGTTCCTTGATACCGATATTGAGGTTCCCTCTTCCGTCAAAGCACTTGGCGCTGAAGCCCTGAAAGTCTCTGATACGGGGAGAAACGATGTTTACGAATCTGTCAAAGAATTCATACATCTTATCCCCTCTCAGGGTTACTCTCACGCCGACGGGAAGACCTTCTCTGAGCTTGAAGTTGGAGATTGATTTTTTGGCTCTTCTTATCTGCGCGGCCTGGCCGGTGATTGCGGCGACGTCTTCGCGTGCGATATCAACAAACTTGATATCTTCTCTCGCGTCGGAAACGCCGATGTTAATTACGATTTTTTCCAGCTTGGGAGCGGCCATAGGGCTCTTCTCCCCGAGCTTTTTTAAAAGTGCCGGAAGAACTTTTTCGTTGTAAAAAACTTTTAACCTGGGCTGGTAAGCTTCGGTTGCTGCTGTTTTTTTGGTTTCTTTTTTCTCAGACATTATATTTACCTTCCGCTTACAGTATTGTAGCTTCGCACTTGGAGCATACTCTGACGACTTCTCCGCTTGCTAAAACTTTGCGTTTGGGAGTCATGTGCTTTTTGCACTTTGAGCATACTACCGCGACATTGGAAGCGTCAATAGGGGCTTCTTTCTTCTGAATTCCGCCCTTATTGTTCTGGTTAGGCTTAACGTTTTTGGAAATCATATTGATGCCCGCCACAAGAACTTTGTTCTTGGAGGGAATAACTTGTTTGATTTCCCCTGTTTTGCCTTTATCTTTACCGGCTAAGATAATAACCTTATCGTTCTTTTTGAGGTTCATAAATTATATTACCTCCGGAGCAAGAGAGATAATCTTAAGAAAGTTCTTTTCTCTTAATTCTCTTGCAACAGGACCGAATACACGGGTGCCTCTGGGCTCGCCGTTTTCGTTGATAAGACAAACGGCGTTATCATCAAAACGAATATAGGAGCCGTCTTTTCTGCGTTTTTCTCTGGCGATTCTGACGACTACGGCTCTGACGACATCGCCTTTTTTAATTGCTGAAGTAGGAATGGCGTCTCTGACAGAGCACATAACCACGTCCCCGAGTGAAGCAAAATCCCTGTGATGCCCGCCTCTTATTTTGAAGCATTGGACTTTTCTTGCACCGGAGTTGTCGGCTACTTCAAGAATACTTCTAAGCTGAATCATACTGTTTCTCCGTTACCGATTAATCAAGGGCCTTTTCCACAATCTGGGAAATGCGCCATCTTTTAAGTTTGGACAAAGGTCTTGTGGACATAATTTCCACTTTGTCACCAATTTTGCTGACGTTGCCCTCATCGTGGGCATGGTAGCATTTGGATGTTCTTATTACTTTACCGTAAAACTCGTGCTTTTTGGTGGTGATCACTTCTACCGTGCGGGTTTTATTCATTTTATCGGATATTACTACGCCGGTAAGCACTTTTCTCTGTGCGCGATCTTTTGTGTTTTCCATTTATAAAATCCTCTTATTTGGAATGCCCTTTCTGATGAATCAGCGTATTGAGCAGGGCAATTTCGCGTCTGACAACTCTAATTTCCAACGGATTGGATAGCGGAGTTGTGCTGTGTTTAAAAAGAAGGTTGAACTTCTTTTCTTTAGCTTTGGCGAGCAGTTCCTGAAGTTCTGCCGCGCTTTTGGTTTTAAGTGACTCTTTTTCTTTTGCTTTCATTTAAAATTACCTTCTTGTCACAATCTTGGTTCTGATAGGCAATTTGTCTGAAGCAAGGCGGAAAGCTTCTTTTGTTTCTTCCGGAGCTATACCTTCAATTTCAAACAAAATGCGGCCGGGTTTTACGACACATACCCAATGATCCGGCGCACCTTTACCTTTACCCATTCTGGTTTCTGCAGGATGCTTGGTGATTGCTTTGTCAGGGAAAATTCTCGTCCACATCTTGCCTTTCTTTCTGATAAACCTTGAAAGTGTAACACGGGCCGCTTCAATCTGTCTTGCGGTAACCCATTTAGGTTCCAAAGCCTTAAGTCCGTATTCGCCGAAGGATACTTCTGCGCCTCTTTTGGCAACGCCTTTAATGCGGGGAGCCGAATGAGGTTTGCGATATTTAACTCTTTTTGGCATCAACATGGTTGCTTTCCTCCTTTACGGCGTCTCTCTTGACCGCTGCTCTTCTGGGAGCAACTCTTCTTCTGGCTGCTTCACGGGCTGCTTCGGGTGAGGGCTGTTGGGTTTCTATAACGCCTTCGGTTATAGTATTGTCTTCCTGCATTTCTCTGTGTTTTCTAAGTTCGTTTAAAATCTCGCGAGGAGATTTGGCAAAGTGGGTCTTTTTGAAGATCCAAACTTTTATGCCGATTTTACCGCTTACGGTGTTTGCTTCGTATGTGCCGTAATCAATATCTGCGCAGAGAGTATGCAAAGGTACGCGGCCTTCTCTCTTCCATTCTGTGCGGGCGATTTCCGCGCCGCCGAGTCTTCCGCTTACCATAATCTTGATACCCAACGCTTTGCCTGCCAGCGCTTTATCAATGGCTTTCTTCATAGCGGCGCCGTAATGCGCTCTTTTTTCTATTTGGAATGCGATTGACTGCGCAACCAAGCTTGCGTCGGTTTCGGGATTCTTAATCTCTATAACGTTTACAAATGTCTTGCTGCCGGTTAAAGCTTCAAGGTCCTTTCTGAGTTTTTCAATATCCGCGCCTTTCTTGCCGATTACTACGCCCGGACGAGCGGTGTGAATGTTAACTCTCAGAAAAGAGCCGGCTCTTTCAATACCGACAGAACTTACTGCCGCCAGCAAAAATCTTGATTCTACAATTTGCCTGATCTGAAAATCTTCAAGAATAAGGGCAGGCATATTTTTAGGAGCAAACCAGCGGGATTGCCAATCTTGAGTATAACCAAGTCTTAAGCCTTTGGGATGAATTTTATGACCCATTATTTAAGCCCTCCCTTCTTCTTCTCGTCACTTACGACTACCGTCAAGTGACACACATTTCTCTTATACGGCATGGCTCTTCCCTGAGGGCCCGGCTGTATTCTCTTTAAATGTTTCATGGGGCCTATGTTTGCATAAGCCTCTACAATGTAAACCTTGGCTAAATCCAGTTTGTGACCGGATTTTACCTGAAGGTTTGCCGCTGCAGAAAGTATCGTTTTCTGGACAAGTGTGCTGGCGCGAAGGCCGGTAAAGGGGATAATGCCTTCAGCAGCTTTAACGCTTTTACCGCGGACCAAGTCCAGCAACAGACCTACTTTCCTGCTGCCATACCTTTGAAATTTAGCTTTTGAACAAGCTTCCATATCAAATCCTCTTATCTGTTATTTTAAGGCCTTAGACTCTTTGGTCATGCCGCCGTGGCCTTTAAACGTCCTGGTGAATGAAAATTCGCCAAGTTTGTGCCCTATCATTCTTTCGGATACATATACGGTTAAAAACTTTCTTCCGTTGTGCACCAGAAAGGTATGCCCCACGAACTGCGGAATAATAGTGCAGGCTCTTGCCCAAGTTTTAATGCTTTTCTTGTCGGTAGGGGACATTGCCTCTACTTTTTCAAGTAAGTTTTGGTCTACAAAAGGACCTTTCTTAGTTGATCTTGACATAATTAGTTGGCTCCCGATGAATTATTGCGTCTGTCTTTAACAATCATCCAGCTCCATGTTTTGGGAGCTCTTGTCTTCAGACCTCTGGACATCTGGTTCCAGGGTGAGCGAGGTATGTTGCCGCCTTTGGAGTGGCCTCTGCCGCCGCCCATAGGGTGGTCCACGGCGTTCATGGCGTTACCGCGAACGGTAGGTCTGATTCCGCGATGTCTGTTTCTTCCGGCATTGCCGATGACAACAGCATTATGTTCAACATTATCTACTTGTCCTATTGTAGCGCAGCAATTCTCAGGAATAAGTCTTATTTCGCCCGACGGCATCTTGATATGGACGTATCCGTTATCTTTTGCCATTATCTGGGCCTGAGAGCCCGCGCTTCTTGCAAGCTGAGCGCCTTTTCCGACGTTGAGTTCTATTGCATGGATAAAAGTACCTTCAGGAATGTTTTTTAACGGAAGGCAGTTACCCAATTTAATATCTGCGTTAGGACCGGACATTACCGTGTCGCCGACTTTTAAGCCGAGGGGATGAACGATGTAACGTTTATCGCCGTCAGCATAATTTAAGAGGCAGATTCTGGCGGATCTGTTAGGGTCGTATTCTATTGAAACGACTTTAGCGGGAACGCCTAATTTTGCTCTCTTAAAATCTATCTGTCTGTATGCTTGTTTATGGCCGCCGCCGATGTGGCGTACCATTATCATACCGGTGTTGTTTCTGCCGCCGCTCTTCCTTAACCCTTTTGTTAATCTCTTTTCGGGAGCTTTCTTGGTTAATTCGGAAAAGTCGGCAACCGTAATAGTTCTCCTGGAGGGAGTATACGGTCTGAATGTCTTAATAGGCATATTTGTAACTTTTCTCCTTTACTGTTACTTAGAAGCGGTTTCAACCGTTTCTATTTTATCGCCTTTCTTCAATGTGACGAGGGCCTTTTTAAAATCCGGCCTTTTACCTTCAAAACGTCCCATTCTTTTCATCTTACCGCGAAGCGGAACCGTCGCAATTTTTGTAACGGTTACTTTAAAAAGAGCTTCAATCGCTTTGCGTATTTCATACTTATTGGCGTCTTTTTCTACTACGAAGCAGTAGCAATTATCCGTATCTCTTAAGATTAAGCTTTTTTCAGTTAAGAGAGGTTTCTTTAATGTTTGAAATACTTTATTCATTTAATTTCTCCCTATTTCGCCATCTTCTCAAGAGCTTCTTTGGTGAAGATTACCTTGCTGCTGTTAAGAACCGCATAAGCATTTAAATCTGCAGGAACCATATGCGAAACGCCCTTAATGTTGCGGCTTGCAACGTTAAGATTTTCGTTCCTGGAAGAAACGATTAAAGGTTTCTTGCCGGCTTTTAAAGCTTTAAGGATTCCGGAAACAGCTTTGGTCTTAGTTTCTTTAACTTCAAAAGAATCAACAACCAAAATGTCTTCTGAAATCAGCTTTGCCGACAAAGCCTGAGCCAATGCAAGTCTTCTCTTGGAAGCAGGGATATTCTGTCTGAAAGATCTGGGGGTAGGCCCGAAGGCTACGCCGCCGTGTCTCCAGATAGGCGATCTCATGCTGCCGTGTCTTGCGCGGCCCGTACCTTTTTGTTTCCACGGTTTCTTTCCCGTGCCGGAGACTTCGGAGCGCGTCTTAACGTCTGCGCTGCCTGCTCTCTGGTTAGCTAAAAAGGCTGTAATTACTTCATGCAGGAATGTTGGATTGGGTTTCTGTCCGAAAACAGCTTCCGGCAATGCCACCGTGCCCTGCTCTTTACCCTGGATATTTAAAAGTTTAGTTTCCATTTTTGGTCTTCCTATTTCTTAGTCTTGGCAGCAGTCTTGCCTGCTTTGTTTGCAGCCTTGGAAGCAGAAATCTTCTGTACTTGCGCCGCCACTACGTGCTTCTGGGGTTTAGAAGTTTCCAAAACTGAAACTATGGAACCTTTTGCGCCGGGCACTGAACCCTTTAAGAAAATCAGGTTGTTTTCGGCGTCTACTCTGGCAACTTCCACTTTGGATACTGTTGTGGTCGTAAAACCGTAATGTCCGGCCATTCTCTGTCCGGAAATAACTTTACCCAAAGATCTTCTGGTTGCCAACCCGCCCGGAGCTCTTTCTCTGTCCGAAGCACCGTGAGATGCGGGACCGCCCTTAAATCCGTGGCGTTTCATGACGCCGGCAAAGCCGCGTCCTTTGATTTTGCCCTGGATATCGACGTAATCGCCGGGTTTAAAAATGCTGCCTAAATCTATTATCTGGCCGACTTCAAAGCCGGTAATATCTGATAAACGGCATTCCTTAATATATTTGACGGGAGTTACGCCTAACTTTTTAAAATTGCCTGCATCAGGCTTGTTAAGCTTACTTTCCTTTTGTTCGTCAAGACCCAAAGCAACGGCGCTGTAGCCGTCTTTTTCCTGGGTTCTGACTCTTACAATTTTACACGGTCCCGCTTTTACGACGGAAACCGCATCAAGATTGCCTTTCTCGTCAAAAAGCTGCGTCATTCCGATTTTTTCGCCAATTACAAAGCGAAGATTTGCCGGAGCTTTTTTGACGGTTGCTGCTTCTGCAGTCTGTGTTTTGTTTTCTTCTGACATTATGTTTCCTTATTAAGCCGCATCATAAGTAAGGACTGGCCTTATTTACTGCGTCGCTTTTGTTTTTACTGGTGCAGAGTTCTTATGTTTTCTGCATCCGGCGCAAGGCGCCGCTTTAAAACCTATAAACTAAAAAACCCTGCTCCGTGCAGGCAGCGGGTATTAGTTGCTTTTTATTGCCACGTCTACGCCTGCGGGTAAATCAAGCTTCATCAATTCGTCAACCGTTTTGGGCGTAGGGCTCTTAAGATCTATCAATCTTTTATGTATGCGCATTTCAAACTGCTCTCTGGACTTTTTATCTGTATGAGGTGAACGAAGTACGGTGTACTTTCTGATTTTTACAGGTAAAAGAACAGGTCCGGCAACGATGGCGCCGGTTTTCTTAGCAGTTTCAACTATTCTGGAGACTGAGTTGTCCAACATTCTGTAATCGTAAGAGCGAAGTTTAATGCGGATTCTTTCCTGTCCGCTTAACCTTGCTGTTTTCTTTTCTGTTTTTTCTGCCATTTTTTTATTTTCCTAATTGATTTTTTATTTAAAAATTCTTCACAAAAAACATACCGCTGCCTTTAAACTCAAGTAAAAAATCCAGCCGATAAAAATAAAAATTCTATTTCATCCGTTATGCCGGCTTACGACGACACAAGCGTAGAGAAAACACCCTCCATGGTCGTTGTGTTAACCTGCAACGTCCATGGTTAATAAGGTATCTTCTCTTGCTGCGGTATATTTTACCTTCCTTATTATAGCAATTTGTATTGTTTTATTGCAACATTTTTTCAAGACAATTCAGCCCCTTTTTAAGGGGGCTGAAAATATCAAATTGCTTATGTTTTTATTTTAGCATATTTTGCAGGACATTCAGAAAGTTTTTACATAATTAGGCATTTGCGGGTTTTTAAGGCTTTTGACAAGGTTATATTTGAACGAATATCCGCTGCTCTGTTTTGCCGAACCGAGCATTGCATCTGCCACAAGGCGATTATCCCTGTTTGCAAACATAGCTATTTGTTCTGACAGCACGGGGTAGAATTTTGCGCGGTTCTCATAAATTACGGAAGAAACCAATTCAAGACCGTATTTATTCTTAAGAGATATTGCCTTGAGAGCAAAAACCTGTGCTCCCGCAGCATACGCAGTCTGAAGCTGTCTTTGTACGGCAAGCCTGTTATTTGATATAGGCGTTCTTTCTTCTTCATTCAAAAGAAGAATACAGGCTATTGAAGCAGGCAGAATTGAAGCTATTGCCCACATTGTCCCTTTTTTACCGAGGCTCTTTGAAGCCTGGTCAAGAAATTTGCCCATCATACGTCTTGTGGAAACATTTTTAAGTTCAAGCGCATAAAGTTTGTCTATGGTTTTAGATATGGACTTCTTTGCGGATTCTTCTTCGTATCTTCTTAAACCTTTAAGGCCGCTTATCTGGCTGTTAAGTCTTATAATAAGCTGTATGGCCTGGTCTTCGGCAGATGACGCATTTGTTTTGACAAGTTGCTTTTGCAGTTTAAGCAACTGCTTTTCAACCTGCATAAGCTTTGCCTGTTGTTGTCCGGTAAGAGCCTTAAGTTCCTGAGCACCCGACATATTTATACCGTTGCCGAAACCGTGCACGTGCCCCACGACTTTGCCGATTTTATACCCGCAAAAGCCTGAAGCTACAACTGCTGTGCTCCAAAACAAATACTCACCGTAATTTTTTGATTTTTTATATTTGTCCGGCGTCGTAAGCAAGACTTTAACATCGTCCTGTGTTTTTGAAGCGGCCGTGTTTCCGACAGTTGCCAAAGAAATATTCGGACACGCCAGAAGTACGGCAAGCATTACTGCAGTTATTCTTTTTAAGTTTGCAATAAACATTAGAATGCCTCGCATTTTACTTTTATTTTTATTCTTAAGTTTATTATCAGTATTTGCCCCTAAGTCAGGAAGGAATCTGATTTTGACCTGAGATATGAAAATTATAGACAATAAATATTCCTTGCGAAAGAGAAAAAAGTCCCTTTCATCTTTGGGCCTTTGGGCCCATAAACTTACGGCACAAAAAAGGACGGGAATTCATTCCCGTCCTTTAAATTTAATTTAAAAATATAAGTTTATCTGTAAGATTCCGCCTCAAGCTGTCTGACTAAAGCAGATTTTGCCTGCTGCGGATTTCTGACCTTCATCAGCTTGGAAATGCAGCCGATTACCTTGGGGTTGAGAGCGATATCCATCTGGCGGCTTAAAAGAGGATAATAGGAACTCTGGTTCTCGTAAATTACGCTTGAAACAAGTTCCGTTCCGTAAGCTTTATTCTCGCTCAGAACATAGGCAAGGAAAGCGTCGGGGGCATTTTTATAAGCGGACGCAAGGTCGCGCTGTACGGTAAGCCTGGGGTTAGTTACAACTGCGGCATTTGCGCTTGAAGACGCAACAAACATCAGAGCAGTGCCCGCCACCAATACTCCCGCAAAGCCCAAAGCCCCGCCTTTGCCTCTTAAGCTTTCCACAGTCTTATCAAGCAAATTTCTGATTGCGGACTTCATAGGTATGTTTTCAACTTTAATTTTGCTCAAAGCCTGCATATCGCGTTCCAGTTCGGCAGAGAATTTGGCCGCGCTCTTTTCATTAGAAGCTGATTTTAAAGCGTAGAAATTTTCGTTTATTCTTGTAACCAAAACATTGATTGTCTCTTTCGTTTTTATAGGCATGGAATATGAAGCTACTTCCATTTCTTCCTGCAACTTTGTTGTAGCAGATCTGAAACCCTGCAATTCTGCGGGTATCTTGCCGCCGTTCTTAGTATAAGCTCTTTCCCAAAAAGGAGCCTCATAAGTATCGTGAGCCGGAAGGAATTTATAAAATCTGTAAAAATATTCATTTTTCTGCACTGCATATTTTTTGGCGAAGTCATTAACAGTTCTTATTGATTCGCTGATTTTATACGGAGCAACGCTTTTGTCCGCAATGCCGTTTTCCAGTTTTTCAACGCTTTCCTTGATTGCGTCCTGAGGCTCAACCATATTCTTTTTGATTGCGTTCTTAACTAGAACGCCTATTGCGCAAGCTGCCACAACCCAACCGGAAAACAAAATAGGATTAACGGGATAATTTTTTGAAAATGACGTTACTCGTTTTGCTATTTCTTCCTGAGAAACTTTCTTTTGCTGCGGCGTTCGGCTGACCGGAGCGGCGAATGCCATCTGCGAAGCTACAAGCTGCACACAAAGAGCTGCAGACACAAATTTTTTAAATGTTTTCATAATACCCTCTATTTTCAATTATGTAAAACTAAAGATGAATAAGCAAGGGAATAAGGTCCCAGGCGAAAATTGCCCTTTAGACCTATGAGTAAAAAACAGCTCCAAAATGTTTTTAAACACAAAAAACGGACAGATTTTGCTCTGTCCGTTTAAAATTTATAATGCTTAATTTTTTCAGTTTTTCAGTGCTTCCAGCAAAGCTGTTTTACACTGTATTGTCGTCATATGACGTCTGCCGGAATTCTGCATTACGTTAAAAGCTTCTCTTCTGATTGCGGGCGAGGAGAAATATCCCATCTGCTTTTGTAACAGCGGGAGCATTTGCTTGTTTTCGTACAAAACCGAAGAAACAGTTTCAAGCCCGTATTTATCTTTTAGCATCAAAACTTTAGCCGCAAAAATTTCGGGATATTTTGCAAAAGTCTTTGAAAGTTCTCTTTGCACAATAACCCTGTTGTTTGAAATCCCGTAGCCGTCGCTGCAAGAGGAAAGTAAAAGCGTTGCCGCGCCTGCAATGCCTACCACAGTCAAACCGACTATGCCGCCTTTGCCCTTGAGCAAAGAGGAAATATCAGCCACGTATTCCTTCAAAACATTACGCGAAACTTCATAGGGCAAATGAGTTTTTGAAAGATGTTCTATGGTGTTGTTTAATTCCAATCTGAGGCGCATTATATCTTCGGGGTTCTTGGCCGCTTTAAAATTTCTGACCTGTTTATCTGCCTGATACATAAGAACAACCAATTCCTTCTTGGTCCCGTTTATGCCTTCTTCGGTCAGTAACTTCGCCTGGAGAATTTCTGTTTGCTTATTGAGTTGGCGCAAAGTTTCCAATTCTGCCTTAGAAACAGGCACCGGTCTGAAAACTTTCAAACCGCTGTATCTTTCAAGCATATCCGTATCGGCGCGTCTGTTCAGCATTCCATAGACATAACCGTTTCTGGCGCCTGTCTTCAAGCCTTCGTTATAACCTACTTTCTTGCCTGTGGCGAACATATCGCTGAATTGAAGAGAAGCGTCTTCCTTCCCTTTGATAAAACCTCTGTCAAATGCTTCGGAAGCTGCTTTTCTCTTTTCACGGCTCAAAATTGTATTAAGGTGATCGGCGGCAAATGTTTTGCCTGCTTCAAAACCTTTATCATAATCTTTAAGGCCCTTAGTGGCAGTGCCGACAGAATAAGACAAACGGCCTACGGCAATGACAATCAAAGACCAAATGACGAACCCTTTTACACCCGCTTCTTTTTTATATTTATCAGGAGCGCTTATAAGGATTTTAACTTCATCTTGCGTTTTGGGATACTGCCCTGCGAAAGACGAGAAAGGCAAAGCGAGGTTGATGCTTAAGCCTAAAACAACCGATTTCTTAAGGAACTTAAAAAGTACCTTATTACTGATGTTTTTCATATATATATTATCCCAAATATCAACTTAAAGGACAATAAAAAATAGGTCCTGTAGAGCGATTGGGCCTTTAGGGAAAAGCTCAGACGTAAGAAATTTATTTAAAATTACGAATGCGTGAAAACGCGCCGTGAAAACGACAAAGCTTTAATTGTTTTTGTCTTTAAATTACTTACAACAAATGGATAAATTAAGTTGTTCCGCATATTATGTTTTGCCGTAAAGCTCCCGCGGCAAGAAGTTTCTTGCCGATTTCGCGCCGTCTTCGGAATTGCTATTTTTAAGAGATTATATGGCGGTCTTGTCCGAACAAAAAACGGCAGGCCTTTTACAAGAAGTTTTTGTCGGTTTTGGCAAGTTGCCGCCCGCTCTTAAAAATGGAAATTACGGGCACATATGAGGCAAAAACTTCTTCCGCAAAAGAATATTACATGAAGATGATTTTATGTTTTTGGCCGTAAAAAAAGGCAGGCTTTTTTAAAGCCTGCCTTTCAAATTACCTGTTACAGTTAAGTTACTCAATAATTTTGGTGACTACGCCTGCGCCTACCGTGTGTCCGCCTTCTCTGATTGCGAACCTCACTCCTTCTTCCATCGCTATAGGAGTTAACAATGTAACTT
>Ga0183101_1001125_pt1 | contig 28624 bp, 28 predicted proteins | sample Biomet3_FD_127790 | JGI IMG/M metagenome (GOLD analysis project Ga0183101, IMG submission 127790) | Microbial communities from bioreactor (seeded with sewage sludge) at LBNL, California, USA - Biofuel metagenome 3 | ecosystem: Engineered > Bioreactor > Anaerobic > Unclassified ...
ACATAATCAATTGCTTGGTGGTATAATCCTAGTGTAGTAAGAAAAATATATATAATTATTATAAGTTTATTATAAGTTTTATTTATATATAAGTCAAAAATACGTTAAATATAAAAGTCTTAAGGAGTGAATTATTATATGATGAATGTAAATAATGAAAAGTGTATTGGTTGTGGACAATGTGTTAAGGATTGTTTTCTAAAAGACATAGAAATAGTTGATGGTAAAGCTAAGATTAATAATGTAAGCTGTATTAAATGTGGACATTGCATTGCAGTATGTCCTAAAGATGCAGTATCAACAGATGAATATAATATGGAAGATGTAAAGAATTATAATAAAGAAGAGTTTTTAGTTGATGCTGATAACTTACTAAATTTCATTAAATTTAGAAGAACTATAAGACAATTTAAGGATAAAGAAGTAGAAGAAGAAAAGATTTCTAAGATTATAGAAGCAGGTAGATATACGCAAACTGGCAGTAATATGCAAGATGTATCTTTTATAGTAGTAAGAGAGGGAATACAAGAACTAAAAGAGCTAACCTTAGAAAGTTTGAAAAAACTAGGAGAAGAGTTATTAGCTAATTTGACTCCACAGACTACGGTATTTAAAAGATACGCAGAAATGTGGATAAAAATGTACGAAGATTTTAAAGCAAATCCTAATGAAAATGACAGACTATTCTTTAATGCTCCAGCGGTAATAATAGTTACAGCTAATTCAGATGTAAATGGTGCATTAGCTTCTTCAAATATGGAACTTATGACTAATGCTTTAGGTCTTGGAACATTCTTCAGTGGATTTTTGGTAAGAGCTGCACAAGATAATGAAAAGATTATGAATTTTCTTGGTGTCAAGGAAGGTAAAAAAATTGTAACCTGTATGATAGTAGGATATCCTGATGTGAAATATTTTAGAACTGTACCAAGAAAAGAAGCAGATATAAGTTGGAAATAAGATTGTTGGTAATTCAGTAAAATAAAGGTGTAGGGGTAGAGGTAGCATCTGTGTAACCAGGGGCAAAGTAGAAAATGCATTCTAATCTATTAAATAATTAGAGTGTGTTTTTGCAATGATTTATAACTAAATATGCAGTGCTACATTAATAAATGATAATAAAGTTTAATGAAAAGCCATGCAACATATCAGGGAATATCCTGATATATTGCATGGTTTTTTTGTGTCTAATGATGTAAAAAGTGTCATGAAGTAAAAGGAATATGTTTGTATAAAATAAGGCAATAGAGGGCATTTTATTATTGATTTAGAATATTAAAAATGTAGTTTTTTATAATAAATATAATAAGTATGGAGAAATTGTATACTTATTATTAAAGCGTGGTGAATGAATATAACAAATAGAATTATTATAATTGGGAATGGAAAGGATGATGGCCATGCCATTTAGGATTAGTGATACAGTTACTTGGGTTGGAAAAATAGATTGGGAATTAAGAACCTTCCATGGAGAGGAATACTCTACACATAAAGGTTCTTCATATAATTCATATTTGATTAAAGATGAAAAAACTGTACTTATAGATACAGTATGGCAGCCTTTTGCCAAAGAGTTTATAACTAATCTAAAAAAGGAAATTGATCTAAACAAAATTGATTACATAATCATGAACCATTCTGAAAGCGATCATAGTGGTGCGCTTGTAGATTTAATGAAAGAGATACCTAATACCCCAATTTATTGCACAAAAAGTGGTGCCAAAATAATAAAGGGACATTATCATAAGGATTGGAATTTTGTAGAGGTAAAGACTGGAGATACATTAGATATAGGTAAAAATAAATTAACATTTGTAGAAGCAAAAATGCTTCATTGGCCGGATACTATGTTTACGTATTTATCTGGTGAAAATATTCTATTTAGTAATGATGCCTTTGGACAGCATTATGCCTCAGAGTTGATGTATAATGACAAAGTTGATCAGGCAGAATTATTTCAGGAGGCAATAAAATATTATGCAAATATTTTAACTCCATTTAGTAAATTCGTTGTAAAGAAGATAGAAGAGGTATTGAGTTTTAATTTACCGGTTAATATGATTTGTCCTAGTCACGGTATAATATGGAGGGATAATCCATTACAAATAGTTAATAAGTATATGGAATGGGCAAAGGATTATCAGGAAAATCAGATCACAATAATTTATGATACAATGTGGAATTGTACAAGAAGGATGGCTGAAGCCATAGCAGAAGGTATAAAAAGTTTAAATAAAGATATTACAATAAAGATTTTTAATTCATCTAAAAGTGATAAAAATGATATAATTACGGAAGTTTTTAAATCAAGGATGGTACTTGTTGGTTCATCAACAATAAATAAAGGAATATTATCTTCAACCGCCGCAATATTGGAGATAATTAAAGGACTTACTTTCAAGGAAAAGAAAGGGGCAGCCTTTGGCAGTTATGGCTGGAGTGGCGAATCAGTAAAAATTATTAGTGAAGAATTAAATAAAGCTGGTTTTGAGATAATAAATGAAGGAATAAGAGAATTATGGAATCCAGATGAAGATGGACTAAACAGGTGCAAAGATTTTGGAAGGAATGCTTTTGAAAAAGTAGAATAATAAATTATGAGGATTGAATACAAGGAACTAATTATTATCTTGTATTCAAAATTTTTTAATTAGGGGACAAGTACTAATTATATATTAATAGATAAAGGTTGTAACGCTTAGAGTATAATTTTAATAGAAAGATAGTAGTGAAAATAATTACTATTTCTGTAAGATTAATTGGAAATATGTTATAATTTTTACTATAGTTTTGTATGAAACTTAAATATTAAATTTTTATTATATGACATAATGTTGTCATATTACATTGCTATAATTGATATGGAAGAATAAATCATATATAAGGGAGACAAACTCATGGCAGAAGCTTTAAAAGATATATATAGTAAAGAATTTTTAGATAACTTTGCAGAAAAGGTACATTCTACATATAATGCTTTTGATAAGAAGGGATTTATAGATACTGTAATGGATGATAGCTGGGATGAACTTAAACTAAAAGCTAGGATTCGGAAGATTACTAAAGCTCTTGGAACATATCTACCAGAAAAATATGAAGACGCACTAGAAGTGCTCTTTGCTATTGATGAGTCTTGCGTTGGATTTCCATATCTGTTTTTTCCTGATTTTGTAGAGGTATATGGTCAGGATGATGAGAACTGGGAACTTTCTATGAAAGCAATGGAACGTTTTACTACAAAGTCTTCCGCTGAATTTGCAGTAAGATCTTTCTTTATCCGTGATCCAGAACGTATGATATGCCAGATGTTAGAGTGGTCCAAAAGCAGCAATGAACATATAAGAAGACTTTCCAGTGAGGGATGTAGACCCCGTTTACCATGGGGGCAAGCACTTCCTATGTTCAAAGATAATCCTAATCCAGTGATTTCTGTGCTAGAGCAGTTAAAAGAAGATTCATCACTATATGTCCGTAAGAGTGTTGCTAATAACTTAAATGATATTTCAAAGGATAATCCTTCAGTTGTTCTGGAAATCATAAATCGCTGGCAAGGTATAAATTCAAATACAAATTGGATATTAAGGCGTGCAAGTAGAACACTAATTCGTAAAGCTCATCCAGAAGTCATGAAACTATTTGGATATGAGGAAGTTACAGATGGTTCTATTATCAAAAGTGCTTCTTTGTCTGTAGAGCCTACTGCATTAAAGATTGGTGATAGCTGTAGCCTTAATTATAAACTTTCTATTAGGGAAGGTGAACCTGTATATATACGAATTGAGTACGGTATTGATTTTGTAAAGGCAAGAGGAAATACATCACGTAAATTGTTTTTGATATCTGATAAAACAGTAGCTGGTGGAGAAACAATTAAAGGAACAAAAGGACACAAATGGAAGGACCTTACTACTCGCCGTCATTATCCAGGAGAGCATAAGATTGTACTTTTGGTTAACGGTCATGAAGTTGCATGTACAATGGTAAATTTAGATTAAATACATTAGGGGGGGGGGCTAGAAAATGAATATAACAGAGTGCGAAAGTGCCCAAGTAACAAATAAGCAGAAGTATTTAGGAAATAAAGGGCTTATAGCCTTTATAGCATTAATGAATGCCTTTATTCCACTTTCTACTGACTTATACTTACCGGCTTTGCCTACTATGAGTTCATATTTTGTAAGTAATTCTGCCATAACAAATTTAACATTAAGTTCTTTTTTCTTTTTTTATGCGGTGGGAATTCTACTTTGGGGACCTTTAAGTGATAAATATGGGCGCAAACCTATTCTAATAATGGGAGCTATAATTTATATTATAAGCAGTATTTCCTGTGCCATTTCTACTGATGTATATTTTCTCATTTTGGCAAGGGCAATGCAAGGAATCGGTGCAGGGGGCATTACATCTGTCTCAGTGGCCATAATCAAGGACTGTTTTTCTGGAAAAAAGAGAGAAACAATGCTCGCCATCACTCAATCAATTTCTGGTCTTGCACCAATGATTGCACCAATTATTGGTGCTTGGATTTTGAAGTTTTCTAGTTGGAGAGGTGCTTTCTGGGCCTTGACAGTAATCAGTATTATAAATTTGTTATTAACGATTTTATATAAGGAAACTCTAAAAGAAGATGAAAGATATACAGGAACACTTATAGGCTCTATGGGTCGTTTAGTTACAGTAGCAAAAAATAAAAGCTTCTTTATTCCAACAGTTATATTTTCACTAAATGCATTACCTTTTATGGGTTATATAGCGATTTCATCCTATATTTATGTTGATTATTTTAGACTTAGTGAACAAGTTTATAGTTATTTTTTTGCAGCCAATGCGTTGATATCAATTTTGGGACCAGTTATATATGTTCGATACTTAAGTAATATTAATAAAAAGGCTTTTCCAATAGGATGTTTTGCTTTAGCTCTTTTGAGTGGGATATTGGTAATGTCAGTTGGTAAATTGTCTCCAATAATATTTTTATTATCCTTTATGATTATGTCATTAACCTGTACTGCAATTAGACCCTTCAGTACTAATCTGCTCTTTGAACAACAAAAAGGGGACACGGGATCAGCATCTTCACTAATTAATACATTATTTACGGTATTAGGAAGTATAGGTATGTCGATAGCTTCTATGCCTTGGGGAAACATGATTGTAGGATTGGGAATTATAATAACAATTTTTTCTTGTTTGCCACTTATAGGTTGGTATCTGTTTATAAAATCAAGTATTCCTTGTATTGGAGTAAAAGATTTGGATTATACCTTAAGTAAAGATGTTAATGATTAGTCATAAGTAAAGACTACATATATTTGAATTGCAACGCAAAAACATCGTAAAATTCATTTCTGAATAATACGATGTTTTTATAAATTGTTCGTTTTTTTAGTTATTAGGTTAAATAAGACAATTTCTATACTTATTTATTTTCAGCTTACCCTACATAATGATTATATTCTGCACCGCCATTTCCTCTATTCTGTACAATTAAAAACATTCCAATTAAATCCTAATGCAAAACTCGATAATAACAATACAGGAATATTTTTCTTAATGTTTGTCCAAGATATTTTTTGCTTGTTAACTATAGTAATGGCTAGCAAAAACAAGCTGCCTATAAAACCTCTCAGAAGAGTTATTTCGCTATTTACTAATAATAATATATTGAGCCAAAACCACTTGCGACGAATTTCCTGATGAGTCTATTGCTACCATAGCAAGAACTGTATTACTTTTTATTGTTATCGGTCCTGTGTATAAAGTACTTTTAGCTGTTGGCATACTTCTATCTGTAGTATAGTAAATTGATACTCCAGGAGTGCTATCGCTTAAAGTTATAGTCTGTGCTTTACTGTATCTACCACCTTTGACACTTGCTACTGGATTAGATGGAGGTGTAACTATGGTATATAAGTTACTTAGAACTTGTGAAGTATTCCCAGAGAAATCAACAGCTATGGCTTTTAAAGTACTAGTTGTTGTTATTTTTATATATCCTGGATATAGTGTACTGCTAGTAGTTGGAGTGCTTCCATCTAAAGTATAATAAGCTTTTAATGGTTTTGAATATCTATCACGTAGCATAACTACTAAAGGAGCTCTATATGAACCTGACGGTACAGAAGCTGTTGGTGTAGGTATTGTTACAGTTGTTACAGGTGTAGTTACTGATTTGGATATTGTATACAACACACTTAAAACTGAAGAAGAATTTCCTGAACTATCTACTGCAATAGCCTTTAATGTTGAAGTTGAACTTATTGTAATAGGTGATGAGTATAATTTACTTGATGACGTTGGCGTAGTTCCATCTAATGTATAGTATATGGAAACTCCGCTAGTTGTATCGCTTAACGAAACAGTTTGACTTGAAGTATAAGTTCCAGCTGCTACACTTACTGTAGGTGTTGGAACTGTAGTAGTTGTTGTTGTTGTGGTACTTGGTGCTGTTATTAAGCCGTAACCATACAACGAATCTCTGCCTGATGTTCCAAGATCTACTACATTACTGGCAAGTAGTTGTCTTAACTGTACATTGGTATAGCTTGGATATTGCTGTTTTAATAAGGCCAAATCTGCGGCTACAAAAGGAGTTGCCATTGATGTACCACTCATCTGCTCATATCCATCATTTAAGTAAGTGCTTAGTATATCAACTCCTGGTGCACTTACCTCAAGCTTGCTTCCAGTAGAGGAAAAATAAGCTCTGGTGTTGCTAGAATCTACTGCTCCAACTGCAATAACAGAAGAATAATTAGCAGGGTATTCAATATTAGTTCCAGTACCTCTAGTATTACCATCATTACCAGCTGCCGCCACAATTAATAGTCCATCACTATAAGCTGTGTCTATAGCATTCTTTAATGATGCAGAAGATTCACTTGTTCCAAGACTCATTGATATTATATCTATATTATGTTCTATTGCCCAGTCTATTCCAGATATTATATCTGAAGTGTAGCCCTCACCATCAGAGTTAAGTGCTTTTACAGCATATATTGAAGCATCTGGTGCCACTCCTTTAACACCGCCATTTAACCCTTGTGCTGCAATGACTCCTGCTACATGTGTACCATGACCATTATCGTCAACATAGGATGTTGTTGATGAGCCATTTATAACATTAGTACCACCTGCAACTACCAAATCAGAATGTGATGCTACCCCACTATCTATAATAGCAATCTTCACACCTTTGCCTGTTAATCCTGATTCCCATGAAGCTGGAGCTTTTATATCACTAACTCCCCAATTAGTCATTGAAGTTGACGATATTTTTACTACATTATCTTCCTCTACATAATCTACAGTTGAATCCTTTTTCAACTTGGCTATATTTTGTGATGTCATTTCGGCAGTAGCTGCATTGAAATGCTTAAATTCCCGCCTAAATCTTCCATTATATTTTGATACTAGCTGGCTTCTATCAGTACTGCTTGTCTTAAATTTAATTATATATCTTTTTGTATCACTTTCTGATGAAGTACTAGCAAAAACCGTTACTCCACATAACACAGTAAGTAATAAAGTTACTAACAGTACACTTATATATTTTCTTGGTTTCATTTTACCATCCCTCCTTTGATTTCGCTTTTTAAACTTGGGAATTTACTTATGTTTTTTTTGTAGATTCGTTGTTTTATCAGTTTTTGTACCAATTTTACCCTTAGCACTTTTCACTACACCCCCCAATTAAAATAGTTCCAATCAAAATTCCTTCAATTACCCAACATAGCCTTTTATTCATATTTATTCAACTCATGTTATTTTTTTACACAAAAGCATTTTAACACATCAATGTTACAATTCTGTTACAGCTTAATTGCTTACGTTAGAATTTTATGCCTAAATAATATTTACCCTCATATCTTATAGATATCGCCAAAATACCATAAAATTCAATATTTACGGTATTAGGAATTATAGGTATGTCGATAGCTTCTATGCCCTGGGGGAATATGATTGTAGGAGATGCGTTTTATGAATTTAAATAAAAAGAGTGCAAAAATTTTGCACTCAAAAGCATTGTATTTTTTATTTTATAAATAACTATTAATATCTATTTGTTCTTTGAAGGTATCTACGCCCACTCTATCTATGTAATCTCCTAACCTTTCTCTATTGGTTCCATTTTGCTCATATACTTGAATAACTTTTTCTGTTAAATCATATATTTTTTCTGCTGGTACGGAAAGTGCTATTCTATCTGCTATTCTTGGCTTGGCCCCACCTTTTCCGCCAACATAAAACATCCATCCTTTTCCGCTTCCTATTAATCCTATATCCTTAAATGCACTATCTGCACAACTATTAGGGCAACCACTTACACCTATTTTTAGTTTATTAGGTAATTTTTTACCATGATATAAGCTGTCTATTTTTGCGCCAACTGTAACTGAATCTTGAAGACCTCTTTTGCAGAAAGTGGTTCCTGGACATATTTTTACACTTCTTACACATAAACCTATTGCTGCACCTGGGTCCATATCTAAATCTTCCCAAACATTATCTAAATCTTCTTCTTTTAATCCAACTATTGCAATTCTTTGAGCTCCTGTAACCTTGATAGCTGCTGCATTATATTTTTCAGCTACATTTGCAATAGTTCTTAGAATATCTGGAGTTACAATACCAGCAGTTAAATGTGGCGCAATTCCATATGTTTCTTTATCCCTTTGTAATATTGCTCCTTTTTCTAATAAATCAGTTTTCATTATATAACCTCCCGATTTTAATTATTAAATTAATATTAATATTATAAAATAATTAATATTAATATGATTATACCATATTTATACTCAAAAGACTACAAAATCCTTTGCTTAAGCCAAAAAAAGAGTGCAAAATTTCTGATTTTTGCGCTCTTTACATTATTATAGTCAATACTATAGAAAACATTAAAATTAAGTTTAATGGTCTGTATTTATTATTGTGTAATAAATAAACAAAATATGTTGAGAACAAAGGATAAAAACCAATGTTAAATGGCAATTTGGATAGTGTTACCATATGATATGCTGGTAGTAACGTCCACCAATTAAATGCACATCCTAATAAGTCTACAATTATAAATATTATATGCTACTAATGTCTAATAACACTCATAATTTTCCAAATGTGTAAAATAAGTATAATATATACTGCATAACCAAAATAATTCAATTACATTTTTGCGAAAAGTCTTATATCTAAGGTTCTGATTAGGATATTATATAATGTTTTAACAAATAATTAAAATGTTATCATCAATATTCCTTAGTAGAAATGGTCTAAGATTTATCCGATGACTACCAGCTCTAATACTCCCATACGCACTCTGTGAAAGCGATTCACACAAAATCGTAGATTTTGGTTCTCTGCTTTTCTCCAAAGTGGGAGTAAAGAGCGGCTACGTCCCTGGATTCGTTCAACTAAGAATCAGGTGGGGTTGAAACCCCATCTGATTCAAGTTTCACCTTCATTTAGGGGACAACTATATTATAATAGGGGGATTTGAAATGAATAGAAGATTAAAGTCTATAATAGCTTTAACAGTAGTAACAATGCTGTTTTCACAGACATTTATGATGAAACTATCAAACAATGTAAAAGCAGAAGGCTCAAATGTACAGGTGAAAAATACTATTAATGATTCCTTAGGTGGATTTCAATTAGTTTCTAAAAAGTGGGTTGAAGATTTGAAATCAAATGTATGTATTTATAAACATGAAAAAAGTGGTGCACAGCTCATATATTTGCAAAATGATAGCGATAATAAAATGATGTGTGCGAATTTTAGAACTCCCACAAAGAACGATAAAGGAGTTAATCATGTAATAGAGCATTCTGTTCTTTATGGTTCAAAAAATTATCCTGTTAAAGATCTTCTAACTGAAGTGTCAAAACAGTCTTTAAGTACATATTTAAATGCCATTACTACAAGTGATATGACTATGTATCCTGTGGCAAGTAAAAATGATAAAGACTTTCAAAATTTAATGAGTGTATATTTGGATTCTGTTTTTTATCCTAATGTTTTAAAGGATAAAAAGATTTTTGATCAAGAAGGTATAAGATATGAACTAAATTCGCCTAATGATGAATTAACATATAATGGCGTAGTATATAATGAAATGAAAGGAAATTATTCTTCACCTGATTGGGTATTAAATAGGGCCGTAAGTCAATCACTTTTTCCTGATACTTCATATAAATATGAATCTGGTGGTATTCCAGATGAACTACCAAACCTTACTTATGATGAACTTGTAAAAACATATAATGAAAATTATAATCCTGCAAACAGCTATTTTTATTTATATGGAAAGATGGACATTGGAAAGGTCCTAAAATTTATAGGGGAGAATTACCTGAATAATTTTGATAAAAAGACAGTAAATACAGAATTAGCAATTCAGAAACCATTCACAGAACCGGTAGAAAAAACAGTAGAGTACCCATTACCAGAGGAAACTCCTACTAAAAATAAAACTTATTTAAGTTTGAACTATGTAATTGATAAAAATACCAATAAAGATGTAGTGGAAGCTTTTACTTTTCTTCAAACTTTATTAGGAGGTATACCATCTTCACCAATAAAAAAAGCATTAAAGGATAATGGATTTGGAGAGAATGTTAGTGTTTCATTTGATTTTTCTGGTATTCAACCAACCTTTAGCATAGTTGCTCAAAATGTTGATGAAAGCCAAAAAGATAAGTTCAAACAGGTTGTAAATGAGGTACTAAATAACATAGTGAAAAATGGCTTTGATAATCAATTATTAGATTCAATTTACAAAGTCTATGAATTAAATAACCGTATGGTAAAAGGTGAGTATGCTCTCAGCTACAATATACTTATTATGAGAAGTTGGATACATGGTGGAGATCCTACTGCTTATTTAAATTTAGATTCTGATATTGCAAATATTAAAGAAAAGATTAAACCTGAATATTTCAAAGAGCTAATAAAGACATACTTAGTGGATAATAAAAGTTCCTCTTTAGTGGTTTTAAAACCAACAGCAGGCCTTGAAAATAAGAAAGAAGCAGAATTAAAATCTAAACTTGCAGCATATAAAGCATCTCTTTCCAAGGAACAATTAAATGAGCTAGTTAAAAACACTCAGGATTTGAAGAATTGGCAGAGTACACCAGCTACAAAGGAAGAAATGAGTACACTACCAACCCTTACTCGTCAGGATATAAATACAAAGGTTAAAGAGTATAAAACTGTAGAGAAAACAGAAAATGGAGTTAAAGTTTTAGAACATCCTATATATACTAATGGTATAGACTTTACTACATTATATTTTGACAGTAGTACTGTTCCACAGGATAAATTAGGATATGTTTATTTATTAAGTTCAATTCTTGGTAATGTAGATACAAAAAATTACTCTAAGGATGATTTAAATGAGCAAATATTGATTAATACTGGAGGAATTACAATTTCACCAGGTTTTATAGTAAATCATGATGATAATAATTTATATTCACCAAAGATGGTAGTTAGTTTTATGCCTCTAAATGAAAATCTAAATAGTGGATTTAACATTTTAAATGAAATGATATTCAATAGTAGTTTAAATGATAAGGCTCGTTTAAAAGAAATAATAAGCAACTTAAAGTTGGAAAAAGAACAACGAATGGCATACAGTGGAAATATAATGGGTAGTGAAAAATTGCTGTCATATATGTCTGAATCTGGTAAATACAATGCATATAAGAACAATGGCCTTTATTCTTTATTATGTGATTTAGATAAGAATTTTGATAGTAAAAGTGATGAAATTATAAAAAATTTACAGCAAGTTAGAAATCTCATATTTAATAAAAAAGATATGATAGCAAGTTTTACCGGTAATGAAGAAAATTATAAAACTTTTTCTGATAATCTTAATAAGTTTTCAGCTAATTTAAAAAATGAAAACCTTCAAAAATATAAATACATTTTTGATAGTTCAAAAATTAATGAAGGTTTAATTATTCCTTCAACTGTTCAATATGTATATAAGGGTGGAAATCTTAAAAAATCAGGTTATACTGAAAATGGTAAATTTAAAGTTCTTCAAAATATATTAAACACTGGTTACTTGTCTCCAATAATAAGGGAAAAGAACGGAGCTTATGGAGCAGGTATGGGAGTAAGTAATGGAGATGTGATATTTTCATCTTATAGAGATCCAAATCTTGAAAAAACCATAGATACCTTCGATAAAACACCAGAATATTTAAAGAGTTTTAGTGCTGATGAAAAACAAATGATGAATTATATAATAGGAGCAGTAGGACAGGATGATAATAAATATAGTCAATTAGCTCAATATTATGGACCTGCTGCTGATGGAATCTTAGCTGATGACTTGTATTTATCTGGAATTAAGCAATCAGATTTGGAAAAAGATAGACAAGAGCTTATATCTACTACCGCTGAAGATATAAGAAATTTTGCTACTATTATGGATGCAGTGTTAAAACAAAATTATCTTTGTGTTGTAGGTGGAGAAACAAAGATAAAAGAGAATAAGAAAAATTTCATGATTATAAAAAATGTGTTGACCTCTGAGGAAGAAAGAGGAAATGCAATAGATATGGAGAAAAAGGAAAATGTTCCTTCTGTTCAAAAAGATGGAACAGCAGCTAAACTTATTGCTCCTACAGATATGGAATTTGTAATTCAAAAGTAAAATCATAAAATAGAGACCAGCAACTAATTTCTTGTTACTGGTCTCTATTTTTAAAGACAATGAAATAAATCATATGTTTTAAATTGTCTACGACTAATAAGAGATGTTTAAATTCATATTCATTAGATATGTTTACGTAATTTTTACTTCGTCTTTATATTATCTTCACATAAAACTGCTATAATATAAACTCAGTAAATTTCCTACAAAATATAATATGGAGAGGAGAAAGTTATATGAGACGCAGCACGGCTTTACTAGTAACCATAGCAATTAGTAGCTCCATATTTTCTTATACTCATGCAGCAGGAATTGAAGATAGTCAGAACAAATTAAATGAAATAAACAAATCTATTGAGGTAAATAAGGATAAACTTAAAAATGCTGATGAAGACAAGAAAAATACAGAAAAAGAACTGGAAGCCTTAGATAAAGATATGAATCAAGCAGCTTTAAGTTTACAGGAGTTAAAAAATAAGGTTACGTATTTAAATTCTCAAATAAATAAAAAAGAAAAAGAAATTGAAGTGAAAAAACAGGAGTTTTCTGAGAAGGATCAATTATTTAGAAAAAGAGTTAGAGCTATGTATAAGGCAGGAAACAGTGGATATTTAGATATAATTCTGAGTTCAAAAGATTTTTCTGATTTTATGAGTAGAATAGATATTATAAAAAGAGTTATGACATATGATAAGACTCTTATGGCTGACATCAAAGAAAATCAGCGGAATTTAGAGGAAAATAAGGCAGAACTAGAAAGTAATAAGAAGAATGCAGCTGTATTGAAGGCTGAAGCAGATAAAAAATATAAGTCCTTGCAGTCAGCATCTAATGAAAAAAGAAAATTAGTTGCAGAGCTTGAAAAAGATAAGAAATTTTATGAAAGTAGTATTTCTAGGGAACAATCAGAGTCTCAAGAACTTACAACAACTATTCAACAAATAAAAAAAGCCAGCAGTAAAGTTGAAGCCGCAAGAGAAGGTAGTACCAGTTCATCTTCTTCACAAATCAGCTCTAAAGGAAGGTTGTTTTCTGTAACAGGAGGAGCATATCCAATTACATCTACCTTTGGTATGAGATTTCATCCAGTTTTAAATTACAGTAGGCTTCATGCAGGTATGGATATAGGAGTGCCAATGGGTACACCTGTTTATGCACTAAAGGATGGTACAGTAATTGCAGCTCAATCTATGTCTGGGTATGGAAATGTAGTAATGATTAATCATGGGGATATAACCTCTGTTTATGCTCATAATTCCTCGTTAGCTGTATCTGTAGGACAAACTGTAAAGGGAGGTCAGTTAATTTCTCATTCAGGTAATTCGGGTGTTTCTTCAGGACCTCATCTTCATTTTGAAATAAGAAATTCAAACGGACAACCTATAGAACCTAATGTTTATTATGTACATTAAGATTTTAATAAAGTAAGTTGTGTGAGAATTGCACAAGATATGTAGAGGACTTCAAATTTGATATTTGGAGTCCTTTATATATTTATTGACATATTGTGTCGAAAATAATATAATCTTAAAGAAGAATGAAAATCATTATCAATTAAACGGAGGGTGTACATATGAGATCTTTACGCAAAATTTTTTCTTTTATACTTATTGGGGCAGTTACTACAGGTATTTTTGTTGGCTGTAGTTCTAAGGATACAGAAGTTCAGGGAAATAACACTAGTTCTGATAAAGCAATAGTAATTAAGCACGAAATGGGAGAAACACAGCTTTCAGCAGCTCCTAAGAAAATCATTACTTTAGAATATTCTTTTGTTGATGCTTTAGCAGCTCTTGATATAAAACCAGTAGGTATCGCTGATGATAATAAAAAAGATATTCTTATAAAGGCTATAGCAGATAAAGTAGGCAGTTATACTTCTGTAGGTACAAGAAGTCAACCAAACTTAGAAGTTATTAGTTCTTTAAAACCAGATTTAATCATTGCAGATTTAAAGAGACATAAGGCAATTTATGAGGAGTTAAATAAAATAGCACCTACAATTGTATTGAAAAGCTTAGAGTCAAGCTATGATGAAAATATTAATGCTTTCAAAACAATTTCGAAAGCTGTTAATCAAGAAGAAAAAGCAGAAAAGCGATTAACAGAACATACTGAGTTGATAAATAAGTTAAAGTCGGAAGTAGCTTTTGATGCATCTAAAACAGTTCTGCCAGCAGTGGTAAGAGAAGATGGTTTTAATGCTCATGCTTCTAGTTCTTTTACTGGCCAGTTATTAGAAAAAATAGGTTTAAAAAATGCTATTCAGCAAACTAATGGAGCTTATGCTGAAATGAATTTAGAGCAATTAGTGCAATTAAACCCAGATGTATTACTTATAATGAAGTCCTCAGAGAAAACAATTATTGATCAATGGCAGACTAATCCTCTTTGGAAAAATCTTAAAGCAGTTAAGAATAATCAAGTGCTTATGGTTGATAGGAATTTATGGGGAAGATTTAGAGGTGTTATTTCTGCAGAAGAAATTTCTAAAGAGGCAGTTAAGTTAATAAAAGAAAATAAGTAAATTGAAGATGAGGTGAGAGTGGAGTATATTAATATGCTTCCTCTCACTATTAAATTAATTAGGTAAGAAGGGAAGTGAGGTTAAATGAGATTTCTACAGAAGGAAAAATCAAAGGACAATTTAAGTTTTAGATTAATGATTGTAGTTATTTCACTAGTTGTTCTTTTTTTAGGAATTGCAGTTAGCCTTTATATAGGTTCCAGGAATATTAGCTTACAGGCAGTAATTAAGGCTATATTTATTGAAGATGGTTCTAAAGATAATCTAATAATTCGTACTATAAGGCTGCCGAGAGTAGTTATGTCAATCTGCATTGGTGCTAACTTAGCGGTGGCAGGAGTTTTGATGCAGGGTATTACTCGAAATCCATTGGCATCACCTCAGGTTTTTGGAATTAATTCAGGCGCTTCATTTTTAGTGGTAGCTGCTACAGTGATTTTTCCAAGTGTGACAAATTATTCACTAGTGTATTTTGCATTTATTGGGACCGCTTTAAGTGGTGGGTTAGTATATTTCATGGGTTCTGTAGGAGGTATGACACCAGTTAAACTGGCTCTAGCAGGTATGGCAATTCATTTTTTATTATCTTCATTTACCCAGGGAATGATTCTAATAAATGAAAACTCTTTGGATAAGATTATGCATTGGATGGCAGGATCAGTAAGTGGGGGTACCTGGGACAGTGTTTCAGTTATTCTTCCATGGACAGTTCTAGGTCTTTTCATAGCTTTCTTATTAGCTTCTTCTATGACTATATTAGACTTAGGAGAAGAAATAGCTAAAGGTTTGGGGCAGAAAACAGAACTTATACGTATGATAGCAGGAATTGTTGTTATTATGTTAGCAGGAGCTTCTGTATCTGTAGCAGGTCCTATTGGATTCATTGGATTAATAGTGCCTCATATTGTTAAATATTTTGTAGGCACAGACTATAGATTGCGAATTCCTTTTTGTATTTTATTTGGTTCTATACTTCTAGTATGTGCAGATGTAGTTTCTCGTTTTATTGCATATCCCTTTGAATCACCAGTAGGTATTGTAACGGCAGCTATTGGAGGACCATTCTTCTTATATCTGGCTCAAAGGAAAAGGGGGACAAAGGAATGATGAAAAAGTATAGCCCTGCTAAATGGATGATAGCATTAAGTATTTTAGTTGTTGTCTTTTCAATAATAAGTCTTTCTGCAGGAGCGGTTTGGATTACTCCTAAAGAAATAATACTTTCGCTTTTAGGTAGTAGTGAGGGGGGCAATAAATTTATTTTAGAAAATTACCGTATCCCTCGTACAATATTATCTATTTTAATCGGGTCAGGCTTAGCGGTATCAGGAGCTATTTTTCAAGGTGTTCTTGGAAATCCATTAGCGTCTCCAGATGTTATTGGGATAACAAAAGGTGCAGGACTTGCGGCTGCAATTGTACTTGTATTATTTCCTAAAGCTCCAGTAGTAACTTTACCTATTGCAGCACTTGCAGGAGCAGCAATAGTAGCTATATTGATTTATTTATTTAGTTTTAGACGAGGAGCAAGACCGGCAGTTATAGCATTAGTAGGGGTCGCGTTAGGCGCTATATGTAATGCTGCTATTCAATACTTAATGGTGAAGAATCCCATAGGAATAAATGTAGCTTTAGTATGGTTATCTGGAAGCTTATGGGGGAAGAGCATGGTAGAGGTTCTTATGTTATTACCTTGGGTTATTGTATTTTTACCAATTGCATTTTTAATATCAGACAAATTAGATGTTTTATCTCTTGGAGATGACGTAGCTACAAGTCTTGGTGAAAATGTCAAAGTTTTAAGAATATTACTTTTGATTTTAGCCGTTATTTTAACCGGTTCTTCAGTAGCTATTTCTGGAACCATTGGGTTTGTAGGACTTCTTGCACCTCATATGGCAAGAAGAATTGTTGGTGCGAAGCATAAATTTCTACTTCCTACTTCAGCTATGTTAGGAGCAATATTAATATTGGTATCTGATAGTATAGGGAAAGGACTTTTTGTACCTATTGAGATTCCAACAGGGATTGTAACATCCGTAATTGGAGCTCCATATTTCTTGTATTTACTTATAAAAAAATAGATAGTATCAGTGTTTGAAGAGGAGGAATAATAATGGCAATTTTATCAGGAGAAAATTTACATATTTCTTATGAAGCTGTTTCTGTAATTGAAGATATAAGCCTTTCTATTCCAGAAGGAAAGGTTACTATATTAATAGGTGCTAATGGTTGTGGAAAGTCTACTCTTTTAAAATCTTTATCAAGATTAATTAAGCCAAATAAGGGATTAGTATATTTAGATGGAAAAGAGATACATAAGCAGTCTTCTAAGGAGGTAGCAAAAAAATTAGGAATCCTACCTCAAGGGCCTCAAGCTCCAGAGGGGTTAACAGTTAAGGAACTCTGCTACTATGGAAGACATCCACATAAAACTTTTTTATCCAAGCCTTCCAAAGAAGATGATGAAATTGTTGAATGGTCACTGGAGGCTACAGGAATGCTGGATTTTAAAGATCGTTCATTAGAAGCATTATCAGGTGGACAAAGACAGAGAGCTTGGATATCTATGGCTTTAGCTCAAGGTACGGACTTATTATTGTTAGATGAACCAACAACCTATTTGGATTTGGCACATCAAATTGAGGTATTAGAGCTATTAAAAGAGTTAAATGAGAACTTTAGTCGTACAATTGTAATGGTGCTACATGATTTGAATCAAGCCGCCCGTTATGCAGATCACCTTATTAGTATAGCCAAAGGTAAGATTTATAAAGAAGGAAAGGCTGAAGCTATATTTACAGAAAGAATGATATCAGATGTATTTGGATTAGAATGTTGCATTATAAAAGACCCGGTGGAAGGAAAACCTATGTGCGTTCCTATAGGCAGAAGGAATTCTAAAAAGAAAGGCATCTAGGGAGAATATATATCTACTTACATCTTCATAAAATCTTCATAGTTATGGTATAGTATAGACATACTTAATCAATTGGGGTGAGTTTTATGAAGAATATATTAATAATAGAAGACGAAGAAAAGGTAGCTAGCGTAATAAAAGCATATTTAGAAAAAGAAGGATACAAGGTTTATTCTGCGGTTAACGGAACTGATGGATTAAAACTTTTTGATTCAAATAAATTCAATTTAGTTATATTAGATTTAATGCTCCCTGATATGCAGGGTGAAGAAATATGCAGAATTATAAGAACTAAGTCAGATGTATATATCTATATGCTGACAGCTAAGTCTGCTCTTGAAGATAGGATAGAAGGTCTCAATATTGGAGCAGATGAGTATTTGGTGAAGCCTTTTAGTCCTAGAGAACTTACCGCTAGAGTTAATGCTTTATTCAGAAGGATAGATACAGAAGATTCTAGTATTATGCCTATTATTAGCGGTGATTTGAAGATTCTTAAAGATAGTAGGACAATAACAGTAAAGGATGAAGAAGTTTCTCTGACCCCTAATGAATTTGATATTCTTTATTTACTTGCAGTAAATAAAGGAAGAGCATTTAGCAGAGAACAGTTAATTGAAAAAGTCTTTGGAATAGATTTTGAAGGCTTTGATAGGACAATAGATGTTCATATAAAAAATATAAGAAAGAAAATAGAGGAAGACAGCAGAAACCCTAAGTATATTTTGACAGTTACAAGGTTAGGATATAAGTTTGGTGGTGAAACTTAGTGCTAACTGTAGATTTAAATAACAGTTAAAGAATTAAGTCACATAGAGAGATTAAACTAGCTTTAGAATATAGCACTTCAGAGAAACATAAAAAATCTCTATTAAAGAGAATAGACCAAATTGAAGCCAAGAAGGAAATTAAGAAAGAAGAGAAACAACTATCTTTCAAATAAGGGAGATTAATCATGTGGCATAGGAGTGATGTTATTGTAGGTGCAACTAGAGTATGCAGAGAGAATGTATTCGAGATGCCGGAGAAATAATATAAAAAGCACATAGATTAAACCATGTGCAGTAACTACTTCTTGTGTTTTCTATCGTTGGTATCATCAAAATATGGGAAAAGGGGTTCAGTACCTTTTAAACCATCTGATCCAGAAGTACCAGATATACCTGCTGAACCGGTAGTTGGAGCGTTGGAATTAATTTTATCTTTCTTACTTGTTTTGGGCATAAAAACACCTCCTAGAATTTTATTATATTCCAAAGCAGAGAATTTATAAGAGGTATATCGTGGAAAATAATTTGAAAAAGAAATACTTATTCCTATATATTTAGTTAGAAGTTGTAATTTTTTATGAACTAAGTTATAAAGAATTTTATTAACAGGTTATCTAAAGACTTAATAAAAAAGGAGATGCCTTAAATGCATGAGTATGTATTTAAGGCATCTCCTTTTCAGATTTATAACTAAAAATTCTACTTTATATTTCAAAAACACTCCACAAAATCATAAGTTTTAAAATAAAATTGTAAGAGTTAAGTAAATAAATATTTTTATAAAAAACTTGAAATTATAATTTACGATATGTATAATATATTTAACACTGGAAAGTATAAATAACAAATGTAAGATATAATTAACAAAATTTAAATGTATTTTAATATTAACAGGAGGTTTATTACATGAATCTGAATCCAATAATTGCAGAAAATCTTAAGCGCTTGAGACTAGAAAGAAATTTAAGCTTGGGGCAATTAGCACAATTATCTGAAGTGAGTAAGGTAATGCTTTCACAAATTGAAAAGGGAGATACAAACCCAAGCATTAATACCATTTGGAAAATTGCAAAGGGACTAAACGTTCCCTACACAGTACTTATTGATAAACATGAAAATCAAACTTCTGTGGTTAAAAAGGCAGAAGCTAAAGAGCAAACTAGTGAAGATGGAACATATAGAGTGTATTGTTATTATGGAAATACACCGCATAGAAATTTTGAATTATTTTTACTTGAATTGGATTCAGAAGCAGTCTATACTTCCGTTGGTCATTCTGAAAAATCCCAGGAGTACATCAGTGTTATTCAAGGGGAACTTGTGATATCAACAAACAATGAGGACTATTTGTTGAAAAAAGAAGATTCCATTTGCTTTTCATCAGCAAATCCTCATACCTATAAAAGCTGTGGCAAGGATACCCTTAAAGCCATAGTTGTAAACTTTTATCCAATTTAATAATTTTAAATAAATTTTTAGGAGGAATGAGAAATGAATGAATTAATATTTCAAAAAGACAGCTACATAAAGGAATTTCAATGTAAAGTTACTGGCGTAGATGAGGCTGAAAATGCTGTTATTTTGGATAGAACAGCATTTTATATAGGGGGAGGTGGTCAACCTTGTGATGTTGGGGTACTAGAAACAGCTGCAGATAAATATGTTGTTAAAAAAGTTAAGAAAAAAGGCAATGATGTATATCACTATATTGATGGAAAACTTCCTGAAGTCAACGAAACATGTACAGGAATAATAGATTGGGAACATAGATATAAGTTAATGAGAACTCATACAGCTATGCATATTTTATGTGGTGTTGTGTGGAGAGATTATAAAGCACAAGTAACTGGTGGAGATATGGATTGTCTAAAAGGAAGAATGGACTTTGAGTTTGAAAACTTTGATAAGGCACTAATAGAAGAAATTGAGAAGAAGGTTAATGAAGAGGTACAATGCAAAAGAAACATTAAGGTAAACATTCTAGAGAGGGAAGAAGCTTTTAAAATTCCTGACTTAATAAGAACAAAAATAAATCTTCTGCCAGAAGGAATTAAGCAAATAAGAACAGTTGAAATTGAAGGATTAGATCTTCAAGCAGATGGAGGAACTCACGTAAAAAATACTTCTGAAGTTGGAAAAATAAAAATAGTTGATTATAAAAGCAAGGGAAAAATCAACAAGAGAATATATATTGAAATAGAAGACTAGATTAAGAATGAAGAGTATACTCCTCTTGAGGTAGACGGATTAAAGAATAAAAATCTGCTAATGGGAGTATTTTTATACCTAAAACAAAAGGTTAAATTCTATGTTAAGGAACATAAGGATGAATTATTATAAGTAATAAAGGGGGCTTTTATATGAAAAGAGCAATTAAAGCAGCATTTCCAATTACAATACCAGTTATGTTGGGGTACATTTCAGTTGGAATGGCTTTTGGATTGCTATTTGAAAAGTCTGGATATAATTTATTATGGGCAATTTTAATGAGTATAGTTGTATATGCAGGTTCCATGCAGTTTATAGCTATTAATTTATTAACAGGTGGGGCAGGTTTTATTGAAATAGCCCTTATGACTTTATTTGTAAATATTAGACATTTGTTTTATGGTTTATCTTTCATAGACAAGTTTAAAGATATGGGTAAGAAGAAAACATATATGATATATTCTCTTACTGATGAGACTTACTCATTATTATGTTCTTCAAAGGCACCTGAAGGTATTAATAATAATTTATTTCTTTTTTCTATATCATTTTTGAATCAAATGTATTGGGTAATTGGAACAATCATCGGATCTGTTGCAGGTTCATTGATCAAATTCAACACAAAAGGAATTGATTTTGCAATGACAGCCTTATTTGTAGTTATTTTTATTGAGCAGTGGTCTTCCTATAAAACTCATATTCCTGTTGTAATTGGTATTTCATCAACTATTATATCATTTTTAATTTTTGGATCTAATAATTTAATTTTACCATCAATGATACTTATAACCATAACTTTGATGATTTTTCCGAAACAAATAGATAAGAAAGATTGTGAGGAAAATGAGGAGGATGTTAGTTATGAATGTTAATAGTAGGTATACCTTAATTGCCATATTGGTTATGGGAATTGTTACATTTGGTATAAGATTAACACCATTTATTTTATTTGGGAAGAATAAAACTACGCCCCAATATGTAGTATATATAGGTAATTATTTGCCTCCCGCAGTAATGGCTATGCTCATAATTTATTGTTTAAGAAATATTAATTTATATGCATTTCCTTTTGGAATTCCTGAAGCAATTGGAATTATCATAGTAGCAGTTTTGCATATTTGGAAGCGTAATAATTTAATCAGCATAATAGGTGGAACAATTGTATATATGATTGGAGTACAGTTAATATTTGTGTAATTTCTTATGAAAAAGGCGTACACCATAGTGATTTCCAAGTTCAGAAATTATCTGGCTAACTGCTGACTGGGACATAAAAAGTGTTTCAGAAGCTTTAGTCGTATTCATTTTGTCACAACATTCTTATAAGGCGAATTGAAAATATTTTTTAGGAGGAGAACATTAATGTTTATTTTAGTATTAAAGTATATAAAACCATTGAAGGAGGTTGAAAAAGAGTTAGAAAATCATATTAAATATTTGGACAAGTATTACTCATTAAAAAAATTTATTTGTTCAGGAAGAAGAAATCCACGAATAGGTGGGATAATTCTTTGTAAATCGAAAAATGAGGAAGAAGTTAACGAAATAATTAAAGAAGACCCATTTTATGTTAGCAAAATTGCAGAATATGAAATAATAGAATTTTTACCTACAAAATATGTAGAAGGACTTGAAGACTTTATAAATGCGTAATATTCTTATTTAGTACCACAACTGAAAAAACGAACAATTTACTAACTACTTTGGAAAAGATAAAAAGATACGTGGTATAAATAAAAAAATAAGTTTACTTAAACAACAGATAGATGATATTGAAGAAAAGTTAAAGGATGTAAATATAACTATTCCAGAAAAATCTAAGAGCATGACTTATGAAGAGAGAATACAAACTAGTTCTGACGGTACAAGTTATGCAGAAAGAACATTAATGAGAATTACAGATAAGCTGATGAAGATGTTGCAAGGTGGGAACAATTATTAAAAAGTATGCATTAAATCAAAGTAAATACGGTGTTATAATAGTATCATGAATTTAATATCATTCAAATGTCTGTGCCAGCAAGGACTACAAACTGGTGGCAACAGCAAAGGTAGAGGAAACTCTGCCTTTTTATATTCATTATGATAATTTAACATATTCTTAACTTGTGTAATTAGGAAATAATAGTTATTATTTAGTTAATGATATTTAATGTTAATTGTTATTCAATGTTAAACGCAAGTTAAGGGGGATGAAATAATGGATAACATTAGAAACCTTGAGAATTTACTTGAAAGAATTGATAAAACAAGAAACTATATGAATGACATGATTAGGGAAAAGTTAAATTTGCTAGATCCGGAGATAGTAGCAGTAAGTCAGGTGTTAGATTCAATATTGAATGAGTATAATAAAATTGTATGTAACAAAGTGGACAAGTAGCTTAAGTATGAATTTTTTAGCAAGCGGTTGGTTAGTTTCATGTGCTTGCTTTTTAGAATACACATTAGATATTACGTTTAAGAGCACTGCTTTTTGAAAGTAAACATGGCAGACCACTTACATCTAGATTACCTATTCTTCCTGTTGTTGGACAATGGCAATTGTTAATTTCGCCATTAATCTCACAAATCATAGTAAACTGGCCTTTTCTTTTTACAATTACACCTTCCACAAGAGATTCATTAAACTTAAAATCATATGCTTTCATAACATGCCCTTTCCATCTTCCTATATAAAAATTCTTTACTACACATTATTTACAGTCTACACAAAATCCATGTCCTACAGCTATAAACTTAGGCTCTATTTCTAGTAAACTGTTTTTTAATGCTTCTAACTTATTTTCATTGGGGATTCGTTCAATATTTATTGTTCCTACTTCTTCTTTCCAACTACTATCAATTGTTTGACCAACAGCATCACCAAATCTCAACATTAAATCACTACTAAAAAATATTTTTCTAGTTTCTTCATAAAAAACAAGACCGTTTTGAAGATGTACCTCTGATGGATAATCAATAAATTTAAACGAAAAACCATTACCAATTAATGAGTCTCCTTGTTTTTTAGCTTGAACTGTTCCTGTATAGCCAAAGCCTGCTAATTCACGAGCACTAAGCTCAGAACATACTGTAATTACATTTGGGTATTCCCGATAAAAGTAAATATTGATGAAGTGTAAAATGCATAGGTGGAATATGCATAGAAAATTGATATAAATCTTTACTTATTTCTGTCATTTTTACGTTCTCCTTATATTTAGGTAGTTTAACTAGGTGAAGATGCGTTTAGCAAAAGGCTAATTAATGGGGAGATACAACTTTTAATCCTACTATCCCAACTACTATAAATCCAATACAAATTAGTCTAATTATATCAATAGGCTCTTTAAATAGTATTATTCCTAAGATTACAGTACCAACTGTACCAATTCCAGTCCAAATTGCGTATGCTGTACCCAATGGAAGACTCTTTAATGCTAACGATAAAAAATAGAAACTTGCTATCATACCAACTATCGTAAATATACTTGGTATAGGCTTTGTAAATCCTTGAGAATACTTTAACCCTATAGCCCAACCCATTTCAAGTAGACCTGCAACAATCAACATTAACCATTTCATAAGTTTCACTCCTTTCAATATCTTACAGCGATGCAACAACTCCAAGTTTTTACTAACTATTTAGTAATGCCTTTGAAATTTCCTCAAATCTTTCATCAGTTATGCCAAGTTTTTTCTTAAATCTTTCATCTTCCATTCTTGCAACAATTATTTTGCTCGGAGATATTTCCTTGATAATATTTTTTATCTTCTGAATTGATTCTTCATCATCGTTATAGCCCTTAATGATAGTAATTTCAAATATAAATTCCCCTTTATATTGTTTATTAAATGAAACCATGTTAGAAATATATTCTTCTAACGTATACCCTTCAATCAGTCTTTGGACTTTTTGAAAATCTTCTTCTGTTATTACTTTTATCTCTCCAACCACCTCATCACATTTATTAGCAATTTTTATATATTCATCTCTACCTAATAAATATCCATTAGAAAGTAGTCTTACTGGTAAACCTTTGACTTTGACAAGGTCAATAATATCAGCAATTTTATCATTTACTAAGGCTTCTCCTTTTGAGTTAATAAAGATTAATTCTGCTTTTGTATTTTCTATCATGTTTTCTAGTTCAATCAATGAACTATCTATTTTGTCAAATGACTTTTGAGTATCTACCTTATTCTGTGACCTTCCAATAGGACAAAATATGCAATCAAAGTTGCAATGCTTTTCTGGAAGTATGTTAACTTCTAATACCCTTCTCCCATCTTCTATATATATATCTTTATAACTGAAACCACTCATTCCTTTATCCTCCTAAATTGGAAAAATTGAAAATAAAAAAAGCCTATGAGAAATATTATTCAATATCTCCCAGGCTTTTATCCTTCCGTGTACACAGTCAACTGTGCGTTTTCTCTCGGACCAGCCAACGATAAATTGCGGAACCCTAGAAAACTAAACTATATAATTAAATTATGATTTACAAGTTTAAAATTACAAACGAATTTTAGCATAATATTAAGATTAAGTCAACTATATGATTTCCTTCGCAAAATTTTACGAATGTAATTTTATATAACACTCTTATCATATAACTTTTACCAGTATAAATAAAGGAATTTTATTAGTTGAAGAAATGCAGAAGCCTCGACTTATATGCATAAGGATGTCAGAGGTGATGTTTAGCACAGAACAGGAAAAGGATATATACTGCACTTATTGAATCACAAAGATATGGGGAGGTTTGCAAGTCAGAAAATGGAATGTACCTAGAGAAAAAGAAAGACTAAAGATCCTGAAAAGAGAAAACAGATAGATAAAAAGATAAAGGAAATTAAAGAATGTTGTAAATAGTATATATTAGAGCATCTAAAGCCTCTTTTCAGCTTAGGAGTTAAATTATAATTGACATAAAATAAACGTTTCTATATTATTAAGATAAAAAGTAACCTTAATAAGATTGAATTTGGTGGATGTATATAGTCAAAAGGAGTATGCAAGGACTTTGAGCGCAGTAAGTACAGTTAATGTGATTTAATTAATACTTGTTTTTGACGTGAAAAATTCGTCAAAAAAATAAATGTAAATATTCAAATGTATCAACATGAAAAACTGTTATAGGTGTGTATTTGATTCATTCATAGCAGTTTTTTATGTATATAAATTATAAATTAAGTTTGGTGGTGAAAGTTGATGTATAGTATTAGGAGAAAGCTAAGTATTATATTATTAGTTTGCTCAATATTAGCTACTGTACTTACTGCTATCTTTGTAAATTTTACCATAAATAATAAGTTTAATGAATATATGCTTAACAATCAGGATAAAAGAAATCAGAGAATAGTACAGTACTTTCAAGAAGTATATAAGAGAGATAAACAGTGGACAAAAGATTCAGGAGTGGAGATGGAACATGAAGCTCTTATGAGTAACTATTGTTTAACATTATTAGATGCAAATAAGAAGCTAGTTTGGACAATGAATCCCGATGATATCAAGGAAAAAGAGCATTTTAAATCCCTTAATAATATGAATGAAGGAGTGTATAATACCACTAATTTTCCTATAAACTATAACGGTAATGTTGTAGGTTATGTAGGAATAGGTCAATACTCTTCGGTGCTATTATCCTCTGATGATATAAATTTTAAACTGTCAATAAATAAAGGGATTGGAGCAAGTATAATTTTTACACTTATTATTGTTATACTTGTAAGCTTATACTTTTCAAAGCAATTCTCTGTGCCTATCAGAGAGGTATCAGATATTTCTGTGAAACTTTCTAAAGGTGACTATAATTCAAGAACGAATGTAGATACAGACATACTGGAACTTAAGAATCTTAAAAGCAGCATAAATACATTAGGAGATAAGCTTAACCAACAGGATATATTAAGAAGAAGACTTATTTCTGATATATCACATGAAATCAGAACACCTTTAAATATACTTCAAAACAATTTGGAAGCTATGATTGATGGGATTTTTCCAGTGAATACTGAACAGTTAACAGCTCTAAATGATGAAGTTATTAGATTTGGAAAGCTTTTAAACAATTTAAATGGTTTGAAAAAATTTGAATCAGAAGGTATTTTACTCAATGAAGAAAAGATTCCATTAGATGAACTCATAGCTTCTGTATGTGATGATTTTTTAATTGTATCAAAAGAAAAAAATATAGAGTTAACTTATAATACTAAGCCTAATGAAAGTTATGTGATTTTAGGAGATAGGGATAAATTAAGACAGGTATTTGTAAATATTTTATCTAATGCAGTAAAATTTACAAATGAAGGTGGCAACATATGGGTCAATTTAGCTAAGAAAAAAAATGAGATTATTGTTAGTATAAGAGATAATGGTATAGGCATTAATAAAGAAGACTTACCCTTTATATTTGAAAGACTATATAGGGGAGATAAGAGTAGAAATAAAATTGAGGGAAGTGGGATAGGACTAACTATAGTGAAAAATATATTAACACTCCATTCAGCTTCCATTGATGTAGAAAGTGAAATTAACAAAGGTTCTAAATTTACTATACGTTTTAAATCCTTTTAATAATTGGTTTAAATATATTGTAATTTTTCATAAATAGTAGTAAAATAAAAATATAGTACCCCCACCTAGGGGGAGTGCGAAATAAATTAGATAAATGAAAGGAGAAACAAAAATGAAAAAAAGTATAATAGTTGAAGGAATGAGCTGTGGACACTGTGTTAACCACGTTAAGAATGCTTTGGAAGAGATTAATGGGGTAACTGATGTAAATGTTGATTTAAATTCAAAAACTGCAGTAATTGAGGCTGATGCTGAAGTTAAAGATGGCGATATAAAGTTTGCTATTGAAGATGCAGGATATGAAGTAGTTAGTATAGAAAAAGTATAATGATTAATAAGAAAACTCTGGAGCATGTAGCTGCCAGAGTTTTTATTTTGATGAAGTGCATATTACATAGGATGTTCTATAGACATAAGCTTTTCTATTTATTCTTGAATATTGTAGGAAATATAGCGTTCATAACCTAATATAAAACCGTGCATAAGTGGGGGATAGGACATTATCTTTTCTATAAGCTTAACTTCCTTAATATAATTTTATTCTCTATATTGTGGTTCCTCTGATTTTACAAACTCAAGTCTATTTTTTAGTGTCTGTGCTACATTTTCAGTTGTTTGTGCCAGTTGTTTAAAAGTTTCCTTTGCCTGTTGATCGTTTGTATCCAGGGAAAATGTTTTTAATTGAGCTGCTAATCCTTGAGCACCGGTTAAAGCCTTTTCAAGGTCATTTACTGTAGCCATATTGAGTTCCTCCTTTAAAATATAAAATTTTATAAACCTATTATATGTAGATTATAAAAATTTAGGTTACATACATAATATAAGTATTTTTGCTCAAAATATTCTTTAGAGGTGATATTAATATGCAAATACAACTTAGTCAAAAAGAAAGAATGTTTTTGGAAGACGGAAAACTTCAAGAAGAAATTTGTATTGAAAAATACAAAAATTATTCTCAGCAGG